>VFQQ010002558.1_pt1 | contig 20039 bp, 14 predicted proteins | sample 3512341 | NCBI WGS metagenome assembly VFQQ01 (sample SAMN10412373, study PRJNA504923) | tailings metagenome | isolation source: Relicate 2 Philex TSF1 revegetated site | place: Philippines: Tuba, Benguet | collected 2017-08-29 | reverse complement strand
CCGACGAGGACGCTGAGGCCGAGCGCGACGCCTTGCCCGCGGCGGCACGCCTCGAGCAGCAGCCCGCACTCGCCGTATTGCGGTCCGGCGTCGGGATCGGCCCGTGAGAGGCCCGCCGCATCCAGCCAATCCCGCCACTCGGGGAACGGCGGACCCAGTCGCGTGTCGTTCATGTGCAAGAGTGTGGCGCCCCGCCACGACTCGCCGCCGGCTGCGAGGTCGTTGCACAGCGGGTAGCGGGGGCTTGATACGGGAACGAGCACGCTTTCGGACAGGCATTCGTACTTGAGGTTCGGTTCGAACGCCGCACCGAACGCGATCGTGAGATCGGAGCGCGAGGGATCGAACGGCGCGTCGGTGGTGGCAGGGGACACGTTGACGGTAATCTCGGGAAAGCGCTGCCGGAAGCTTGGCAGGCGCGGGATCAGCCAGAATGTGATGAAGGCGGGCTCGGCGGTGATGCAGAGCGTCGTCGCCCCGTCGTCGCGGGTTTTGACCATCGTGGCCCGAAGCTGATCGAACGCGCGTCGCACGCCGGCCGCGATCCGCTCGCCATCCTCGGTCAACGCCACGAAGCGGTTGTTTCTCCGGAACAGCACGGTCCCGAGCTCCGCTTCGAGGGTGCGGATGCGATGGCTGATTGCCGTCGGCGTCAGGGAGAGTTCCTCGGCGGCCTGCGCAAAGCTGAGCCGGCGCGCCACGGCTTCGAAGGCCTGAAGACCGGACAATGACGGAAGCCCCCGGCGGGTGTCATTCATGAAGCATTCTCATCTATATCGGCGATCTTTCATTATTCATGTCAATTAGATGAGAATATCTATTCTGGACGGTCGAGCAACACCAATCCAGAGAACCCGATGAAAGCCCTGATCATTCATGCCAGCCCGCGCCGCGACGGGAACACCGCACTTTTGGCTGACGCTGTGGCCGAAGGCTTGCGCGAGGGCCGGCACGAGACCATGACGGCGCACGCCGATGATGTCGTCCGCCACACGCTCAGGGATTGCCGCACATGCCGCGACGCGCAAGGACGGTGCACGATCGACGACGCCTTCCGCGACGTCTTCCTCAATGACTTTGTCCCCGCCGAAGGGTTCATCCTCGCCACGCCCATCTATTGGTACGGCATGTCGGCGCAGGCCAAGGCGTTCTTCGATCGCATGTTCTGCTATGTGGCGGCGTCATTCCCGGATTCGGAGCGGATCAAGACCAGCCTCATGGGCAAGAAGATCGGTCTCGTCCTCAACGCCGAGGAGAACTTTCCCGACGTCGGCGCCGGCATCGTCCATCAGATCCAGGAGTACTGCCGCTACACCCGCTCGACGTTCGTCGGTGTCGTCCAGGGCCAGGCCAATGCGAGGCGCGAGGTCGCGCGAGACCCCACCGAGCCGCTCGCCGCCGCCCGGCGCTTCGGAGAGACCTTCTTCACGAAGCACGTCACCGACTATCAGTTGGACAGTCCGCGGTCGGCTCGGGTGTGGGGTTAGCGAGGCGGCGCGCTACGGCAGCCATGCCTTGTCGCGGCTGAGCTTGTGGGAGCCGACGCTGCCGGTCTCGATCGACGGCGGACGGTTGGCATCGGGCTTCTTGCCGCGACGCTCGGCGTCGAGAGCGCCAAGCCGCTTCAACAGCGCAGTGGTGGCAAGACCCGTCTCGCTGCGTCCTTGCGTGCGCTCGAACGCGCGGATCGCTTCGTTGAGCTTGGGGCCGTAGATCCCATCCCGCGACCCGCTGTAGTAGCCCTCCGCAGCGAGCAGGCGTTGCAGGTCCTTGAGATCGCGGCGGTCGGCGAGAATTTCGGCGCGAAGCAATGCGTCGAACGCCGGGCGGAACGCAGATGTTGCGACTGCTGTATTGGCCACGGTCTCGGATCTGTAGCGGTGAAGAACCTCGCCCCCTTGCGTCAGTATCTTGGCCTGGAGATACGTCCCGACATTGATGCCGATCACCTCCGGCCCGGCCGGACCGTCGATCAGCATGGGCGACCCCGAGGAAGCGCCGCCCGTATCGCACGTGTGGAGGATGACATGGGTCGCCTCCACAAAATCCTTCGAGATCGCTTTCCAATCGGCCCCGTTGAACGAACGGCGGATCGCACACGGCGCGCCGAGTGCGAGCTCCCAATTGCCGAAGTCGCGATGGTAGGCGACCTGGTAGACGCGTTGTGCGGCGGACAGCTTGATCAACTCGCTCTCGGGCTGCCGGCTGAGCGGAAGCGTGCGGCCCTTGCAGATGGGAGTGTGCAGGCGCACCAGCGCCCAATCGTGTGCCGCGTCGATGGGGGGATTCACGCGCAGCTTCTGTGAACCCGATGCGATGTACTGTGGCTCCGCGTTCCTGTCCGCACCGGCAATCCGCGAAATGGCGCTTGGACCGTTCTTCGGCTGTAGACGAAACTGAAAACCCTGGAGCCGGGGCGCGCGTTCTCCATCCGTGCGGAAGAGACAGTGCCCCGCTGTCGCGATCACATCGTCACCGACGCAGAAGGCCGTGCACACGGAATGAGAGCGGCTTTCGTAGAGCAGTCCGATCGAAGCGCTGAGTGCTGAGCGATCCGCCGGCAGAAGCACCCGGTCGTCAGGGCCGAACACCGCGACCGGCCGTGCCAGCCGCTCGACAAGTGCATTTTTCCGGGTGAGCTGAAGTGGGCCTGAGAGCGCTGGCAAAGCCGCCAGCGCCACCGCGAGGCTGGCCAGCCCGCCGGCCAAAACGCGGCGGACCGGGGCGCGCGCGCCTCTGCGATTGCCCTTAGCGAAGGCCGTCTGAAGTCGGAGTTTGGCGCCCGTCTGCCGCATTACCAAGTCTTAACGTGACCGAAAGGCAACCGTAAGGCCGAAGAGACTAACTCTGCCGATGACAGTCGTTTTCAGCGCTTTTGAGCGGAGGACTTGAATGCTTACTTCCGGTGATGTGACGTCCGGAGCAAAGACCGGGCAAAGGTCGAATGGAGCCACCGGACGCCGGATGGCATACGCAACGGTGGCAGCGCTGGCATCCGCCGGCGTTTTGGCGGGCGGCTTCGCGATGAAGCCTGCGTTTGCCCAGCTGGCCCCCACCGCCCCGAGCGTCGAGACGCCGTTCGGCCGCGCCCCTCTCTCGTTCGCGGACATCATCGAAAAGGTGAAGCCGTCCGTGGTGTCGATCTCGGTGGTTGCCGGCGGCAAGGGTGAGAAGACCGGCAAGAACGGCTTGCCGGAAGGCTTCCCGGACATTCCCGAGGACAGCCCCTTCTACGAGTTCTTCAAGAACCTGCCGAAGGAGTTCCGCAATATGCCCCAGCAGCAGCGCCCCACTCAGGCGCAGGGCTCGGGCTTTGTGATTTCGGCTGACGGCTACGTCGTCACCAACAATCACGTCGTCGACGGCGCGACCAAGATCCAGGTCAGCTTCGACGATCAGGAGAAAATGGAAGCCGATCTGGTCGGCACGGACCCGCGCACGGACGTCGCTCTCCTGAAGATCAAGTCTTCGAAGACCTTCCCGTTCGTCAAGTTTGCGGACAAGCCAGGCCGCGTCGGTGACTGGGCGTTGGCCGTCGGCAATCCGTTCGGCCTCGGCGGCACGGTGACGGCAGGCATCGTCTCGGCCCTGGGCCGCGACATCGGCTCCGGCCCGTATGACTTCATCCAGATTGACGCAGCGGTGAACAAGGGCAACTCCGGCGGTCCCACCTTCAACTTGAACGGTGAGGTCATCGGTGTGAACACGGCCATCTTCAGCCCGTCGGGCGGCAACGTCGGCATCGCGTTTGCGGTCCCGGCCCGCACGGCGCTGGATGTGATCGACCAGCTGAAGAAGAGCGGCACGGTGAGCCGCGGTTGGCTCGGCGTGAAGATCCAGAACGTGGACGAAGATACGGCATCGGCTATCGGTCTCGCGGAACCCAAGGGCGCGCTCGTCAGCGAAGTCACGCCTAACGGCCCTGCTTCCGGCTCCGGCCTCAAGGTTCAGGACGCGATCATCCAGGTCAACAACGACAAGATCTCGGACAGCCGCGACCTGGCTCGCAAGATCGCCGACTACGCCCCCGACACGACCGTCGACGTGAAGGTCTGGCGCGGGAACAAGGAGGAGATGATCAAGGTCCGCCTCGGCAAGTTCCCGGGCTCTGCGGATGAGATCGCCAAGCTCGAGCAGGGCAAGCCGGCCGAAGATCACCATGGCACGGAGCTCGATCAGCTCGGCCTGACCTTGGCCCCGTCGAAGGGCGGTAGCGAAGGCGTCGCGGTGACGCAAGTCGACCCCGAGTCGGATGCGGCCGAGAAGGGCATCAAGGCCGGCGACGTCATCCTCGAGGTTGGCGGCAACTCGGTTGCAGGCCCGGGCGATGTGGCCGACGGTGTCAAGAAGGCCAAAGAGCTGGGTCGCAAAGCCGTCATGCTCTACATCAAGTCCGCGGACCAGCGGCGCATCGTGCCGATCCAGCTCAAGAAGGGCTGATCCGCGCAGCGAAACGTTAAGGCAGAGGCGGCGCGGCTCTTGAGAGGCCGGGCCGCCTCGATGTATTTGAACTGGGACGAGGCGGGTGCCGCGATGGTGCTGGCAGATGTCTTGGAGGCAAGGCGAACGATGCGCGTCCTGGTGATCGAAGACGACCGTGAGACCGCGCATTTCCTGCAGAAATCGCTCAAGGAAAGCGGTCACTCGGCGGACGTCGCCGGCGATGGCGAGACCGGGCTCGAAATGGCCCAGAGCAACACCTACGATATTCTCATCATCGACCGGATGCTTCCCCGTCTCGATGGTCTTACCGTGGTTAAGACCATCCGCACGGAGGGCAACCGCACGCCCGTTCTTATTCTTTCGGCGCTGGGCGATGTCGATGACCGCGTGAAGGGTCTGCGTGCCGGCGGCGACGACTACCTCACGAAGCCCTACGCCTATACCGAGCTGCTGGCGCGCATCGAGGCTCTTGCGCGCCGGGCGGTCCCGGAGGAGCAGGAGACGCGCTATGCGGTGGGCGATCTCGTTCTTGACCGCCTGTCTCATCGCGTCACGCGCGCGGGAGAGCCGATCCAGCTCCAGCCGCGCGAGTACCGCCTGCTCGAGTACTTGATGAAGAACGCCGGTCAGGTGGTGACGCGCACCATGCTGCTCGAGAACGTGTGGGATTATCACTTCGATCCCCAGACGAATGTCATCGACGTTCACGTCTCGCGCCTCAGGTCGAAGATCGACAAGGGCTTCGACCGGCCGTTGCTGCACACCGTGCGCGGAGCGGGATATATGGTCCGTGACGGCGCTGTCTGATCTCATTTTCAAGACCATGGCGACGCAGGCGTTCCGCCTGGCGGCAGCGAGCGCGGCTGCGTTTCTCGTCGTCTCCGCTTTGATCGTCGGCGCTTTGTTCTGGCAGACGAACACGCTTCTCACCGACCACGTCGTCGATGAGTTGCGCGGCGAGGCCACTGAACTCGCCCGCGAGGCCGCAGGGTCGGATCCTGCGGCCTTCGCCGAGCGGATCCGTCTCCGCAGTCTCACCACCGGCTCGAGCCTTTATTTTCTTTCGGATGCTGCGGGGAAAAAGCTCGCAGGCAACCTGCGCAGTGTCCCGCCGGAAATCGCCGAAAGTCGCACGGGCGGTGTGATCCGCTTTGAGCGCGATGGCGACGCGCCAGGCGTGGAGCGCACGGGTGTTGCTATTCCGGTAGCGACCGGCGCCAGCCAGCGCCTTTTCATCGGTCGCGATATCGAGGAGCAGCTTGGCCTTGCGGCACGGATCAAGCGCACGTTCCTCTGGGGCTTTGGCGCGCTCGCACTCGCGGCGGTGATTGCGGGCATTGCAGTGGGACGTTCGGTCTTGCGGCGCATTGAGGCAATCAATGCGACCACGCGCTCGATCATGGCCGGCGATCTATCGCGGCGCATTCCGGTTCAGGGCAGCAACGATGAGCTCGACGAGCTGTCGCAGAGCTTGAACGGCATGCTCGACCGCATCGAGCAGCTCATGAATGGACTGCGCGAGGTGTCGGACAACATCGCGCACGATCTGAAGACGCCGCTCAATCGTCTGCGCAACAGTGCCGAGGCGGCTCTGCGTGATTCCGGTGGCGCAGAGGCCTACAGGGAAGGCCTGGAAGACACGATCGAGAAAGCCGACGACCTGATCAAGACGTTCAATGCGCTCTTGCTCATCGCTCGTCTCGAAGCGGGCGTCGTCGAGGAGAGTGCCGAGGAGTTCGATCTCGGGCGCCTCGTGCGCGATGTGGCCGAACTCTACGAGCCTGTCGCCGAGGAAGCGGGGCTGGCGCTGACAATTGAAGCTGAGGACGGCATTCGCATTCGCGCCAACCGGCAGCTTGTGGGGCAGGCCGTGGCGAACCTCGCCGACAATGCGATCAAATATTCGGCTCAGACGGCGCGCGGCCCGGCACCCGCGGTCGTCTCGGTCAAGGCCGGCAGGAATGGCGCCTCGGCGCAGTTCTCCGTCGCGGATCGTGGGCCGGGCATCGAGGCGAAAGACCGCGACCGGGCTCTCAGGCGCTTCGTCCGCCTCGAGAAGAGCCGCACGCAGCCGGGAACCGGACTCGGTCTCAGCCTCGTGGCTGCCGTGGCCCGGCTGCACCATGGCGCCGTGCGACTCGAAGATAATGATCCGGGCTTGCGCGTCGTGGTAACTCTCCCCTTGGCGGCCCAAACCAACTAGAACGGGCTGTCCGCAAACGAGCTGGCCGTTAGAGCCGCCGTGAGACAACGAGGGGAGACGGCATGGCGGGTGAAAATCCGGCACAGGGCACGTTGCTCGAACGCATGGACGCGTCGAAGCGTTGGCCCCAGGATCCACTGGGAGGCGCGAGCCTTGAGCACTTGCTGGAAGACTGGCGCCGCGACAGTGCTCTCGGCGGTCTGGTCGCCCTGGTCGAGAAAGATCCGCTTCGCGCACTGATCTCCGGCATTGTCGCTGGTTCGCCCTATCTCAGGAGCGAGATCACCCGCAATCCCAAGCGCCTCGAAGACATCCTGCGCGCGGTGCCCGAGCGCCGGTTTGCCGAGGTGTCGGATCGACTGGCGCACCGCCTCACCGAAGTGGATACGCTCGCTGACGCGATGACGGCGCTCCGCGTTTACAAATCCGAGGTCGCGCTCCTCATTGCGCTCTGCGACCTTGCCGGCGTGTGGACCGTCAACGACGTGACGCGTGCGCTGTCGGAGACGGCGGATGCAGCGCTCAAGGGCGCTGTCCGGTTTCTCTTTCGGCAAGCCGTGGCGAAAGGCGATTGGATCGCGAAAGATGATCCGGATCCCGCGGCCTCTTCCGGCTACATGGTTCTCGGCGTCGGAAAATACGGAGCCTTCGAGCTCAACTATTCGAGCGACATCGATCTCATTGTCTTCTACGAGCTGCAACGGGCACGGCTGAAACCCGGCCTCGAACCCCCGACGTTCTTCGTGCGCCTGACGCGCGACCTCGTTCGGCTCATCGATGAGCGCAGCGCGGCGGGCTATGTGTTCCGTACCGATCTGCGCTTGCGGCCGGACGCCGGCGCGACCCAGATCGCGCTCTCGACGGACGCCGCAGCGCTCTATTATGAAAGCTTCGGCCAGAACTGGGAACGCGCCGCGCTCATCAAGGCGCGCGCTGTCGCCGGTGATATCGAAGCAGGCGAGCTGTTCCTCGCCGAGCTTGCCCCTTTCATCTGGCGCCGCAACCTCGACTTCGCGGCCATCGCCGACATTCATGCCATGAAGCGGCAGATCCACGCGTTCCGCGGCTTCGGCGACATCGGCGTCGCAGGACACAACATCAAGCTCGGTCCTGGTGGCATTCGAGAGATCGAGTTCTTCGTGCAGACCCAGCAGCTCATTGCAGGCGGCCGTCAGCGCAATCTGCGCACGCGGCGCACCTTGGAAGCGCTCGGCGTGCTCGTCGAGTACGGCTGGATCGAGAAGCCCATCGCGGAAGAACTGGCCGACGCCTACATCTACCTGCGCTGGATCGAGCACCGCATTCAGATGGTCGCCGACGAGCAAACCCAGGAGCTACCGAAAGATCAGGAAAGTCTCGAGCGTTTCGCGAGGTTCGCGGGATACGGCAGTCTTGCAGACTTCTCCGCCGCGATCCTCTCCGTGCTCGAACGCGTCCAGGGCCATTATGCGCGACTGTTTGAGGGCATGCCGGAGCTGACGGCGGAAGGCGAGAACCTGGTCTTCGCCGGGGAAACCGATGATCCCGGTACGGTCGCGGCGCTCACGCGCATGGGATACACGCGCCCCAGCGACGTTCTGGCCGCCGTGCGTGGCTGGCACCACGGGCGTTATCCGTCCGTGCGCTCGCCGCGCGCCCGCGAGCTTCTGACGGAGGTGCAGCCGCATCTGGTCAAAGCTTTCGCAGGCGCCGCCGATCCGGATCGCGCCTTCGCCGCCTTCGATCGCTTTCTGGCCGAGCTGCCGGCCGGCGTCCAACTCTTCTCCCTGCTCAAGGCCAATCCGGCGCTGATGCGCCTGATCGCGCTGATCATGGGAACCGCCCCGCGCCTTGCACGCATCCTCTCGCGCAGACGGCGCTTGCTCGATGCCGTCATCGATCCGCGCACATTCGGGGCGTTACCGTCGCCGCAAGAGCTTGACGCGGTGATCGGGGGCGAGCTGAGAAGCGCGGCCGACCCCCAGGATGTGCTCGACCGTGCGCGCGTCGTCGGCAGCGAGCAGGCGTTCCTCATCGGCGTGAAGGTTCTCACGGGGGCCATCAACGCAAGTGAAGCCGGGAACGCTTATGCGCTTCTGGCCGAGAGGTTGATTGCGGCGCTCGTTGCAGATGTCGAAAAGGAGATGGAGCGCGCCCACGGCCGGGTGCCCGGAGGCAGCGCGGTCGTTGTTGCCATGGGTAAGCTCGGCGGCCACGAGATGACGGCGTCATCGGACCTCGACCTCATCGTCGTCTATGACTACGACAGCGCCGCGATCCAGTCCGATGGTCCGAAGCCCTTAGCGCCGAGCCAGTACTACGCGCGCTATACCCAACGCCTAATCTCGCATCTCTCCGCGCCGACCGCGGAAGGTGCGCTCTACGAGGTCGATATGCGGCTGCGCCCGTCCGGCCAGAAGGGGCCGGTTGCCGCTCAGCTCTCCACATTCCGCGAGTATCAGGCAACCGAAGCCTGGACCTGGGAGCACATGGCGCTGACCCGTGCGCGCGTTGTGACCGGTCCGCCGGAGCTCCGCTCGAAAGTTGAGGCTGCCATCCGGGATACCCTCGTGCGCCGCCGCGACCCTGCGGTCATCGCCAAGGACGTGCTCGACATGCGCAGCCGCATCGCGGCCGAAAAAGGGACCGGCAACATTTGGGACCTGAAGCAAGTCCGGGGCGGGCTGGTGGACCTGGAATTCATCGTCCAGCACCTGCAACTCGTACACGCGGCGCAGCATCCCGAGGTGCTCGATCAGAATACGCTCGCGGTCTACCGCAAGCTCGCAACATCGGGGGCGATCCCCGCCGCCGCCGCCGATGGCCTCATACAGGCCACAAGACTGATCCACAATCTGACGCAGATCCTAAGGCTTTGTCTTGAAGAGCCTTTTGACCCTGCAACGGCATCGAGCGGACTGAAAACCCTCTTGGCACGGGCTGGCGATGCCCCGGATTTTGCGTCCCTCGAGGGGCAGGTCCGGGAGACGCTTGCGGCTGTCGAGCTGCAGTTCTCCGAGCTTGTAAGGTAGAGTGCGACGGATTCCGGGCGGCAGCCCCGTTTTTGCGGATAGGAACATCTGCGGAGCAGGGTCGTAATGCTGCCCGGCGGACGGACGAAACACAGCGGTGCCACGGTAGGGGCGGGGCCAAGCGGACCGATGGGGACGACGACGCCGGAAGCCAACGTGCGAACGGGACCTTGGCCAGATGCGCCCGAGGACCGCGTGCTGTTGACACGCGTCGGTCGCCAGGACCGTCAGGCCTTCCGCATCCTCGTCGACCGGCACCTCACCTCCATTGTCACGCTCGCGCGGCGCATGTTGAAGGATGAGGCCGAGGCGGACGACATCGCCCAGGAAGCGCTTCTCCGCCTTTGGCGGGCCGGCGAGACGCTGGAACTGGGTCCGCACGGGCTGAGGCCCTGGTTGCGCCGGGTGACCTCGAACCTCTGCCTCGACAGGATCAGATCGACGCGGCGCACCGTCGTGACGGACGAGGTTCCCGAGATGGCCGAGGAACCGACTCAGGAGACGGGCCTCGAGGAACAAGATCTCGCCCGGCGCGTGGGCGAGGCGATGAATGCACTTCCCGAGCGGCAGCGGCGCGCGCTGACGCTCTTTCACCACGAAGGCCTGAGCCAGGCCGAGGTGGCGGAGGTTCTGGGTGTATCGGATGAGGCGGTTGAATCGCTTCTCGCCCGCGCCCGGCGAACGCTCCGTGCCACCCTCGAGAAGGACTGGAAAAGCCTGCTTGAGAAAGACAGTTGAATTGGAAGCCCGGGACGACGGCCATGACTGAGAAACACACGACAGGAGGACGGGGCCTCGAGGGGCTCGAACAGGTCCTCGAGCGTTTCGGAAGCGACCGCACGCGCTGGCCCGCGCCGGTGCGCCGGGACTTCGCCGGCCTTTTGGCCGGAGATGCCGGGGCGCAGAAGCGGCTGCGCGAAGCCGAAGCGCTCGACCGTCTGCTCGATCTTGCGCCGCAGCCGGCGATCGACACCCGCGCGCTCTCCGGCAGGATTTTCGCTGCCGTCGAACGAGAAAGCCCCGCCGCTTCGCCGCCCAAGGCCCGCGTGGCGTGGGCCATGTTCGAGCGCAAGAGCCCGCGTGTCGGCGAAGCGCAATGGCCAGCCGCCGCGCTGCTGGCAGCCTCGCTCGTTCTCGGCGCGTTCGTTGGCCTGTCGGGGACGTTCGACACGGCCGTCGATCCGCTCGTGGCCAGCAGAACATCGTCGGATAGCGACATGGACCCGGCCCAGATCGCCTTCGACAGCAACTCGATCTCCATGTTTGAGGAGGAGCTTCTGTGACCGACGTCACTAATCCGGGCGCGGAGCCTCGAAATCCCGGATCGCGGCGCCTCAAGTATGGGCTGATCGCGTCGCTCGCGCTCAATCTGCTCGTCTTGGGCGCTGTGGCCGGTACGATGTACGGCTTCAGCAAGCATGGCCCGCCGCGTCCTGGTCATATGCGCGGCGAGGATTTCGGCTTGATGGGACTGTCGCGGGAGTTTCCCGAGGAGCGGCGCAAGGAGTTCCGCAAGCTGTTGCGAGAGGACCGCGCCAAGCTGAAGCCGTTGATGGAGGAGATCCGCACGGCACGCCGCGCGGCCGCTGATCGTCTCGCAGCGTATCCCTTCGATCGCGCCGCGCTTGACAGTGCAATTGCGGAGGTCGCGGAAAAGGAGCGGACATTCCGTCAGGCGGCCGTCACGTCGTTTCTGGGACACGCCGAGCAGCTGACGCCTGCAGAGCGGCGCACATTGGCCGATTGGTGGCGCAAGAAGAGCGAACCGCCTAAGCCACGCGTTTCGAAGAAGAACAAAGATAAGACAGACGCCGCCAAGGACGACGCGCCAAGCGACGAGTGATCGTCTCTAGGACGCCTTCAGCACAGTGCCGGCTGGCTCGGGATGAAGGTCTCCGCGCGGCCGAAAAAGTCGTTCTGGGCTGCGCAGCGCAGAACCGTAACGGCCCGCCAGGTCGAATAGGGGTCGTCGACTTCGATAAGTGCCGCTCCGTGCAGCTCCAGCAGCGCGCGCGCGAGGCAAATCGGTAGCGACGCCTGACCGACGCTCGCCTCTCCGGGCTGTCCGCGCAGGAAGATCTCGATCTGAGCGAGGTCGCCGTCGAGCGTCGCCACGAGGCCTACCATTCCGCCCGCATCCGTGCGGCGCACGGCCTCGGCAAAAAGATTGATCAGGATCTGCCGGAGGGGGCGGCTGTCGACCAGCACTTCCAGCCCTTCCGGAATATCGGCGACGAGGGACAACCGGCTCTCGGAGCGCGGCTCGCTATGGAACGACCAAGCCTCATTGACGATCTGCCGGAAATCGACACCGGTCTCGATGATGGAATTCGGATCGTGATCCAGCAGGCAGGTGATCGCCAGGGTATCCTCGGCGGACTTCAGTAGTTCGCGGCCGGAATCGCGGATGTGGCGGGCGTACTCGCGGTAACGCGGGTGACCGACGGGACCGAGCAGCTCGGACTGCATGACATCGGAAAATCCGATCACGGCGTTGAGGGGCGTCCGAAGCTCGTGGCTGACCCGAGCGATGAGGTCGCCCCAGGGATGGGCGCGCGCAGACGAAAGGTGGTTGAGCCGCGCCGCCGCACGGGCCAAGCCCGTGAGCTGAGCGGCATCGGGATTGATGGCGATCCGTTCCCCAATGAAGGGCAGCGGGGAGGGCGAAGCCCCGCTGCCCTGTTGCTCTAGGGAGAGATCTTTGGCCGGGGAGAGATCGGCCGGGGATGCAAACGCAGCAGTGTGGGAGATCGCGGCTTGGGGACCGGCGTTGAGTTGCAGGATACGCAGCGCAACCAACGTCAGGACCAGGCCAGAGATCAGGGTGGCGACGGACGGCAGTGAAAGCGAATGAAAGGCAAGAGCATAGCCAAGCGCAGACGCATGAACGACAGCTGCAACCCAGAGGACTCGGAGCAAGCTCAAACTCGACAGGATCGTGGGGATCGCCTTGCGCATCTGCGCCTCGTTTCCGAGGACAGACCCGTCCCGTGGACAGGCGGATAGAGTCCCAGCCATCCCAGTCTCCAATTGCGAATTTTCGAGTTTTCCACGGGGATTACGAGCGTGCCGGTACGCCGGCGAATCACCAGCTTAGTTCACCGATTCGAGCTCTTTCTGTCGAGGGAGATTAAATGAGCGCAATCAGAGTTTTCTGGGGTGTTACTGATCGATCATCTTGGACGCGATCTCGAACGCGTCGCGGGAAAGTTCCGGCGCTTTGAGGACGCCCTGCAACGCGCGTTTGGCAGCCGCCCGCCGGCCCGTTTCGAGGCTGCTCCAGGTGCGGAATGCGGCCAGCATCCGGGCGGCAATCGACGGGTTGAAGCGGTCGATCGCAAGCACCTGCTTGGCGAGGAAATCGTAACCGGCGCCGTCTGGCCGGTGGAACTGCACGGGGTTCTGCATCGCAAAGGTTCCGATCAGCGCGCGGACCTTGTTCGGCGCCGTCAGGCTGAACAGCGGATGGCGTGTAAGGGCCCTGACGTGGCTGAGCGCCGACCGCAGCGGGAACTGCGCTTGCGCGGCAAACCAGGCGTCGATGACGAGGTGGTCGCCCTTCCAGCGGTCGAAGAAGCGCTGAAGCGCCTTCTCGCGCAAAGGTCCAGACCGCGCAGCGATCAGCATCAGCGCGTGCTGCTCGTCAGTCATGTTGCTGGCTTTGAAGAAGTGTTCTTCGAGGCGCGCTTCATCGCTTGCAGAGCCGCGAGCCGTCAGCAATGTCAGAGAGGCGTTGCGCAGTGCGCGGCGGCCAGCGCTTTGCGCGTCAGGCGAGAAGGCACCCTTGGCGCGCATCTCGGCGTAGAAGTCCTCCAGAAGCGAGCCGAGCCCGGTACCGGTCTCTTTCGCGAGCAGGCGATGCGCGCGGAAGATCAATCCGGGATCGACGTTGCGGCCGATGACACGCGCGATGTCGGCCTGGCTCGGAAGTTTCAGCAGTTCCGCACGGTAGGCCGGTTCGAGATCCCCCGCATTGGCGGCCGCACCGAGCGCCTTCACGAAGCTCGCAGCACGGGCGGCGGGGCGTTCTCCTTTGCGCAGGCTCTTCACCATGTCGACGAGCGTGCGCGTCGCATACGTGTTCGCGGCCTGCCAGCGGTTGAACAGATCCTGATCGTGCGCCATCAGGAATTCGAGGTCGCGATCGGAGAGGTTGAGCGTCACGTTCACCGGCGCCGAGAAGCCGCGCAGGATCGATGGCACCGGAGCCGAGGGGACATCCTCGAAGCGGAACGTCTGCGTCCGCTTCGTCACGTGCAGGATGCCGTCTTCGACTGTCTCGCCCGTGTCGCGCTTGAGCGCAATTTGCTGGCCGTTGCCGCCGATCAGACCGATTTTCACCGGAATGTGCAGCGGTTTCTTCTTGGTTTCGCCCGGAGTCGGCGGCAGCACCTGCTCGATCTTGAGCTGTGCCTGCTTCTTGGCTTTGTCGTAGGACATCGCGCACACAAGCTCGGGCGTGCCGGCCTGTGAGTACCAGAGCTTGAAGTGCGAGAGGTCGCGTTTCGAGGCATCCTCAAAGCACTTGACGAAGTCTTCGATCGTCGCCGCCTGCCCGTCGTGGCGTGCGAAGTAGAGATCCATGCCGCGGCGGAAATCCTTCGGCCCGAGGATCGTCTCGATCATGCGGACGAGCTCGGCGCCCTTTTCGTAGACGGTCGCCGTGTAGAAGTTATTGATCTCGATGTACTGCTCCGGCCGAACAGGATGGGCCAGCGGTCCGGCATCCTCGATGAATTGGGTCGCACGCAGTTGGCGCACGTCCATGATCCGCTGCACGGTGGCGGACCGCTCGTCGGCCGAGAACTCCTGGTCGCGAAAAACCGTAAGCCCTTCCTTGAGGCATAGCTGGAACCAGTCGCGGCAGGTGATGCGGTTGCCGGTCCAGTTGTGGAAGTACTCGTGTGCCACGACGCTTTCGATGGATTCGAAATTCGCATCCGTTGCGGTCTCGGGCGAGGCGAGCACCAGCCGGTCGTTGAAGATGTTGAGGCCCTTGTTCTCCATCGCGCCCATGTTGAAGTCGGAGACGGCGACGATGTTGAACACGTCGAGATCGTATTCGCGCCCGAAGCGTGTCTCGTCCCACGTCATCGAGCGTTTGAGCGAGTCCATCGCCCATTCGGCGCGGGCTTCCTTGCCGTGCTCGACGTAGATCTTGAGATCGACTTTTCGCCCGGACATCGTCTTGAAGGTCGACGAAATGTGTCCGAGATCGCCGCCGACGAGAGCGAAGAGATAGCTGGGCTTGGGGTGCGGGTCGTGCCAGACCGCGAAGTGGCGGCCCTTGGCGAGACGTCCGCGTTCGACCGGATTGCCGTTGGCGAGAAGGATGGGGGCGAGGTCGACGTCCGCCTCGATCCGGCACGTATAGGTCGCGAGCACGTCCGGCCGGTCGGGGAAGAACGTGATCCGGCGGAATCCCTCGGCCTCGCACTGCGTGCAGAAGACGCCGCGCGACCGGTAGAGGCCTTGCAGCGCCTTATTGGCCTCGGGGTTTATGACTGTCTTGATCTCCAGCGTGAAGGGTCGCGCAGGGACCTTCGGAATGGTGAGCGAGGTTTCGTCGATCGTATAGCTGTCGGCGGAAAGCGGCGTTCCGTCGAGCGCAATCGATTTGAGTTCGAGCTGCTCGCCATCGAGGACGAGAGGCTTGCCCGCGTCATCGGCCGAGGGATTGCGGCGAACGCGCAGGTGCGCGCGTACTTCCGTCCGCTCAGGGTCGAGCGAGAAATCGAGATCGACGTGATCGACCAGATAAGCCGGCGGACGGTAGTCCTTGAGGCGGCGCGGACGGGGTGTATCGGGCTTCATGGCGTCTCCCGTCGGGCGAGGGCGGCTCAAATCTCACCGCTCCGCCGTAAGCGGCAGAATCGGCATCTGATCCCGAACCTTAGCCCGACTTCGTGCGCTCATGCCAAGAGAGCGTCGCGCGGTGCAGCGTCAGCGATTGAGCGCGATGACGAGCGTGCGCGGGTTGCCGCCGTTCTCCGAGATATAGTTCTGGAACAGGGTGTTTAGGAAGGTCGTCATCTCGAAGCCGATGATTTCGGCTTCCCGGACCTTGAACACGCCGCCGCGGCGCACGAGCCGCCAGCGGACGTCATAAGTCTCGCCCGTGCGCAGCGTGACGCGGCTGTCGACGTAGATGCCCGCGGCCGTCTCCTTCGTCTGGCCCACCATGATCGCCTTGGCGACGGGATACTTCGGGCCTTCCTTGCCGGCGTAGCGCGCAATGAAATTGATCATGCCGGCGTAGTAGGCAGGCCGGTCGGACTTGGCGAGGCTTTGGGCGTAGGAGCCGAGCGCCGTGAGCGCGATCGTCGGGACGTCGGCATGGCTGCGGAGCACCGTCGCGTAGTCATTTTCCGAGCCGGTGCGCTGGGCCGCGATAAGTTCGTTCGCGACGCGCTGCATGTACGCGGCGGGGGTCTCAGCCGCCGCTGCGAAAGAACCGGCTATGAGGATGAGGAGCGAAAAAGCTGCCGCCTTGAGCCCGTTTGCGCGTCCCCCCTGGGATACGCGCTGGCAAACCATCGTCATCAAAATAAGCTCCGCTGTTTCGCGCATGGCCACACCCAGGAGGCGAGGCCGACGACACCCCTCATTCAGCACGCGCGCGTTGTCTAGTCAAAGCCCCGGTGGCGCCAGAGCTAGGCGGTCGCGAGCTGGGGCTTAGGCTCCGCTAGATGAAAGAACCCGTGCAGGGGAGCGAAGCTAGCGGCCTCCCGCGACGGAATTTCGGCAAGGCCCAAAAGTCGGGCGGCAGCCTCTATGGTTTCAGGCGAAATATGCTGCGAGGAGAGCAAAATCACGCATCTCGAGGGCCTCCGGTGCACGAGAACGAGCTCGTGCCGGACGCCTGAATGGGTGGTCTGGACCCTGTGCGTGACCCCGGCATAGGCCGAAAGTGGCTCGGTCCAGCCTCTCCGTCCGAAGGACCGGGAATCGCTGGACCGAACATGGCTGCCGTCGATCGTGATGCGGCGGCGGGCGACCGCATTGCGGGCCAAGTGCGCCAGGGGCCAGCCGAAAATCCATAGGAGAACGAGCAAGCCCAATCCGAGCTGCAACCCGATAAGGGGCCGGGCGGCCAGCACCGCCCTGGCGGCGGGGTCGGTCATGAGATGCGTGACGATCAGCCAGAATGGCACCAGAAGCGCCACGACGAGGGGGGCCAACAGGGCAAGCATGACGAACCGTCCCGAGCCTTCGGGAGCCTGTTCGATCAAGAGCGGAAAGGGCGATTGAGGCTGGGTTGGGTCCGGGATGGGCAAAGAGCATCCTTCACCGGTGCGCTGAGCGCACTCCGCAGTTCCGACGTGCATGAAAATCCCGCCCCCAGGGAAACGACCCGCAAGGAAGCAATGCTACTGCAGCTCGGTTTCCCCAAGGTTACCTGCGGCGTTGTGCTCGACACGAGCAATTATGGGTTGCGCTGTCCACACCAATCTCAGGCGAAAGGACGACGAAAGGGTTGCGATTTGCAGCGCAGCGAGGTGCGATCCACCGGGTGAGCATTGGGAGGGGAGATGCAGAGAGCCAAACCCGGCGACCGGGATAATTCTGTTTTGGGAAGCTACTTTGCGCCCGTCGACGGACTGAGAGCCGTTGCCGTTCTGTCGGTGGTGATCTTCCACTGGAAGGCGCGCGTGCTTCCCGGCGGGTTCGTCGGGGTCGACGTGTTTTTTGTCATCTCAGGCTTCCTGATCATCGGCCAAATCCTGGATGGGCTGAAGCAGGGAAGCTTCCGGTTCGGCGATTTCTGGTCACGGCGCGCGCTCCGCATTCTGCCGCCCTACCTGCTTGTCATTGTCGTCTGCCTCGCGGTTGCGCCCCACATCCTCGTCCTGCCCGACGAGCACACAGCGTTCGCGCGCGAGGTCGGCTGGTCGGCCATCTTTGCCATCAATCATCTCTTCCTCAGTCAGGAGGGCTATTTCAACGCCCTGGCGGACACCAAGCCCCTCCTTCACCTCTGGAGCCTCGCGGTCGAGGAGCAGTTCTACATTGCCGCGCCGCTCGTTCTTTATGCGCTGTGGAAGTTGCCGCGAGCGGCAGCGTGCCTTGTGGCCTCGCTTCTCTTCATCGCCTCATTGGCGGCCTGCGTCCACTTCACCGCCGCAGAGCAGAACGCCGCCTTCTATCTGATGCCGCTGCGGGCGTGGGAGTTCATCGCGGGTGGCGCCATCGTGCTCGCGCTGCCGTACGCCACGCGTCTGAACCGCTTGACGCTGGAGGCAATCGGAGCCGCCGGCCTGCTCGCGATCCTCATTGCAGTGGTCACGTTCAAGAAGTCGATGCCTTTTCCGTCGTACCTGGCGGTGCTGCCTGTGTTCGGCGCTGCTGCGGTTATTTTCGCCGTGGTTGCCTCACCTCGAATTCTCGTCGCGAGGCTGCTGTCCTGGTCGCCGGTGGTCCTGATCGGGCTCGTTTCCTATTCCTGGTATCTCTGGCATTGGCCGTTCCTCACCTTCGGCCGCATTTACAATTTCGGAGATCACCGCTTGGTGTGGGATGGCGTCATGGTCGCCCTTTCCCTCGTAGCGGCGTTCGCGACGCGATATGCACTCGAACAGCCGATCCTGGAGTGGCGGCGACGTCGCTTTCAGATCCTGCCTTGGTCTCCAGCACTCATCGGTGCTTCGGCCTGCCTGCTCGTCGCGACAGGCGGAACTGTGTCCATGAAGGCTGTAGCCGAGGAAGCGAAAGACAGGACACCAAACACGCTCTTCGCGACCGAGACAACGAACCTCGGACAGTGCGACTTTCGCGTCATGACCGATCTCGACAAGTGCAGGGCCGGATTGAACGGCGCGAGGATCGGGCTCGCTTTTGGTGACTCCCAGACTGCTGCGGCGCTCAAGGAGCTCAAGGAGGAAGCGCGGGGGCACGGCGTCCAGCTCGCAGGGTTTGGATCCGCCGCTTGCCCCTCGATGATCAACGTCACATCGGACACGGCCGCGAAGACCGGACAAACCTGCAAGAAAATTCGCGCGAGGATGCATTCTGCGTTGGAGACCACGGACCTGACCTTCGATTACGCGATCCTCTATTCGCGATGGGCGCTTTATGGGGCAGACAAGGAGCGATACTGGCTCGCTGAGATCGGAACAGACGTTGCCGACACCGACCAGGACGCCGTGTTTGTCCGGGCGTTGAGAGAGACGTTGGACTACCTCGAAACCAAGGGGGTGAAACGCATCCTCATCATCGGACCAACCCCGCACTTTCCAAGGTCCGCACCCGTCTGTGTCACCCGCTCTCTGCATTACGGCCTGGACGTCGACAAAAACTGCGCGGTCCCGCGGGCCGAGGCAGACAAGAATGTAAATCGGGCTTGGCATCGCTTGGCGGCGGCCACCGAAGGCCGGCCCGAGGTCAAACTCCTCGATCCCAGGCCAGCGCTGTGTGACGATGTCTTCTGTCGCCCCTACAACGGGTCGGACGTTTGGTTCAACGACACCAATCACGTTTCCGACCGAGGCGTGCGGGCCCTGATTGCGGCCAACACGGAGCTGTTCGACTGGGTGTTCAACGGTAATTGAATGCCCCGCCCTTGACACATAAACATATCTTTATATGTTCTCCGGACAGATTGGATTCAGCCCATGTCCGGAACGCTCGACACGAATGAGTTGGTGACCGCCCTCAAGGCTGCGGCTGAGAGCACGCGTCTCCGTATTCTCGTGCTGCTGGCGGGGGGCGAGCTGAACGTCAAAGACCTCACCCAGATCCTGGGCCAGAGCCAGCCGCGCGTGAGCCGCCATCTCAAGCTTTTGGCGGAAGCCGGGCTGATCGAGCGCTTCCGCGAGGGAAGCTGGGTCTATTTCCACGTCTCGGACCGCTCGGAAGGAGGGCGCCTGGTACGCCGCCTGCTGACGACCGTCGACACCCGCGACCCCGTGCTGCGCCGGGATGGCGAACGCGCCGAAGCCCTGAAGCGGGACCGCGAGGCCGTGGCCCAAACCTACTTCAAGGAACACGCCGCCGACTGGGACCGCATCCGCGCGCTTTATGTTTCGGATGCTGCCGTCGAATCCGCGATCGCATCCGCGCTCTCCGGCCCCGCGTTCAAGCTGTTCGTCGATCTCGGTACCGGGACCGGCCGCATGCTGGAGCTGCTCGCCGACCGCTACGAGCGTGGCCTCGGTTTCGACGTGAACCAATCGATGCTCGCCTACGCGCGCAGCAACCTCGACAGGTCCGGGCTCGCCCGTGCGGAAGTCCGTCACGGCGACATCTACAATCTGGCGCTTCCCGATGGCGTGGCCGACGGCATCGTAATCCATCAGGTGCTGCACTATCTGTCCGAGCCCGCCCATGCCATCCGCGAGGCCGCTCGCACTCTTGCGCCGGGTGGTCGTCTGTTGATCGTCGAT
>VFQQ010002557.1_pt1 | contig 20063 bp, 15 predicted proteins | sample 3512341 | NCBI WGS metagenome assembly VFQQ01 (sample SAMN10412373, study PRJNA504923) | tailings metagenome | isolation source: Relicate 2 Philex TSF1 revegetated site | place: Philippines: Tuba, Benguet | collected 2017-08-29 | reverse complement strand
TCCCACACCTGCGCCCTTTGCCGCACCCACGCCCGCCAATGAAACAGCGGCGGAATGGCCCCAGCGCGTTGCCGACGACCGCCCGCCCTTTGCAGCGCCGCCACCGGCTGAAGCCGAGGCGCTGGAACGCGGCGTCGATGCGGCACGCGCCGGTCCGGCGATCGATCCCGAACAGCTTGCCACGCTCGAAGCGCAGGTCGCGTCGCTCGAGGAACGGCTGGTCGAACAGGATGCCGCGCTGCGCCGCGTGCTCGACCTGCTGATCGAATGGGTCGAGCGTGATCCCGAAAATGCGCCGAACCCGGCGACGTCGAAGACCTGGGCGGCCTGACAGCGATCGCGAAATCGGCTATCCGGTCGATGAAGGTGAGCAATGATGCAAAACGGCCTGTCGGTCGATGTCGAGGACTGGTTCCAGGTCGGCGCCTTTGAGCGCACGATCGACCGTGCCGACTGGCCGACGCTCGAGTGCCGGGTCGAGGCGAATTGCGACGCGGTGCTGCAGATTTTCGCCGATGCGGGGGCGAAGGGGACGTTCTTCACGCTGGGATGGGTCGCTGAACGCTATCCGGCGCTGATCAAGCGGATTGTCGGCGCGGGGCATGAACTCGCGAGCCATGGGTATGACCACAAGCGCGTGTTCAACATGACTGCGCACGAATTTGCCGCCGACATCAAACAGACGCAGGCCATCCTTGAGGATCTCGGCGGCGTCGCCGTGCGCGGTTATCGCGCGCCGAGCTTCTCGGTCGATACGCGCACGCCGTGGGCGCATGCGGTGCTCGCCGAGCAGGGCTATGCCTATTCGAGCAGCGTCGCACCGGTGGTCCACGACCATTATGGCTGGCCGCAAAGCCCGCGCCATGCGTGGCGGCCGCTGCCCGACAGCGATCTGGTCGAATGGCCGGTGACGACCGCGCGCTTTGCCGGGCGCACCCTCGCGGCAGGTGGCGGAGGCTTCATGCGGATGCTGCCCTATGGCTTTACGCGCTGGGCGATTGGACAGATGAATGCCGCGGGGCATCCGGCGATCCTCTATTTCCATCCGTGGGAAATCGACCCCGGCCAGCCGCGCGTTGCCGAGGCACCGTTGAAATCGAAAATCCGTCATTACAGCGGCTTGTCGGCCATGGCTGGCAAGCTGAAGAGGCTGCTCGCCGATTTTGAATGGACGCGCGCCGACGCGTTGCTCGCGGCGCAGCAGGACCGCGCGCAGCCGTGGCGCGCGGCGGCGTGAATGCGCCGAGCTTTCCGGTGAAGGATGGCTTTTCCGGCGCGCCGCTGTCCGACGCGGCGGCGTGGGATGCCTATGTCGCGGCGCATCCGGACGCAACGCCCTTTCACAGCCGCGTCTGGTGCGAGGCAATCACCCGGGCGACCGGGCATCAATGCCATCTGGTGACCGCGCGCGATGCGGGCGGGGCGCTGACCGGACTATTGCCGCTGCATCATGTCCGCTCGCCGCTGTTCGGCCAGGCGCTGGTCAGCAGCGGGTTCGCGGTCGACGGCGGCATATTGGCGGACGATCCCGCGGTTGCGGCGACGCTGGCCGATGGCGCCGCAGCGATGGCAGGATCGCTGAGCGTGCCTTCGGTCGAATTGCGCGGCGGACCGCAGCCCGAAGGTGATGGCTGGCGGAAAGAAGAGGGCGTTTACGCGGGCTTTGCGCGTGATCTTTGCGTTGACGACGACGCCGAACTGCTCGCGATCCCGCGCAAGCAACGCGCCGAGGTCCGCAAGGTGCTGGACAGTGGCCTGACCGTGACGAGCGGGTGCGATGCCGCGGAACGGCGCGACCATTACCGCATCTATGCGACCAGCGTTCGCAATCTGGGAACGCCGGTGTTTCCCAAAAAGCTGTTCGATGCGGTGCTCGATGCGTTCGGCGACGACGCCGATATTTTGACCGTGCGGCAGGACGGGCGACCCGTCGCGAGCGTGCTCAGCCTGTATTGGCGCGGGACGGTGATGCCCTATTGGGGCGGCGGGATTACCGATGCACGGCGGCTGCGTGCTAACGAGCTGATGTATTTCGCGCTGATGCGCCACGCGCGGGCGAGGGGCTGCACGCGTTTCGATTTCGGGCGGTCCAAGGTTGGTACCGGCCCCTATAGCTACAAGAAGAATTGGGGTTTCGAGCCTCAGCCGCTGGTCTATGCGCGCTGGCTGGCGCCGGGTGAGACGCCGCGCGATACCAATCCGAACAGCGCCAAATATCGGTTGCAGGTCGATCTGTGGAAAAAGCTTCCGCTTTGGGCGGCGAACCGGATCGGGCCGCTGATCGCGCGTGGCCTGGGGTGATCGGGGTGAGTCCCGAAATCCTGTTCCTCGTTCACCGCGCGCCCTGGCCCCCCGACCGCGGCGACCGGATCCGCAGCTGGCATATGTTCGAGGCGCTGGCGAAGCTGGCGCCGGTGCATGTCGCGGCGCTGGCCGACAATGCGGAGGATGCCGACGTCGCGCGCGCAAAGATGGCGCCGCTTTGCAAGAGTTTGGCGATCGAAGTGCCCAATGTTTCGCGCCCGGTGGCGTTGGCGCAGGCGGTGCTGCGCGGCGAACCGGTTTCGAACCGGCTGTTCAAAAATGGCGCGCTGGCGCGGCATGTCGATGCGTTGATCCGCGGTGGGTCCATCACCCATATCGTCGGTTTCTCCGGCCAGATGGCGCAATATCTGCCGAGTGATTTTGGCGGCCCGGTGCTGATGGATTTTGTCGATGTCGATTCGGCGAAGTTCGCTACCTATGCCGAGCAGGACAAGCGCCAGCCGCTGCACTGGGTGCATGCGCGCGAGGCGCGGGTGCTTGGTGCGTACGAGGCTGCGGTGGCGCGTCACGTCGACGCCAGCCTGTTCGTCAGCGAGGCGGAGGCGGCGCTGTTCCGGGCGCACAGCGGGCTGGGATCCGACAAGGTGCGCGCGGTCGAGAATGGCATCGACACCGACCGGTTCGATCCGGCGCTGACCTTCGACCCGGTCGATGCGGGGGCGGGGCCGCTCGCGGTGTTCACCGGCCAGATGGACTATCGCCCCAATATCGACGCGGTGCGCTGGTTTGCCGCCGATATATTGCCGCTGATCCAGCGGCAGGACCCGGCGGCGCGCTTCGCGATCGTCGGGCGCGCGCCGACCAACGAGGTACGCGCGCTCGCAAAGCTGCCGGGCGTCACTGTCACCGGCGAAGTGCCCGACGTGCGGACATGGCTCGCCGCCGCCGATGCGGTGGTCGCGCCGCTGCTGCTCGCGCGCGGGGTGCAAAACAAGCTGCTCGAGGCGATGGCGATGGCGCGGCCGGTGGTGGCGAGTGCGGCCGCGGCCGAAGGGATCGACGCGGTGGCGGGCGAGCATCTGCTGGTCGCCGACGATGTCGCGGGGATGGCGGCTGCCGTCGGGTCGCTGTTCTCCGATCGCGAGACTGCGGCCAAGATGGGACGAGCCGCGCGCGCGCGGATGATCGCGCGTTATGGCTGGGACGCCCGGCTGGCGCCGCTCGGTGAGTTGCTGGGGTTGCCCGCATGACGATCTGGCAACGCCATCTGGGCGCGCTCGCGCTGCTGTTGGCGGCGATCCTCGTGATCTTCTGGCGCGATGCGGCCGATATGGCGGGCATCTGGTGGCATAGTTCGACCTTTACCCATTGCCTGTTGATGGTACCGATGATCGGCTGGCTGGTGTCGCAGCGGATCGACCTGCTGCGCCCGCTGACCCCTGCCTTTTGGTGGCCCGCGCTGGTCTGGATGGCGGGGGCGGGACTGGTGTGGCTGGTCGGTGAGGCGGCGGGGGTCGGGCTGTTCCGTCAGCTCGGGCTAGTGCTGATGCTGCAGGGCGCGGTCGGCTCGGTGCTGGGCGAGAAGCTGGTGCGCGGCCTGCTCTTCCCGCTCGGCTATGCGCTGTTGCTGGTGCCGTTCGGCGAGGAACTGGTGCCGCTGCTCCAGACTTTTACCGCGCATATCAGCGTCATCCTGCTTCACCTGTCGGGCATTGCCGCCGAGATGGAAGGGGTGTTTATCACCACGCCCGCCGGATTTTTCGAGGTCGCCGAGGAATGCTCCGGGGTCAATTTCCTGATCGCGATGCTGGCCTATGCGGTGTTCGCGGCGCATCTGTGTTTCAAAAGCTGGACGCGGCGGATCGTCTTTGTCGTCGCGGCGCTGGCGACGACGATCCTCGCCAACGCGCTGCGCGCCTATGGCACGATGGTGGCAGCAGAAATCTGGGGGATCGAGGCGGCGGGCGGGATCGACCATATCTTTTACGGCTGGATCTTTTTCGGGTTGGTGATTGTGATCGTGATGCTGGTGGCGTGGCGCTGGTTCGATCGGCCCGCGAACGATGTCGCGGTCGACCTGAGCGGACTGGATGGCCTGCCGCGCTTTGTTGGGCCGGGCAAGGCGGTGTTGGCCGCTGCGCTCGCCATCCCGCTGATCTTTGCTGGCTGGGCATGGCTGGTCGGCGGACGTAGCGCCCCGCTGCCGGAAACGATGGTGGTCGAGGCGCCGCGCGGATGGAGCGAAACGCGTGCCGAGGGCATGGCGTGGACGCCGCGCTTCGACGGCGCCGACCAGCGGCTCTTGCGACATTTTGTTGATGCCGAAGGGCGGCGGGTGACGGCGGCGCTCGGCGGCTATGAACGTCAGGCCGAAGGGCGAGAGGTCGTTGCGTTCGGGCAAGGGGCGGTCGATCCAGACAGCCAATGGGCGTGGAGCGCGGCGTTGCCCGCGGTCGAGGGCGCGCGGACCGAACGCCTGTTTCATCCCGGCCCGGTGCTGCGCGATGCGGCGACCTGGTATGTCGTCGATGGCGCGGTGACCGGCGATCCGCGGCGCGCGAAGATCGCGGGGCTGAAAGCACGGCTGCTCGGCGGCGATCCGCGTGCGCTGTCGCTGATCGTGTCGAGCGAAGAGCGCCAAGGCGGGCGCGATGCGATAGAGGATTTCGTTTCCGCGTCGGGCGGAGCCAAAGCGATGGCTGACCGCGCGCTGAAAACCCGCTAGGCCCATCAGCACATGTGTGGGATCGCGGGCATCTATCATCTCGAGACGGCAAAGCCCGTCGATCCGGCGCGGCTGCGCGCGATGCTGTCGCCGATGCAGCATCGCGGTCCCGACGGGTCGGGCGAATGGACCGCGGCGGGGGTCGGGCTGGGCCATCTGCGCCTGTCGATCATCGACATCGAGGGAAGCCCGCAGCCAATGGCGAGCGACGACGAGGCGGTGACGCTCACCTACAACGGCGAAATCTATAATTTCCGCGAGTTGCGGACCGAACTGGAGGATCGCGGCCATCGGTTCCGGACGAGCGGCGATACCGAGGTCATCATTGCGGCGTGGCGGCAATGGGGGCCGGATTGCCTGTCGCGGCTGAACGGCATGTTCGCCTTTGCGATCCACGATCATCAGCGCGGCTGCTTGTTCCTGGCGCGCGATCGGCTGGGGGTGAAGCCGCTGCATTATGCGCGGCTGTCGGACGGGTCGGTGGCGTTTGCGTCCGAGTTGAAAGGTCTGCTCCGCAATCCGTTGCTGCGGCAGGAAGCCAATCTGACCGCGATCGAGGATTTCCTCGCCTTTGGCTATGTCCCCGACGACAATTGCATCGTCGCGGGGGTCGAGAAGTTGCCCGCGGGCCATTATCTCTTGCTCGAACGCGGCAAGCCCGCTCCCGCGCCGACGCGCTGGTGGGCGCCCGATTTTTCGAAACGCATCCGCGCGAGTGAGGGCGAGGCGGCCGAGCATCTGGTCCATCTGATGCGCGCCGCCGTCACCGACCGCATGGTCGCCGATGTGCCGCTCGGCGCCTTTCTGTCGGGTGGGGTCGACAGCAGCGCGGTGGTCGCGCTGATGGCCGAGGCGAGCGCGAAGGCGGTCAAGACCTGCACGATCGGGTTCGATCAGGCGGCGCTCGACGAGACGGCCTACGCCCAGCAAATTGCCGAACGCTTCGCGACCGATCATCGCACGCGCACCGTATCATCGGGCGATTTCGGGCTGGTCGATACGATTGCCGATCATTTCGACGAGCCCTTTGCCGACGCCAGCGCGCTGCCGACGTACCGCGTGTGCGAGCTGGCGCGCGACGAGGTGACGGTCGCGCTGTCGGGCGATGGGGCGGACGAGGCGTTTGCCGGATACCGTCGGCTGGTTTTCCACCATCAGGAGGAACGGCTGCGCGGGCTGATTCCCGGCTTCATGCGCCGCGGGGTGCTGGGGCCGCTGGCGAAGGTGTGGCCGCAGATGGACTGGGCGCCGCGTCCGCTGCGCGCGCGGGCAACGCTGGCGAGCCTGTCGAAGAGCGGGGCGGAGGGCTATGCCGAGGCGGTCGGAGTGACGGGCGTCGGGCAACGCTCGCGGCTGTTCAACGACGCGGCGCACCACGCGCTGGGCGATCATGTCGCCGAGGCGCGGTACTGGAAGGCGATGGCCGAAGCCCCGGCGCGCGAGCCGCTCGACCGGGCGCAATTTGCCGACCTGATGATCTGGCTACCCGGCGACATTTTGACCAAGACCGACCGGATGAGCATGGCGGTAAGTCTTGAGGCGCGCGAGCCATTGCTCGATTACCGGCTGATCGAATTTGCCGCGAGCCTGCCCGCGTCGATGCGGGTCAAGGGATCGACCGGCAAGGCGATCATGAAGCAGGCGATGGAACGCTATCTGCCGCACGACATCCTGTACCGTCCGAAGATGGGGTTTGTGACGCCGGTGTCGCAGTGGTTCCGCGGGGCGCTGGTCGAGCAGGCGAGGGGACTGGCGACGTCGTCGACACTGGCGCGGTCGGGCTGGTTCGACATGGCCGAGATCGAACGGATCGTGGCCGCGCACCAGTCGGGGCGGCGCGATCATGGGCGGCTGATCTGGCAGTTTTTCATGCTGGAGAAGTCGCTGGCGAAATTATTCGGGATTTGAGGAATGACCGTCGCCCCCGCAAAGGCGGGGGCCGCTGGCGGTGTGAACCGCGGACGCTGAGCAAGGCTGACAACGGCCCCCGCCTGCGCGGGGGCGACGGTTATTTCGGCCACCCCATTTTAACTCCTTCCTGCTAACCTCCACCCGATGACGGTGCATCCCGCCTTTCCCGCCGACGCCGCGCCCGCCGACCCGCTGACGGTGCGCGTCGTCGATCCGCTGGCGCTATCGGACGAACTGGCAGCGGCGTGGGACCGGTTGGCGGCGGAGGCGAGCGAGCCGAATCCCTTTGCCGAACGCTGGTGCCTGCAATCGGCGCTGCACCTGCTCGACCCCGATCGCACCGCGCGGCTGGTGCTGGTGCGCGACGGCAGCGACGGGCCGGTAATCGGGATCATGCCGGTGGCGCTGGCGACGCATTATGGCCGCTTGCCGCTGCGCCATGTCAGCGGCTGGGTACACCCCAATCATTTCCACGGCGCCCCTTTGGTGCGTGCGGGCTTAGAAAGCCTGTTCTGGTCGATCCTGCTGGGCTGGTGCGACGCCGCGCCCTGGGCGCGCACATTGTTGCATGTGCCGCGCCTGACCCAAGATGGCCCGCTGCATCGCGCGCTCACCGACGTTGCGCGGGTGCGGGGCAGCGAGGCCGAGGTTGTTCACCGCGAGGAACGCGCGCTGCTCGACAGCGACCTGTCGCCTGCCGATTATTGGGATGCGGCGGTGCGCGCCAAGAAACGCAAGGAACTCAGGCGGCAGGCGAACCGGCTTGCCGAACAGGGCACGGCGCGATTTCGGCGCTGGCAGGCGGGCGAAGCGCTCGATCCGTGGATCGACGCCTTCCTTGATTTGGAGGTACGCGGCTGGAAAGGACGCGCCGGATCGGCGCTCGCCAGCCATGGCGATACGCAGGCGTGGTTCCGCGCGATCCTGACCGGCGCTGCTGCGGCGGGACGGCTCGACATGCGTGCGCTCGATCTGGATGAACAGCCGCTCGCCATGCTGATCAACTTCCTGGCGCCGCCGGGCGGCTTTTCGTTCAAGACCGCGTTCGACGAGGATTATGCCCGTTTTTCGCCGGGCGTGCTGTTGCAGCAAGCCAATCTTGACTTGCTGGAGGATCCGACGATCGCTTGGGTCGATAGTTGCGCCGCGCCGGACCATCCGATGATCGACAGCGTCTGGCGCGAGCGACGGGCGCTGGTGTGGGTGAACGCCGCGCTGTCGTCGCCCGGCGATCGGCTTCGCTTTGCCATGCTGACCCGTGCCGAACGCCTCTGGCGCCGTCGCAAGGGTGACGCTGCCTCCAAAACTGGAATAGAAGAACTGCCATGACCGCGCATCGTCCGATCGTCCGCAGCGTTTTTCCGCCCGCCACCTTGGCGCGCATGGCGGAACTGTACCCGCTGCACGGGGGGTTGTTGCACCACGACCTGCCCGATCATCCGCTGCTGACGATCGATGCGCTGGCACAGCTTGGCGAGGCTCTCCCCGCGAGCGAGGTCGAATATAATCCGGGCAATGTTCCGATCGGGATCCGCCCCGAAGATATTCCCTCGAACGGCCTGTCGATAGGCGAGACGATCCGCACGATCGACAGCAACGGCAGCTGGGCGGTGCTCAAGAACATCGAGAATGTCCCCGCCTATCGCGCGTTGCTGATGGACCTGCTCGGCGAACTCGAACCGGTGGTGGTGCCGCGCACCGGGGCGATGGTGACGCCACAGGGGTTCATCTTCATTTCGTCGCCGGGTTCGATCACGCCGTATCATTTCGACCCCGAGCACAATATCCTGCTGCAATTGCGCGGGACCAAGGTGATGAACGTCTGGCCGTCGGGCGACGGGCGTTTTGCGGCACAGGATGAGCACGAGCGCTACCACACCGGCGGCCACCGCAATTTGCCGTGGGATGATCGGTTCGAAGGCGCGCAGCAAAAGGTCGCGCTGGCGCCGGGCGACGCCGTACTTATGCCCGTGATGGCGCCTCATTATGTCGCCAACGGCGACGCGCCGTCGATCTCGCTGTCAATCACCTGGCGCAGCGAATGGAGCTATCGCGAGTCCGAAGCGCATGTCGCCAACGCTATGCTCCGCCGCTTCGGTCTGAACCCCGCAATGCCGCCGCGCTGGCCCAGCTATGCGCGCGGCAAGACACTGGCATGGCGCGCGGCGCGCAAGCTTGGCCTGGTTGAATGACAGATCGCTTTCCATCGCGGCCAATTGCCGCTATGGGCGCGCATCATTTCAAAGCGAAACCCATTGAGGACTGATGGCGAAAGAAGAACTTCTGGAAATGCGCGGCCAGGTGGTCGAACTGCTGCCCAACGCGATGTTTCGCGTCAAACTGGAAAATGACCACGAAATTCTGGGCCACACGGCCGGAAAGATGCGCAAGAACCGCATCCGCGTGCTGGTCGGTGACGAGGTGCTCGTCGAACTGACCCCCTATGACCTGACCAAGGGTCGGATCACCTATCGCTTCATGCCGGGTCGTGGCGGCCCCGGACCGCAATAATGCCGTCCGGCGCGGCGAATGGGCCGCGCGCATGAAACTGGTCCTTGCCTCGACATCGCCGCGCCGCCGGGAGTTGCTGGCGCGCATCGGCATGACTCCGGCGCGTATAGCTTCGCCTGACATTGACGAAACGCCCCTGCCGCGCGAATTGCCGCGCGACTATGTGGCCCGGCTTGCCAAGGGCAAGGCGCTGGCGGTCGAACGCGCTGCGGACGAGGTCGTGCTGGCCGGCGATACCACCGTCGCCGTCGGGCGGCGCATCCTGGAAAAGCCGGTCGACGAGGCCGACCTGCGCCGGATGCTGGCGCTGCTGTCGGGGCGGCGCCACCATGTGTGGTCGGGCGTGTGCGTCGTCGGTGTCGACAACAAGCCGCGCCTCCGCGTGGCCGACACCATCGTCGCGTTCAAGGTGCTCAGCGCAGCCGAGATCGACTGGTATGTCGAATGCGGCGAGGGCATGGGCAAGGCGGGCGGCTATGCCATTCAGGGCCGGGCCGAGTCTTTTGTCCGTTTTCTGTCGGGCAGCCATTCGAACGTCGTCGGCTTGCCGCTGTTTGAAACGCGAACGCTGCTGACCAGCGCCGGAATCCCCCTTGGCTGAATGGCTGTACGAAGCCGGGATCGGCGAGGCACGCGCCGCGCTGGTCGATGGCGACACCATGTTGGAAGCGCGGATCGAACGCGAAGGGGAGGGGCCGCGCGTCGGCGCGATTGTTGCGGCGCGGTTGGTCGAGGCAGGCAAATCGCCAAAAGTAGCGCTCGACTGGCCCGGAGCGCCCGTCGCCTCGCTGACGGGATTGCCGCCCGCGATATCGACGGGTGCGGCCCTGACGGTCGAAATCACCCGCATGGCGCTGCGTGAGCGCGGACGTGACAAACCCGCCCGCGCGCGGGTCGCCGAGACGGGGGCAGCGATTGGCGACGGCCCCGACCTGCGCGCGCGCATCGTCGCCAGCGGACAGCCGGTGATCGAGCTGCGCCCGACCGGTCCCGACCGGCTGGAGCAGGCGGGCTGGTCCGAACTGATCGACCAGGTTCGCAGGGGTCACTGGCCGTTCGCTGGTGGCGCCTTGTGGGTCGATGCGACGCCGGCGATGCTGCTGATCGATATCGATGGCGATGGAGATGCGCTGGAACTCGCAAAAGCCGGGGCGGTCGCAGCGGCCGACCTGATCCGCCGCTGCGACATCGGCGGGTCGATCGGGATCGATTTTCCGTCGCTGCCCGATCGCGCCTCACGCCACGCGGTCGATGCCGCCGTCGATGCCATGCTGCCGCCGCCTTTCGAGCGCACTGCGGTCAACGGCTTTGGCTTCATGCAGATCGTCCGTCGCCGCGACCGCCCGTCGCTGATCGAACAGATATGCTTCGACCCGATGGCGGCCGATGCCGCCTTGCTGCTCCGCCAAGCCGAGCGTTCGGTAGGGACGGGGCGGCTGACGCTGACGGCAAGGCCAGGATTGACCGCGTATATTGCGGCGCGCCCGGAATGGATTGCCGCGTTGCAAAGCCGGACCGGCCGACCGGTTGCGCTCATCGCCGATGCAACGCTACAGGGCGCTGGCCATGCCCAATAGACCAGCGACATGCCCGTTATGCGGTGAACCGCGGCAGCCGCAGTTCAAGCCGTTTTGCAGCCGCGGATGCCGGGACCGCGATCTGCTTGCGTGGTTCGGCGAGGGCTATCGCGTCCCGGTTGACCAGCCGCCCGACGGCACCGCCGACGACGATCGTTTCGACGAAGGCTGATCCGGCAAAACAGCATTACAAAGGCTCTGGACAGGACAGAAAGCCGTGCCTATAGCCGCCGCTCGCCAGCGCGGCCAAGGGCCGCAGCGGCCCTGCCCGGGTAGCTCAGTTGGTAGAGCATGCGACTGAAAATCGCAGTGTCGGCGGTTCGATCCCGTCCCCGGGCACCATTCATCGGAAGAACAGGTAAGCATCCGACGCCGCCGGCGTCCGTTTTATGTTGCAGTGCAAACTGTTGCTTTTCGGTCACTATTTTCCAGAAAATCGGCATCGTGTCATCGCGCTGCGTTGACGGAGCGCGCCGCGATATTACAGCGGACCGATCCGGTGAGGCATCTCCCACCTTGGCCAAAGGCCGCGCCTGCACCGATTTGGAGAGAGAAGACATCATGACTTTGCGCAACCTTTTGCTGGGCGCCACCATGCTGTGCGCCGGTGCCACCCCTGCCTATGCTTTCGCTCAGGACGCCGCGCCGGCGGCCAACGACACCGATTATGGCAACGAGATTATCGTCACGGCGAGCAAACGCTCGCAGACGTTGCAGGATACGCCGGTTGCCGTATCGGTGACGTCGGCGGCGCAGCTGGAGGAATCGCAGATCCGCGACCTCATCGACCTGCAGACCGCGGTACCCAGCCTGCGCGTGTCGCAGCTGCAATCGAGCGCCAACACCAACTTCATCATCCGCGGGTTCGGCAACGGCGCCAACAACGCCGGCATCGAACCGTCGGTCGGCGTGTTCATCGACGGCGTCTATCGCTCGCGCTCGGCGGCGCAGATCGGCGACCTTCCGAACGTCGAACGCATCGAAGTGCTGCGTGGGCCGCAATCGACGCTGTTCGGGAAAAATGCGTCGGCGGGCGTCATCAGCATCGTCACGCAGAAACCGCAGTATGACTTCGGTGGCTCGGCCGAAGTCACCTATGGCAATTTCAACGCGCTCACCGTCAAGGGCGACGTCACCGGCCCGATCAGCGACACGGTCGCCTTCTCGATCGGCGGTGCCTATAACCGCCGCGACGGTTACGCAAAGGATCTGAAACTCGACACCGACGTCAACGACCGCAACCGCTGGGGCGTGCGCGGCCAGTTGCTGTTCGAACCGACCGACGCGCTGTCGATCCGCCTGATCGGCGATTACGACAAGATCGACGAAAATTGCTGCATCGCCGGCAATGTCATCGCCGGACCGACGGTCGCGATCACCAACGCGCTGGCGGGTGGTCCCAGCGTCGATGCCAACAACCCCTTCTCGTACCGCGTTTACAACAATTTCCTGTCGTCGAACGAGATCGAAAATTACGGAGGGTCGGCGCAGATCGATTATGATCTGGGGGCGCTGGCGCTGACCTCGATCACTGCCTATCGCGAAGTGCGCGCGCTGACCAATCAGGATTCGGACTTCACCGGTGCCGACCTGATCGGCGAGAACAGCCAGAATCTGGGGATCGATACCTTTACCCAGGAACTGCGCCTGACCTCGGATTTCGACGGCCCGCTGAATTTCCTGGTCGGCGGCTATTATTTCAACGAAAAGATCAACCAGAAGAATGACATACGGTTCGGAACGCAGTTCCGTCCCTATGGCGACCAGCTGATTCGTGCGGCGAGCGGCAACGCGCTGAATGTCGATCTGCTGGAACAGACCTTTGGCGCGCTCGAAGGTGCTCCGACGCGCTATATCGGCACGTTCTTCCGCGCGGGCGACGGTCTGGACGAAGCCTATACGCTCAAGAACGAGGCCTTCTCGATCTTTGGCACGGTCGATTTCGAAGTGACAGACCGGCTGACGCTGTCGCTCGGTGGTAACTATACGAAGGACCGCAAGCGGTTTGCGACCGATGTGGTCAGCACCGATGTGTTTTCGGGCATCAACCTCGACGCGCCGCAATATGCGCCGTTCCGTAACCAGCTGCTGCTCGGCGGTGCGTTGCAACAGGCAGGCGTCAATCCGAACGATCCGGCGGCGGTCGGCGCATTTGCGACCAACCCCGCCACCGCGCCGATCTTTCAGCAGTTCGTCGCTTTTGCCAACGCTAACCAGAACAATCCCGCGGCGAACCCGCTCAACGGGCTGAAGGCGTTCCAGTTCCTGCCGCCGTTCCTGAACGTCCCCAATTCGGTGGAAAAGGCGAGGACGAACGACGGCGATTTCGCGTACAGCGTCCGCGCCGCCTATGAATTGACCGACACGGTCAATATCTATGCGACCTATGCCACCGGCTTCAAGGCCAGCTCGGTCAACCTGTCGCGCGACAGCCGGCCGCTGGCGTCGGACCTTCCCGCGATCACCGCGGCCGGTTTGCGGACCACCAACCTTGCGGCGGGTTCGCGCTTTGCGGCGCCCGAGGAATCGACGGTTTACGAATTCGGCCTGAAGGGCCAGTGGGATGTTGCGGCGGTGAACGTCGCGGTGTTCAAACAGTCGATCAAGGGGTTCCAGTCCAACGTTTTTACCGGAACCGGTTTCGCGCTCGCCAATGCCGGCAAGCAATCGACGTTCGGTATCGAGTTCGACGGATCGGTACGGCCGGTGCGCGGGCTTAACCTGACGCTGGCGGCGACCTATCTCGACGCCAAATATGACAGCTTCGTCAATTCGGCGTTTGGCGACATTTCGGGCACCACCCCGGCGGGCATCCCCGAACTGTCAATGACGATGGGCGCCACCTATACGCACGAATTTGCAGGCGGGACCAAGGCGATCGCGCATGTCGACTACAGCTATGAAAGCCCGGTCCAGATCGTCGAAGGCCTGGCCGGTTTCCCCGCCGGCGTTGCGGAAGGCTTGCAGCGCGAGGTCAACAGCCTCAACGCGTCGTTCACGATCCGCCTCACCAACGGACTCGACGTCGGGGTGTGGGGTCGCAACCTGACCAACGCGCAGTATCTGACGACGATCTTCCCGGCGGTTGCGCAGGCGGGCAGCGTGTCGGGCTATCCCAGCCAGCCGCGTACCTATGGCGGCACCGTTCGCTTCAAATTCTGACCGCTTGGGGCCGGGGCGAAAAACGCTTCGGCCCCCGGCCAGCGAAATTAAAAGAAACCCCGGCCTCTCGATGGAGAGGCCGGGGTTTCTTTTTGGCGTTACCGCGGAGCGTTTAGAATTTCACGCCCGCCGCGATGCCGTAGCGACGCGGTTCGAGCGTGAAGATGTTGGTGTAATTCCCCGACGACTGGTCGGTGATATACAGGCCGGTCACGCTGGCCGAGTTGAAGATGTTCTGGATATATCCTTTGACATACCATTTGTCGTCCGGCCCGTTCAGCTGCATCTGGGCGTTGACTTGGGCATAGCCCTTGATCCGGTTCACATTGCCGTTGAAGATGCTGCCATAGCTTTCACCGGTGTAGGCAAGGTCGAGCCGGGGAACGAGGGTCATGCCGCCGCCGCCGAGCGGAGCGGTATATTGGACGCCAGCGCTGAACTTGTAATTCGGCGCCTGCGGCAGTTCGTTGCCCTTGATATTGACCGGAACCCCGGCGGAGAAATAGTCGATTCCGCCAAAGGCTGCTCCCACCGTGCTGGCCGTTGCTTCCATCACCGAACAGATGCTGAAGGCACCCGTTGACGCGATGCCGCCGTCCGACGGGAACGCTGTCGTCGGTTGCAGGTTCGCGCCGGCGGCGACCCCCGGGATCAGGCCGCCGTTGATCAGCGACTGAACCTGATTGACATAGGCATTGACCGCCGCCGCGCTACCGGTACGCGACGCCACCGCGCAGTTTGCCGCATTGGTGATGTCCTTGATGATCACCGCATCGGCACGCCCGCCACCGAAATCGCGCGGGTTGCTGGTGAACTTGTCTTCCGACACCTTGCTGTGCAGGTAGCTGAAGCCCAGGTTGATGACGACGGCCGGGTCGGGACGGACCAATGCTTCGGCCTCGAAGCCATAGATATTGGCACTGACATTGTCGTTGACCGCAGTACGGGCGACAATCTTGCTGAGCTGAAGATCCTTATATTTATAATAGAAGGCCGTCAGGTTCAGCTGGAGCGCACCGTTGCCAAAGCTGTTCTTCGATCCGATTTCGAACGCGTCGACCTGCTCGGGCCGGAAGGATTCGGGCACTGCGAAAATCGGTTGCAGCGGCGGGTTGATACCGCCCGATTTATAACCGCGCGAATAGGAAGCGTAGAGCAGATTGTCGTCGGTCACCTTGAAGTCAAGCACCAGGCGACCGGTCAGCTTGTTGAACTTGACCTGCCGCTCCTGGATGATCTGGTTGCCGGGCGTGCCCGGGTCGGCGTCGAACGTCGCGACGAACGGCGAGTCAAAGACGCTGCCGGTGCCGCCGTGCGGTGCCAGGAAGCTGGCAAGCGTCGAACGCGCCCGGACGGCTTTTTTGTCGTTGTTGTAGCGCAAACCGGCAGTCAGTTTCAGCCGGTCGCTGAATTCGACATAGGCTTCGCCGAACAGGCCGTAAGATTTGATCTTCAAATCGTCGGTGTTGTTGCGAAAGAACGGCGTCGCGAGGAACGACGGCGGCAGCGCACCGCCTACTGCCGTAAAGGCGCCCAGCACCCCGGTCAGATAATCGATCGGGAAGGCGTTCACATAATAGCTGTTCTCGGTCAGATGATAGTCGGCGTAGATACCGCCGACGAGGAAGTTGAACGGTCCGTCGAGATCGCTCGACAGGATTGCCTCGGCCGACCAGCTGCTGTTATACTGGTTCGACCGGTCGAATTGCAGCGACTGGTCGCTACCGATTTTCTTGCAGCAATAGGCGCCGACCCCGCTTTCCTCGGCCAGCGACGTACACAGCTGGCCGGTCGGGCCGTTCGGAATGATCGCCGCCGCAACGGGTGCGAAATAAGGAATAAGCGCCGCACCGAGCGCGCCGCCGGCAGCGGCCTGCAAGGTGGCAAGGCCGCCCGCATACAGCCCACGGTTGCCGACATTGCTGTTGTAATCCTGCGACGCGTCGAGCTTGACCTTTTGATACTGGCCCGACACCTGCAACGACACCGGCCCGAAATTATGGTCGATCTGGCCCTGCAACGTCAGTTCGCTGGTGAAATAGCTGGGCGTATAGGCCGTGTTTACCACCCGCGGATCGGACGGGATCGTCGTGTTGGCATAGACATCGGGACCGTAAAGGCTGCCGAGCGCAAAGGCGGTGGGGATCCCCCGGATCGCCAGGAACTCGCGCGAGGTCAGCGCGGCCGTGAAGGTCGCGTTGCCGTTGAAGGGGGCATTGTCGCGACGCGTGTTCAGACAGCCGAGGATGCCGGTCGGGTCGCGCTGGCAAAGCTGTTTCTGGATACGGGTGCGCTGGTCCTTTTCACGGAAATAGGATGCCATCAGGTCGATGGTGGTGTCGTCGCTCGGCTCCCAGCGCAGCGAACCGCGCACCGAATAAAGGTCGCGATCGTCGATCCGCGTGTTGAGGAAGGCGTTGCGTGTATAGCCGTCGCGGTTCAGATAGATGCCGGCGAGGCGAAATGCCATATTGTCGCCGATGGGAATGTTGACCATCCCCTTGCCCTTGATCGAGTTGTAATTGCCATATTCGCCTTCGGCCGCGGCCTGGAAGGTTCCGAGCCGGGGCTTTGCGGTGATGACGTTTACCACGCCCGAGGTGGCGTTGCGGCCGAACAAGGTGCCCTGCGGGCCGCGCAGCACTTCGACGCGTTCCAGGTCGTAAAATTCGGTTTCGAACAAGCGGGTCGAAAACAGCGGGTCGCCGTTCAGGTGAATCGCGGTCGCGCTGTCGCAGGTCGTGCCGACACAAAGGTCGCCGATTCCGCGGATCGTGAAGCTCGCGCCGGTGAAGTTGGTTTTGGTAAAGGTGACATTGGGCAAGGTCAGTTGCAGGTCAGACGGGGTCTTGATCTGCTGCGCTTCGAGCGCTTCGGACGAAAAGGCGCTGACCGCAATCGGCACGTCCTGCAGACGTTCCGACTGGCGCTGCGCCGTCACGACGATTTCGCCGCCGAAAGCGTCGCGTTCCGTGTCCGCGGAGCTCTGCGCCGCTGCCGGTGTCGCGACCGCCATCGCAAGGATCGATGTTCCGATCAGTGCCTTGAACTTCATGTACAACCTCCCTTTTTCGATCCCGCGGATGCGGGGTCGCCCAAACTCAATTTGTGGTAAGGGGAGGGGACAGGACCAGACATGGCAAAGGCTGCCGGGCCGCAACGGCCCGACGCCCGGGTGTATCCCACTTGCCAGCTGTGCTGGTCATCTTCCTCTCCCACCGGCGTCGGGGAAAAACGCCGGCCTCTCCGGATCACGACCCGCTTCGGCGGGTTCTGTAATGCAACCCAAAGGTGCGCTTAGTTGACGCGAGCGTCAAGCCACTTGTTCGTTCCGGAAAGCAATGGAAATGCGCGCGATCGGAAAAGTGCAAAAAGCCAAGTTTCCGCAACGTAAACTTGCGCACATTGCAAATTTGTTTTTACGCCATGCTTGTTTAAAGACGCATGGGCACCGAAATGTGCGGCAAGAATGCAACAGTGAAAGCGCGGCAATGAGCGATTGTAGTGACGAATTGGGCGCCGACGGCAAGGTCGCCGTCCCCGACCATGTGGCGGATGCCGTCCGCACCCTGATCGAATGGGCCGGCGACGATCCGGCGCGCGAGGGGCTGCTCGATACCCCGAAGCGCGTTGCGCGCGCGTGGAAGGAATATTGCAGCGGCTATGGCGAGGATCCCGCGCTGCACCTGTCGCGTACCTTCGAGGAGGTTGGCGGCTATGACGAGCTGGTGCTGCTCAAGGACATTCCGTTCCAGTCGCATTGCGAGCATCACATGGCGCCGATTACCGGCAAGGCGTCGATCGCCTATATGCCGCGCAACCGCGTCGTCGGCATTTCCAAGCTGGCCCGCGTGCTGAACGGTTATGCCCGGCGGTTGCAGGTGCAGGAACGGCTGACGGCGGAGGTGGCGCGCTGCATCTGGGACAATTTGCACCCCCACGGCGTCGCGGTGGTGATCGACGCGCAACACGGGTGCATGACGGGACGCGGCGTCCGCACGCCGGGGGTGGGCATGGTGACGAGCCGCCTGCTCGGCTGCTTCCTCGACGACCAGCGCAGCCGCAAGGAAGTGCTGAGCCTGATGGGCTATTGAGCCAGCTTAACGCGCGTTCTGGCGTTGCCGGGCGCGTTTCAAGCCATCACGCGCTGTGCAGCGCGCCAGCCACGCCGTCGTCGCTTCGCCCAGCACGTCGTCGGCGCCGAGCGTCGCCGCCAGAAAGGCGGCATAGCCGATCACGATGTCGGCGATGGTAAAGCGTCCGGCGACCAGCCATTCGCGCCCGTCGGCCAGCGCCGCTTCGATGCTTTTGGCGCGGCCCCCAAAAAATGCCTTATAGTCGGCGACGGCCTGCGCGAGCCGCCGTTCCTCGGGCTCGACCCGCGTGTAGCGGATCATGATCGCGAGCGGAAAGGTCAGCGTCGCGTCGCTGCGGTGCAGCCAGTTGCGGTAATCCCAATAATCCGCCTCGTCGCGGCGGACCTCCAGCGGCGTTCCCTCCGCGATGCGTTCGCAGATTGCCGCCGATTCGGTCATCAGCCGTCCGCCCTCGACCCAGCCAGGAACCGTCATCAGCGGATTGACCGCGCGATACTCGGGCTCGAACGCGCGCGGCGGGAATTTCAGCACGCGCAGGTCGACATCGATACCCGTCTCCTCGACCGCCCACAGGCAACGCAGCGAGCGGGCATCGGGGCAGTGATACAGGATCGGACGTGTCATGCGGCGACCTCCTTGGGACGATTGATGTGGCGACGATGTTCGCGCCAGGCGATGAACAGGCCCGACGCCACGATCAGCGGCGCGCCGATCCATGTGGTATCGGCGGGCAGGGTGCCGAAAAACCACCATCCCGCGAGGATCGCCCACAGCAAGCTGGTATAGTCCATCGGGATCACGACCGACACCGGCGCCAGGCGCAGCGCGCCGGTCAATGACATCTGGACGATCGCGCCCAGCAGACCGAGGGCGACGAGGAGCAACCACACCGTCGGATCGTGCGGGGTGACGACAAAGGGCAGCGCGAGGCCCAGCGGGACCATCGACAACAGGCTGAACCAGAACACGATCGTCGCGGCATTTTCGGTGCGGCCAAGGTCGCGGACGGCAATGGTGATCAGCGCCGTCATCACCGCTCCCGCCAGCGCAACCAATGTGCCGACGCCGTGGTCGCCGCCAAATCCGCCCGCAAAACCCGTCCAGGGTGCCAGCACAACGAGTACGCCCGCGAATCCGACGATCACCGCGCTCCATCGCTGCCACCCGGTCGTTTCGCCCAGCAGCAGCGCGGCAAAGATCACGGCGAAGATCGGCACCGACAGGCTGATCGTCGTCGCCTCGGCCATCGGCAACAGGATCATCGCCCCAAAATTGCACGCCATGCCGGTGAGGCCCATCAGCATCCGCCGCATATGTGCGCCGAGGCGCTGCGTCTTCAGCGAGGCGAAGCCGCCCGTCGCACGCACCCACAGCAGCAGGAACGGCAACACCAGCGCCTGGCGCCAGAACAGGCTTTCGACAATATGCACACCCGCCCGGTCGACATATTTGACCACGACGAACATCAGCGACAGGCTGATCATCGCCAGCAACCGCAATCCGATTCCGCCAAGATAATTCTGCGGCGCGGCGGTCGAGGCGGGGGCAGGGGTCATGCCCGATCGCGCATATCAGGCGCGACCGTGTTCGCAAGCCGCGATCCCCCTTGCCCCCCCACGCCAATCGGGCTAGGGGCGCACTCCGGCCTAGGGGTATAGCTCAGTTGGTAGAGCATCGGTCTCCAAAACCGAGGGTCGCGGGTTCGAGTCCTGCTGCCCCTGCCAGGCTGACCCAGAGCGTCCCATGACGTCCCACAGCGTCCCACCTTCAGCAGCGAAAAATTGGCTGAAAAGCGTTGGATTAAACGATCCCAAA
>VFQQ010002556.1_pt1 | contig 20077 bp, 38 predicted proteins | sample 3512341 | NCBI WGS metagenome assembly VFQQ01 (sample SAMN10412373, study PRJNA504923) | tailings metagenome | isolation source: Relicate 2 Philex TSF1 revegetated site | place: Philippines: Tuba, Benguet | collected 2017-08-29 | reverse complement strand
TGCCACTGCCCAGCTGCACCCCATGCTGCTGCATTGCAAAACGAAGCTGTTTGGCCTGGTGGCTCCTGCAAGGTGGCCTGATTGCTGTAGCAGCACGCAGCATGTGGCTAGCAGCCTTGCGACGGCAGGTCGCTGATTTGCATATTTCTCACGGCAGCAAGCGGCGCTGACCAGCAGCGGCTGTGCCCCTTATGCCACCCTGCCCCTTCTGCAGGTGCCCCTGCTGCTGGAGGCAGCGCCTGAAGCTGCCGTGGAGATGGCGAGGGTGCACGGTGGCGGCACCACTCCGCTGCTGGCTGCGTGCCTGCGGGGGCACACCGCGGTAGTGCGACAGCTGCTGGCGGCGGCGCCGCAGGCCGCCACCATGCAAGACGGCTCACTGGCGCCCGTCCATGTGACTGTGGGCCTGCAGCAGCCCGGCATGCTGCGCCTTCTGTTAGAGGCGGCCCCGCAGGCAGCGCTGATGTCGTATCCCGAAGGCTCGCTGCCCATCCACCTGGCAGCTATGGCCCCCGATCCCGCCTGCAGCGCAGCCATGGTGCGGCAGCTGCTGGACGCGGCACCCGCCGCCGCGGCAGCCAGGGCGGAGAACGTCAGCGGGTACACAGCGCTGCATCTGGCTGCGATGCGGGCCAACGCGGCGGCGGCCGCGGCGCTGGTGGCGGCAGCGCCGCAGGCCGCTGGCATGCGGGCGGGAGACAACGACCGCACGCCTCTGGAGATGGCGCTGAGTGCGGCGGCAAGGGCAGCGCTGTGGGAGGCACATCCGGAGCAGCATGAGGAAGCAGAGAACGACGATCTGCCGCCCCCGACATCCGCTCTTAATATAAAGACCGCCCGCCCCTTGCTGGCGGTTGTGCCTCCCAGTGTTTCCCTGCCCCTGCTGGTCCAGCAGGGCGACCTGACGCGGCCCCTCTTTTCTGAGGTGGTCGAGCACTGGCCGCTGACCGCCGCTCAGTGGGAGCAAGTGCCTGCCCCCTGCCCCTGCTTGGGCACTGCCCTGCCGGCCGTGCTGCAGCGCTCTCCGGCAGAGGCAGCGGCGCTGGTGGCACGCCTGCCTGCCGCAGACAGCGCTCGTTTGCGCACGTTTGCGCTGGCGCTGCGCCGCAGCCAGCGCAGGTTCGATGTTTACCTGCCGGCTGAGCTGGCGGACGCATCCTGTGCTTGTTCGACTGCTGAGCTTGTTGGGCTTCTTATGTCGTCATTTCATCATTTTATTGTGAAACGTGCGTTGGGCGCAGGCATGAGCCTGCTGGAGAGCAGGACAGGTTCCCAATCCGAGCGGCAGCTGCTGAGGGCCAGGAGGTACGGGGCGCATGCCTTTGGAAGCTTTGGTTTGAGATGTTTGATGTAGAGTGCTGGTTGATGCCGTGCCTTCTACCGTCCCTCTTGCCCCGCTGCCTTCCAGGTTGCCCCGCTGCCTTCCCTGCCCTTCCGACCCTGAACACTGTGACGGCGCACCTCCCTTTCCGTCCCCTCTCCCACTTCCATTTCCAGCTGTACAACTAGTCATGTAAACAGGGTGACACATGTATATGCACTGCACAGCAACCACACATGAACTTCTTGTGCACTCCGCCCATACGGCGGCTGCAAGGGAGCACGGCCGCTGCCAACCCTACACCATTCCAGCGCCTTTTCCCCTGTATCGATCCGCAGCCATGCAGCCTCCACCAGTGGGCCTCATCCACAGGCTGCAGGCCTTTGTGTCTCGGTTCGTGCGTCCCTGCCTGCGGCCGACCTGCTGCTGCGCTCTGCCCAGCAGTTCACAGTTGCAGCAGCTGCTGCAGAGCCTCCAGCGACCCCACAGCAGGCGGCAGAGCTCACGAGGTGAGAGCCCTTGCGGCGGCCGCCCTGCCGCTGCCTTCGCCTCCGTCTGCAGGTGCAGACTGCGAGCCAGCAGGCGCCCTTGCAACCTGCACTCGCGCTCGGTGCAGGTGCATTGCCGACATTGCCCAGCGGCTGGCTGCACTGGATGGGCTGCTGCACGGCGCTTTGGACGCCGCAGCCCGGCAGCAGTTCCTGGCTGCCTGCCAGGTCATGGAAGACACTGGCCTGCTGTGCCAGAGGCTGGCGCTGCAGCGAGGCGACGCCTTTAAGATCTCAGGCGCGCTGGCGCTGGTGTTCAGCACTGGCCTGGCTCTGCTGCAGGCAGCGCTGGGAATGAAGGATCCCGTGCTGAGGCAGGCGCGCCTGCTGCAGCAGCTTGCGACACAGCTGCCGCTCGTCTCCTGCGTGCTGCTGGTTGCCGTGCACCCGCAGCACCAGGCAGCGGCAGCGGCGGCGTTTGCACGGACCGTGGGCCGGCCGCAGGCGGTCCTACCCTGGCTGCTGGCCGTGAGCCAAGGCCTGATGCACCTGCGCCCCACCAGCGGTAGGTGCACTGGAGAGCTGCAATCATGAGTTGCATTGGGAGAGTCGACCGACCGCTCCATTGTATGTGGGTTACTCGCCTCACTGAAATATGCATGCGTGCCACCCACCCGCTGCCATGCAGATTCTGCCACGCTTTCTGCAATGGGCGGATTCGTCAGCCTGGTTCGCTCGCTGCTGGCCCCGCCACATGCGGTCCGGGCCAGCTTTGCTTTCCAGCCCATCTGCGACGCGGTCCTCGCTGATGCCGAAGCGCAGCGTGCCGTGCTGGCTGCGCTGCTGCACCACTGCCTGCCATGCCTGGCTGCCAGCGCGTCTGAGGCGGCTTTCGTCACGTACGGCAGTGCGCAGTACGGCATGCTGTGCTCGCTGCCCCTGGCTGTGGGGGCTGCTAGCCTGCAGCCGGCGCTGCGGTCAGCCCTGCGGCAGCCTGGCGGCTCGGCCCCCATCCAGCAGGCGCTATGCTTGGTCCCAGCCCTGCCTCTCCACCGCGGCACTGGCCCGGGTGCAAAGCTATTCGGTGAACAGCACGTGGCGGCTGCCCTGCTGCTGGACCTGCTTTGCCAGCCGGCGCCTGCAGCTGCTGCTGAAACAGCAGCAGAGTGGCGCGCGGCGTGCTGGAGCCTGCTGCAGGCGCTGCCGCGCATGGCGGCGTCCTTCCCTGCCCTGGGGGATGGCGAGCGCGCCCTGGCTCTGTGCCATCCTCTGGGCCTGGCAACAGCCAAGCTGATGCAGCACTTCGCATCGATTGCCAACCATGCTGAGCTGGCCTGCTGGGCCGCGGCGGTTGATGCAGCCATACGCCTGGTACCAACCGTGGTGCGCCTGCATGCTCTGAGCGCCAGCATCGCCGCTCGCTCAGCAACGGCTGGGCAGTCAGTTGTTGTCCCTGCTCTGGCTGAGCTACTGCTGGGGGGCTTGCTAATCGGCGGAGCGAGTGCCACCGTTAGGTACTGGGCCCCGCTGTGCAGCAGCCCCCAGCCCTTCCCAGCTGGACAGGCACAGCTGGCTAGGCCAATGTGGCAGCTGCACTCCCGGCTGTGCAAGCTGCTGCACTGGCTTGCTTGCGGTGGCAGCCATGCAGCGCTGCCTTTCGCCAGCGCTGCAGACGGCATGCAGCGCTTGATTGCGGCGCTGACTATAATTCGGTCTGTTATGGTGGAGGACGAGAACCGAGGATGCGCGCTGGGCGTGCTCAGGTGCGGCGCCTGCTTCCAACCGCCCTTGCCAGCCAGTCTCATTTGCTTGTCATCTCGCCTGCTGGGTGGGTCACTGGGTGCTGGGTGCCATCCTTGCCTTGTCCAATCATTCACTGGCACAGCATCCCTGTTGTGCCTGCAGCGAGCGCGAGGTGGCCGGCGTGTGTGCAGCGCACTGGCAGGCTCTGCAGGCTGCTGTCCAGGCTGCAGGGGGCCATGCCTTGGTCGCCGGCAACATTGCCGACATGGCCATAATTGCTGAGCGGTGCCCACACCTTGCGGCCGATCCAGCGCTGGCGGGCACGCTGTTTCAAGCAGTGCGCACGGTGGCACCCACTGTATCCCAGGTGTGTGTGCAGCTGCAGTCCTGTCCCCCCTGCCATGCAGCAACCAAGCTTAAGCTTTAACCAGCTCAAAACTGCTCGTTGCTGTGCGCAGCTGGAGCGGCCGCAGCAGAAGTACGTAATAGCTGCTATGCTCCGTGCGGCTTCCAACCCAGTCGTTGCTGCGGCGGCGGCAGCCACGGGCCAGCTACACCAAGTGCTGCAGGAGGCGCAGCAGTGGCACCAGTCCAGCAACGGGCTTGCGGTAGGTCTGCTGTGCATGCAACCGCAGTTTTCAGGGGCTATTGCTCACGCTGCCTCATCAACTATGTTGCCCGCTGTTTTGCAGGCTTTCGCCACTGCAAAAGTTCTTGATGCATGCTTTGATACCCTGACTCTGTCGGCAGCCCAAGCAAGCCAGCTGGGCGGCCTTGGCAGCAGCCTTTTGGAGGAGCTGCGCAGTGCCAGCGCTGGCTTCTGCCAGAGCAGGAGTGCAATTGATCTGACAGCAGGGCGGTTTGACGACTTGTTCGAAACGCTGGGACAAGTGATGCAGCCTGCCAGCCAGGTTGCCGCTCTGCTGCAGCAGTGCTGGGAGCAGCCGGAGCAGCGTGCAGCCGATGAGCTGGCATTGGCACAGGCCGCCGCCACCCGCTCCTGCGCCTACTTGCACTGCACCAATGTGGCGTGTGAGGGCGGGCCAGCGGCGGGCGAGGGCGCCGGCAGCATGCGCTGCAGGTGAGCAGGGGCTATTGTGCATTGCCAGCTGGAGTGCCCCCAGCAGCTGCACCGCGAGCCCTTGCTATACTCCTGTTGCTGCTCAACCACGCTTGCAGCGCCTGCCGTGCTGTCTGGTACTGCGGCACCACCTGCTCACACGCCGACTGGCGGGCGGGGCACCGCCGGCTGTGCAAGGCGCTGGGCGCGGCACGGCGGGCGGAGAAGGAGGCGGCGGCAGCAGCGGCGGCGGCGGCGGCGGCAGCAACGGTCTGAAGGGTGGGCGGACTGAGCAGCAGGCAGCTGACTGACTTGTTGCCCAGCATTAGGTATTGTTTTTGCTGTGTAAATGGCTGCTGGGTGCTGAGGTGGTGTGGCAGAGGTGTGGCCCACCAGCCTGGGACGGCGGGGACGGGGCCGTGGGGCTCGATCGGGGTGCCAGCAAGGCCACGTAGAAGCTGGTGGCAGAAGAGGGCTGCTGCAGGCTGGCATTGAAGCTGCCGCCCATGCCGCCGCCAGCCGCTGTGCCGCCATGGGGGTGAGGTTTGCCCCGCTCTAGAGCTTTCAGATCTGATTCAACCCCACATGCAGCAGAGTCAGTGGACTCATGTTCTTATTGGTCGAAAAAACTGGCCCAGTCTGGGGCAGACAGTAGGCGTGTCCAGGGCCAGTCTACGAACAACAGCGCTGTCCGCAGACAGCCTGCCTGTCCGCCGCACTGGCGGCAGACATGGGGGCCTGCCAGGCGGTGCACATCTCTGCTGCCGTGGCAGCTGAAACAGAGTCATGACATATGAGGTGGGAGGCCCTGGGACACATTGGAGGAGGGCAAAAGAAAGGTGGCTTGGGATCCGCCCGTTGTTGTCCAGCAGCTGCTTCACAAACGCATGGCGGGCCCGATGCAGGTTGCCCAGATGCAGGTTGCCCAAGTCTGGCACAATGGCCCTGGTAATGACCCGCTCTCTTGTGCCTGCTCAGGCCTAATGGGCTGGCGCTGGGCAGCGGGTGGCACTATTGACTTGAGGGTGTGGTACTGAATGTCTGGTGGGTGCACACACAGGAGTGTTGATGGAAGGTGGGGGGGTGGGGTATGAGTGGAGGTTTAAGAGCTTGCGCTCCCTAAAAACAGGATAAAGCGGCTTGGTGTACGATCAGCACGGACAAGTCTAGTAAAAGGCGAGATTTGTGTTCGGCTTAATGGTCGCACGCCGCATGCAGGGGTGGGGTGGCGCCGCTCCTGCCTCCGCCGCCCCCGGGCGGCAGGCCATCCCCAGCTTATGGGCAGGGTGGGGTGCGGCTCCCGGGTTGTGGCTGGGGGCTGCCCAGCTTGAAGCAGGTGCATTTGTATGCTTGCAAGTTGGGGAAAAGGGAAGCATGTTGGCCGTGCAAGGGGGAGGGGTGGTGGGCGGGAAGCCCGCAAGGCGGTGGCGATGGCGCCCCGGTGCGTTCCAAACGGCCCCTGAGTCGGTTCAAGACGCGATGGCAGGCGAGCCGCAGTGCAACAGCCTGCTTGCTGGGAGGGCGCGACCGGCGGCACTGACAGAGGCTGCTCGCATGCGGGACGGCGGCTGATAATGACTGCGGAGCAATTGCAGAACCCGATGCGAGCCCCCGATGGCCAGCCAGCGGCGCCAGCTCGCGGGCCGCAAACCTCGTGCCTCACAGGAGCCCTCAGGCGCTGGTTGGCCGACCTGCGAATGTGTGCAAAGTTCATGTGAAGCTCACGCAGCGCCGCTGTCAGCAAACAGCGACCGCCTGGCATCTGGGTGGGCAGTGCAGCGCCGGCGGCGCCAGCGGCAGGCGCATGCGTGGCAGCTGGGCGCCTTCTGCCTCACGCCTCCTGCTTCAACACTATCTGCTTGGTTGACACCACATAAGTTCGGGGCGCATTTGTATAGCGCATCGGTTTACCTTGCAGCGGGGGTGGCGGCGGGGGAGCGGCGGCTGGGATGCAGGCACCAAAGCGGGTTGCCGGAATGCGTCCATTCCATCTGCGTGTGCCCCTGATTATGCCAGTCCGCTGGACTACACACATACACACAGTTGGCTGTATCGTCGTTCTCCTCAGCTGAACAGAACCTGCCTGCTCACCAGACCGGTGGCCCACGCCCCGCTTAACCGCCACTGAACCGGGCCCTGCACTGCGCATGCAGCGGCCGAGCCACGTAGCAGGCATCAAACTTCACGTGCTATACCTGCACTGCACAGCAACATTGTTGCACTCATCAGCTGAACTGTAACAAGCAGGCGCTTGCTCTGCCGCCTGCCGAGCGGCAGCGGCCGCAGCGCGGGCGGCGGCGGCACCAGACAAACCCAGGGCGGACGTTGCCATCGCCGCTCGTTCCACCAATTGCGCATGGCTGCCCACTCCTGAGCCCGCCAGGATGTCCAAGTCGTGCAAGGGCCTGCTCAAGGAGCTGGTGCAGTGCCTGCGCGAGTCGGACTGTATGAAGAAGGTGCGATCGGGGACCGCAGAGATTGTTGGTGCGACGCACTGCCCCTGCAGCGCCGCCTGGGGGCCCCGCCACCACCGCCCGGCGTCCAGCGCGCCTCGTTGGCCCGCCCCTCGCTCCCACAGGAGCACAAGGACATCAGGACGTGCGCCAAGGAAGTCAAGGAGTGCGACGGCCTCCGCAACTCGTACGCCGCCTGCAAGCGCGGCCAGGTCGACGCGCGCTCCCGCCTGCGCGGTAACAAAGGCTACTAACCGCCGCGCAGAGCAGCCCCACACCCCGCCCCACCACCATGGCGGCACTAGCAGGGGCAGCCGCAGGGGCGGCGATAGCAGGCGGCGCCGCAGCGCAGCCCTGCCGGCCGCTGGGCGGCGGTTCGAGACCAGTTGTCGGCGGCGCCGCTGCCGGCGGTTCGGGCCGCCGCTCTGTAGTGGCCCAAGCCAAGCGGCGCATCCCCACCAAGCACACCAGCACAGCAGGCGGCGGTGGCCGCGGGCGCAGCACCCCCAAGGATAGGTCAGCCCTGAAAGAGCTTGCACAGTCCCTCCAAAGCGGCCGGCGGCGGGAGGGCAGCGGCGGCGGCGGCGGCAATGGCGGCGGCGGCTTTGGGTCTCGGCAGGAGCGCGCCGGCGGCAGGGCGGGCAGCAGGGCGGGCCGGCGGCAGCGGCAGGAGGATGAAGAGTCGGAGCCTGGCTGGGATGAGGAGCTCCTGGCTGATTTGTCGGATTCAGGTGACAGGAGGCAGCAGTGGGTTGAGCATGTGTTGGGGTATGGCAGGGGACAAGGAATTGAGCCTGGGTGGGATGAAGTAGCTCCTGGCTGACCTGTCAGATTCCGGTAAAGGAGGCAAAAGTGGGTTGAGCATGTGTTGGGGGATGGGGGGCTGCCGGCTGATCTGTTGGACTCAGGCAGGCAGCTTACAGGAATCCCTTCGCTTGTCCTCGTATTTCTGCAGAGGTGGCGGAGCTGATGGGCGAGGAAGGGGAAAGCACCGATGTGCTGGCAGGGGCAGACCCGCAGCTGCGAGCCGCAGTGGAGGAGGCAAGTGGGCTGCTGCATGGCTGCTGCTGCATGGCTGCTGTGCGTGTCTTTTGCACGGGGTGCTGCGTGCCGAGGAGCAGCAGAGTTGTTGCAGCTTGGCGCATGCATGCTTCTGGTGGCGCTCGAATGCAAGAAGGTTTCAAGTTTAATGCAAATGGCACAAATTCTGGCAGCCACCGAGTGCTCCCACCGGGGCGCTGGATTGCCGTATGCCAGCAGCCACTGCTGGGGCCGGCACGCTGCCCACCTCTGTTGATCCTGGATTGAAATAAGTCCTGGTGGTTGTTGAATGCCCTGCTGCAGGTGCTGGGCCAGTTCCCTTTCCGGCTGGACCCCTTTCAGGTTCAGTCAGTGGCGCACCTGCTCTCCGGCAAATCAGGTGCGCATGGGCCAGCTGGTGGGCAGGGTGGGCAGGGGGGCAGGATTGGCAGGTTGGGCCGCTGAGCAGGGTGGGCAGGGTGAGCTCACACATGTGCAGTGCAGCGGGGTTGCCTCGTACCTGGGCGGCATGCTCCTGTCGTGCTCGCCTGCCTGCGCCCCTGCTCGCCCACCAAACTGCTTCATCGCTACCCCACGACTGCCCATGCTCTACCCTTATCCAGCTGTTGCACCTGCCTCACGCACTTCACTGCCGCACAGTCGTGGTGTGCGCACCCACGGGCGCCGGCAAGACGGCCATTGCTGAAGCAGCCACGCTGCACATTTTGTCCAAAGGCCAGCGCGTGATTTACACCACGCCTCTCAAGGCGCTGAGCAACCAGAAGCTGGGGGAGATGCGGGAGCGCTTTGGGTGAGCGCACAAGCTGCAGCTCATGTGTTGGCTTTTTGCGGACGACTGCTGGTGTTGGATGAATGCCAAAAGCGATGGGTTTCCGGAAGCTGGGGGAGATGCGGGAGCGGTTCAGGCGAGGAGGAAGCGTCAGCGATTTAGTGCTTGCTTTTCTGTTGGATGATGATTGGGCGGCGCAAGGCGCTGAGCAACCGGAAGCTGGGGGAGATGCGGGAGCGGTTTGGGTGAGGAGGGAGCGTCGCGATATATTGCTTGCTTTTTTTGGATGATTGGGCCGCTCAAGACGCTGAGCAACCAGAAGTTGGGAGAGATGTGGGAGCGGTTCGGGTGGGCAGCTCAACTGTTGGCTTTTTGTGGGTGACTGCTGGTGTTGGATGAACGACAGCAGTGTTGGGCAGCCAAAGTGTGGGGGAGATGCGGGAGGGGTCTGCGTGAGGCGCAACGCTGACGGCCAGCGCTGCTGTTTGAACAATTGCTCTCGGGGGATTATCGCAAGCAGCGCCAGCGGTTTAGCTTGCTTGCTGGATCTGCCCTGCATGCGCCACTGGGAGCAGCAGCAGCCCAGCAGGGGGCCTGCACATGTGCTCAATTTCTCTCCATTTCTTGTTACGCCTCAGGCACGACGGCGCGGGCCTGCAGACGGGCGACGCCTCTCTCAACATTGACGCGCCGGTAGTGGTGAGCTCAAGCTGGTTGCCAACCGGCCGGAACAGTGGTCAGTGCAGCAGCACGATTTCCTTCACAGAAACCCTCAGGGCATGGCGCTGCCGCCTTTCAGTACGTGTTATTTGGTCCTGTTTGATTACACACCCTGCAGGTCATGACCACCGAAATCCTGCGCAACATGCTGTATCGTGTGGGGGACGACAGCGCCACCGCGGATGAGCGCCTGAAGGTAAACAAGGGGCCAAACAGTGTGGTGGCGGATGGCCAACAAACGGTGTGCCCTTCAGCCTTGCCCTGCCACCCGGGCACCCCAACTTTCTAACTTAGCCCTGTTGCCCCTGGCACGGGGGCGAAGTGTACTGCTGGGCAAGGCGCTGCACTATTGTGCTCTCACCAGGCCGGTTTTTTGGTTCCTCACTTATGCAGGATGTGGGCCTGGTGGTGCTGGACGAAGTGCACTATTTAGGAGACCCCGGCCGCGGCAGTGTGTGGGAGGAGGTGCGCCGCGCAGCTTGGCGCAGGGTGTACCAGCACGCCGATTCTGGACTCCCTTCTGCATGTGGCATGCCTGCGGCTGACTTGGGCTGATCTGGGATGGTGCTGCGTATTCCTTTTCATGCCAGGTGGTGATCAACCTGCCCTCCAGCATCCAGCTGCTTGCCCAGGCCGGCTCTAAAGCACTCACCCTAGTGCTAGTTGCATTCCCATGCGTGCCAGGTGGTGATCAACCTGCCCCAAGCATCCAGCTGCTGGCCACGAGCTGTCACCATCACACTACCTGAACCGTGCATGTGCACTGCTTGCCCCATTCTCAGGTGGTGATCAACCTGCCCCCCAGCATCCAGCTGCTGGCCATGAGCGCCACGGTGCGCAACCCTGAGGACCTGGGCGGCTGGATCGGGCAGGTGGGTGCAGCTGCTGCCTGCTGCATGCTGCTGCTGGCCTCGGCACAATGAGCAGATAGCATTGTAGAACTGCTGGATGCTTGCCAGCTTGAAACAAGCATGCTCGCTTCAGTTCAGTTCTGCGCCCCCTCGGGCCGCGTATCCAGCCCCTCAGCGCCGCTTCCTTGCCTCCCAACCCCACGCGCAGGTGCACGGCGAGTGCGAAACCGTGCGCACTTCCTTCCGCCCCGTCCCGCTGACCTGGCACTTTTGCCACGCCACGCCGCCGCCGCCCGCCCGCCGCTCCGGCCAGCGGCCCGGCCGCGGCGCCGGCCTGCTTTGCGGCAGCGATAGCGAGGGCAGCGGCAGCGACAGTGGTTATGGCAGCAGCAGTAGCGGCGGCGGCGGCAGCAGCAGTAGTGGAGCGTCGTCAGGGGCCTCCCCTGGGGCCCGCCTGCTGCCGCTTCTGGACCCAAGTGGCCGCCGAATCAACCCAGCTCTGCTGCCGCCGGAGAAGCGCTTTAGTGAGGAGGCTTTCGAAGACGAGTGGGGCCGCTGGGACGGCCTGCGGCGGGCAAAGGTGGGTGGTTGCTGTGCGGCGGGAGTGGCTGGGAAGGGGCGCTGAGAAGGGTGTGGAGCCAGCAGGCAGGTCTCCTTGTGTGTGAGTAATGGTGGGTCAGCATGTGCCAAGGTTAGCCTGGAGGGAAGCTCGCGCGCAGTATCCGTATCATGCAAGCCAGTTTGCTGCCTGCTGATCGTGCTTTATTCTTGCTTGCAGATGCGGCTGCGGACGGTGGAGGAGCTGGTTGGGGAGGTGGAGGGCGACGAGTGGCACAACCTGCCCCGCTGGAAGCGCATCCCTTCCCTGGAAGCAGGCACGTCAATTTGCAGGGTTGCAATGTTGCTGTTTGCTTACATCTTGGGGAGTGGCACAGCTGCCCCGCTGGAAGCGCATCCTTTCCCGGAAGCAGGCATGTTTCAGCTCGGAAATGGGAAGGATGCTGGGCTTGGGCCGGCCGTGTTTAGCTCGGGCTGCTGTGATTGTTATGCCAAGGGCAGCTGGCCCTGGGGGCAGCAGTAGAGCAAGTTGCCCACCACAAATGACTGCCCCTCTGCACCCTGCCGTGGCATCACCAACCCCTACATGCCCACTGTGCAGTGACGCACGAGCTGCACAAGGCAGATGTGTTAGCTTGCTCTCTCACTTTACTCTTTACTCTTACTGCTGTGCAGTGACGCACGAGCTGCACAAGGCCGGCATGCTGCCCGCCATTTGGTTCATCTTCTCTCGAAGGGAGTGTGACCTGGCGGCTCGCCAGCTGGCGCTGCACGGTGTGCAGCTCACTAGCAACGAAGGTAAGCTGACCTGCACTGAAAGGACGGCTGTGGTTTGAGTGGCGTTGCGCATCTTGCGGCACGGCACCTGGCGCTGCACGGCGTGCAGCTCACCAGCACTGAAGGCAGCCAGGCTTGATTGGTGGAGCATGGTGCCCCACCCTTGTGTGATGTGCTTGCTCCGCTCCACCACCCCACTCACACCGCAGAACGGCAGCAGATCCAAGCCGAGCTGGACGCGCTAGCAACTGAACAGCCTGAGGCTGTGCGGCAGGGCTTTGCCGAGCCGCTGGTGCTGGGTGTGGCCAGCCACCACGCCGGCTGCCTGCCCGCTTGGAAGGGGCTGGTCGAGCGGCTGTTCCAGCGAGGTGGGCGGCAGGGGGGGCAGTATGCACAGCATTTGCTTACTTGAACATGCGCAGTGCGTGTGCAAGGGGCTGGTGGAACGGCTGTTCCAGCGAGGTGGGTGCATTGGATTGCATTGCATGGCACACGCGCTTGTGATTTGCTTCATGCCATGCCTGCCACCCCGCAGGCCTGCTCGCGTTGGGGTTAACAACGGGCACGCTGGCATGTGTAGTCTGCATTGGCATAACATAGTGCCCCTCATTGCCTCTGATCTACACTGCAGGCCTGCTGAAGCTGGTGTTCGCCACCGAGATGCTGGCCTGTGTATTTTCCGTCTGTTTGGCACGCCATACTGCCCTCGTTGCCTCTGACTTGCAGGCCTGCTCAAGCTGGTGTTTGCCACAGAGACACTTGCAGCCGGCATCAACATGCCGGCGCGCACCACGCTGATTGCTGCGCTGTCGCGGCGCCGCGACGGCGGCATCGGCTCGCTGCAGCACAACGAGCTGCTGCAGGTGCGGGGGAGCTTTTGAGAGGCCTGGGTCGGGGCTTTGCGGACAGGGATTGTGCTCAGATCGTTTGAATTGATTGAATGGGCATTGCGCGCGTATTGCACTCCGGCGGCAGCACGACCTGCTGCAGGTGCGGGGGGCGTTATTGGAGGGTGGTCCTGGGCTGATTGAAACACAATGTGCTGGCAATCATGGAGGTGCGCGCCTTGGGCGGGGGCCGCAGCACAACGAGCTGCCGCAGGGCAGGGCAGCTGCCCCTGGCATGCTGGCACGGGGCAGTCAACGCTGGGGGCATGGCGTGCCTGGGGTCCCATTGGTTGTTGCAGGGTGCAGGCAGCTTTTGTGTGCGGGATGCCTGCGTGCAACGAGGCACCGTCAGCGCGTCCGCCTGCCCTGCATGGTTTCCAAGGCTGCCGCCCTTGCTCCCGTGCTGTGGCACACAGATGGCGGGGCGGGCGGGGCGGCGCGGCTACGACACCGTGGGCAACTGCGTCATTCTGCAGGTGCTGCGCCATGGGCGGGACCAGGTGTTGGCAAGGGCTGCACTGTACACGCGGCGGGCTGCGGTTGAGTGAATACACCAGGAATGAAGCAACACTCACTAACTTGCCTGCCTGCCCTCTTGTTCCTGCAGAGCAAGTGGGAGGACGGCGACGTGGCCTGGGACATTGTGCGGCGGGGCCCCGAGCCCCTGCGCTCCCAGGTGCGTAGTTAGGGCTGGCAATGCGTTGCGTTTCACACAGGTGCTTTGAAGATGGTGCAGAATGGAATGAACTGCTTGCGGGCCCGATCCGCTGCTCCCAGGTGCGGACGTGAAACACCTGTCTGTGGGGTGCATGAGTGCTGTGGATGGAGCATTGCTGAACATGCCATTACAGGCTCGAGCCCCTGTGCTGACTGGAAGATGCTTTGCATGGCTGCTTCCTTTGCCTGCGCAGTTCACCACCGGCTACTCCATGGTCCTCAACCTGCTCTACACGCGCACGCTGGAGGAGGCGCGCGCCTTCCTGGACCGCTCCTTCGCCGCCTATCTTGGAGGGCAGGGCGTGCAGGTTGGCTCTTTTGCTTTATTTTGTTGCTTCATGGGTCTATCGGGGAGGCCAACGTCGTATTTGCTTCCTTCCTGAACCGCTCGTTTGCCGCCTACCTTAGAGGACAAGGCGTGCAGGTGTGCGCAAGTTTGTATGGCTGTCGTTTGCTGTGCTGCCATTGCTTGGGACCTAACACAACTAAGGAACACACTGCTTTGGCATCTGGGTTTGCATTGCTTACAATAATAACCTGCCTTGAATTCTTGAGGACACCCGTCCCCACCTGCACTTGCCCACCATCGATGCAGCGCCGCCTTGGGGAATCGAGCGACTGAAGGCCAAAGACACAGCCATTCTGGATGAGGTGGCGCAGCCTCAACACTCTTGTTATCACCCGCATTGTGCCATGCTTATGCCCGCCATCCATGCAGCGCCGCCTGGGCGAAATCGAGCGGCTGGAGGCCAAGGCCACAGCCATCCTGGACGAGGTGGCGCAGCGCACGGGAGTGGGGGAGGCGGCAGAGAGCCTGTGGGCCAAGTGAGTGGAAGGTTGATTATTGCATTATGCAAACAAAGCACAAGGGAAAACTGCTCCATTGATTGGGAGCCGGCGGACAGCGTGTGGGCCAAGTGAGGTGCTCATTCGACTTGTGAACCTGTGCTATTACTGGGACTGCCGTGAGGGCCTGAAGCCGTAACCCGTGCTCGCCGCTGCTGCTGCTGGCCATACTGCTGCGGCCCTGGTGCCCGCTGATGGCCATATCTCTACCTGGCTGTGCACCAACCCCATACTTGCAACGGTGCCTCCTATACCAGGTACCAGAAGCTGCAGGGCCGCCTTAAGGAGGAGAAGCGAGCCGCCAAGCTGCTGCGGGCGCAGCTGGCTGAAGAGCGGGCGGCGAGCGCTGGTGAGGGAGGCACCGCTCGGTTGCGCGAGCTTGCATGTGGAAGTCTGCCATCGTTGCACCGCCTTCTAACATGTGTGTGCTAAGCTTCATGCGATCCCGTTTGAGTGCAGAGCTGGCGCTGGAGCGGCTGGAGCTGCCCTGCCCGCTTTGCTCCTGCTTATTCCTTATGTCAAAGCAGCCTCCGTGCTAACTTCCTGCCCGACACTTTCCATCCAGAGCTGGCGCTAGAGCGGGTGGCGCTACGCTGCCCGTGCTGCATCTGTTCTAATGATTGTACAGCAACCATCTGTGCTCTCCGTGTAATACCTCTTGAGTGCAGAGCTGGCGCTGGAGCGGCTGGAGCTGCCGCTGCTGGTGGGCCTCGACCTGTCGGCCAGCAACCTGGGTGGGTGACTTTGATTCAACTGCCCAGCAACCCGTGTCTTTGACGTTGGTTGGCCAGCAACCTAGGTGGGTGACTGTGACCCACCCGCCAGCAACATGGGCGGGTGGTGGCCAGCAACATCTGATGCCTGTGCTGCTGCCCCCGCCGCCCCACAGGCGACTCCGACTACCGCCTGCCCGCGCTGCTGCTCTGTGACTTGGAGCGCGGCAACAGCGGCGGCGTGTGGGTTGTGGAGGCGGGGCCGGACTATCTGTGCCTTGGGGCCGACAACAAGCTGTATCAGGTGCGGCTTGCTTTGCGGCTTGCTCCTGGTCAGTTGTTGGCTGGGTGTATGTGGCTGACTATCTGTGCCTTGGGGCTGTATCAGGTGCAGCCCCTGCTCAATGCACACACAACGTGTCGTAGGCATGCCTACCTGCACTGCCTTTTTGATTCTGTGAATGGCTCAATAATGGCTCAATTTGGTTGGGACGTGTTCCCTCATCAAGCGCTTGCTGCACTGCCACCTGTCCCCCACCGCCCTCCCCATAAAATGCTTCTCTTCGCTGCCGTGCTCTCCACAGGTGGGCGCCCGCCACATCGCAGCTATTGCGGAGGGGCCGCACCCGATCCTGGAAGACCCAGAGGCAGCTGCCGCAGTGATGCGCCACGCACAGGGCCTGCGCAGCCGGAGTGAGCCTTCTAGAGGGTGGCAGGGAGGCAAGGGGCAGAGGCAGCTGAGACGAGGCAACAGTGCTTGCAAGGATGTGTCGACCGCTCAGAAGTGATGCCCTGCTGGCGTCTTACCTGCTGCTGCTGCACTGCTAAATCTCTTACTAGCGCGCGCCCTGCTGCATGATCAAACCTCACCTGCAGGCTGGAGCGAGCCGTCTGGGGATGTGACAGCCCTGCCGGCTTCTCACTTACTAGCGCTCGCCCTGCCGCTGCGTGATCAACCTCACCTGCAGGCTGGAGCGAGCTGTCTGGCGATGTGGGAGTGGCGGAAGGCTCAGTTGGACGGCCCTGTGGCTTTCAACCAACCCTCACCTGTGCCCTATTGTTCCACTACCTCCCTTTGCAGGCTGGAGCGAGCTGTCTGGGGACGTGGGAGTTGCGGAAGGCTCGGTAGTGACGGCCCTGGTGGCCAGCAAGCTGCTGCTGCCCGCCGACCTGTCGTCAAGTGAGTTGGAGGGCCGGCTGGGTTTGGTAGGATGCCACACCATCCAGCCTGTCATCATTGGAGGGGCTGCATTTGGCCACAGGTCTTCAACAGGCACCGCGCTTGCTTTGCAGGGCAGGGCGGCCCAGCCATCAATCAGTCACTTCTTCCATTAATCAAGAATCGCTCGCCCCATCAATCATCATCATGCATTGCCCCTGCCTTGCACCGCAGTCCTGCCATCGCAAGAGGGGCTGGCGGCGCTGGAGGCGCAGCGGCAGCGCGTGCGGGCGGTCAAGGCGCAGGTGGGCCTTGTTCAGATATGCAGGACAGTGGGTTGTTGCATGTGCTCCGCGGGGCTGCTGAGGGAGTTTGGGGTTGGCGACAGGTTTCTGGCCTCGTCATACGTGACTCACCGTCATGAGGTGTTGTGCATAACATGCCACGTCACCACCCTGCGTCGCCTGCTTTGCTCCGACCTGCTTTGCCTGCTGTGCTCCAACCTTCCAACATGGCAGGTGAGCGAGATCAAGGCGGACCGCTCATTCGTGAAGGTCTCCAAGGCCTTCAACAAGCAGGCAAGGGGCGGTCGGCAAGGGCTTGCTGGGCTTTGGGGTTTACTGGCATGCAGCAGCCAGGCTTCAGGGCTGTGAAACCGACAGCCGTGTGCAGTATGTTTTCAGCGATCGGCAGCCAACCCGCCTGCCTGATCAGCTCCCCACCATGAAGCAAACACACCTGGCCACTGACCCGTTTGCTTCCTCCGCTCCCCGCCCTTCAGGCCACCAAGGCGGCAGCCCTGATGGAGCGCGCTCAAATGCTGCGGGTTGAACTGGAGGAGCAGACGGGCGGCAGCTGGCGGGCATTCGAGAATTGCCTGTCCATCCTGCAAGCGGCCGGGGCGCTGGAGCGGCCGGAGCAGCAGGAGGGTGCGGCAGCAGAGGTGCAGCAGCAGGAGGGGGCAGCTTCACAGCCGGCTGGCGCAGAGCAGCTGGCGCAGCAGCCTGGGCAGCAGGCATTGGAGCAGCAGGAGCAGGAGCAGCAGCAGCAGGAGCAAGAGGTTCCTGAGCTGCCCGTTCAACAGCCAGCAGCAGCTGCAGCAGAGCAGCAGCAGGAGACGCCAGCGCCGGCGGCCGCAGAGGGTGCGGCAGGCACCGCCTCTGAAGGCAGCGGCACTCGCATTGGCTTCTCAGCTCTAGGACTGGTGGCTCGGGAGGTCAACTGCGCCAATGAGCTGTGGATGGCGGTTGTGCTGACGCACGCCGCGGTGCAGCAGCTGCCGCCGCCGCTGCTGGCGGCGGTGCTGAGCGCAGGTGGGTGTGGGTGGCAGGAATGGGGAGTTGTTTGGCCGGGGACGCGAGGTCAAGGGGCCAGGCGGCATGCCGTGCTGCGCGCTGGCGTGGCGCCCAAATGTGGCCATGTATGCAATTCCTCACGGCTTCATGTTTCAACCTGCTCCTCGCAGTCGTTGCCCCGGAGTGTGTGTCGCGGCCCACCGTGTGGACAGCCTACTCAGCGAGCGAGGGAGTGACGCAGGCGGTGCTGGCGCTTGAGGATGCGCGACAAGCACTAGCGGCGCTGCAGGTGGGTGAACTAAAGAGTGGTGCACCATGGTGGGGTTTGTGGGTGGGTTGCGGTGCTGGCGCTTGAGGATGCCCGCCAAGCTCTGGCGGCCCTGCAGGTCGGTGAAGGAGTGCTGGGTTACCTTGCAGGTTGGTCGAACTAATGCGGGGGTGCCTTGCATTCTGTGCATTCTATTGGACCTGCACGGCAGCCATCCCCCGTCAGTGCTTGCTGCGCTTGTGACACAAAATGCGCCCAAATCTTGGCTGTTTGCAGATCCAGCACGGTGTGGAGGCGCCCATTTTGGTGGACCTGCGCCTGGCTGGGCTGGTGGAGGCGTGGGCCAGCGGCTGCACCTGGGAGGAGCTCATGACCGACTGCAGGTGCGAGTGGTTTCACAACATTGGGCGCTGGTCATTAGGGAAGGGAGAGGAGGCGTGGGCCGGCGGCTGCACCTGGGAGGAGCTCGTGACCGACTGCAGGTGCGAGTGGTTTCACAACATTGGGCGTTGGTCATTAGGGAAGGGAGAGGAGGCGTGGGCCGGCGGCTGCACCTGGGAGGAGCTCGTGACCGACTGCAGGTGCAGGGGTGTTTGAGGCTGTTGCAATGCAACTGCTTACGGCTTCGCGTCGCCTGAAGCAAGATCACGGAAGCTCTCGAACGCTGGTGGTGCCCCACCTACCCCTGTGAAACGAGAGCCTTGCACACTCGCTTGCAGCCTGGATGATGGAGACGTGGCCCGCATGCTCACACGCACAGTGGACCTCCTGCGGCAGGCAAGTCGTGCGTATGTAGTGCTTGAATTCTCTGACTCTAGCGCTGCTGAGGATTGACAGTTCTGGCCGCTGCACTCAATGCCAAAGTTGGGCTTGCTACCGTGCAACCCCATGGCCCGGGGCACTCGTGTGCTTTGGGCCACGACTGTTGAGCCCCAGCTGCCGGCCGCCTGGCTGTGGGCAGGGGCCTCTCTTGGCCCAGTCATCATCAACATCCCTGTATGTTGTCCCAGCCAGCAGCAACAGGCCATGCACCTGCCGCTCTGTGCTCTGCAGGTGGGCTTCTGTGAGCCGCTGCTGCCGCCGCTGCGGCGGGCGGCGCGCCAGGCAGCCGCGGCGATGGACCGCAAACCCATCTCCGACCTGGTGGCTTGATTGCAGAGCCTGCTCGCCTTTGGCGTGTTGAGTGATGTAATGGCTTCAGCATGCTGTGAGCTGAGAAAGGTGCACTGCTCGGCACAAGGTTGGAACGGGGCGCAAGGCGGGGCGGGCGGGCCCGGCGGCGGCCACCACAGGCGCGCCATCCCGCGTCGCCAGTAGATCCCGACACCCGACATGAACTCTGTGGACTGCTGGAGGCAGCAAACGGTGGCCTGCCCCATGTCGGCACTGTTGTCCCGGGCAGCCCCATGATTCGGGAGCGATAAAGCGCCGCCAACGGCCCCCTGGCGCGACAGTCTGCCTCTCTGGTCCCCGATCTAGCACCCACAGACGGCAGACTGCCTCAGCCGCTTGGCCCGAGCCCTACCACCGCCGCAACCATGCCGTCCTTCGTCTGCCAGCCCGTGGTGCGTGCACGGGCCTGCCCCGCGCGGGAACCACGTTTGTGGGCGCAGATCTGCACTGGGCAGGCGCTGCGCAGCGCTGCCGGCGGTGGAGGCGGGAGCATCCACCTTGCATGATTTCGTGTCGGAAAACCGCCGCTCGCCAGTCCCGCGGCCCTCGCAACCGGCCCTGCAGCCCCGCAAATGCGGCCTGATCAGCGCGGCGGCCGCTCCGAAACGCACGGGAGCTGCCCTGGCCGGCGTCGACCGCCGACAGCCCTCCCGGCGAGCTCACCGTTGGCCCCCCTTGCCCCTCCCCTTGCGTGCTCCCCTCCCTGCAGCTGCACATCGACGACAAGCAGAATGCCTCCGGCAGCCTGAAGGTCTCCACCGACCACGGCAACGCCACCTACAGCGTGTCGGTGAGGCCTTGGCAAGCCGCCCATCGCGACTGTTGGTGGGCCAACCTGTGCTTCGACATGCACCGCCCTTGCAAGCTTGCACTGCGTCACAAGCCCACCCCCTTCCTGCCTCTGCTGCCACACCACATCCTGCATCGCCCAGCGCCCTGCCTGACCGTTGCCCGGGCTGGTTCAATGTTCAAACGGCTCACCTCAGCACCCCTGGCCCCACCTGTGTGCCTGGGCAGGTCTCCGACAAGGCTGTGCGCGACGGCGATGTCATGAACGGCCTGCGCCTGGGCATGGTGAGCTTTCCAAGGATGGCCTAGCTACACCCTGGGTGTGCCAAGGGTGGCACGCAATGGATAGCACAGGCACTGGGCCGTGCATGACACATGCCTCCAGCCCTGGCCCCTCCCTCCCCCCGCAAATCCCCCGCCTTATCCAGCCGTTTGCCCTCACTCCCCTG
>VFQQ010002555.1_pt1 | contig 20080 bp, 30 predicted proteins | sample 3512341 | NCBI WGS metagenome assembly VFQQ01 (sample SAMN10412373, study PRJNA504923) | tailings metagenome | isolation source: Relicate 2 Philex TSF1 revegetated site | place: Philippines: Tuba, Benguet | collected 2017-08-29 | reverse complement strand
GGGGGGGGGGGGGCGGGGGGGGGGTGGGGGGGGGGGGGGGGGAGGAGGTGGAGGAGGAGGAGGAGGAGCCGCTGATCGAGGCGCCGCGGCCCGACGCGCCCGAAGCCACGGTCTACGAGGGACGGTACAAACCCAACACCTGCAGTGTCACTGTGGCGCAGCTGCTCACGCTGCGGCAGTGCATGATCCCGCCCACCATGCAGCTGGCAGGCGGCGAATCCTGCCGCATGGCAGTGTGGTATGAGGCAGCAGACGGCAGCCAGCGCAGCACCGAAGTGCGGCTCAAGCTGACCTGGCCGCATGGGAACAACGGCCAGTTCACAACCGGCGTAGCCGAGCTGGCCAGCGGCTTGCAGATGCGGGTGAGCCAGGCGTCGGACGTCTGTTGATGCGTTTTGACCAGGCTGGGCGAGTTGGGTGTTGGCTGCAGAGCTGTGATTGTAACACACAGTGCGGCAGCTGGCCGGCTGGTGAGCGTGTGCTGCGCCCTGTTCACTATGGGCCGCAACCCCGCCCGTCCCCGCTTCCCTGCTGCAGGAGGGCGACTGGCTGCGACTGTCCATCGCTGGCGGGCGGCTGGTGGCCACGGTCCTGGGAGCATCAGGTGGGCTTGGCTGGTGGGCACGCTGGCGCTGCTGCACGCCTGCGCTCCTGTGCACGCAACTGCATTGACATGCCAGCCATGCGCTGCAGCTGGCGGAGAAGCTGCCTTGGTGTTCAACCCCCCTGAACTGCCTGCTCCGCTGCAGCGGAGGTGGCCGCGGCGGCGCCGGCGGCGCCTAGTGAAGGGGCGACCGCAGCTGCGGCAGACGAGGAGGCGGTAGCGTTCGCAGTTGCTGTTGCAACCCAGGAGGAGCAGCAGAAGCGTGCACTGCGAATGACGTCAGCCAGAATAAATGCAATGGTTGATGCAGAGAACGCTCGGGTGGAGCAAGGTTGTTGCAGCGGTGAAGTGCATCAGCTGCAGGTGTGTACGCTGCACGCCGTCTGCGGTAGAATTTCACCAATGTACATATTGCGCCGAAAGACACAAGACACAGAGCTACACATCTCACAATCGCATCATGCATTGGCACTGCCTGGCTCTACAGCTGCCGGGGGCCCAGTGGCATGGAGGCACGGAACTTGCCAGCTTGGCAGCGCAGGCCAGTAGGTGTTAGGCTGCAAAGCATGGCCTGCACAGGCGCTTTACGGCTGCCGCAGCATGGAGCTTCGTGAGCATGCCACACGCAAGGGGATGCCATCATGCACCCCTTGCAGTGCAGCAGCCTCTTGTCAGGTCGGCCTGCCTGCTGTCTAACAAACACGTGTTTGATCAGTGAGGCAGCTCAAACAGAGGCTGAAACAGAGGCATGGCGGGGGCACGCAGGAGGCCATGATGCGGCAGTGCACGCTGGCATGGGGTGCACTGCCGCTGCTGCCGCACGTGTCTGCAGGCTCTTCCACTCAGCTCTACCTCAGCTCATACTGCACCCAAGGAAGGCTGCCATGCACCTACGAGACCTGCGCTGCAATAGGCAGGCTGCAGCAGGCCGCGCAGCAGCAGGTACGCCGCGCCACTCCGGAGCCGCAACGGCGCACCATCTGTGGCTTGCTGCCGGGCAGCGCCTGCTCACTTGCTACCAGGCCCGAGTCCCTGACACTCCCCTTTGCAAGGCAGGACGGTCTGCCGAGCCTTCAGGCACGCCAGCTGCAGCTGGCAGAGTGTGCTGGACCTGCTGCCGCAGCCGCCGCCTGCAGGCCTGGCCCGGGCTTGCCGCCCCGGCGCTGCCCGTCCCGCCATCTGCACTACACATACAGGCTGGTGCACTTATATTGCGGTTGCCAGGGTGTCCGCACACGGTGCCGGGCTCTCACCCACATCATCCACGCACCACCACAGGTGCGTGGGGTGCCTGCACTGCTGCATCACCATCACCGATTGTGTAGTAGAGGGACTAGCACCGGCCCCAACCAGCGGTCCCACTGCCGGCGCTGTGGTTGCAGCACCTGGAGCTGAGCAGAGTGCCCGCAAGCCTCAAGCATGCAGCCCGCTGAGAGCGGGCGGCGCCACTCCAGCGGGCGTGCCGCCGCCGCCGCCGCCTCGCCGCCGCCGCCCACCACGGCCGTGTCCGACCTGCTCCAGCAGCTGCGCGCCCTGGGCGGCATGGGCCAGGTCAAGACGTACGCGGGCATGGCGGCGGCAGGGCGCAGCAGCGGCGCAGGCTACGCCAGCGGCAGCAGGGACGGCCGCAGCGCCTACTTCCGCCAGGCGCCCGAGCCCAAGGTGGGGAGATGGGCGGCTAGCTGCTGCTGCCGCACCCGTATGCTTGCTGGCGCGTATTGGAGACTGTTGCGTCGCTTGAAATGTTGTGACACGATAAGTAATGCTGCTGCCCCTGCCGCCCTGCCCCCAGCAGGCGCGTCACCGCGGCACACCCGCCGCCGGCAGCGTCACGCCGCCGACGGGCGCACGGCCGCCGGCCCGCTTCCCCACCCCCGGCTCCGCAGCCAGCCCCTTCCCAGACGACGACATCCTGTTCCAGATGAGCGGCCTGAAGCCGCTGCGCACAGCCTCCAGGATGGAGCAGGGGCGGCGGGAGGCGCAGCAGCCCGAGCGCGGCATGCACCGCACGCAGTCGGCGCCGGCGGCAGAGGGCGAGGCGGCTGAGGTAGCGGCAGCGGCGGCGCGCTCACCGCCCCTCAACCGGGCATTCAGCTTTGCAGCTGAGCCGTCGCCACGCAGGCAAAGGGTGCCGCTGCCCACAGTTGCCGGGGCAGCTGCCGGTGCACATGACTTAGCTGACGCGGCAGCACACGTTGGCCAGCCGCAGCAAGCTGGCCCGGCAGGCGAGTTGGAGGATGCCATCGAGCTGGAGCTGCACCCTGCACCCGAGGCTGCCCCGTACACTGCCAGCCGCAGCACTCCAGGCAGGGCGCAGCCTGGGGTTGCCGCGCCAGAGGCTGAGCCAGCCGACGCAGCAGCAGGCACAGCGGCACCCCCCCTGCCAGGAGAGGCAGAGGCAGCCGAGGCAGACTTTGATGACCAGGCGGCCCCAGCCTGGTCCGAGGAGCTGCTCAACTGGATGCTGAGCGAGAAGACGGGGCTGCTGGTGGAGGCGCAGCGTGCCCAGCGGCGGCAGCAGGAGCTGGGGGCGGAGGTAGAGCGCCTGCGGGCCAGCAGCGCCGGCGCGGAGCGGGAGGTGCAGCGCCTGCTGGTGAGCTGCTGCCGCCGTTGGGCTGGAGGGGTGGCTGTCGAGCTAAGCATTGGCCTGCGCGTGGTGGCTGCGCCTATGTTCAACAGTTGTTGCTTTGCTGGCTGCATGTTGATGGCTTGGCTGCCAACCCGCCTGCCCATCCTGCACCGCAGGCGGAGCGGCGCGCCCTGCTGGACCGCGTGCAGCGGCTGAGCGCCGCTGAGGCGGAGGCGTCTGCAAGAGCAGAGCGCCTGACCATGGAGAACGACGCGCTGGCTCAGGAGCTGGCGCACAGCCAGGAGGTGTGCCGGGAGATGCTGGCGGCGCGGCGTGCGGCGCGCGATGCCCTTGCCGACGTCAGCGCCCACAACTGCCGCCTGCTGGCTGCATATGTGGAGAAGAAGCGCGAGGCAGAGGCGGCGGCAGAGGCGCTGGCGGCGCACCAGCGGGAGTCACAGGTGGGTGAAATGCTGGAGCTGCACAGCCAGACTGAGACACCAGGAGAGGAGCGGCCAGCAGGGCAGGCTGTGCAGGGCAGGCAGCAATGCTGCACTTTGTTCCAGAGTCGTGCATTCAGACACCGCTCCCGTTGTTCTGTGATCTCCTGCAGGCGCGCATCCGCAGCCTAGAAGCCCAGCTGCGGGCGGCGCAGGCGTGTGCTGCAGTGGGCCAGCTGCGCTCACCGCCGCCCAGCCCGCCCACCCGCTCTAGCCCGGCCTCGCCAGCCGACAGCTGCCATGCCGGCGGGGCAGCAGCACGCGAGCCGCATCCGGAGCACATCCAGCGGTCGCCGCCCTGCAGCAGCAGCAGCACAGCGGGCAGCCCTGGGCCCACGCCTCAGCAGGCCTCACCGCTGCCGGACAAGGAGAACCAAGGTGGCAACTGGCCCCGTGGTGACTTCAGCAAGCGGCAGCAGGCAGGCAACAAGGCGGCTCAGTGGGACGAGGAGCGGTCAGAGCTGCTCAGCCTGCTGGAGCGGCTGCAGGACCAGCTGTCGGCACATGCTGAGCTGGCGGCCAGCGCCAGGCGCAGCAGCCGGCCGCCGCAGCGGCCGCACGCCACGCCGCCGCCCTCGCCGTTCTGCCAGGCGCAGTTTGCTGGGCAGGATGCGGAGGATGCAGAGGTGGCAGCAGCAGCGGCACTGGCGCCAGCAGCAGAAGCAGCACAGGAGGCGGCAGAGGCAGGCGCTGCGCCATGTGGCAGCGGGGAGCCCGCTGCCTGCATGCCAGCCACCGCACAGCGCAGCAGCCGGGCGGCCAGCAACCTGGAGGCCTCGTTTGACAGTGTGGACGGCAGCAGCACGGCCTCTGAAGAGGCCAGTGCTGCGGATGTTGGCGCCGAGGGCGGCTCGCCAGCAGTGGCGGCGCACCCCGTGTTCGACAGCCCTCTGCCACCTGAGTCTGTGGCACGCTCGGGGGCACCCTCACCGCCCAGCGTGCGCCCTCCTTGGTCCCCAGCTGCGGAGCAGCAGCAGGGCGAGGGGCAGACGCCCAACAGCCGGCCATCTGCTGCAGCCGGCAGCCTGGAAGAGGCAGCGGAGGAGCACGGGCAGCCCATTCTGCGTGCCCGCTCGTCTGCGGGTGCCAGCCAGACCCTGGAGGCATTCCTCAGCCCACCAGCAGGCAGCAGCCCAATTGCATGTGCGGCACCACTCAGCAGCGCCGGCATGCAGCAGTGTGCAGAACAGCAGCGGCTGCAGCAGGCGGAGCAGCGAGCTGCCGAGCTGGAGGTGGGTTGGCTGCTGCTGTGGCTGGCCCGCATCCTCAGATTCAATGCCCTGTGTGACGCTGTTCTGCTGGTCCTGCTTGGCTTGCACGTCTGCTAGGATGAAAACTCTCTTGTGCCAAACACACCCCTGTCCCTCCCTGTCACAGGCGGAGCTGGAGCGCCTACGCGCCGCCAATGCGGCAGCAGAGGAGCGTGCAGCGCAAGAGGAGCGGCGGCGGGCAGCTGAGGCCGCCAAAGCGGCAGGCAACTCTGCTTTCCAGGCCCAGCGCTTTGAGGAGGCGGCGGCACATTATAGTGCGGGGCTGGAGGCGGGGGCTGCAGTGGATGAGCCCACCCTAGCAGCAGTGCTGCACTGCAACCGCGCCGCAGCGCACCATGCTTGCGGTCGGTACTTGGACGCCCTGGCAGACTGCTACCGGGCCGAAGCGCTGGACGCCTGTTATGCCCGCGTGTACCACCGCCGGGCGGACGCCTTTTGGGCACTCGGCGCATACGACGCGGCGGCGCAGGTGGGCGGTGGTTGCGGTTGCGCAAGGAGGGCAACAGTGGTTGGCAAATGGGCACTGGCTCACGCTGTTGTTGGGTTGCATCATCCCCAGCTTCCCAAACACTCATGTCACGTCGTGCCTGCTGCCTTTCCGCCCCTCCTCCCCTGCTGGCAGGACCTGGTGCTCCTGCTGAAGCGGGGGGCAGGCCAGGAGGTGGCGGCCCGCCTGGCTGACGCGCAGCGGCGCGCCGCAGCACAGCAGCCCGTCAACCACTACGCTGTGCTGGGTGTCAAGGCAGCGGCCACACCTGGGGAGATCAAGGCGGCCTACAAGCGGCTGGCGCTGGTGAGAGGAGGTGGGGCGGGCTGCCGTTAGCGTGGTGGCATGTTGTGGGCATGTGGACTGGGCACTCGAGACGCAGCGGGCATGTGCGTTGTGTTCTTGTACCAACCCACAATCCTCCTCCGCCCCTCTCTCACCCTGAAAAAGGTGTTCCACCCTGACAAGGCGGCCAGCGCTGCGGGCCTGGGCCCCGAAGCCGCCCACGCCATCTTCAAGCTGCTGAGCGAGGCGCACCGCGTGCTGGCAGACGCCGAGGCGCGCAGGCACCACGACATTGCGGCCCTGCGCTTCAAGTATCGCCGCTTCTATAGCCACGCCGGCCTGTGATGGGCGGGTGCTGGGTAGGCTGGTGGCTAAGGCGTTGGGAACATGCCGTAGGCAGCCGCAAGGCTGCGCCTTATTCTAGCTGCTCTGCTGCTTCAGCTGTGCGCCGCCAGTTCTGAGCAGCGCGCTTGCCAAGGCAGTTGATGATCGCTTAATTTCCCCTCCTCGTACATTTCTTGCTACTGCTATCTATTGGTACAATTACAAAGTTGTACAAGCTTCATGACGCAAAATTGGCTCGTTGAACAGTGCAAAGGGACGGCCGAAAGGCGGTACAAGGTGCAGGACACACGTTGCTCAGCGGCCAAGGACCGCCTCCCGCAGCCGCTTCTTGGTCTGCTCGGGCAGGCTGGAGCAGCCGCGCAGCACCAGCGCTGGCTGCACAGTGGGTGGCATAGGGCGAGGACCAGACAGGCAGGTTGAAGTCAGCTAGCTAGCCTTGATTGATGCCTTCACACAGCAGAAGTTGTGCCGTCACGCAGCAAACCAAACACCCGCCTGCCAAAGCCCACAATAAAGTTCCCCAGACACCATGCCTGCCTCACCCTCACCTTGGCCCCGCGCTCGCCGCTGGCCTCCGCCCCTTGACTACCGCCGTCCAGGGATGCGCGGGAGGCGCCCTCGCTCAGCTGCACCTCGCGCAGGTGGCCGCAGTTCTCCAGGTCCAGGTGCGACAGCGCAGCGGTGCCCAGCCGCAGCTCCTGGGGTAGTGATGGAGGAGGCAAGGGGCGGTGGTCGGTTGGTGGATGGCAGCAATAGAGAGTGGCATGCTCTGCAAGCACAGCAGGCGACGCTACAATGCCTCATGGCCTCCATGTGCATTGCAAGCTCTCCATGCAGTGTTGCTTACAGGAAGCACACCCCTTACCATGAGGCGGCTGCAGCCGGCTGCTCGGAACTGCGTCAACACCGGCGAGGCGAGCAGCACCTGGCGCAGCACGCCGCAGCCAGCCACGCTGCACAAAGGGGTCGGGGCATACAGTTGCCGTTGATGCGCTTTGCGTCGTTCCCTCATTCATGCCGCAACTGGGCTGGAGTGCACAAGACAATAAATTGTGCCACCGAGTCTGCATGGCATCTGTCCGCTCGCCTGATGGAGCGCAGCGCCGTGGACTCCGGCAGCAGCAGGCGGGACAGACCGGTGCAGCCGGTGAGGTCCAGGCTGGTGCACTTGGCCAGAGAAGGGGCGGCAGCCTCCAGGCCTGGCAGGGGGGCAGGGGGCCAGCAAACCGCACAGATTTCAGGCAACCAGTTACGCTGCCGGCCTGCCGAACAGCCCGCCCTGCGGCTGATGCGTAGCTGTGCAGACTTGGGCCTTCCCCCGGGGTACCCCCCTGCGCACCCTCGGCATCCAGCTGGCGGCAGCCAAAGAAGTTGGCCTCCTGCAGCGCCCCGCAGTGCAGCTCGCTGGCCGCCAGGTTCAGGGAGCTGCAGTTGACGGCCTTCAGCTCGCGCAGGCGCCTGCGGGTGCTAGACGCAGTGTGCAGAGCTCAGTCTACGACGAAGCAGTCTGTGATTTCTGGCCGCATGAAGGCCAGAGTGCCATCTAAGCACACGCCAACCAAACACCCCACCAAGCAGCTGGGCACCTGCATCTGAGCGAGACGGTGCGCAGTTGGCCGCAGTGCGAGAAACTGGCCGACTCCAGCTGGTGAGCCACCAGCACCACCTGCGCTTGCAAGGACACAGGCGCGACTGGCACTTCGAAACAGTTGGACATGGAGCAGTGCCTCTCAGAGGCCCAGCAGGCCATGAGGACCGCATGCATGCTGCCGTAACTGCGACTGCACAGCCGTTGCAAGCTTTCCAACCCCACCCATGCCCTACATCATTTTCAGGGCCACAGCAGCATGCTGCGCATGTCGCGCCCAGCTGGCCTGAGCCACAGCGCAGCATGCGCACCTCGTGCAGCTGGCGGCAGCTCTCCAGGTTGAGGCTGCGCAGCGGCGCCTCTGTCGGCAGCTGGATGACCACAGAGCGCAGGCCGTTGCAGCCCGCCGCGCGCAGCGTCTGCAGCACGCAGCGCGGGTGCAGGTCCAGGGCGTCGCCCGCGATGTTGGGGCACCGCGAAACGTCCAGCAGCTGCAGAGGAAGCGCGGAGCGCAAGGTGTTCTGGACAAGTGGGTTGGGAACGAGCTGGTGCTGGGCAGGTGTGGTTGTGACGGCCACATGTTTCCTTCAGCGTGGGCATCGCCAATCTTGAGCACTCTGGCCATGCCAGCTGCTGTCCCAAGCGAGCAGTCGCCTGTCGCGCCCCCAGGGGCCGCACCCTGAGGCTCTTGCTGGTGGCGCTGCCCGGCTGCAACAGCAGCTTTGTGCCGCGGGCCGACACCGACGTCTCCTTCAGCACCAGCTCATGCAAGCCCAGGTCCCGTGGCCGCCCATGCTGTGAACGCGCTGCACAGGGTGTCGCAACAGCGGGCAAAATGCAGGGTGAGGCAGAGCATTCCACTGGGCACAATGTCTGCCGTGCACTCTGCAGCATGCTGATATGTGCATCAAGTGGCCAACCCCAACTAACGCACCCTGTCGGGCGGAGCGTGCCATCATGGCGGCGTGCCGCTGCGCCGCAATGCGCCGCACAGCCGAGTCGGGGCTCTCAAACGCCTTGCCGCCCGTGACAGCCCCAGCAGCAGGCGGTGGCGGCGAGGTGCCCGATGCCAGCTGCATGCTGCCCACTGCCTCGGCTGCTGCTTGTGCCTGCCACTCGTCCTCCGCCTCCTCCTCTTCATCGCCGCTGCTGCCGCCTGCTGCAGAGTCGCCGTCCTCCAGCTGGCGGGTGTAGGCGGCCAGGCGCGCCATGGCTGCATCTCCCACCTCCACGCAGCGAGTGAGGTCCACTCGCTGAAGCGAGGTGAATGTGTCGCACAGCTCGGCGACCGCAGCGTCAGTGATGCGGTCGCAGCGTGCCAGGCTCATGGAGCGGATGGGCACGCCCCCCTGCCCTCTCTGCCTGCATAAGGAGGTGACAGGAAATGGGCCATGGGTGGGGCATGAGCCGTCATGGTCAACATGGCCGACCATGGCTCCTTGGGAGCGGCATGTGTGTCGGCAGCCGTTGGAGTTGCCAATGCAGCCAGACTGCCCAACATGCACCACCACTTGCCTGTCCTGCTCGCCCAGCTGCACAGCGCGCAGCATGGCCTCGTACTCATGTGGGAAGCGCAGCTGCATGATGCAGGAAGGGCATGAGGGGACAGGGCCAGTTAGGTTTGGGCCTGGCATGGCTCGGGCCGGCCAGCGTGCTGGGCAACATGGCTGGCCCCGCCGTCAATCATGCGAACCGGGGGTGCGCACCTGGGCAGCGCATCTTGAGAGCGCCACGCCCTCTGCACCGGCAAATGCAGCCACCAGGCCCCTGTGGCATAGAATTTGCAGACACATTGTTGTTGGCATCATATCGTGCAAACGAACACGATGTGCACGCTTGGATGCTGGCCACGACAGAGCAGCAAATGTCACATGAGCCATTGCTGCAACTGCCTCAGGGCAAATCGGCAACAGCTACCTGACGGCTGCGTAGGACACGCCCTCAGGCACAGTCACGGTCCGCAGGCTGCTCCGCTGCTCGCGCACGTAGCCCGCAAACTCGCGGCAGGCGCGGGCGGCACGCGCCAGGTCCCTGCAACCGGGCCAGGCATGGCATGCATGAAGGAGCGGGACTGCAGCGCAACCAACCGCAGCATGGCAGCACGCAAGCTGGTCCATCTCACCACACCCATGCTTCATCTAGCAACAGGCGCTACAATGGCAGGTGCTCGCAGCAGCCCACCTGAGAGACAGCTTCTCAAACACCAGCTGCTTCATCTCCTGGGGCAGCGTGTCCCAGTAGCAGGGCGCCGCTGGGGCACCTAAGGGTGCTGCCTCTGCCATGGTGGCAGCCGGGGCGCTGCCTGCCTCTGCTTCCTCTGCCGCCATAGGTGCCTCATTCGCAGCAGCCTCATCGCCACCGCCAGTGAGGCTGAGCAGCGCCTCCATGGCCGCCGCCGCATCGCCCCCAGTGCTGGCCAGCACATCCGCCACCAGCTCGGCATCCAGCACCCCAGCAAATGCCTCCTGCAGCGATTCAAGGTCGCTGCCTTGCGCAGCTGCGCTGCTGCTGGATGCAGCCGCCTCCGCCTCCGCATCACAGCGCAGTTTGAAGCCGGGGATGAAAGGGACCTTGCCCCCACTGCCGCTGCCGCTACGCCGCCGGCCGCCGCCCTTGCCGCTGCCGCCGCCCTTGCCGCCTGCCTGCTTGCCCTGGCTGCTGCCGCCACGGCGCTCCTCATCATCATCGCCCTGCAGCAGCCACCTGAAGGCCTGCTGGCTGCGGGACGGGGCTCCAGCGCGCCCCGACATGGTGCCTGTGTCCTGGGCGGCGGCAGGGGCTTGGGCGCCGTTGGCGGTGGGCCCAGGGTGGCGGTGCGGCACGAGCGGCAATGCCAGATCGCTTGTGCAGTAACAGCTACGATTCACAGACGCCCGCTCACTTTGGAACGCGGCCAGGAAGCGCTGCTTGGGGCAGCTGTCGCTCGCTGGGGCCACGATGGGCGGCGTGCCCTAGCCCTGCACACACCGATGATCCATTGCAAGCTGTCGGCAGCAAGAGTTCGGCCCATTGGGTCGCCTGCTGCATGAGCGCGGCATCACTCTCCCTCACACCTCGAGGCACCTCGGAAGGCGCTCCCTCAGCTTCAGTCACCTTGTAACACGTATTGATCATTCTCAAAGCGGCACAGGCAGCTTGCAGAGCGCCCAGCACCAGGCGGCCGGGCTCCCGCCCTCTGAGCCCCCAGGGCAGGGCAGCGCACTGAGACAATGGCTCGCGCGGGCTTCCGTGTCGTCGCGGCAGCCGCGCTGGCAGCGCTGCTGCTCGCCGGCACCGCCGCCGCCACCAACGGTGAGCGGTGGGCTACACACGCGCGTGGCGTCGGAGCTCTCAAGCAGAGCATCTGCATTGATGACACTGCGTTGCCTCGCTTTCCTCACGCTGTGCAGATGCCGCATCGGCCCTGGTAGAGATGATGAGCGGCGATGTGAGCTTGCTGGGCGACGACTCCCTCTCCAGCCTTTTCCTGGCGCTCACCGAAGCCTCGCGCAGCCCACAAACAATGATGTCCATCCAAACACTCACTGGCACCAACCCAGTCTCCACCACCTCAGGCAGTGGCCCGACTGCCACAGGCAGCACTGCCGGCAGCGCCGGATCGGAGGCAGCCCTCATGGGCGACCTGTTCAGCGCGCTGCTGACCGGCGCCAACAGCCCGGTGTCCAACTTCCTTGCCGCCGCTGGTGACGGAGGTATGACCAGCCAGCTGGCGGCCCTGCTGGCGCCCAGCAGTAGCGCAGCTGCGTCTGCAGCCAGCGCCGGCGGCATCCCCACCCTGCGCAGCTCCCTGGGCAGCCTGCTGGGCAGCACCAGCGGTGCCAGCTCCAGCAGCAACCCGTTCTCGGCGCTGCTGCAGCCGGTGGCCTCCACTCGCTCCATCCTGAGCCAGCTGGCGGACGCCGTGGAGCAGGCCAACTCTGTGCTGGCTGCGCCGCACTGGGACGATTTGCTGGGAGGTGCGGAGCATGTGTTGCACCATGCCCCCCATTATGCGGTGCTCGGCCAGCCTCCGTTGCCAAATGGCACATTGAGCCCGCCCAGCCGCAGCAAGCAGCTGAAGTGCTTGTCAAAATCCCGTCATTCTGCAGGAGTGGACCTCACCAGGTTCTTCAGCTCCAACCGCACTGTGCTGAGGGAAGCGATGGCAGCCATGGAGGTGCGCATGCTTGTAGGGCGCGGTTGCTGGCTGCGATATCCATCCAGCTGATTCTGAGGCGATTGCACGGGAGGCGAATCAGTGCGAATGCAAGAGAGATAACAAGTATTATGACTTACTGCTGCTGCAGGAGATGGAGGAGCACGTGTGCAAGCACCCATACATCGAGTGGGGTCGTTTTGTGCCCACCCACTGCGATGTGAGCTGGCCTGGCTGGGGGGGAGTCCATTGTCAAGAGCGCTCGTGCACCGCCGGCAGATGACGCTTTGAATTGCTGCTGCGCAACCACGTTGATTGACCGCCCGTCATCTGCTGCTTCCTGCAGGGCCACAACTTCACGCTGGCTATCGACGGCGGCAGCTGCACCGTCAGCCACAAGGACCACTCCGTCACCTGCCACCCGCCCCGCGTGCGCCTCATCAAAACGCCCGCAACATGCACTAAGAAGCACACCACGCCGGTCAAAGTGGTGGGCAAGGAGTGCAAGATTGTGAAGCGCTTTGGCGACGCCAAGCAGGGCTTCCTGGTGCCGCCCAAGAACAAGACTGTGGTGCTCGACTTCTCGGTGAGCCAGGGGCAGGGACGTGGTCTGTGCCGTTGAAGAACTAATCACCTATACCAGAGTGCTTTTACTGCCCGGTGCGGAGCACTGCTGTGATGCTTTTGGCCGTTGACCCTACGTCACTGCCTGCCCCCTGGCTGCAGGAGCCAACTGCGCCTCAGCTGGTGCGCAGCTCTCCCACCGTCTCCACTGGCAAGCGCAGCAGCAAGAGCAGCAAGCATGGGGTGGCAAGCAGGCTTGCAGATGGGCTGGCAGCTTTGAAGGAGCGGCTGCCACGCTGGACCAAGAAGTAGATGAGCAGCCTGGATTCCGTACATCGTGACCGGCGCTTATTTGGGGCTGCAGTGAGTCAGCATGCACTTCTTTCTGTTGATAACATGATATATACCGTACACAACATTTGTTAAAGTCTGCTCTCGGGACAAAACTAGCATAGTTCTTCACGCAGTTGCCTAAATGACTCTCATGACCCTGTGCGGGCTGAGCGCGCTGCCTTGGCTCGTCGCACCGCCCGCTGCTCGGCCTTCAATGCTCGATCGATTCGGTGCTCGATGGGGGTTGTGTGCAGTCGCACCGGCTGCTCCTGCGAGTACTTGGCCACTGTGAATGGGGCAGACAGAGGGCGGAAGTGTCAAAGACGCAGAATGCAGCAACACATGTCCGACTGATGGCATGCCAGCAAGGTCAGTGCCTATGAGTCTGCCCTTTGTTGCGCTGGCCTGCCAGCTCACCAGAGTTGGGGATGCCGGTGACATGGGGCGACGTGGCAGAGTATGCGACGTCGAACAGGAAGCGCGGCTCGGGCGTGAGGGAGGAGGGCGTGCAGGAGGCCGCCAGCACCTGCAGGCATAATGTGGATGTGTGGCAGGGGACTGGTGTGACATGCATTCACTGACCAGCATGGCAGCAATGCGTCTGCCCCGCTGCATTCACTGCATTGGCTCCCCACATTGCTCACCGTCTTGCTCCCGCCACCGGCAAACAGCATCGGTGTGGCCGCCGCCAGCACGTTGCTGGCGCCCAGTGGCGTGGCCGAGCGGCGGAACAGCTCTGGCGTCAGGCTGGCAGCGGGTGTTGCTGCCCCGCCAGGCGTCAGAACCGGCGAGGCAGCCTCTTGCTGCACGCCAGACACAGGCGGGAAGCCAAAGGAGAAGTCTGCAGAGGGCGAGCTGGGGCGGGGCGCGGCCTCGCTATATGCGGCGGCGGCTTGCAGGGGCCGCGCATCTGCAGACGCCCGGGCCGCATCTGGGGGAAGGCATGGCAGTGGAGGAAGATTAGTTTGATTGTTGACCAACAAAAAACACAAAGGCCGCACAGGGTTGCGGCGCACCTGCTAGCGCCTTGGCAGCATGCTTGGCTGCCGCCGCCGCTGAGGTGCCGTCGTCATCAGTTCCCTTGTTCCGCTGCTTGCTGCGTGGCGCCACGCAGCACAGTAGCCTCCGCAGCATCACGATGCTCGCCACGAGCGCCAGCTTGCGCGTTGTGTGCTTGGCCTGGAGGCTGGGCGGCGGGAGGAGGGTGAGGAGCGGCGGCGGCGGGCGGCGGCAGTGGCCGCGGAGGCCGGGTAGGCGGCAAGCTCGCATGGCCGGGCCCGCAGCAATGCTGAGTTCACGTACGTGGACCTCGCCGCTAAGAAAGCTTGCGCGGGCTGTGCGGCCGCGCCTTCAAGGGCTGTTGGCGCGTTTTTGAAGGGCTACAGCACGAACCGCTCGAGAAGACGTACAAACAAATGTCCGCTCATCGTGCGGGGCCCAACTTTTGCCACCGCCTCGCAGCCGCGGCAGATGCGAGCAGCTGTTGAAGGCAGCCACGTCCCGTGCTGCTGCCACAGCTGCTACTAGTGAAGCCTGTGCTCCATGCCCCTGCCTGTCATGTTGTTACAACTGTTACAAGACTCTGGTGTCATGTGTACAAGTCACGCTTGCCGGTCAGCCCACCATCGCGCGCTTGCGCCCGCGCATCCGCACTTCCGCAAACCGGTTGAGCGTGGCGCTCCACTGCCGGGAGGCCCGCCGGTACGCCTCCAGCACCTTTTCAAACTGCAACAGGGCAGCGGTGGGCAGGGGCTGAGCGCCTTGGCAGAGCTGCACCGGAGCTTTCAGCGCCATCAGACGCTGCAGCACCCATCACTCGGGCAGGTGCATCACACGACGCACGACGCAACCTTGCTTCCCCAGCCTCCCCAGCCGCACCATGGCGGCGCCCTCCTCTGCGTGCGCGGATGCAAAGGCGCGCTCCAGGACGTACAGGTCCACGCCCTTGTCCTCGGGGATGGTGCTGTTGTAGGACAGCCCAAAGTCGATGAGCACCTGGGGGAGGCAGCAGCAGCGAGAGAGAGTGAATGCAATCAGTGCAAAGCGGCATACGTGGCAAGAGTGCCATACCAGCCAGCCTGCTGCCGCTACCGCGTCATGCGTGGGCTGGTGCCATGTGGCCTGCCATGCGCACTGATGCATGCTTGAACCACCACCGGGCCCAGCACCCACCAGCTGGCGGTCCGCGCCGCGCAGCATCATGTTGGAGGTGGTCAGGTCGCCGTGCACCAGCCCGCCGTCGTGCAGCTTGGCAATGGTGCGCCCCACAGACACCAGCAGCTCCTCCAGCTCTGCAGGGCGGGGTGGGGGGTGGGGGGTGGCTGCACCATGTTGGTGCCACGCCACCGGCATGCATGCATCCTGTGGACGCAGCATGCAGCGATGCAGCCAGACCAGGCGTCATGCCTGCCGTGCACCAACAAGCACAAGCATGCCCGCCCAACAACTGTGCAGCCTTAAAAACCAAGCTGAACAGCGCTGCTCCCCTCTTGCTCACCCGTGCCGCCCAGGTGACCGCCGTGCAGCAGCGTCTTCAGGCTGTGCCCCTCCACCCGCTCCATGTAGATGCTGCTGGTGCCGTGGTCCACGTGGTACACAACTGCAGCCAGGGATGGGGAGGGAAGGAGCAGGCGGATGTGTATCGTGCTCTCAACTGTGACAGAGGCCAGGCGCGGCCGGCTGGGCGCAGGCCAAAGCATGGGCGCATGGCCCACAGCTGCTTCAAACCACGTCGGCCAGGAGCAGCGCGCACCTGGAGTGTGCACTCCTAGCTTGCGGGCCTTGAGCATGCTGCGCACCTCCTGCAGGACACGCAAGAGATATGCCAAACTCAATTGTGGCAAGCAGCGACAGTGGAAACAAACCAACAGCATGGCTTGCAAGCCTGTGCTGGTCGGCCGCCCAGAGCACAATGCGTCATCTGCTCCACGCTATCGTGCGCTGCCACAACGCACCGATTTTAGCCGCGTTGCCGTCAACTTCACATCCAACTGTGGGTGCCGGTACTTCTTGCTGAACCGCTGCTTGATGATGGCTGGCCGGGACAGGAACGTGCCCTCCCAAACTCGCTGCGGCAGAGCGGTGCAACAGCACGAGAGTGAGGCGGGCCCATTGTGTGCCTGATGGCACCAGACCACTCACATGCAACGCGAGTGTGTAACTGAATGACAGTCAAGTGCAGGAGGCCACAGCAGCTTGGGCGGACAAGCAGCAATGCAATCACGGGCAACTGACCATCAGCTGGTGAACGGGAGGGGACGGGCAGCAGCCAGCCCGACACCTGCCCCTGCTCACCGCCTCAGCGCCCTGGCTGTGCAGAGTATATCTGCTGCTATCGAAGTCGTCTGGCGGCTGCTGCTGCTGCTGCTGCTGCTGCTGCTCCGCTGGGGCTGCTGCCGTCGTCTGCGGCGGCGCAGCCACCGCCGCCGCTCCCACCGCCGCTGCTACAGCGGTGGCTGCCACCGCCGCTGTGGCTGCCATTGCTGCGTCTGTGGGTTCTCTCCACGCGACTGAGAGCGAGAATGGGGAGCTGGGTGCGAGGTTGGAGCACCGGGCAAGGACTGGGCAGGGCCTGGGCAGGCGATGCGAATTGCCGATGGTCCGATGCGATCAACGAGCGTGCGATGGAGCGATGAGAGCCCTACCAGCAGTCCATGCATGCCCCTGATGTGGCGCGGCGAGCGCCCAAGAGGCGCACTGGCGCCTGCCCCCGTCCCTTTGCACACCAGCCGATCAGTCCGTTCATCACAGGAACCAAGTCGCCAAAATGGTGAGGGCAGGCTGAGGGCAGCCGCCACGGGCATCACCATGCCATGCGAGGTCGCTGCTGCCTGCCTCTGTGCCCTGGCCAGCGGCTGCCGGCCCTGCCAGTGCGATGCTGCGGTGGAGGCAGTGGGAAATGGCTCCGGCAGCGCGATCATCAACGGCCTCGGCCAGCAGAGAGCGGCAGGGGGATGGCACACTGCTGGGAGAGGGCGCCGAAGCAGCTGCAGCAACATGGATGGACGGTCAGCGCCGCTGCAAGTCACCCCCTGCCGGTCGCCCAGCCGCCGCCGCCGCCTCCTTGACCGTGTGCCTCGCCCATCCGTCAACGCTTTTGCCTGCTGCAGGAGACCACCTTTGTGATGATCAAGCCTGACGGCGTGCAGCGCAACCTGATTGCGCCCATCCTGGACCGCTTCCTGGCCAAGGCAAGACACCTGCATCGCGGGTCCTGCTGGGGCGCTTGAACCGCCTTGCTTTCAGGGGACATGGCCTGCGGCCATGCGCGCCCTTCTCCTGCCCGTTCCGTATCCCTCACTCACCCTGCGCCGCGCCCACTAACTGCCATCTCATGCAGGGCTTCACCCTGCGCGGCCTGAAGTTCATGAACGTGACCAAGCAGCACGCGGAGACCCACTACGCCGACCTCTCCTCCAAGCCCTTCTTCGGCGGTGCGCTGCGCCTGGGCAGGGGCGGTGCAGAGATTGGCTGCAGTCTGGTGGCGCAACATGGGCGTAGGCCTGCTGACAGTGTGGTGGTCCCATTCCACCCTACCTAAGCCATGCCCAAACTTCTTGCATTTTGCTCCCCTGCTTCACCCTTGGACACTCCTTCCCACCCACTCTCAGGCCTGGTGGAGTACATCATCAGCGGCCCCGTGGTGGCCATCGCTCTGGAGGGCAAGGACGTGGTGGCCCAGGTGGGGAGCGACAGGCTTTGGTTGGTTGCCGCGGCAAAGGCATGTGCCTTGCTGAAGTGCGGCCAGTGCCATGGACCCATGCACACCACTGCCCCTTGACTGGTCGCACGTGTGCACCCTGCCCTCTGCCTGCTTCAGGCCCGCAAGATCATCGGCGCCACCAACCCCCTGGCCTCCGACCCCGGCACCATCCGCGGCGCGTACGCCATCGACATTGGCCGCAACGTGATCCACGGGTGAGCGATTAAGTTGGGCCAGAGGGCGCCAGCTGCTGCTGTCACTGTGCCGCAGCGGCACCTGGCAGCTGTCAGTGTACCAGGCGGGCAGGTGACGGCGGCGCTGGCGGTAGTAGCTGCCTTACCCCTGCCTCGCCCATGCTGCACACTGATCCGCCTCTCTCATCCGCTGCTCATCCCAACTGTTTCCCCGCCTCCCCCTGCCCTACAGCTCCGACTCTGTGGAGAACGCGCAGAAGGAGCTGGCGCTCTGGTTCTCCGAGGGCCTGGTGGACAACACCCCCGTGCTGCGCGGCCAGGTGCGGCTCCATCGCTTGTGTGAGGCGCCTCCCACAGCATGCATTGATGCATGTGCATGCATGCATGTGCACTTGCCCGCCGCGGAAGCAGTCTGCACAAGGATGGATGCATCACCTCGGGTATCAAAGGGACACCGGCTGCCTCCCCCATGGCTCCCGGTGTGGGAAAACCTCCCCCGAGCAGAGCAGCCCCCAGGGCGTGCTAATCCGGCTGGTGGCGATGCCCGCTGAACCATCGGTCACAATGCACGTTCACATCCCACCACACACCTGCATTACTTTGCGCATACAGTTGCATGTGCCATGTGCTGCTTGCAAACAAATGCTGCCACCTCTTCCTGCCTGCCCCACAGATCTACGAGTGAACCGCGCACAGCAGGCTGTGAGGGCGCCCAAGCACTGGGCGCCTGGCAGCTAGCAGCGGCAGGCTTGCGCCCGAGACTCGGTCCGGCTCCAAAAATTGAATCGAAAAAGCTGACTTGTCACATTCCATTCTGGTCCCCTTGTTTCATGCTGCATGCCCCACTTGGAATTGGCAAGCAGGAACCAATCAGCCTTTTGTTACAAACTGCGAACACAAAGAGCAAGGCAGAGCAGAGCAGAGAACAGCAGAGCAGGAAGAAAAGGAGCAGGAGAGCAGGAGCAGATGCATTGGTGTGGCAAAGAGTGCATGAAATGGGAGCCAAAATCGGGCTGGCAGGGCATCTGCAAGTTACATTGGCACGCTGACCTTCTTGCCGTGCTGCTGGGGCTGCTGTTCAGCGACCGGGTGCAGCGCAAAGTCGCACACCAGGGCGATGTGGTCTGAGGGCCAGGCGGGGGAAGGCAGCGAGCAGTGCAGCGACTGCAGGGGCGGCGGCTGCAGGCAAGGGAGGTGCGAGAGCAGTGGGCCGCGACGCGGGTGGGTGGCTTAGAAGATATACTGACAGCTTGATATTGGCGCCCGCAGAACCAGGCAAGAAGGCACCGGTTGCGCCTACCCAGCCATCACCGCCCGCACCATCCCTCGCACCTGCAGCACGCGCAGCGGCGTGAGCTGCCAGCTGGTGCTGCCTGTGGCGGCGGGCGTGTACCAGATGTAGTCCACTGTGCCCACAAACTTGTCGTGCGCGGTGCTCCAGCTGCTCTCGCTGCCCGTCAGGCTGCTGTAGGCGGAGGCCAGCTGCAGCGGGTGGCGCGCCACTAGAGAGCCGCTGCCATCCCGCATCAGGCTGCTGCCCGCCGCCAGGCGCAGATCTTCCGCCGTCCATGCGCGCATGGGCTTGCTGCCGCTCCGCCCATTGAAGGCATGCGTCGTGGCCTCATCAGGCGGCGCGTAGGGCGGCACCACAGTGGGGGCTGCCTGCGGGTGCTGCATGGCTGCCACCGCGGCATCAACGTTCAGCGGGGCCGATGCACCCGGCCAGCCCTCGGGCCCTGCTGGCTGCCAGCGGCCGTCGCCAGCCACCTGCTGCTGCTGCTGCTGCTGCTGAAGGGCAGCCTCTATCGATGAGGCTTCAACCACGCCAGCCACCACCGGCTGCGCCTGCGGCTGCCGCGCCTGCTGCTGCGCCTGCCGCGCCAGGAAGGCCGCCTGCAGCGCCCGCCAGTTGTGCCCATGCGCCTCCACCTGCCCGCTCATCCTGCGCCGGTCATGCTGGCTCAGGTTCAGCTGGCCGCTGCGCAAGAAGTCGTAGATGGGGGAGCCTGCACGCCAGGAGGAGGTCTCAGGTCGAGTTGTGAGCAGGGTGAAATGGGTGCACGGCAAAGGAGCAGTGCAACCCTGCAGGGCAGAGCTCGTGGCCTGGCACGTTCGAGTGAGCAGGACGAACGGCCAGCACAACTTCTGGCAAAACGCATTGCGCACTGAAAAAATGATGCCAGATCAACCCAGCCACGGTTGCATCTCGCACCTGCCGCGCTGTTGAAGTCGCCGCACACAACTGCTGCCGCGCGCCGCCCCGACCGCTTCTGCCGTTGAAGGCACAGGCTGTCCACGTGCTCCATCAGCGTCCGCACCTGCGCACCAGGGCAAGGCAGTGGTGGCAATGAAGAGTGCATTAGCTACACGCCTGGACTGGCGAAGAGCATACCAGCGGGCCAGCGTCGCCAAACCAACTCTGCGTCAGTCGAGTACCTGCAGAGGGCCGGGGCGCAGATCAGCGGGGGCAGCGTGTGGGCAGGCCCAGGGAGGGCTCAACCGG
>VFQQ010002554.1_pt1 | contig 20083 bp, 34 predicted proteins | sample 3512341 | NCBI WGS metagenome assembly VFQQ01 (sample SAMN10412373, study PRJNA504923) | tailings metagenome | isolation source: Relicate 2 Philex TSF1 revegetated site | place: Philippines: Tuba, Benguet | collected 2017-08-29 | reverse complement strand
CACAACAACGTGATCTGTAGCTGAGCGTGTAGCAGCTGGAAATGCAAGCGCAGGCACCTTGTCAGGATTCGTGAGGAGCCGGCGGCGGGGTCGAAGCTGCTGGCTGCGGCGGCATAGCGGGCGGCGGAAAATGAAAATTCATCAAAGGTCAGGTGTGGAAGCGCCCTGCGCTGCTGTGGTGTCGCTGCGAAGTCTATGTTCGGATTCTCAACCCCCCAGCGTGTCGCTGCAAGCCACAACCCTGAGCCGCTCCTGTGCGGGTGACTGGCTGGCCGCCCATCGCGCCGCTGTGCACGACCGCAATCCCAAGGAGATGCAGCAGTTACTGCGCAATCCGCAGCTCCTGCCGCTGCACCTCGCGCCGCTTGCCCACTGCCGCCTGCCGACGCCGCTCTCCATCCCCACCTCCCTGCTGCCACAGATGGTTTTTCAACTGAGCGATGACGTGATGCAGGGCCTGCGGATCTTCGCCACGCTGCTGGGCGCCCTGGGGCTGGTCGCCGCCATCTGCACCGCATGTCAGCGCACCCTTGAACCTGTGCAGCTCGACTCGCTGCACTCCCGATCGCCGCTGGACCCTGCTCTGCACTACACCCTTTGAGCTTTGCACCTGTCGTTCCTGGACCTCACCCCCGCAGGCTGGCTGCTGCTGTTCCACTTTGCACTTAAGAAGCTGCCGCCTGTGCAGGAGGCGCTGGGGCTCAAGTGGGTGCTGATTTATGATATTGCTGGTTGCTTGCACGGACTGGCCTGCTGCCGCATGCCATGCCGCTGCGCGTGCATGCACATGCTGCCCGGCCTAAGGCCCTGCTTCTCGGCATTGCTCGGATGTTCGCAGGAAGCGTGACAAGCCAACCCTGGAGGAGATGCGGCATGAAATTGAGGCTTTGAAGGTGCCCCTGCTGGACCGATGTTGCGTTTCTGCTGGATTTTGGCACTGCTCGTAAAGTGCATGTTTGTATGCGACAGCCGCACCATAAACGTTTTTGCATCGCTGTGCAAGAGCAAGACTGCGCAACCTGATACCGAGATGTTCTGCCCGCCGCCGCTGCAGGCCCAGCTGCGTGCGGCGCAAGCGGGCCACCAGCGGGGTACGGGCGGCAGCAGCCAGCCGGCGCTGTCTACAGGGCAGCACGGCCTGCGCTCTCGGCGGTAGCACAGTCCCAGCTGCTGCTTCCTGGTTGGATGTGCTTTGGTCTGCGTAAGCTTACACTTCATTCTGTGCACACTGTGCTATGAAACATGCACGCAAAGTCTGATGCAAATCTGTACAAATGCCAATGCTGACCACCAACCACAAGTCGCAAAGGGCGCTTACTCGCTAGGCCGGCTGGGCGGGCGGGGCAGCAGGCGCCAGCGCGGCTGCTTGCTGCGGCTGGGAGAGCGCCCTGCTGTGCCCGCTGTGCCTGCTGAGCTGCCGCTGGACATGGCGGCAGCCGAACCGGGCCTGGATGTCGGCCCCGCCTGCTGCTGCTGCCCCTCCAGCTGCTCCCCCTGCTCCTGCCCCAGCTGCTGCCGCCCAGCTGCCTCCTGCTGCACGGCCGGGCCTTCTACCAAGGGGGCTGCCGTGAGCGGCGACAGATCCGGGAGGCTCCTGCTTGCGGCCGGGCGCAGGGCTGGTGGGGTGGCCACAGCCACGGGCACCGCTTGCAAAGACGCCTGCTCTGCTGCTGGCGACAGGTCGTGCCCTCTCACAGCCCGCTGCCACCAGGTTCCAGACGATACTGGGGCCTTTGCAGCTGCTGCTCCTGCCGTCGCCGCCGCAGCAGCAGCAACCTCTGCCTCCTCTGCTGCCGCCTGTGCAGCTGCGGCGGGCAACAAGGGCACGGCCTGCTGCTGGTAGCCCTCCCGCTCGCCAGCTGCCCGCTGGGGCACATCCCCCACCTCCGCCGCTGCTGCTTTGCCCGCCTCCCCTGCTGCGCCTCCTGCCGCGCCTTCCTCCCCCGCCGCTGCGGGCCCCTCAACCGCCAACAAGTCCTGCTCGCCCCACACATGAGCCGCCAGCAGGGCCAGCTCCAGAAGCGAATCAACAGACCCAGAGGGCTTCAGCGTGCCACCAGTCTGCTCTTCCTCCTCTGCTGCCGCCGCCGCCGCAGCTGGCACCCCTGAGGATGCTGGCTGCCCAGCGGACTGCCCCGCAGGCGGCGCAGCAGCCTGCCCGTCGGGCTGCCCAGCCGCCTGCCCAGCTGCCTGGCCAAGCACCACCTCGGTGGCCTCTTGCTTGACTGCTTCCCACGCTGCCACCTCAGCAGGCGAGGCAGGCGCATCGCTTCCCTCTACGGCTGGCCCAGCAGCCAGCCCTGCTGCACCTGCTGCGTGCCAGGCTGCCGCTGCCTCTGCGTCCGCCGCCGAGCCTGCTGCAGCTGAGGCTGCTCCCGCAGCGGCTGCGCCTGCCGGTGCTGCGGCTGCCGGTGCTGCGGCTGCTGCTGCCGGGGTGGCCGCATCCGCTGCATCCACCCCCACAGCTGCGCTCTGCACATCTGAGGTAACCGCTGGGAGCAAGGCCTCATACTCCAGCAGAAGGTTGCTGCTTGGGTCGGTGGTTGCGGCTGCGCCCGGCGGCACGTGCAGCGCTAGCGCGTCCAGCAGCCGCCTGCGCAGGGCAGGGCGGGCAGTTGGCTAGGCGTACAGCGGTGACAAGAGGTGGAGCAGGCAAACAAGCCAGTCCTCCTGACCCCTGGACAGGCACGTTTGCACAGCTGGTAGACTGATGCTGCAAACGGGAAGACCGGCACATGCACCCTTGAACAACACCCCAGCAGCAGCTTGCCTGAGCACAACAGCTGGGTTGACCACCCACGGCAACTGCTCGCGCCCCGCTGCTGCCTGTTGCTGTCCCGCCGCCGCCGCTGCCGCTGCTTGCAAGTGCTGCTGGACCGCCCCCGGCGGAGCAGGCGGCTGCCGCATGCCCGGCAGCAGCAGCTGCACCTTCAGCTGGGACGCATCCAAGCCGTGCTGCTGCACCAGTCCAGCAGTGATGGCCTGCACGGCGAGCAATACGGACACAGGTGCGCACTGGAAGTGTTGGGGCACTGCTTGCCACCGCAGAGCGACACAAGGGACACAAGTGCGGCAGCCGTCTCTTGCAGAGCAGGCTGGCTGTCGCTACGGATGGGCAGCGCCGGCCAACAGCAGGGCCGCTCACCGTGCTCGACTGCACGCCACTGAAAAGTCGCACAGCTGCAAACCCAGCACAACCCTCACCACTCCCTCACCTGCGCAATGGAGCCAATGTTGGCGCCCACCGGGCACAGCAGGTGGCTCATGCGCCAGCGCACCGCGCAGTTTGCTCCGGGGCGCAGCCGCACCACAATTTTGGTGCAGCCGCCAGCCTGCAGACCCGCCACGAGCGGCATGCGCTGCGCCAGCATCCGAGCATACTGTGAGCGGAAAGGAATGGGACAGCAGCTTGCAACTTGAGGTCTGATTTCATTGATCACCCTCATGGCATCGACAGGATGCAGCACACGTGCATGTGGTGTGGCTACCTTGCTAAAACAGCCACCCTCTGCTACACCTATGAAACACTGCCCTTTTCCCTCTCACCTGTGGCGCAAAGGCACGCTGCGCCTCGTGCTGCCGACGCCGCTCCTGATACAGCAGATCTGACTCTGGGGCTGCCACTTCCTGCTGGTAGCCGCCGCTCGGCGCCCCGCCTGCCGATGCTGAGTTGGCTGGCTGCAGGCCGTTGGACGCTGCACCCCCAGCTGCTGGCTGTACCGCACTGGCCGGCCGTGCAGCCGCCGGGAGTGGCGGCAGCGGCGGCAGGGGCGGCAGGGGCGGCAGGGGCGGCAGGGGCAGTGCCTGCCCTGCTGCTGCTGACGAGCCCAGAAGGCCAGCTGCTTGCAGCATGGGTGGCAGATCGGGCATGGGAGGCAGCGGCGGCGGCAGCCAGCCAGCTGTCGCCGGCAGGGGTGGCAGCGGCGGCAAGCCAGCCAGCAGCAGCGGCGGCAGAGGTGGCAGGCTGATGGCAGGTGCCTGCTGGCCTTCCGGTACACCGCCGGCAGCAGGCAGCCCGCTGCCCTGCAGCAGTTCCTGCAAGCTGCGCTTGCGCGTCAGCTGGCCACCAGAGTACACTCCAGTCGGCATGCGAGGCGGCAGCTGCAGTGGTGTGGTTTGAAGCGCATGCGCCGCTGCCGCCGCCGCCGCCGCCGCCGCCGCCGCATGTGCGTGCTGGCCGAGCCCTGCCCCCGCCGCCGCCTTGTTTGGAGAGCGGCCAGCTGTGCTGGGGCGCTGCTTGGGCTCCTCCTTCAATGTCTCCCAAGCCCCAGATGCTGCCAAAGCTGCGCTGCGTGGTGGGCGGCTGCGGCCGGGCGAGGCTGAAGCTGGCGCTTGTGCGGCGGCCGCCCCCGCTGCACGGGGCGGGCCTGTGGAGGAGGCGGCACGCTCCAGCTCCGCTCGCAGGGCTGCTGCACCTTCTGGCGCCCCTGCAGGCTGCTGGGGTTCTACATGGGCGTCGTTCGGGGCTCCTGTGGCCGCAAGCATCGCTGCACCACCGTCCAGCTGCCCCTCTGTGGCCTCCCTGTAGACATCAGCGCTGCTGCCACCCACATGGAAGCGCAGGGCGGCCTGCCAGCCTTCCATCCAGCCGCTGCTGGGGGCCGCCCAGCGGCAAGGTACAAGGCGCTGCTCAGAAGCACTCAGGGGCGTGCAGAGCACGCTGCTGATGTCGATCGACCTCGGCAGAGGAGATCTGGAGAGCCAGCCCGACAGCTCCATGCAATTGGAAAGTCCTCGGCTTGCTTTCCCTCTCCCCCCTGTAACATTCTTGTCACACGCAACGCAGGCAAGCAAGCACGTCATCGCCCGATGGAAGTGGAGGCAGGGCGGGAGGAGGTGGGGCGCCGCGACGGGCTGCCGCTGCCGCCCGCCTCGCTGCTGCCGCCGCAGCTGCTGTTGCCGCCGCGGGAGGGGCTGGCACGAGAGCTAGCCACGCCCAGGCCCCGGCTGGGGCTGGCACGGCTGGCGCAGCCGCTGGGGCCAGCCGTGCCGCTCCCCTGCACCTCACGCAGGCGCGCAATCAGCTCTGCATTTTCCGCCACCATGCGGCGGTGGCTGGCGGCAGCCGACCGCTTCTCCGCCTCGAGCGCCGCCCGCAGCTGGTCCACCGACTGCTGCAGCGTGGCCATCTGCCTGCAGCACGGGAGTGGCAGTGGCGGGCCGGGGGTGCAGGGCACATGTTGATGTCGGCACAACCCACAGCGGGAGCGGCACACCCGATCAGCAAGCCACAGGCAACCACCTCGGTGTAGCAGGTGGTGGACTCTGTCACTCTACATTGCACAACGCCCCTGCACTCACCGCTGAGCAGCCTCATCCACCCCAGCCTGTGCGCCGTCGCCGCCCGCAGCGCCCGCATCGGCAGTGCTGCATCCAGTGCCCTTTGCCTTGCTGCTTTCGGCGGCGGCGGCATGGGACTGGTACAGCCGCTTGACCGCTTCCTTCAGCTGGTCAGGAGACTGGATGTGCTCCACAGCCAGAGCAATGCCGCCCTGCATCAGCCTGTAGGGAGGGCAGCGAGGCGGGCATGGCAGCATTGAGCAAGGCAGTGGAAGTCGGGTGGACACATAGCAGCTGACGTGCATGACATGCCACAGCTGCCCTGCGGGCCTGCGTGCCGCTTGCATGGCTGGCTGCAGCAGTCACGGCAGCTGCATGGCCGCCTACATATCAACCCTCCAGCCCGCAGCGCCGCTGAACGACAGCCCTCCTCCTCCCTCACCTGATCTTGTGCTGCGCCTCAGCCAGCGCAGCCCGCTGGCGCGCCACCTCCTTGTGCAGTGCGGCCTGCAGGCAATGTGCAGGGGAGCCAGTTAAGCGGCCATGGCAGCCAATGCACGCCTTTCTTTGATGGACGGCACACGCCGCCTGCCCAGACCATCCGAGACAAAGCCAACTGGCAGCGAGCCTGAGACCTTGCAAACCAAGCTGGCACCCCCCCCCCCTCCCTGCTCACCTCCCGCTGCTTGCGCCCCTCCAGCTCCAGCGCCACGTCGGCGTGGGAGCGCCCCACCTCACCCACCAGCGCCTCCATGTCCTGCAGGGAATTTGGGCCAGTCCACTCAATATCGGCGGTTTTGACCAAAAGTGTAAGGAAAGCACGCCAAGCAGCTGGGAGGCGATGCGGCCCCTGCAGCGGTATGCGCTGCCACTCACCGCCACCTTGTCGCGCATGTCGGCCAGCTCGGCGGCCTTGGGGTCCAGCTGCCCCCGCAGCTCGCCGATCGAGTACTCCAGTACAAACTTGAACTTCTCCAGCTCCTGCAGAGAAGCAACCAACAAAGTGTGCATTTATTCATATACAGGGTAGGGCTGTTCGCTGCAACATAAAATGCACTTCAGCAGAGTGAGGTTGAGTTGAGTGCGTGATTGACAACCAGAGCGGCTGGTCAACTGCAGTGGCCCTGAGCACCGCACGAGGCACCATGCCAGAAGCAAGCATTGCGTGATGCACGAACACAGTGCTTGCCTGTGTGCTGTGCTTCAGCTCCAGGATGCGTTTCTCCTTGTCAGCAATCGCCTCGTCCCGCCCCGCCACATCACGCTGCAGGTTGCAGGTGTAGTGCAGAAGAGGGGAGCGAGGAGTGGTGCGGATGGGCAATCCGGAGCCCTGCCAATGCCCACTACTCTTCTGCCCATTGTCACGTACACTCCCGTGCACCACCGTGTGCCGTGCTGGAGTCAACTCAACGCTGCAATACGCTTGCCGAGCCTACGGGAATACCAACCTGCAGGGCAGCCACGTCGCGGCGCAGCCCTTCGATCACGCCCTGCAGCTGCCGCTTCTCGGCTTCCGCAGTCCTGTACAGGTGGAAGCGCGCGGAGGGGGAACCGGTAGTGAAGGGGCTGGGCGTGCCAACCCTAGGGCAGGACTGCCGCCGCAATGCTGAGCATGCCTTGCACTCAGGCGGCTGTGCCAGGAAGCGCGGCAGAAGCAGCACAGGAAATAAAATCGGTAACACAGCACCAGCGGCGGCAGTACCGACCAGCCGCCACAATCACAGCTTGCTGCCTTCCCAAGCGGACCCCAGCACCGCACCTCAGCGCGCCCTTGCACTCCTCAATCGCCTTGAGCTGCTCGTCAAAGCGCTTGCGCAGCAGCCCGTTCTCGCCCTTGAGCCGCAGGTTGGCGTCTCCCTCCACCTGCAGCTCCTTGCGGTAGCTGCGACAAAGGAGACGGGCATTGAAAAGAGAGAGCATTTTCAGCATGTGGAATGCAAGCTGGGGAGGCTGGCGTCGCCCTCCACCTGCAGCTCCTTGCGGTAGCTGCGGCAGCGGGCAACGGAACTACCACTGAAATTGAAGCACGGCTGACCACAGATCATGCGCACGGCTCAAAAGTTTGAAGTCTTTAACCGCTTGCAGTCCAGCTGGCTGCCGCCATTCACTGTTTCCCAACTCCCTGCTTGCTCACCGCTCCTTCAGCTCCTCCACCTCGCGATCCACATCTTCCTCCATCTGCCGCCGCACCTGCACGGGCAGCAGTGAGGGGGGGAATGCGGGCATTCAGGCTGCTGCAGCAGCAGTCGCCTGATGCACATGCTGCCCTGCAAGCAGGCATCGCAACGCTGTGAACTGCACGTGTGCTGCACGCATCCCAAATTCCCAAAGCTCGTCCCCCTGCCTACCTCGGCTGCCTCCTGCTCACACACATCCTTCTGAGCCGCCAGAGCTCCGTAGCGTGCCTGCATTGTGACGGAGCATGAGATAAACTCTGCATACAGTCTTGGCAGCGGCACATGCATGTGCAGCCAGGTGCAGCAAGCTGCCGCCCCAGTGCTGATCGCGCTGGCCCACATCAATGCATGCCCCTGCAGGCCCCACCCTCTCCTCTGCTAGCTGCGTCTTGTGAGCAACCTCCAGCCCCTCCACCTCCTTGGCGTGCGCCGCTGCCGCATCCGCCGCCTGCTTCTCCCACCTGCGGCACCAGTGAGCAGCCACATGCGTTTCCAAGGGCAGCTTCTGACGCACAAAGCAGCGTCACATGTAGCATGGGTGCACCCACCGGCCCCGGCAGCGAGTCATGCGTCCGTCAGCCACAGCGCTGCCAATCAACGCAGCCCACCTGGCGGCCAGCGCCTCCTTGCTGTCGGCAAGCTCCTGGTACCGCTCCATCTCGTGGATCAGCTTCTGCTGGAACTGCACACAGGAAAGAAGCAGGAGGAAGGGTCCAGGCGGGTCAAGCGAGCAGCACTTGCGAGGTAGATCAATCTCATGAGCCCCTCTGCTTGCTGGCACTCCTTTCCACCGATAACCGTACGCATACCCGCTGCAGCCGCATCGTCACACCAGCCCCCTCGCCCAGCCCACCACCCACCCACCTGCGAGTCCAGCGCCACCACCTGCACGCTGGCCTGCTCCTCGGCCGCCCGCAGGCGGGCCTCGTACCGCGCCTCCAACTCAGCGCGGTCGGCCAGCAGCGCATTGTAACTGCGGGGCAGGGATTGGGGGTGAGGTGCAGCACGGGATGTGAGTGGCTGTGTTGAGGGGAACGTGTCACCGCAAACGCGGTTGCAAGACATGATGGGTGTTGCCCAGCCTCACGCCGACAAAAGGCAAGGAACCACCAGCATATGCAGTGCAGCGAGCTGCAGGACGAAGCCTGGCCCGGCGGCCACGCACCGCTCCGCTGCGGCCGCCGCCTCTGTTGCTGCCTTGTCGGTCAGCTCCCGCACTTTCTCGTTCAGCGCCAGGTCGCGCAGCTTCAGCTGGTACTCGTTCTGGGCAGTCACCTCCGCCACCTGTGTTAGGGAGGTAGGATGGAGCAAATCAATCGCAAGGTATGCTACGGCAGCGGCCTTCTGGCCAATGCGCAGGCAGCGGCAAAACCATGCAGCTGCTCGATGGAAAACCTTCAACCAAGCTATCCCCAGTACCGCCAAGCAGGCAATCACAATGCCGCCCACGCCACCCACCTGAGCCTCCAGCTCTGCCATGCGCTCCCGCCGCTCGTCGATGTCGCCACGCCCCACCAGCACCTCCTCGCTGAAGGGCAGGCCTTCGCCCTCTCGCCGCCTGCAGGCAACGGGGTTTTCAGCTGCTCGGTTGCGCGACGACTGGTAATATACCAGGAAGGCAGCCAGGGTGGATCGCAGACAGGTGCTGAAAGACGTTTCATCTCCCAAAAAACAGTCAGCACACCCAGCCAGAGCACTCGGCAGGCAGGCGCTCACGTGAGGAAGCGGGCAGCGTCACGGTCCCGCACATCAAACACGTGCAGGCAGCCGTCGGCGGTGGCGGCAAACAGGGTGCACTCGTCCCTCGTGAGGGCCAGGCGGGTCACAGGCGCGCCGCCGCAGCGCACCTGTGCGTGGGGTGAAGGAAAGGAAGGTTACCGATTTGGGCGGCCTGCCACAGCGGGTGCCACAGGTGTAAGCCCGGCAGGGCTGCTTGCGAGCACAACTGCTGATCCAGCAGCTAAGGCAACACACCGCATGGAAGTCGGCGGTGAGGGGCAGCTTGTAGGCGCGCACGCTACCGTCCTCAGTGCCGGCAAACAGCAGCCGTCCGCCTGTGGCAATTGGGTGCATGCTGCAACTGTAAGCGGTTCTGAAGCACACACACCAGTCTGCACATATCCAGCAAGCTGCCAAGTCACAAGGAGCAGTAAGCTACAAGGAGCAGTTGAGAACCAAAAGGCTGGTCCTGACCTGGGCCGGGCGCCACCAGCTGCGTGATCACTGTGCCAGCGTCCACCTCAGCTGCCACCGCCAGCCCGCTGCCTGCGGTGCTCTCTTCCAGCAGTCGCAGCTTCTTGTCGAGCGAGGCTGCAAATACGGAGGCGGCGGCTGGGGCAGTGCCGGCCGTGCTGGTGTGCATGCCGGCCTGCACATGAACTTGGCAGAACTTGCTTTGGAGCAGCCGGCCAAATGCACAGACAGCTTGCTGACACAGACCTTGGTTCAAACCAGTTGCACTGCTCAAAAATTACTCCCGTTCTCACCACAGCGGTGTAACTCCAGCCTTTCTGCACAAAGTCGCGCGCCCGCCGGCCCTCCTGCACGCGCCACTCATACACCGTGCCGTCCACGCCAGCGGTAATGAGTGTGGCGTCGTCCGGCGACCACCACAGGCTGCGCACCTGTGAATAAGGAGACATGTAGGCAGGGCAGGCGGGGCTACTAAACACGGCGCCAGGTCAGTGTGGAATGCAGCAAGCACTGTCGAAGCGCAGTACCGCGGCGGTTGAGCGGCTTGATGCATGCTGGCTGCGGTGCGGCAGACTGCCCACCTTGCCGTTGTGGCCGCGCAGGACCACCAGGCTGGCGCAGGTGTAGGTGTCAAACACGTGCACTGCAGGGGAAGAATGAGAGAGCCGGTTCACTGTGTTGTAAGGGCAGTTCAGGCAGATGGAGGGAAAGCATGAACGTCGCACTGCCACCCCGCACAGCAGCAACCCCGACCTGCTATGCTGCCCTGCCCTGCCCGGCGTGCCCACCCGTGTTGCCGTTGACAGCGGCAAAGTACTGGCCGCCGTTGGAGAAGCAGCAGTCGCGTGCCGCCTTGATGGGCAGCTCCTTGATCACCCGCAGGTCGTCTGCACGAGGGCGAGGCGAGGAAGGCAAGTGGGGACGGCAGGTGAGACAGAACGTGAGAAAAGGGCAGCCTCCGGCCAGCCATATGTGTGCAGCATGCATGGTGTTGGCAGGCAAATTGCCGAGTGCACAGGCAGGCGGCATGCACGCACATCCGCGCCTCTGCCCAGCTCTGCAGCCCCGCCCACCCGACAGCACGGTCATCAGGCGCAGCTTGTCGGCAAACCCGGCCAGCAGCAGGTAGCCGGTGGGGTGCAGCGACAGACTGTGCGCCGGCTCATCAAACTCCTTGACCTGCAGCACGGGTGTCCAAACCACATGAGGGCACATTGCTCAAACGTCCACGAGGCAGACATGCAGACAAACCAAACAGCTGCCGCCCATCCCAAGCCCCAGCCACCCAACAAACCCACCAGCTCCGAAGACTTGTCCTGCCAGTTCCACACGCGCAGGGTGCGGTCCGCGCCTGCTGTGGCCACCACCGGCCGTCGCACGCAGGTGGCCAGCCCCGTAATCTCCCCCGCATGGAACGCAGGCGCCAGGGGCTGCAGGCCGCTGAACACGCCCTTGCGGGCACCGGGTGCAACCGCCAGCTGCAGCAGCTGGGCGTCGCTGGTCAGGCAGGCTATGCCCTCATCGCCAGGGCAGACCGTCAGGCTGCACACGCGGGGCGGCGCAGGCCCGGCGCTCGCAGCCGCCGCTGTGCCTGCCGCAGGGGCAGCGACAGGCGCAGCCGCTGCGGGGGCAGCTGCGCCGGCCTCTGCAGGGGCTGCACCAGCGCTGCTGCCACCAGGCACAGGGAAGCTCTTGATCAGGCGGTACGGCTTGCTGTCGCTGTCGCGCTCAAAGGCGCAGAGCGTGCCGTGGCTGGTGCCCACCACAAAGCCCTGCAAACAGAGAGGGACAAGCATCTGCGCTGTGAGACACATGGAGGCCAGCTGCTGATTGCGTTGTCTGCAGCAACAAGCTCACCAAGGCCTTCTCAAATCACATCTCTGTCCCCCAAGCAGCAAGCAACCAACCACCACAAACACTCCCACCACCCACCTTGCTGTGCGCCGCCAGCGACTCCACAGCTGTGCCATCCTCCAAGGCCAGCGCCTGCTTGACCTCACCCTGCCCCACAATCAGCACCTCCCCGGCCTTGGTGCCAACCACCAGCGCTGCCTCGCTGCCGCCGCTGCCAGCTGCATCCCCATCCAGCAGCCAGGCGTGGCAGGTGTAGCCCTGCGCCTCGCGCTTGGTGAGCACGGTGGGCAGCGCGCGCAGCGTGTTGCCCGCCTCAATCTGGTACAGCCAGCAGGTGCCCTCGCCCACCACGCTGATGAGCTGCGGGTCATCGCCTGCGGAGCGGTGCATGAGAGCAGGGACAGTGCAGCAGCGGTGGGTCGGTCGGTTGGGCGGCAGTTGAGCCTGCAAGCGCACACGCGTGTGCATTCGCAGGTGTGCAGTTGGCCTGCACCCCCTGCCTCCCTCCCAGCAGGACGCACCCGGCTGGAAGGCACACTGCGCAGCAGCATGCCCAGGCTGCGTGACGGTGCGGACGGATGCCACCAGCTTGGACTTCTCCCACGCCCACAGGCACAGCGTCCAGTCGGGGGCGCCGCCCTGCGCCACCAGCAGGCGCCCATCGGCGCTGAACGCCACCGACACAAACTCCTGCAGGGGTGTGTAGGATGGAGTGCGAGGGTGGGAGGAAGCCCTGCAACAAGCCAGAGATGCAAGCCGAGCGGCGCGATCGCCGCCGCCGCACCTTGGCGGCGTCGCCGGGCGGCGCCAGGACCTTGCGGCGCTTGAGGGTCTGGGCATCGAACACCGTGATGGTGGATCGCTCGGGGCCGCGCTCCGCCAGGGCCAGCAGGCGCTTGGCGGGGCAGGCGGCGTAGGCGGTCGGCCGGGCCTCAGGGCCGCCCGCCAGCAGGCGCTGCACCCGGGCATCTGGCTGGAACAGCACCAGGGAGTGGCCGGCGGGGTAGATCAGGCAGCCCTCGTCCAGGTAGGCCAGCTGGGAGGTGGCGGCAGCGGCGGCGGGCAGCGCCGCTCCCCAGCACCACCTGCATTCCCGGGGCGGGCGGCGGCGTGAGGGACGGCCACCGGGCAATCTTGGTACCTCGAATTCACGCCACTCGCCTGGCCTGGAGGGGCGCGGCCGCCGTCGGGAGTGCGGAGGCCATCTTCGTGTGTTGACTGGCCCCTAGGCCGCCATGGCAACGTATTTCGGCAAGAGAGATGCAACGCCAGCCGCCGGAAAGCAGCTGAGGCTCGCCTCCACCAACAGCCAATGCAGCCGCCACCAGCCGTGCCCGTTGCCATCCAACCTCGATGCGGTGCAGCAGAGAATTAAATGTAGAGCAATTCGGCCTGGAACAACCATCAAAGAGAATATAGCACAGCCGACTGCATCACTTCCCTGCACCTTCTGCCGCTGCCGCCGCCGCCGCGCCGCCCTCTGCTGCCGCGTCCGAGGGCCCGGCGATGCGCCGGTACACGTGCCGCCAGGTCTTGCCGCCGTTGCGCGCCACCTTCTGCCCCTCCTCCGTGCCCTCCAGCAGCAGCTGTGCGGCGGGGTCGTTGGCCAGCTCCTCCTCGCTCACCCGCTCAAACAGCGGGTGCGCCTCCAGCTTGTCCCGCTGCGGCAGGAGGGGAGGCGGGTGGGTGCAGGCAGGTGGGTGCAGGCGGCCACGGGTTGGACGGAGTGGGCTAGCGCATGTGATGCGAGCAGCTTGCAAAGTACCTCGGCACGCCCTGCAGCTAGGCTGGATTGGGCAAGCGTTGATCGCATGCCCGAGCAACCTCTGCAATGCCACCTGGCCGGGCGGGTGCTATACCACCGCCCGCAGCCACGCTGCCACTCAGCAAGTGCGCACCTGCCAGTTGCCCAGGTCTTCCACGTCTGTGATTGTGTACAGCAGGCCTCCGGGGCGCAGCAGGTAAGCGTACCTGCAGGGGAGGGCAGGCCAAGACACAGCGACGGAAGCCTTGTGAGCACCAGATTCACACCAGGGCAAATGCAACAGAGCGGAAGCCAGCGCGGCACCCAACCAGAGCGGCCACGGCTACAAGTGCGTGCAGCATCTTGCTGGGCAAGGGCGATCATCGCATTCCCATGCAGCAGCGTGCCCTCACTCTGCCAGCAGCGTGCGCTGAATGATGCGCCGCCGGTGGTTGGCCGCCTTGAAGTGGGGGTCCTGCAGGCAGGCAGGATGCCAAGTGACAGTTGAAAACGCGGCAGTAGGGAGCTCAAGAAGAGCTTGGGTTACGGGCCGTATTCTGTCGCCACCTGCATGTGCCCCGCCCGAGAAATCCCTCGGATCTCCAGCAGCCCCGCCCGCCGGTCGGCCCGCCCGCGAGCGCACCGCAAACAGGAAGAACAGCTTGGAGAGCTGGCCCTTCTTGAAGTAGTTGGTGAGGAACTTCATGGCGTTGGTGCGCACCTGCGGGCAGGGTGGGGCAAAGGGAGCATAGTGAGAGAGGGAATTGCCTACCAGCACAGCCCATCCCAGCAGTTGCATCAAGCTGCCTCCCGAAACAGCTGGCATCAGCCCAGCTGCAATATGGAGGCAGCTGCATCCACGCGCCGGCGGCAGTAACAGAGCGTGCAACTCCAAAACCAGGTCGCAGCCGCCTGCACCACGTTAGAAATAACCACACCAGCAGCGTGCAGGTACACACGAGATGCAATCAGGGCGCAGGTGCACGCACCACACTGGCGTTCTGGTATTGCCCGGGGTGCTGCTTGCGGAGGGCCAGAATGCGCTCCTTAACGTACTCTGCAAAGGAAGGAAGTGTTATGAGCTCTAATTGGGATAAGTGGCTTGGGCTGTGGACAGACGCACGCAAACAAGCCGCCTCCTTCACGCACTCTGCACCAGGTGGGAGGCGGGTCTCAGCACCCCTGGTCGCAGCATCCCTCCACAAAATGCTCCACATCACACACCACACACACAACGCACACACAGGCGCTCCCTTGCCCACGCACCCGACACCTTGTCCCGCAGCTCCATCCCCAGCACCAGCTTGTCGGGATAGGCCTCTGCCAGCCGCACCGTCAGCCCGCCAAAGCCGCAGCCCACGTCGGCAAAGTCCACCTGCCGGCAAGACAGCAGATGGATGACACTAGTCTGCGACTGGTAGGGCTGCCCAAGCTGGTCAACTGCAAAAGTAACCGTTCATGTAGCGAGTGCGGCAATCCTGCAAGCCGGAATGGCACCGCAGCAGCCGGCTGGCAGATGCAGAGCATGGGCAGCTAGCTTGCAGCAGCATGTACAAGGTAAGAGCAGCCCTCGCACCTGTGGCGGCGCCTCCCCGGCGGCTGCTGCTTTTGCGTACAGCTCAGGGAAGTTCTCAGACCTGTGGCAGTTGGGGGTTGCAGGATGCTAACGGAGCATGAGCTGTAGGCCTGGTGCAGCAGCATGGCAGCCTGCGGGCCCATGAACCATTGACCCTAGCACATGATACCATTGCAGCAGCATGAAGCATCAAGGCAGCATGTAGCAGCATGTAGCAGCATGTAGCAGGATGCAATGCGGGCCCCATGGCGTTCCAGCAGCACACCGCGCTGCACGCACCAGTCGCAGTGCTCGGGCGAGACCGGCACGGGGAACGAGGCGTCATTCAGTGGGTTGCTGTGCGCACGCATGCGGTACAGCGCCTTGCGCGGCGCCTTGACCACCTCCTGTGCACATGGGTGGGGGGCGACATGCACGGAATCAGGGGTTTGGCGCAGCAGGCAGCAGCGGCAGTGGCAGGCAAGCAGCGCTCGGCGGCGGCGGCCGGCGGCGGCTGGAATGTGGCGCGCTCCCGGCAGCACACATGCATGCGGCATATCCTTGAGCTTGCCTGGTCGGCCTGGGCGCCGCCCTCCTCCTCACGGGCGCGCTTGGGTGCCATTCTGCTCGGGATGTGGTCCCCAGGGAGCCAAGCGACCTGTCGAGTGGTAGGTGTGTCGATTGTTGCTGTGCAAGTCGGCTACAATTGCGATGCGGCGGAAGGGCGCTCACTGAAGCTCTGCATGGCCAGCTGAGTGGACCTGTCGCTTCAAGTGCGCCCCCTCGCCCCTCCCAGGCGCTGCTTGGTGCTCGCTGTTGCCAAGGACACCCGGCGAGCTCACCAAGATGGACCCCGCCAAGGCAAGTGCCACTCGCAGGCTGCCGGCGCCTGCAGGGCACCGCACCGGTCTCGGCACAGCCCTGGCGGTGCATCGTTCCGGGTCTGACCGCCCGAGGCTGCCTGGGCACCGCGAGCACGAGAGTGCTGCGTCAGCCTGTGCCAGGGAGCCCTCGGCGCGCCAGCGCGCTGTGTCGAGCAGCTGCCAGCGATCCAGGCAGTAGATCGGAGCTGAGCAGCGCCCCGCCGGCTCGCCTGCAGCATTGCGGCGGTGCCGCCGCCGCCGCCTGCCGCTGCTCCCTGCCGCCGCCAACCCCGCCACACAGCTCACTTCTCCACCTCTGTTGATGCCTGTGCTCCCTGCAGTACCGCCCCTCGTCGGCGTTCAACTCGCCGCACTGGACCACCAATGGCGGCGCGCCGGTGAGTGCGCAGAGAAGCCGCCGCCGCAGGGTATGTGCAGGCTGAAGGCAAGGGGCAGGCTGGTGCCGGCTTGGCAGCTGCTTCGCTAGCCCGCTGGTTGTACTGATTCCCACAGTGACCATTATCTACAGGTGTGGAACAACAACAACTCGCTGACCGTGGGCGTGGGTGAGCTTTGGCTGGCTGGCTGCTGCAGCTGCTGCTGCTTATGGCTTGCTGCAGTCCTTGTGCTGCCGCTGGTGTGCAGCTGCCAACGCTCGCTTGTGGTGCTGCCATCGCTCGCGTGTGCTGATGACCACTGGTGCTACAGCTGCTGCTGCTGCTGGGGCTATATGGGATGAAGGCTTGCCAAGAGGGCAGGGGCGTTCAATCTCTTCTGTTGCTTTTCCAATCCACGCCAACAGGCGGGCCCATCCTGCTGGAGGACTACCAGCTGGTGGAGAAGCTGGCCAACTTTGACCGCGAGCGCATCCCTGAGCGAGTGGTGCACGCGCGCGGCGCCTCCGCCAAGGGCTTCTTCGAGGCAAGCTGACTGCGTGTGTGTGCGTCATTTTGATGGTTGTCTGTGGTGATGTGTGTCATGAGGTGCATATGCGCGCGGCGCGAGCGCCAAGGGCTTCTTCGAGGCAATCAAGGGTGGCATGTTGTGTCTCTCTTATGCAGGCATGGTGTGTACCATACGGTGAGTGAGTGTGTACCCTGCTCAACCAGCTCGTTCCATTCCCCTCCCTTGCCAGGTGACCCACGATGTGAGCCATCTGACCTGCGCCGACTTCCTGCGCGCGCCCGGCGTGCAGACGCCGCTCATCGTGCGCTTCTCCACGGTGGGTGGGGCCTCCTAGGCTGTTTCTGAGTGGGGTGCTGCTCATATCGCGGTGCAATTGCTGCTCGTCTGCCACCCACCAAGCAGGTACTGTGATGCGCTTGTCCACGGTGTGTGATATGAGATGCTGCGCCTGCCCTCCTCCCTGCGGCCTGCAAGCCACCTGGTCACAGCTGTTTGAGCACTGCAGCAAGTGACCGCCTGCCCTTGCAGGTCATCCACGAGCGCGGTTCCCCAGAGACGCTGCGCGACCCTCGCGGCTTTGCTGTCAAGTTCTACACGCGGTGGGTGCTGCCACCAAGGGGGTGTGCGATTGGTGACACAGTGACACGAGACTGGCTTCAAAGTGGTATGCAGCTCCGCCAGCACGAGACCTGCCACCCTGCACCCAGCCTTGCATGCCAACCCCGCAACGCTGCTGCTTCCGCTGCCGCAGGGAGGGCAACTTTGACCTGGTGGGCAACAACATCCCGGTGAGTGTGCTTAGCAAGTTAGTTATCGCGCAGTGGTTGATGCTAGCCATGCATGCTGCTACGACAGATGACATGCTCCTGACCCGTGGCGGCTGGGTATGACTGCTGTTCCGCCCTTCCAGATGCCGACACTGTTTCCCTGCTGGTACCAACTCTGCCGTGCTGTGATGGGTCGTCCTTCTCTCTCCACAGGTGTTCTTCATCCGGGACGGCATCGCGCTGCCCTGCGCAGGCATTCACTGTGAATCAGCTGAGCTGCCCTGGCCCCTGCACCACACCTGCGCAAGTGTTCTTCATCCGGGACGGCATGCACTTGCTTGTGCCAGACCGCCAAACACTGCGTTTCCTTAACGGCTGTTCTGCTGCAGGTGTTCTTCATCCAGGCAGGCCACCAGTGTTTGCCATCTGTGGCGGCATCGCACTTCCCTGTGCACACACGCATCACAGCTGCATTCACCCGTCAATTCATCTGATGCGCAGGTGTTCTTCATCCGGGACGGCATGAAGTTCCCCGACATGGTGCACTCCCTGAAGCCCAACCCCAAGAACCACATCCAGGCAAGGCTGTATCTATCTGGTGTGTAGCCCTACTGGCAAGCAATATGTAAGTGTGTAGCTTGCACGTGGGGCACCTGAAGCCCAACCCCAAGAACCACATCCAGGCAAGATAGCCTGTAGCCTGCTTTGTGCAATATACAAATGTCTAGCTGCCTGCCTGCTGGTCCCAGCCTGAAGCCCAACCTCAGAACCACATCCAGGCACCATGGCTGCTATTTTTCTTTCTAGCCGATGCATGCATGTGTCTCGCCTGCCAGTTTTGTGCAGCTGGCATGTGCCCGTTTTGGTAGGGTGGTTGTGGATGTTTACAATTTGCATCCCTGTTTCCCGGCTGCATTGGGGACTCCTTCAGTGCAAGTCGTCTGCCATGCCCACAGTCCGCTTTCTGTTGCAAACCGTTCACTGTCCGCAGGAGGGCTGGCGCATCGCCGACTTCTTCAGCCACCACCCCGAGTCGATGCACATGGTGAGGCGTATGTGATACAAAACAAGCTGCTTTGTGGTGGGTTTTTGTTGCACTGGGCATGGTTTAACAGAGCTGGCAGCAAACCGGGCACCTCACCCCGCGTCCATCTCATGCACATGGTGAGGCCCGTGTCGCTGCCGAATGTTTGCATGCGTATGCTTGTTGGACTTTGGCGGTCGACAGAGCTGGCGGCAAAGGGGCCATCCCTGCCTGAGGCAATGCACAGTGTCAGCCCTGAACAGCCGTTGGTGTAGTGACACCCAGCTGCAGTCGAGGGCACCCACCCGCAAGCCAGCTGCTGCCGCCTGCCTGAGCTGTTCAATCTGGGCTGGCTCCATTGCGCTCTGCGCCTCATTTTTTGAGGAGCAGGCCGCAATGGGCCTGCAACAGGTCAAACAGCACAGGCGGCGGGCTTGGCGTCACGTCGGGTCCACTCGTTGGGAGGGGAGCCTGCGAGAAGGCTGCTGCATTGCCGCAGCGGACGCCTGCCACCTAAAACAGCCCAGCCGGGCGCGTTACGTGTTCCCTGCGCAGCTGTTGTCTGGTCTTCAGCACCCGTCCCCCATGTTTTCAGTTGTGGGAGTTTTGCTGCCGTGTGATCAGCAGGTCTTTCGGTGCATCATGCCTAGGCACGCCTCCGAGTCTGGAGTTGATTCACTGCATGGACTGCGACTGCCGCCTGCCTGGACCGTTTCAAACGGTTGCGCTTCACCTGCGCGCCTGCTCCTCGCGTAAGGAACAGGGCCGCAGCGGGAGCGCACCGTTTGAAACCGCTCAGCCGGGCGGTCGGCGGCAGCGGTGCCTCTGGAGGCACTGTAGCGCGCTTGGTCCGTTGCGTATAGGGCAGGGACCTGCGAAAAAGCTGCTGCTGCGAGGAAGCCGCCGCCGATGCGTCGCCTGCTTTGGCTGTCTGGCGGTGACGGACTGTTGCGCCCCGCCCTGAGGTTAGAGGAGGCCGCAGCAGGTCTCCACCTGCCTAGACAGCCCAGCTGGGCATGCCAGGGGCTACCCTACCAGGTTACTAACGCGCTCATGCCATTAATTTGGGTGCTGCTGGGGCATGCTGCCCTGGTTCAAGGGCGGCCGCTACCGCACGAGGGCCCCTGCCGCCTGCCTTGCAGTTTTGCGTGGGAAGTTGAGCGTGGCCGCGCTCCCCCCCAGATAAAGGAGTGCCGCGGCCATGCGCACCTGCAAAACAGCACAGCCGGGCGGCGTTCGGCCATCAGTCTGTCTAATCAGCAACCAACAACAACCCTTCCCTAAGGTGCACTTTGTGGGGCCTTGTTGCTGTGCCTGCTGCGGAGCTGGCTACACACGCCACCGCCGTTTTGTAAAGGGGGCTGCAGGAAGCCACCGTGTGGCCTGCCTGGGTTGTGCCAGCGCTTGCTGCACCCTGCCCCTGATGATGGGGGAGGCTGCAGCAGGTGCTCGCAGGCCCGCAGGCAGGCCCGCTTGGTGTGCCTCAGTTGGCTGCCCCAACTGTAGCGGGTGGCAGTTTGGCTGTTTGAACTAGCCAACTTGCGCTGCAGCAGTCTTTCCATCTGGCAGCCCACTATCAGGCCCATCACTGCTTTCGCTTCCTGCTGAAACCTGCTCTATTTCTAAACGCTTCCCACTACGGCCCATTTGGGAGGGGCAGGCAGGCTAGCTGCTTGAACGGCAGCCCGCCCGCCCCAAACCCAACCTCGCTTGCCGGCCA
>VFQQ010002553.1_pt1 | contig 20087 bp, 14 predicted proteins | sample 3512341 | NCBI WGS metagenome assembly VFQQ01 (sample SAMN10412373, study PRJNA504923) | tailings metagenome | isolation source: Relicate 2 Philex TSF1 revegetated site | place: Philippines: Tuba, Benguet | collected 2017-08-29 | reverse complement strand
CTGCCAAAATTAGTGGTTTAATACTATTCAGTATTTAAAAAAACAAACATATAAGAAGGCGCAGAGCGGCACGGAGATTCTTTTTACCGCAATGTAACCAAAGTGCCAACCAAAGTAACCAAAGTTCAATTTTACTAGAATTAAACATTTAATTCGAAATCCAGGGGCGTAGCCCTGATTTCTTAGTAGTAATCCATAACAACACTAATTAGAGGTGCGTAGCCCTGACATCTTAATTATTTTTAATCACTAAGCGCTATAAGAATGCACAAAGAACACGAAGGTTCTAAAAAGATAACCGGTTACACAGAGAAACACAGAGCAGGCACAGAGATGCACAGAGATTCTTTTTAGAACCACAAAAAGCTTATATGCTACTCAAATCGTACTTGGCGAATCTTAGGTAAAACTTAGGTTACTTAGCGGTTAAGGGCAATTTTGTTTTTACCGCAAAGAACGCAAAGCAGGCGTAAAGCACACAAAGGCTCTTAATTTTGAGTTATGAATTTAAACCTTCTACTTCTCTACAAATCTACTCATCTACTTTCTACACTCTACAAAAACTTCGAACTTCGAAAAAGCACACAAAAGCTCTTAATTCTGAGTTTTGAATGATGAGTTATGAATTTAAACCTTCTACCCATCTACAAATCTACTTATTAAAAGAGCAAAAAAGCCCTGCCTAGGCATCTTTAATTTTATAGCAATGAGGGCGTACCAAAAAATACCAACAGTATAACAATAAAATTCAAAAATAATAAATAACATTTTTTTCCCAATGATACAATTTTGCGGTTAAAATATTTGAATTGATATTCCCTTTGTTTATTTTTGGCTAATCACATGCTGATTGTAAGTATTAAAAAGCTAAACTATGAAAACAAATACAATGATTGATTTTACAAACCTGTACAGTTTAAGTAAAACATTGAGGTTTGAGTTGAAACCGGTTGATTCGTTTGGAAAACCTTTAGCACCAGAAGAACGTTTAAAAATTTTTAAAGACACTATAGATCAAGACAGAAAAATAAAAGCAGCATACGATGCTTTGAAACCCGTACTTGATAATATTCACGAGGAAATTATAACTAACAGTTTAATAGAAGCAGCTAAGAGTCTTGATTTTTCTGATTATTGGACGGAATACCAAAAAGGGAAAGATAAAAAGCCTAAAGAATTTGAAAAATTTGAAAGCAAACTGCGGGAAGATATTGGAAACTCATTTGCTAATGCCATAGAAGATTTCAATAAAAAGGCTAAAAAAACAAATAAGAAAGGTGAAATAAAGTCATTTTTTAAGATGTCAAATGGTGTTCCTGTTGCGTGTGCAGAAATATTAGACTACTTAAAGGAAAAAAATAAAAATGACAAAGAGTTACAAGAACACTTAAAAGTTATTCTTTTTACTTACTTCACAAATTATAATACAAATAGAGCCAATTACTACGAATTCAAGAAAAAAGCAGATACTGCTGTAGCGTCAAGAACTATTCACGACAACTTGCCTTTTTTCTGTGATAACGCACTTTTGTTTAATAGCGGGCGTAAAGATGAGTATTTAAGCGCATATAATGCAATAAAAGAGTTAGGAAAAATTACTCAAATTAAAGATGCAGAAACAGACAAAATGATTGAGCTAAAACCGATTGACGGAAAAATGTTTGAAGTGTCAAGTTTTTCAAATCATTTAACCCAATCGGGTATTGAAGAATACAATTCAACTATTTGTCATTATAATGCGCTAATAAATCTATACAATCAAGCTAAAGGACTCAAAAGGAATGAAAAATTAAAACCATTTAAGGAACTCTATAAACAAATTGGTTGTGGCAAACGAAAGGCTGTGTATGAAGTTTTGAAATTTGACACGAAACAACAACAAATTGACGCAAAGGAAGATACCTCAAAAGTTTTAAGTGTTGAAGAAACTCTTGAAATGATAGCAGATGCAGGAAACAAATATTTTGTAGAAAACAAACAAACCGATAAAAACCACAAAGACATTTACGACTTTATCAATTTTTTGAAAGAAAATGAGGAATGGGATGGTATTTATTGGTCAAAAGCTGCTGTAGATATTATTTCAAATAAGTACCTAATCAACTGGCACGATATTAAAGAGCGAATTGAAAAGGTTATAAATGAAAAAGGGGGGAAGCAAAAACTATTATCAGTAGCTAATTACGACAAAAAAAGAGAAGAGCAATTGAAGATTAATGATGCTGTAGAGTTATCTGGATTATTCTACATTTTAAATCAATCACAAAACGAAAATTGGACTGAAAACTTTTTTAAAAATACTATTCTTATAGATAGAAAAGATATAATCAATGAAAAGCTAAGACCGAGCGAAAACTTAATTAATCTGATATGCGCGGATATGGAAGATTTGGCAAAGAAATTTTGCAATAAATCTGAGAATGTTTTGAAGATTTCAGACTACAGAAACGAGGACAACATTCTAAAAATAAAAGAATGGTTAGATGCTGCGAAGTATATTTTATGGAATGTAAAATATTTTGATGTAATGCCAAGCAAAGTGAAAGGAAACTCAATTAGTTCTGAAATCACAGAATTTTTGAATGCTTTTTTAAACTCTAAAGAAGCCACTTGGTTTAATTGGTATGATTTAGTAAGAAACTATCTCACTAAAAAACCTCAAGATGATATAAAGAAAAATAAACTGAAGTTGAATTTTGACAAAGGAAATCTGCTAAATGGTTTTGTTGAAAGTAAAGGTGCAAGTGCAACTCAATATGGCGGATATTTATTCCGAAAAGTTAATAAATCATATTTTGAAAAAACTGGTGAAATATCATACGACTACTATTTAGGCATTTCAAAAAATCAAAATTTTTTTAGATGTGATTGGAGTCAAAAATTGGAAAATCAAAAAGACAAATTAGGTTTTAGTGAATTTCAACGACTCAATTATTATCAGTTGAATCCTCAAACAGAGAATAGTGTATTAAAAAAGTTTATTCAGCAATTTGCATCAGGAAATAAATCTTTAATAAGTAAAATCGAAAGTCACTTGGAAGAAAAGTTTACTAGTGCTCGTACTTGCGTAAAAAGTTTGGAGAAAGATTTCCAAGAGCATTTTGATAAGTTAATCAGCAAAGGAGATTTTACACTTAATAAATATGATATTGTTAAAGACAGTCCAAAGTTAAAACTATATGGCAACAAGCAGTATGAATATTTTGCAGATTTTTTTGATGACATTCAAAAGAAAGAGTTCAATTATTTGCACATAAATCAGGAAGAGTTTTTATCTGCCATTGATGGAAAAAAGAAAAATAAGAAAGGAGAAATAGTTGAATCATCTAGATTATTTCTTTTCAAAATCACTAATAAAGACTTGTCTTTTGCAGAAACATTTTCCAATGGATTAAGGGAAAAACCCATCGGTAATAAAAACCTACATACTGTCCATTTTGAATCATTAATGAGTGGTAAACAAAATGTAATTGATATAGGAATAGGTGATATTTTTTATAGGGAGGCTGCTAAATTTGACAAGAAATATGTTGAACATCCTAAAGGAAGTTATTTAATTGACCGAATCGAAAAAGAAACTAGCAAATCCTTACCATACAAAGTGCATTCTGAACTATTTCGATTTGCTAATGGGAAAATAAAGCATTCGGAATTAGATGATGAAACATTGAAATACCTTGATAAGAATGGAAACATTGATACTACAAAAGTAGCAATGAAAAAAGCTAAATATGACATTGTAAAGGATAAGCGCTTTACAGAAAATAAATTACAACTTCATTTGTCAATTTCACTCAATTATGGCAAGGATAATCAATATATTAATGAAATTGTCAATGACAACTTCATTCAATCCAACAACATCCAATTCCTTGGAATAGATAGAGGTGAAAAACATCTGATTTACTACTCACTTGTTGATGCCAATGGTAAAATAATAAAGCAAGGACATTTAGATATTATTGATAATGGCAAAAACAAAAAAGATTACTTACACGAAATCAACGAAGCAGCTAAAAAACGTAGAGAAAAACAGGAAAATTGGCAACAAAAGGGCAACATTTCCAACCTGAAAGACGGCTACATTTCTTTAGTAGTTCACGAAATTGTTCAATTAATGAAAGATGAAAAAACCAAAGAGTTTAAACCTACTTTTATTGTAATGGAAGATTTGAATACAGGATTTAAACGAAGTCGTCAAAAATTTGAACAACAAGTATATCAAAAGTTTGAGTTGGCGTTGGCTAAAAAACTAAACTACTTAATTGACAAAAATTTACCTGAAGGAGAAATTGGTTCTATTTCAAAAGCCTTGCAGTTAACGCCCCCTGTTACCAATTATCAAGATATTGAAAATCGAAAACAAGTGGGAGTTGTATTATACACTCGGGCAAATTATACATCTGTAACCGATCCTGCTACCGGATGGCGAAAAACTATTTATCTAAAAAAAGGCAGTGAAAAAGATATTAAAGAACAGATTTTAAGAGAGTTTTCAGAGATTGGAATAGACCATAATAGAGATTATTACTTTGAATATCTTCAAAAAAACACAGGAAACAAAGTGAGATTATGGTCAAGCAAAAACGGCAAATCATTAGAACGATATCGTTTCAAAAGAGGGAATAGTAAAAATGAACCATGTGTTGAATCTTATGATTTAAAAGACTTGTTAGATAAACTATTCGCAGACTTTGACAAGTCTAAATCTTTAAAAAAGCAGATTGAAGAGGGAAAAGAATTACAAAAAGGCGAAGATGAGAAATACAAAAAATGGACAGCCTGGGAACAACTCCGCTTTGTAATTGACATCGTTCAGCAAATTAGAAACTCAGGAGATGCGTCAAAAGGACAAGATGATAATTTTCTTCAATCACCTGTAAGAAACGAGCAGGGTGAGCATTATGATTCTCGGAATTACAGGGATATTGAAAACCCTGAATTGCCCAAAGATGCAGATGCCAATGGCGCTTACAATATTGCACGTAAAGGAATTATGATGTTTCAACACATTAAACAATGGATTGAAGGTGGCAAAGAAAAAGGAGATTTAGATTTATTCATTTCTGATGAGGAGTGGGATATATGCCTATCAAATAAAGACAAGTGGGAAAAAGAATTAATAAATTTTGCATCAAGAAAAAGTAGGGCTACAAATGAGAAAAAGAAGATTAGCCCCAAAACAGTAACCGTTAATTGACAAAACCAATAAAAGTTGGTTAAGTTTTGTTCAAGGAAATTTAAAACCACAAACATCCTAATATGAATAACCTATCTGAATTCCTCATTTACCAAACCCAAGACGGGCAAACCAAACTTGAGGTGCGTTTGAATGACGAAACCGTATGGCTTACCCAAGCACAATTGGTTGATTTGTATCAAAGCAGCAAAGCCAATGTCAGTGAACATATTAAACATATCTTTGAAGAAGGAGAATTAACAAAAGAAGCAACTGTTCGGAAATTCCGAACAGTTCAAAAAGAAGGTAGTCGAAATGTAGAAAGAGAAATTGAACACTACAATCTCGATATGATTATTTCTGTTGGTTATCGCATTAAAAGCCAAGTTGCAACCAAATTCAGGCAATGGGCAACCCTTCGTTTAAAAGAATACCTAATCAAGGGGTTTGCCATGAATGATGAGCAACTGAAGAGCTTAGGCGGAGGCAATTATTGGAAAGAACTTTTAGACCGTATCAGGGATATTAGAAGCAGCGAAAAGGTTATGTATAGACAGGTGTTAGATTTGTATGCAACTGCCATAGACTATAACCCCAAAGCAGCAGAAACTATTCAGTTCTTTAAAATAGTTCAAAACAAATTACATTATGCGGCGCATGGCAATACGGCTGCCGAAGTAGTTTATTTTAGGGTAGATTCTGAAAAGCCTTTTGCCGGGCTAACCCATTTTAAAGGAACTCAACCCACACTAGCAGAAGCTATGGTTGCCAAAAACTATTTAAACATTGAAGAGCTTAAAATCCTAAATAATTTAGTATCTGCTTATTTTGATTTAGCTGAAATAAGTGCTTTGGAACAAAAGCCAATGAAAATGCAAGACCATATTGAACAATTAGACAATATCCTATCCTCTACAAAAAGAAAAATCTTGCAAAATTCAGGTAACATTAGCCAGCAACAGGCTGAGGAGAAAGCCTTGCAAGAATTAAGAAAATACCAAAACAAAACTTTAAGTGAAGTAGAAAAAGCGTATTTAGAATCGGTAAAACAACTTGAGAAAACAGTAAAGAAGAAGAAGTAAGAAACGAAATTTTACTTCATAGGCACCCAACTTGTTCACATATTGGCATGGAAATTGCCTTTAACTCGTTCTTTGACATTTTGTAAATAATGGAAACACTTCTGCAAATTACTTACTTAAATGACTTTGTATTTTGTCCTTACTCCATATACCTGCATCAGGTATTTGATAACAATAAAGACGAACTATACACAGCCATACCTCAACAAAAAGGGAAGTCGGCTCATAAATTCATAGACACTTTTGAAAAGCCAAAATCCATAGATAATGGCATTCTTAATGACACTTATGTAATTTCTAATCGTTTTGGTGTGTATGGCAAAATCGACAAGTTTTATATTAACCAAAAGAAGTTAGTGGAAAGTAAGTTTCAAATTAAAACTGTTTACAGAGGCTATTACTATCAACTTTGGGCACAATATTTTGCATTAACCGAAATGGGTTATGAAGTAAATGAACTTGCTTTTTACGCAATCAAAGATAAAAAGTACTATCCTGTACAATTGCCGGGTGAAAGCGAAACGCAAGAATTACGCAATCATATCAGAAAAATTGCCCGATTTGACTTTGAATCAGAAATCAATATTAACCCCGAAAAGTGCAGACACTGTATTTATGCCTCACTTTGCGACAAAACCCAACTAGACCATGTTTACGCATAAAGACATTGAAAACCGAAGCCTGTTTGTGATTAACGGAACAGAAAAGCAAAGTTTAAGAGTTTCTAACGGAAGATTAATGTTAGAAAATTCAGAAACCCAAAAAGCCATTACCAAACTACCTTTTCCTAAAATTTTGGGTTTAATGGTTATTGGACACACCAATGTAACTACTGCCCTTATAGAGCATTGTAACAAAAACGGAGTGCCAATGGTGGTAATGAAACCCAATTTTAGACCCGTGTTTTATTATGGAAATATGGCAGAAGCAAATTTTCTGTTAAGAAAAAAACAGTTTAACTTAAGTAAAGGTGATTTAGATATTGCAAAAGTGTTGATTAAAAATAAAGCATCAAACCAACTTTCCTTGTTAGAGAAAACCAGGGAAAAGTCAGATACAATGCAATTAGCCAAAATCCAAATAATAAATGGCTTTGCATTAATGAATCAAGCAAAAGATTTTAGAGCGTTAATGGGAATTGAAGGCAATATAGCTAAGCACTATTTTAATGCCTATTTTGAATTTGCGGGTTGGGAAATGCGCAGACCCAGGGTAAAGCAAGACACCCTAAACGCTACTCTTGACATGGGTTATACCATGCTATTTAATTATATTGAATGTATGACCCGCTTGTTTGGATTTGATCCTTATATGGGTGTGTATCATCAGTTGTGGTTCAGACGCAAAAGTTTAATTTGTGATTTGATGGAACCATTCAGATGTATCATAGAACATCAAATTCGAAAGTCATTAAAATATGGAACTTTTAAACCAGATGATTTTGAATTAAAGAAAAATGCTTATTATCTGAAACCGGAAAGTAAACAAGCCTATGTAAAAGTATTTTTTGAGGCCATTATTGAACATAAAAGTAATATATATAAGTATATTCAAAGCTACTACCGCTGTTTTATGGGTAGTAAAAGTGTTAACCATTATCCAACATTCAAAATATGAACAATGTAATTATTATAACCTACGACATTACAGACAATAAAGTAAGAACACATTTTTCTAAATTTTTAGAGAAATACGGGGTACGAGTTCAGTTTTCTGTTTTTGAAGTTCAGAATTCAAAAAGAGTATTGGATATTGTTTTAAATGCGATTGAAAATAAATTCAGAAAAAGATTTGAAAGCAGTGATAGCGTTTATATTTTTAGGGCAAATCATAAAGAAACCATACGTTACGGTAGCGCTCAATTGGTTGATAGCGATTTAATCTTGCTGTAAAAAACAAACCTCAATCAATTCAAATTACTTTTGTTTATAAATGTATTAATAATCAATAGATTATGCTTATCTCATGTATTAGGTGGGGGTAATTACTCAAATAAAAATATTATTGAACAACTTGATAACTAATAAATTAAATTTAATTTTGCGACCAATAGAGGCTATAAAGCCAATTGAATTTCTACTATTGTAGATACGATTGTAATGAATTTATTAACTTTGGTTTGGCTATAAAGCCAATTGAATTTCTACTATTGTAGATATGTTCTCCCCAACCTGATAATTGTGCAGGCTATAAAGCCAATTGAATTTCTACTATTGTAGATCCCCAATAAACAACCTGCAATACCCCAGGCTATAAAGCCAATTGAATTTCTACTATTGTAGATATTACGACGAAGCAGCGAGGTGGGTTCAGGCTATAAAGCCAATTGAATTTCTACTATTGTAGATGTACGGTCTCTACCCATATGCCGTCATTGCGGCTATAAAGCCAATTGAATTTCTACTATTGTAGATACCTGCATAAGTATGGCCAGCAACCTGGGGCTATAAAGCCAATTGAATTTCTACTATTGTAGATGAGACTCGTTAAGTAGTGTGTAACTTGGGCTATAAAGCCAATTGAATTTCTACTATTGTAGATAAATTGCGGCCACCCTGCATGGCAATCAGGCTATAAAGCCAATTGAATTTCTACTATTGTAGATATAAGTTTGATAAATACGCTTTAGCAAGGCTATAAAGCCAATTGAATTTCTACTATTGTAGATATCCATCGGTAAATTCAAGCTCGTAAATAGGCTATAAAGCCAATTGAATTTCTACTATTGTAGATGTTAGACATATTTTTAAAAAATGATTATGGCTATAAAGCCAATTGAATTTCTACTATTGTAGATTGATTGGAGCGATGCGTATCGCTACCTAGGCTATAAAGCCAATTGAATTTCTACTATTGTAGATCTCATTGCTATTGTCAATTCTTGGCCGGCTATAAAGCCAATTGAATTTCTACTATTGTAGATTTACTGTGGGCAGGTCGTTTAAACGCCAGGCTATAAAGCCAATTGAATTTCTACTATTGTAGATATGCGCTGTATGTATTCGTAAGAGTAATCTTGGCTATAAAGCCAATTGAATTTCTACTATTGTAGATAAGAGCGCCGGTTACAATTAAGTTCGAAAGGGCTATAAAGCCAATTGAATTTCTACTATTGTAGATCAAAGCTTGCGTACAATCATTAACTGTTGGCTATAAAGCCAATTGAATTTCTACTATTGTAGATGCCGTTGCAGGCATTGGTTTGGTTTTTATCGGCTATAAAGCCAATTGAATTTCTACTATTGTAGATATAAACTGTTCGATTGCCTTTTTGGTTGTGGCTATAAAGCCAATTGAATTTCTACTATTGTAGATTACAAAATACAAACGCCCCTTTAAGATGGGCTATAAAGCCAATTGAATTTCTACTATTGTAGATTATTAGAAGATTGGCAAGTGTTTATTGTTGGCTATAAAGCCAATTGAATTTCTACTATTGTAGATAGCAAGTCCTCTTGCGCACTACCAAACGCGGCTATAAAGCCAATTGAATTTCTACTATTGTAGATAGCGTTCGCGACAAGAAGTTGATATTTACGGCTATAAAGCCAATTGAATTTCTACTATTGTAGATGAAATTTCTGCCGGTATAAACAAATGTTGGGGCTATAAAGCCAATTGAATTTCTACTATTGTAGATGATGAAGCAAAAGCAAAACAGATAGTTTGCGGCTATAAAGCCAATTGAATTTCTACTATTGTAGATGGCATGATAGTTAATTGATTTTGTTGCGCGGCTATAAAGCCAATTGAATTTCTACTATTGTAGATCGATGTTAAGGCCACCTAATACCTTAACGGCTATAAAGCCAATTGAATTTCTACTATTGTAGATATCGCTCATGTTTTCAAACTCGGAGCGATGGCTATAAAGCCAATTGAATTTCTACTATTGTAGATGGAGTTAGTAAATCGCTTGAGTACATGAAGGGCTATAAAGCCAATTGAATTTCTACTATTGTAGATAATTATCGCGACAATACGCTTACAGCACGGCTATAAAGCCAATTGAAATTACTCATGAAGCTAATTGTTTTTCAAAGGTATTCGTGAATCTTCGATTTCTACTATTGTAGATATTGGTTAAATCTTCGCCATATAAGTTCACAAATAATGAACTAAGTACACAAAGCATCAACGCTAATCAAATCGTACTTGGCGCAACTTAGGTAAAACTTAGGTTACTTAGCGGTTAAGGGCAATTTTGTTTTTACCGCAAAGAACGCAAAGCAGGCGCAAAGCACACAAAGGCTCTTAATTTTGAGTTATGAATTTAAACCTTCTACCCATCTACTTCTCTACAAATCTACTCATCTACTTTCTACTCTCTACAAAAACTTCGAACTTCGAACAAAAATTCTACCCATCTACTTTTTACCCTGTTACAAAAATGCTTTAATGGCATCCATCATCCTATCTACATCTGCAGTATTATTGTACATATGTGTGCTTACACGCAAGCTATTTAAGCCGTTTTCAGGCACCATGCGTATTCTTACTTTGGCATCGGCGCAGGCATTATAAACCTTATCGTATGCCACATTTTTAATTCTAAAACCAATAACGGCACACCTGCTTTGCTCTTCTGTTGGTGTTAGCATTTCTATTTTATCTTTAAACTCCAACAATCGATTTTGCGTGTATTCGCCAAGGTACTTAATGCGGTTATGTATATTCATTAAACCAATGGTTTCAATAAAATCTATGCTGGCATCTACGCCTTTGTATAAACCCAATGCTTGTGTACCTCCATAATACCTATGTGCACTATTGGCATAACCACCCATTACCGGCGGATTTACGGCCATATTCCATTTTGCATCGTCGCTACCACCACCTACAAAATAGGTTTGCAAGGTTTCCTGAAAATCTTTTCGTACAAATAAAAAGCCTGTTCCCTTTGGGCCTACCATCCACTTGTGGCAGCAGCTTGCATAGGCATCTACACCCATATTTATTAAATCCAGTGGCAACATACCCGGGCCATGGGCACCATCTATAAATACAAACAACCCTTTGTCTTTACCCAATTTGCAAATTTCTTTGGCCGGCAAAACCTGTCCTTGTGTACAGGGAATATGCGGAATAGCCAAAGCTTTGGTTTTTTTGGTAATTAAATTATTAATAGCTTCCAGCGTTTTTGCTGCCGTTGTTTGTGGCGTAAAAGTCTTTATAACTATACCATCCAGTTTTCTGCGGTTAAGCCAAGGAAGCGCATTGCCCACATGCTCGTGGGTTGTCATTATAACTTCATCGCCTCTTTTTAAGGGCAAACCCCAACAAGCAATATTAATGCCATCGGTTACATTATGTGTTAAAGCAATTTCGTCTGCATGTGCACCAACAAATGCTGCTATTTTAGCAGATGTATTCTCCCAACCACCATATGCCCCTTGCACATCGCCTTCCATCATGCCATTGTGCACAGCTTCTATAACCGCATACGGCGATGGCCCCATAGTGCCATTATTTAAATAAGTTAAACCTTTACTTAAAGGAAACTGCTGTCGCACCATACGCCAGTAAGCCTCATCGGTGGCATCTACTGCTTTGCCATCGCTTTTAATTTGCTTAAAGGTTGCATTTTGTGCCATAGCATCTAGCGCAACTCCTGTTACTAAAGCTGTTGAGCCTACTTTTAAAAACTGCCTTCTGTTATGTGCCATTGGGTTTTGTTTGAACCAAACATAGCAATTGCTTTCTAAATATCAAACCTTTGTAACAAAATTCTGCCATTTACAGGCTATAATAACCAACCAAAAAGTAGCATTTGCAGGGTTGGCATATACTGTTATATTTGCTTGCTATGTTTAAATTTAAAAATACTATCATTTTGGCATTGCTGGTGTGGGTTCAAACAGTAAATGCACAACATTCTTTTAACAGCTATTTACCCGATAAAGCCGGATACCGCGAGCATGCATTAGATATAATAAACATGCGTGTAGAAGTAAGTTTTAAACCCGAAGAAGGAAGGGTTATTGGCAAAGTTTTGCACCAATACAAAGCCTTGCAAGACAAAGTAGATTCGGTGTTTTTTGATGCGCCCGGAATTGCTATTTCTAAAATTACCTTAAATGGCGCAAATGCATCTTTTAACTTGGTTAAAGAGGGCGTTTGGATAAAAAGCAATTCTGCATTTAACTACCCTAAAACCGGTACAATAGTTATTGATTACGAAGCCACACCACGAAAAGGCATTTATTTTATTGGCTGGAATCAACCAGACCATAACGAAAATAGCCCCTGGGCTGTGCGCAAACAAATTTGGACACAAGGCCAAGGCATTGACAACCGCCATTGGATTCCGATGTACGACGATATGAACGATAAGTTTACAACCGAAACCGTTATTACATTTGATAGTAAATACAACGTACTTAGCAATGGCTTATTAAGAAAAAAAACAGCCAATAAAAACAATACAACCACCTGGCATTATGCCATGAGTAAACCACATGCCGGCTATTTGCTTATGCTGGCCATTGGCAATTATGCCGTGGCAACCGAAAAAAGCAATACCGGTGTGCCGCTTCAACATTGGTACTACCCAGAATTTAAAAAACGCATGGCTCCAACTTATCGCTATACCGCACAAATGTTTAGCTTTATGAAAGAACAAACCGGCGTTGATTACCCCTGGGAAACATACAGCCAGGTTATGGTGCAAGACTTTTTATATGGCGCAATGGAAAACACCACTGCAACTATATTTGGCGACTTTTTTAATGTGGATGAACGTGCTTACTTAGATAGAAACTATGTAAGTGTAAATGTGCACGAATTTACACACCAATGGTTTGGCGATTATATTACTGCCAGAGATGGCCGAGATACCTGGTTGCAAGAAAGCTTTGCTACATTTTATCCAAAAGAATTTTCTAAAATTACAGATGGATATGATGAGTGGTGCTGGCAACGCAGACAACACCAAAACTCGGCAATAGATGCGGGTAAAAAAGATAATTTTGCAGTTAGACATACATCGGGTGGTACGGCACGTGTGTACCCCAAAGGTGCAGCAGTTATTAGCATGATGGCTTATGTATTGGGCGAATCGCAATTTAAACGCGTTATTAAACATTACCTGCAAAAACATGCTTATGCAAATGTTGAAACCAACGATTTGCAACAAGCCATTAAAGATGAATTGGGAATTAATTTAGATTGGTTTTTCGACCAATGGATTTACCGCGGTGGCGAACCACACTACCGCGTGCATTACGAAGATTTAACCTACAATAACGGCACCAAAACTACTGAAATTGCAATTGAACAAATTCATAAAACCGACGAAACCGTGAGGTGGTTTAAAATGCCAATAGTTATTGAAGTGCATTATACCGATGGTACTTTTGATAGCGTAATCGAAACCATAGAAAAACCATTTGAAGTGGTAAAAATAGAAAACAAACAAAAAAAGCAAATAGCATATGTATTGTTTGATCCAAACAGCAATGTAATAAAACAAGTTACCTTTAATAAATCGTTTGATGAGTTAACATGGCAGGCACAACGCGCCAAATACATGCTCGATCGCTACGATGCCGTTGTAGCCATGCGCAATTTTCATACTTCTGCCAAACGTAATGTATTAATTAAATTATTGGCTGAACCAACCAATAACCATGCTGCCATTGTTAATGAAATAGTAAACCAACTTGCAAACGATAACCATGCCGAATCGAAAGAGGCATTAACCGCAATTACCAAACACCCCAAAGCTGGGGTTAGAGACAATTTATTTAATAAACTTAATGCAGCAGATGAATTCTGGAAAAATGCATTTGCACGTGCACTGGCCGACTCAAGCTATGATGTGGTAAAAACAGTTGTAACCAAACTATGTACTGCATACCCTAAAGAAGCTTATGCATGGTTGGGTAAAACCGAAAAAGTATTTGGCATGAACAATGCAGTAAGGATAAAGTGGTTAGAATTATCTGTTACATATAACAATGGAGATGCAGCAAAGCATTATGCCGAGTTAGAAAAATATGCATCGCCATTATATGAGTTTAGAACGCGCATAAATAGTTACAACGCCTTAAAAACATTAAACCGTTTTAACCAAAATATTGCAACATCTCTCTTAAACGGTATATTGGCAACCAATAGCCGGTTGGCCGGCCCATCTGCCGAATTATTAAATCATTTTGCTATACAACAAACGTATAAAGACATGGCTAAAAATGTTTACAAGCAAATGGAATTATTGCCCTGGCAGCACGAAATAATTACCAGGTATTGCAACTTTTTAACCAATTAATTTTCTGTATGAAAACACCTGTGAAACTAACAATTACGGCCATTTTTTTAATGGTAAGCAGTGGCGCACATGCGCAACGAAAATATACCAGTAGCAGTGGCGAACTTATTTTTTCGTTTGCCAATTATGTGGTAAACAATAATAGTATAAACACGCCACTGCGCTTTACGGCATTTTTTCATGTAAGTAAATTCTACCACCTAGATGTTTCTGATGCTGTTGGATTTTATACCGGAACCGGTGTGCGCAATGTGGGCTTTACAGAAAAACAAGGAAATACCACCATTAAACGCAGAAACTATTATGTAGGTATGCCATTGGCAATTAAACTGGGTAACCTCGACGAAGACAAATACATTTATGCAGGTGTAGAAGGAGAAGTTGGACTAAATTACAAGGAAAAACGCTTTGAAGGCGATAATAAAGTAGATGTATTTGATGAATGGTTTAGTGCACGTACACCCCTATTTATGCCAAGTGTTATGGCAGGCTACAATACAACCAAAGGTTTTAACCTAAAAGTAAGGTACTACTTGTTTGATTTTTTAAACCCCAATTATGTAGAACAAGGACAAAAAATATACAGCAATATACAGTCGTCGAATATCTTTTATATTGGTGTTTCTTACAACGTACCCGACAAAAAAAGATTTAAGAAAAAAACAAAACCGGCTACGCCAATAAGTATTTAGCTATAAATTACAATATGTAATAAAACACAGAAACAGCAAAGTAGTATTAAAATAAAATGGTAAAAATATATGCTTTTTTAGCACTTCTGGCATTTTTTAGTGCTTTAAAAGCACAAACCATCAACAATGAAGTTATTGCCAATATTAAAAATTTAACAGATTCGATTTATACTATAGAAATATTTGAAAGTGATATTTTTTCAAAACACTTGTGTTTTTATATAAAAACAAAAAGATCAAGAAACGATGAAGTGAAAATTGCAATAGAAAAAATTTTCAATTATTTTGAACTGAGATTTTTAGATTATAATTATATAAGCGTTAATGAAAAGTACCATACCATATATTTAATTGACTCAACTATCAATGTGGATGAAGAAGTATCAATGATAAGGCCAATTAAAAATAGCGATAATTTAATATTACGAAATAAACTATTGGATAGTGATTCGGCTTTCATTCTTTATCATGGTGTTCCTAGCACCTATAAACTTACATTTGACAATAAACTTGAATTAAACGATGAGCATATTTCTATAAGCAATAATGAATTTTATAAACTACCCAAAAAAATAACCATAGATAAATGGAAGTAAAATGTAAAACGCAAAATAAATTAGATTAAAGCACAGGGAAATCAAACCCAAACCAGCCAGATTTTTAATTGTAAAGGGCTTTTCTTTTAACCGCGAAGTCCCGATGATTATCGGGATTGAAGAATGCGCAAAGCGTACGAAGAATTTTACGATAAAGGAAAAGCAAGCCCATTAAGATACATCGTTTTCTTGTAACAAGAATAAAACAAGTTGCGCCAAACAACACTATCAAAAAATACATTATCTTATGAGATTTTATATTGAAATCAATTTCATAACAAGATCTTCACTAATTTCATCAAAACTATTATTTAAAATTGCATTTATTGCATTCAAAATGCTTAAATTTAGATAAGAGTTTCTAAATGAAGATTCTTCAATGTAAAATAACACAATTGGATTAATATTTAAAATTTTAAATATTTGGATTATTTTTAAAATACAAACAGATGTACATACACCTCTTTCTATTTTTGAAATTGAACTAGGATCTGAATATCCTAATTTAATTGACATTGTAATTAATTTTTCATTATTATAAAGTCTTGCAAAACGTATGATTTTGCCTGTGTTTTTATAAAAAATATTGTTGTGCATGTTCGAAAATATATAAAATTACATTGTGGCAATTGCTATTGGCTTATTAAGACAACGAAAAATATTATTTATTATAAATAATTTACATTCTTCGCTGCATGAAAAATTTTTTAATTTTAATAAGCCTTATATTAATTTCGACTTTATGTTATGGGCAGCAAAGTGGTGATGAAGCAGATTCTATTATGTATGATACGACTGAAATTGGGGAAATAATAATCGTTGACAGCTTTAATTTTAATTATGAATCGGAGACTTTAACTATACTCAATAAACTAAATTACGAAATAAATACCTTTAATAGTAGTTCAATTTTAGGTGAATCAACATATTTTAATTTTGATTTCGGTAACCCTACTGATTTCAAGGTAAAAGTTGTTGATATTGAACGAAGTTGTAAATGCATTTCTATAAATAAACCATCTAATACATTCAATCCAGGACAAACAATTGATTTTGAGGCCAAAATAGATTTCATGCTTGATAAGTCGTACACAATAAAACTAAATGTGATATTTATAGATGAATATGAACTTATGTATTTTTATCAACCAATAGAAATAAAAATTAACTACAATGAGTAAAAAATATTATATAATCATGGGAGTATGTTCTGTATTCTTCAATCTCAATTTGTTTTCTCAAAACGTAGACAATAAAATACATTATACATATGATATGAATGGCAATAGAACTTCAAGAACTTTAATTATTATACCCGAGAACAATAACAAAATAAAACAAGATACATCTCAATTAAAGGAAATTGACAATTATCAATCAATTCTATTGTATCCAAATCCAGCTAATAATTCCTTTAAAATTACCCTAAAAGATGATAAACATGATAAAATTAGCACAATTGAAATTTATAACACTAATGGCGCATTAATTAATTCAATAAAAAACATTAATAGGGAATTAAATATTGATGTTTCTGAGTACAAATCAGGAATTTACTTAGTTGTGGTGCAAACAGACAAAAACATTTATAAATATAAAATATTAAAAAATTAATATGAAATTTAAAATAATTGTAACCTGTTTATTAACAGTTATATTCAAGCATATTTACCCTCAGAGTTATGTTGTAGGACAACAAACAATAAACATAGGAACAAATCAAGTTGGCCAGTTAAGTTCATATGTGCCTATTGATTTAATAGCAGGTAGAATGAATTTAACGCCAGAAGTTGGAATTAAAATTAATAGTGGGTTTTACACAACAAATAGTTGTTTAGGTAATAATGCTGATTTAGATAATATACAATATATTAGTCGAACAGGTAAAAATTGGCACAGGGATAACAAGGCCCACAATAGTGTTTTATTTAACTCTACTGATTTATTTGTAATAGATGGTAATAGATTAGAATTAGTTGAAGGAGTATATGGCGAAATTAATTCTAAATATAGAATTGAAAATGATGTATTTGTATTAATTGAATTTAAAGGAACACACTTTGTAATAAAAACGAAAAGCGGTGAAACCCTATTACTTGGAGATTATAACAATAGCAGTTTAAATGCAAAAAACTACAATAACAAAACATTAAAATATTATATATTTAGAAGATATGATAGACATGGTAATTTTATTAACTACGATTATGAAAACGCTAATGGCGAGATTTATTTAAAAACAATTAGTTATACTGGTTTCGATAATACTATATTTAACACATTTTCACCAAGTGAAATTGTTACTGCAATTCCAGATTTTACTATAAATTTTGAATACGAAGACAAACTTGTAAATAATAAATATTTTGTAAATGGATATGAATTTAATGCTAGCAAATTATTAACGGCTATACAAATAAAGTCTGGATCAAATATTTACCGTAACTATAATTTAGAATATGATTTAACAAATAACTCAAACTATTTGGTAAAAATTAAAAAATCTGATAAAAATAATAATCAGGTTTATCCTATAGAAATAGTTAATGAAAATATAAAATCTACTACAGATTTAAATGAATTTTATGATAGAATTCATCAAACAAATTCTGGTTGGTATAGAAACAACTTAACAGACAAATTTGTAAAACAAGGGGACTTTAATAACGATGGTATAAAAGAAATTGTTAATATAAGGCAATCTGAACATTTTGGGATAAATTATATTGAGAGAATAGATATATGTAAGGTAGAAAAAGAAGATAATAAATACCTAACGGATGCAATACTAAAATATAATATAAATTCAAATACGAGCAGGGTTATAAATTTATTAATTCAAGATTTAGATGGTGACGGTGATGATGATATACTTCTTCATTCAGGTGGATTTGATCATGCTTCTTATGGCTATTCTACTACAGAGTTTCAAAATTTTTATCATGCCCTCATTTCCGAAAGAGATAATAGTAATCAGTTAAAATTCAAATTTGTTGAAGCATTTTTTAAAGGACGAATAATACCTTATGTTACAAATGTTCAACCTGCATATAGACAGCCTTTTGATCAATTTTATACATCTATTGAATTAGCAGACATAGATGGTGATGGTTTAGTCGATTTAATAGAAAGAGATCATTATTCTTCAAATTCTCATTCTAAATTTTATTATTCTTTACAAGCTGACAGAAACATTTTAAATAATCACAACAATTTATTTTTAGAAGTTAATGGTTTAAAAGATTTTAAAATACTAGATTTTAATGGTAACGGAAAAAGCGATTTTGTACAACTCTTCCATAATGGCTTAGTAAGTTTTATAGAATTTAGAAATGACTTTAGTGGCTTAGATGTACTTTATCAAGAAACAGACTATCTATCATTTCAACATGTTCAATTTGGCGATGTAAATGGAGATAATTTAACAGATTTACTATACTTTGATAAAAATATTAATATTAATGATTGGGTTGTAGCTATTTCTACAGGAAACAATTTAATTAAGCAAAATCTGAATATTAAATACAACGGAACTGGATTTGAACCAACATCTACGTATCAATTATATTTTAATGATTATGATGGTGATGGACTTTGCGATATTGCAGAATTTAAAAGAAACGATAATTGTAATTTATATAGATCTAAAGGAACTTTAGGTTTTGAAAAAGAAATTATTTTTAATTCAACTCATGATATTTCTAAGGAATTTAAAATTGATATTAATAATTCAATCAATACTCAATACGGCTTTGTTAAACCATTAAATATTTTAGGCAAATATGGTACTCAACTAGCTATTAAACTAAATACAAAGATATATCACTTAATAGATTTTTCTAAGAATATAAAAACAGTTTCCGAAATTAAAAATAATGCCATTAGTTATTCTATAGTTTATGAAAATTTATTAACAAGTAATAATTACTTTATCGAAAACATAAAACTAAACAATCAAAATATAATAAAGAAAAATAATTTGTTAATAGTAACAAATATTAAAAAATATGTGAATAACAATCTTCAGCGAAGTTCTTTTTACTATTATAAAAATTTTATATATAACAGACATGGATATGGTTTTCTTGGCTTCTTGGAAAACGCACAAAGAGATATTATTCCTGCTGACAATAATAACTCAACTGAAATACTAACAAAAACTAAATATGCAATAGCCAATTTAAAAAAAGGGAAATTAAATTTAATAGAGAAACGTAAGCATCCGCTAAACTACACCTTTTAAATCAGGGTTCCAATTTTGAGGTAGAA
>VFQQ010002552.1_pt1 | contig 20090 bp, 19 predicted proteins | sample 3512341 | NCBI WGS metagenome assembly VFQQ01 (sample SAMN10412373, study PRJNA504923) | tailings metagenome | isolation source: Relicate 2 Philex TSF1 revegetated site | place: Philippines: Tuba, Benguet | collected 2017-08-29 | reverse complement strand
AAGAACTTCGGCTTTTCGGATTCGGCCGAGGCTTTCGTGCTGATTTCGGGCATCGCCGTCGGGCTTGCCTATGGGTCGAAATTCAAGCCGGGCAACAGGCTTCTGATCGCGCTCAAAGCGTGGCGTCGCGCGGGTGTGCTCTATGTCTCGCACATCATGACGACGGTGGCGACGCTCGCGATCTTTTCGGGAGCCGCACTCTATTTCGCGCGGCCGGACCTGCTGAAGCTCATCAACATACAGATGATTATCGAGGACACGCCGGAGGCGCTGGTCGGCATTGCGACGCTCAGCCATCAGGTCGGCTACAACAACATATTGTCGATGTATGCCATCGTGCTCCTGATGATGCCGCTGTTCCTGCTGCTCGGGAATATCAGCCTGCTGCTGATGGTCTGCGTCTCGGGTGCCATCTGGCTCGTCTCGGGTGTCTACCAGATCGCGCCGGGCAATTTCCCCGGCGACGGCCTGTGGTTCCTCAATCCGTTGTCTTGGCAGTTCCTGTTCGTCATCGGCATCGCCGCGACGATGCATGTGAAGCGCGGCGGCGAGATCCGCTTCAGCCCGTGGCTGGCAGGCATTGCCGCGTCCTACGTGCTTTTGTCGCTGGCCTGGGTGCGGGTGCCGTTCTGGGGCGTAGATACCTCGCTTGGCTTGCCGATGGTGCTGACCGGTTTCGACAAGACCTTCCTGTCGCTGTCGCGGCTGGCCCATGTGCTATCGCTTGCGTACCTGATCACAGTCATCCCCGCGCTTTCCAACCTGGCGCGTACGAGGGCGGATCATCCGCTTGCCATCCTCGGCAAGCATTCGCTGCCGGTGTTCATTGCCGGCACGCTGCTGGCGATGGTGGCGCAGGTGATGAAGATGGTCAGCCCCGGTGGCCTGTTCTACGACACGGTGCTGATCTCGACCGGCATCGCGCTGCAGTTTGCCTTCGCCTACTATCTCGAATGGCTGCCGAAGATCGGCTGGGGCGCCAAGGGTGCCGCGCAGCCGGCGAAAGCCGTGGCGGCCAATCGCCCGATGGCCGGCAAGACGCCGGTGGTTGCCGCGACGCGTTCTCCCGATCGATAGGATCGGAAAAGAAATCCCTTCCGGCCCGCCGGGAGGGATTTGTGTTCTCTACTTTGACCGCAAGCCCCGTCGAAACCATGTTCCCACTGCGCGGGATCATGGTCTAATGTCCGCCCGAATTCGTCGCCTTCGGGAGGTATCGTGGCAAGCATTTATGACAGCGGTCTGGACCGTAACCCCGCCAACCATCAGCCCCTGACGCCGCTGACCTATCTTGAGCGGGCGGCTGCCACTTACCCAAATCACGTAGCCATCATCCATGGCGCCCAGCGCGTCACCTATCGCGATTTCTGGCGCCGTTCGCGCCGGCTGGCTTCGGCGCTGGCACGCCGGGGCATCGGCAAGGGCGACACGGTGACGGTGATGCTTTCCAACACGCCGCCGATGCTGGAGGCGCATTTCGGCGTGCCGATGACGAAAGCCGTTCTGCATTCGCTGAACACCCGGCTCGACGCCGCCGTCCTCGCCTTCCAGCTCGACCATGCCGAAAGCAAAATCGTCATCGTCGACCGCGAATTCTCCGGCGTTATGAAAGAGGCGCTGGCGCTCGCCAAGGTGAAGCCGCTGGTGATCGACTATGACGACCCGGACTATGCCGCGGATGCGCCATACCCGAAGGGCGAGCGCATCGGCACACTGGACTACGAGGCGTTCGTCACTTCGGGCGATCCGGATTTCGCGTGGTCGATGCCGGACGATGAATGGGACGCGATCGCGCTCAACTATACGTCCGGCACGACAGGCAATCCAAAAGGCGTCGTCTATCATCATCGCGGCGCTGCCTTGATGGCCTATGCCAACACGATCCATGCCGGCATGGGCAAGCACGCGGTCTATCTCTGGACGCTGCCGATGTTTCACTGCAACGGCTGGTGCTTTCCCTGGACGCTTGCCGTGCAGGCCGGCACGCATGTCTGCCTGCGCTGGGTGCGGCCCGGCGCGATCTATGACGCCATCGCAGACCATGGCGTGACGCATCTGTGCGGCGCGCCCATCGTGATGTCGGCGCTGATTAACGCAAAGGAGGACGAGAAGCGCGAGTTTCCGCAACTCGTCACCTTCAACACGGCTGCCGCGCCGCCGCCCGAGGCAGTGCTTTCGGGCATGGCCGAGGCCGGCTTTGCCGTGAACCATCTCTACGGGCTGACCGAGACCTATGGCCCCGCCGTGGTCAATGAATGGCACGGCGAATGGGATGCCATGCCGGCAGCGGAGCGCTCGGCGAAAAAGGCGCGGCAGGGCGTGCGCTATGCCGCACTCGAGGGGCTGACGGTGATGGACCCGCAGACCATGGTGGAGACGCCGCGTGACGGCGAGACCATCGGCGAGGTTATGTTCCGCGGCAACATCGTCATGAAAGGCTATCTTAAGAACAGGCCGGCCAGCGACGAAGCCTTCGCCGGCGGCTGGTTCCATTCCGGCGACCTCGGCGTCATGCATCCTGACGGTTACATCCAGCTCAAGGACCGCTCCAAGGACATCATCATCTCGGGCGGCGAGAACATATCCTCGATCGAGGTCGAGGATGTACTCTATAAGCACCCTGCGGTGGGCTTCTGCGGTGTCGTGGCGAAAGCAGACGAAAAGTGGGGCGAAACGCCCGTCGCCTATGTCGAGTTGAAGCCCGGCAGGACGGCGACGGAAGCCGAAATCCTCGAGCACTGCCGCAAGCTGCTGGCGCGCTTCAAGGTGCCGAAGACGGTGATCTTTGCAGAGATTCCAAAGACCTCGACGGGCAAGATTCAGAAATTCCGGCTAAGGGAATTGGCGAAGACGCTGTAGGGCAACTGCCGGTCCAAATCGTTTCATAACGACCGGCAGTCTTGCCCGAACGCCGTCATCCTCGGGCTTGTCCCGAGGATCTGCCCACGAATGCGAGTGTGTCTCCGATCCTTTCCTGGAGGGGACGCGTGATCGAAATTTAACGAGCGGAAGCAGATCCTCGGGACAAGCCCGAGGATGACGGCGCTCCCGAGGATGACGGCGCTGGAGCGGGATTGCTACCTCAGAGCCTGCCTCCTTTTGGTGAAGTGTCTCGCCCTTTCCGGATATGGTAATATTCCGGGCGCATTGGGAGGCGTGATCCTCCGGCGCTCAACCGTTTGAGGGGACTGAAATGCAAGGCGTAGCACGCAATTTCTTCACGCTGGCGATCATCTATGCGATCTGCGGGATGATGCTCGGGCTGTCGATGGCGATGAGCCAGGATCACACCGAAATACCGACCCATGCGCATATCATGGCGGCAGGCTGGCTGATGTCGGCGGTGTTCGCCTTCTTCTATCATCTGTTTCCGGCAGCGCGGGCCTCGCGGCTGGCCGTCGTGCACTTCTGGCTGACGGCAGTGAGCGGTATCTGCCTCGTGGTCGGGCTCTATTTCCTGCTTGCCGGACATGAAGCGATCGAGCCTTTCGTCGCGGTCAGTTCGATCGGCTTCTTCCTCGGCATGCTTTTGTTTGCATGGATTGCGCTGCCAGTGATCTATTCGTCCAGAACGCTCAATGAAAATGTGCCCTTATGGGACAGATAAGAGCGCTATCTCGAAAAATATCGAATGGGTTAACCGGTCATTAAGCTTTACAGGCGTTTACTATGATTATCCAGTTTACCTGGATTCTTACCGAGTGGCTGGAGCCACTTCGTTTGACGCCTCCCTGTTAACTTCTGAGAGCCGCTTTCCGCGGCTCTTTTTTTGTCTGTTCTTCATGCGGCGGCGGCACTTTCGTCATATTAACCTTTTGTTAAACATGTGCTTGCGTTCGCGCCGGCTCGGGCGCATTTTCCACAGCCAATGAGGATGGGGCACGCGACCTGAGGCAGCCTGTTATGGCACCAGTGCGCGGCAAGAGCGTGGGTAAAGAGGCGTAATGATGATCGAGCCTTCGAAAGAAAGCGGCAATACAATCAAATTGGCGGAGCGGCGTGTTTTCTCGCAGTCCTTCAAGCCGCTTTACGACGAAGGCATGGGCCTGGTCGAACAGACCGCCGAATATCTCGACGGCAAGGGCCGCGCGGAAGCCAAGAAACTGTCGCGGCTGGCCGCCACGCTCTATGCGGCCGAATCGATGCGCCTGACGACGCGGCTGATGCAGGTCGCATCCTGGCTGCTGTTGCAGCGCGCCGCCAATTCCGGCGAGATGACGCGCGATCAGGTCGCCTCGGAAAAATCCAAGGTGCGGCTCGACACGGCTTCCGCCCGCGAGGACGCCGCCGGCTGGAACGAACTGCCCGCCGCATTCCTCGATCTGGTCAATCGCTCGCTCAGCCTGCAGGCGCTGGTGCGTCGCATGGACGACGAGATCTATGGCGACCGCGCCCAGGTGTCGGCCGCCACGTCCGTGCGCCGGACCAATCCCGTCTCCGACCAGATCAGTCTTCTCAATACGGCCTTCGCCCGCGGCTGAAGAGATCGCTTGCTGGCCCTGCTTTGCCGGCCAACTGGCTTATTCGTTTCCGGTTTGTTCACAATTTCCTGACATGTCGGTGCGGTGGAGGTACAGTCGCCGCATGAGGGAAGCGATTCGCATCATAGGTATCGACCCGGGGCTTCGGCGCATGGGCTGGGGCATCGTCGAGACGCTGGGCAATTCGCTGCGTTTCGTCGCCGCCGGCACGGTGCGCTCCGACGACAAGGCAGCCCTTGCGACAAGGCTCTGCCAGTTGCATGACGGGCTGGTCGACATTCTCGACCGTCAGGCGCCGCACGAAGCGGCGATCGAAATCACCTTCGTCAACAAGGATGCTGGCGCGACGCTGAAGCTCGGCCAGGCGCGCGGCATCGCCATGCTGGTGCCGGCCCGCGCCGGGCTTGTGGTTGCCGAGTATGCGCCGAACGCGGTGAAGAAGGCGGTGATCGGCGTCGGCCATGGCGACAAGAAGCAAATCCAGATGATGGTGAAGGTGCTGATGCCCAAGGCCGTCTATGACAGCGATGACGCAGCCGACGCGCTCGCCATCGCCATCTGCCACGCCCATCATCGCCAGAGCGCGACGTCGCGACTTGCAGCGCTGGTTGGGTAATGTTCTTGACTTGTTCTCATCTCTGACGTAAGTAATACCGCAGAGGTATTACCATGCGCGTGACGACCAAAGGACAGGTGACGATCCCCAAGGAGATACGCGACCGGCTCGGTATCGAGCCGGGCAGCGAGGTTGAATTCGTCGAGCGGGATTCGGCGGTGGTGCTGGAAAAGCGGGATGTCCCCACCCAGCATGAAGACAAAACCTTTGAGGAATGGGCTGCAAGTGTAGCAGGCACATTCGATTCCATGGGCATGGACGGCAAGGCTTACATCGACTGGTTGCGGGGGCCGCGTGACGATCTCGACTCTCGTTGATACCAACATCTTGATTGATGTTCTTGGCCCCGCGGAGATGGATGCCCGCCGTTGGTCTCTGGCCGCTTTGAAGCAGACACTTGCCGATGGACCGATCGTTTTCAGCGCGATTGTGTGGGCAGAGCTTTCGAAGCCATCCCTTGGCGAAGATGCGCTAGCCCGAGCGTTTGCCTGGCTGCGGCCTCTTTGCGAAGATTTTCCATTCAATGCCGGCTATCCGGCCGGGTCCGCTCACAATCTTTACCGCATGCGTGGCGGACGGCGGGAAAGGACGCTACCGGATTTTCTTATCGGCGCGCATGCTCTTGTTGCGGGGCACCGCCTGCTGACCCGCGATCCGGCCCGCTACCGGTCCTACTTTCCCGGCCTCAACATCCTGAGCCCTGAAACCTATCCTCTGGGGGACGACTAGATGATCGGCAAGCTCAAGGGTACCGTCGACGAGGTCGCCGAGGACTATTGTGTCGTTGATGTCCACGGCGTCGGCTATGTCGCCTATTGCTCGGCGCGCACGCTGGCGGCGCTTGCCGGGCCGGGCGAGGCGGTGGTGCTGTTCATCGAGACCTATGTGCGCGAGGACATGATCCGGCTCTACGGCTTCAAGACGACGCTGGAGCGCGAGTGGTTCCGCCTGCTGCAGAACAATGTGCAGGGCGTCGGCGCCAAGGTGGCGCTGGCGATCCTCTCGACGCTGGCCCCGGCCGATCTCGCCAACGCGATTGCGCTGCGCGACATCGCCATGGTTTCGCGCGCGCCGGGCGTTGGCAGGAAGGTCGCCGAGCGCATCGTCACCGAACTGAAGAACAAGGCACCCGCCTATGCCGGCGAGGCTTCAGGCACCATCGGTCTGAAACAGGAACTCGGCGAGGGCGTCGCGCCTGCGCCGATCGCCGATGCGGTCTCGGCGCTGGTCAATCTCGGCTATTCGCGCGACATCGCCGCCAATGCGGTCTCGGCGGCCCTGAAGACAGCGGGTGAGGATGCGGATTCCTCGAAGCTGATCCGGCTCGGGCTGAAGGAACTGGCGCGGTGATTCCTTGTTGTAGGAAGATTTCCTTGCTATCATCAAATAGTAAGGAATTTGTACGGGAGCAATGATTTGGGTCATCAATCCAAAATCACGGCAAAGGGACAGACGACGATCCCGGTTGAGGTTCGGGACCATCTCGGTCTGAAGCCGGGTGACCGCATCAACTATGTCGTCGATGAAACCGGCGTGAGAATTCTGGCCAAGAACAGGCGCGCTGCCGATCTTGCCGAGATTCTTGGTCCGCCACCTCGTGGAGCCGGAGCAAGCGTTGAAGACATTGACGAAGCTGTTGGGAAGGCCGTTGCACAGGACGATGAGCGGATCGTCCGGGAATGGAACGAGACGCATGGGAACAGCCGGTGATCGGTGTGGACACGAATGTGCTCTTGCGTATCCTCGTGCGCGATGAGCCCGAGCAAACGCGCAATGCCTTGGAGTTTATAGAAAGCCGAACTCCCGACGACCCGGCTTTCGTCAGTTTGATCGTGGTTGCCGAGTTGGTGTGGGCCTTGCGGCAGCGCTATGACTATCCGATGGCGGATATTCGCCGGCTGCTGTCGGCCATGCTTGAGGCAAGAGAGTTCATCTTCGAGGAAGAAGCTCTACTTGTCGATCTGTTCAACAGCGCCGAGTCCGGCAGGGGCGATGTAGCCGACCACCTGATAGCCTACTCCGCGACGCGCGCCGGCTGCACCCATACCGTGACCTTCGACCAGCGTGCCGCAAAGGCCATACCTTCCATGGAAATTCTCGCGTGAACGACCGCCTTATCACACCCGACAAACGCGGCGAAGACGCCGACACGACTCTGCGTCCGCAGAGCCTCGACGAATTTGTCGGGCAGGCGGCGGCGCGGGCCAATCTGAAGGTCTTCGTCGAGGCGGCCAAGGGGCGCGGCGAGGCGCTCGACCATGTGCTGTTCGTCGGCCCGCCAGGTCTCGGCAAGACGACGCTGGCGCAGATCATGGCGCGCGAGCTCGGCGTCAATTTCCGCTCCACCTCCGGCCCGGTCATCGCCAAGGCGGGCGACCTTGCGGCGCTGCTCACCAATCTGGAAGAGCGCGACGTGCTCTTCATCGACGAAATCCACCGGTTGAGCCCGGCGGTGGAGGAAATCCTCTATCCGGCGATGGAGGATTATCAGCTCGACCTGATCATCGGCGAGGGGCCGGCGGCGCGCTCGGTCAAGATCGATCTGGCCAAGTTCACACTGGTCGCCGCCACGACCCGGCTTGGCCTGCTGACCAACCCGCTGCGCGACCGTTTCGGCATTCCGGTCCGGCTCAATTTCTATACCGTGGAGGAGCTTGAGCAGATCGTGCGGCGCGGCGCGCGCATCCTCGGCATGCCGCTTGGCGACGACGGCGCGCTGGAGATCGCGCGCCGCGCGCGCGGCACGCCGCGCATTGCCGGCCGCCTGCTGCGGCGCGTGCGCGATTTCGCCAGCGTCGCTGGCGCGGACCATGTCACACGCAAGGTCGCCGACGAGGCGCTGTCGCGGCTCGAGGTCGATGCGCTCGGCCTCGACCAACTCGACCGGCGTTATCTCTCCATGATTGCGCTGAATTTCGGCGGCGGCCCGGTCGGTATCGAGACGATCGCGGCGGGCCTGTCCGAGCCGCGCGACGCCATCGAGGACATCATCGAGCCCTATCTAATCCAGCAGGGTTTCATCCAGCGCACGCCCCGCGGCCGCATGCTGACGGCAAATGCCTGGAAGCATCTCGGGCTGGACGTGCCGAAGGATCTGATGCAGCAGCAGATCAGCCTGTTTCAGGAGGAATGATGCCGCCCGGTCAGATGCTCATGCTCGACGGGGAGTGGGGCAGGTTCAATTTTCGTGTTGCGGGCATTGCCATCAGCGACAGCCATGTGCTGCTCCAGCACGTGCATTCGTATGGTGGGTATTGGGTGCTTCCCGGCGGCCGGCTGGAACTGGGCGAAGACACCAAGGCCGGGCTGGCGCGGGAGATGGCCGAGGAGCTTGGAGCCGGCGTGGAAATCGGTCGGCCTGTCTTCATCGTCGAAAATTTCTTCGAAGAAGGAATGCTCTGTCACGAGATGGCCTTCTATTACGAAATGCGCCTCCCTTCCGATTTCCCGCAGGCGAGGCAGACGATAGTCAAGCGCGTCGACGATGATGGAACGGAGCTGGAATTCGCTTGGTGGCCTGTCGATGAAGCGACACTGACCGGCATTTCGCTCTATCCAGCCTTCCTTCGCAAAAAGCTGACGCAGATTCCGGCGTCGACAGAACATTTCGTCTGGCAGGGCTGACGCTACTTCAACCCCCGCACCATCTCCAGCACGTCCGGTTCGGCTGGTTTGCCGTCGAACTGCTCGACGACGCCGAATGCGCCGCCATAGGACCAGACCGACCAGGAGAAGCCATGCGCTTCGGCGCGGCCGCTCATGTCGCGGACATAGGCGGCGCGGTATTTGGCCGGCATGACGTAGGGGTTGCCGTATTCCTGGCGGATCATGCCGAATTCGCCGAGGAAGATGTTTTCCGGCTTGATGCCGTGCTTTTGCGCCCACGTGTCCACCGTCTTGAATGGCGCGTCCATGATCGACAGCAGCTTTTCCTCGGTGTCCATCGTCGCGATCTGTTCGCCGAGATAGGCGAGCATGCCGCTGCGCCGCGTCCATGGGGCTTCGGCCTTGATCTTGGCGCGGACCTTGTCGAGCGCGGCGTCGAGTTCGGCGCGCGGCACGGCGTAGGGCGGATAGGGCAGTCCGGTGACATAGCGGATGAAATCACCGGCCCAGGTCGCACCCTGATGCGTCAAGAGGAACGGATCGTAGGAATGGAAGGTCCAGATGACATTGTCGTCGGGGATCGTCTTCGGGTCGAGCCTGGCGAGGCTTTCGGCGTTGGAGTAGCAGGCGCCGGTGAGGATCAGCGTAAGCCTCGTGGCCGAAGCGCGGGCGGCGGCGAATAGCCGCTGCATCTTTTCCGGCCACAGACTGGTCTTTTCGTCCTTGCAGTCGATCACCGGCTCGTTCATTGCCTCGAAGGCGACGAGTGCCGGGTCTTCCTTCGACAGGGTTTTCGCCATGGTGCGGACGAGATCGACATAGGCGTCGAAGAGCTTTGCGTCATGCATCACCTCGGCCATGCCGAGCGAGCGGTTGCCGCCGGCCGGTATGAGATGCATGTCGACGATGACCTTCAGGCCGGCCGCGTTGACCAGCCGGACCGATTCCAGCACCGAGGCGAACAGCTTGTCGCGAAGGGCGACGGTCTTGCCCGACAGGAAGGGCGAGGGATCGACCGGCATGCGGACGAAATCGAAGCCGGTTTCCTTCAGGCGTTTCAGGTCGGCGGCACCCACAGACTTGCGCCATTCGGGAAAGGGCAGGATTACCTTCTCGTCGCCCCATTGGCTTTCGTCGGGCCAGGTGACCCAGATGTCGAGATTGATGCCGCGTTTCATGGAGAAGGTCGCAGCCGCAACCGGCGCTGCAAGGCCGAGCAAGGCGAGTGCCAGAAGGCCGGCCTTGAACATAATCGCTAATGATGCGATCCGGGATGTCATCGGATTTGCCCCAATCCGCCTGTCTCTCACGCGATACCTGTCAGGTCGCAGCGGAAAAGGAAAGCGCAATGGACGATCATGGTGAACGTGAAAGGCTGATGGCGGGGCTTTCGGGCGAGCTGACATCGTTCGGCCATCGCATCATGGCGCGGGTCTATTACGCCGATACGGATTTCTCCGGCGTCGTCTACCATGCGCGCTATCTCGAATTCTTCGAGCGCGGGCGTTCGGATTTCCTGCGGCTGGCGGGCGTCCATCACACCGAGCTTGCAGATGGCAAGCATGGCGAGAAGATCGTCTGGGTGGTGCGGCGCATGGAGATCGATTTTCGCGGTCCTGCCCGCATCGACGATATCCTCACGGTAGATACGCGCACCGAAAAGATTTCCGGCGCCCGCATCTGGATGGCGCAGCAATTGAAGCGCGGCGCGGAATTGCTGGTGGAGGCTCGGGTCGAAGCAGCCATCATCGGCGAAAGCGGCCGTCCGCGGCGCTTCCCGAAGGAATGGATCGAAGCGTTCCTGCCGAAGGGCGCCGCCGATATCGGCACCGGGTAAAAAGCCCCGCTGGAGCCGACCCGGAAAATCGTCGTGACGCATTCTGCATACTCAATTTTTGCGGAATGCCGATTTTCGAAACGGGCAAAATTCGGCCTCAAAACCAACACTTTATCGAGAATTTCGCGGCATATTCTAATTGGAAAGGATGCTTATGGCCGATACTTCGAACAAGCTGCGTATTGGTGTGTTGTTTGGCGGGCGATCGGCAGAGCATGATGTTTCCGTGCTTTCGGCGACCAATGTCATGAACGCGCTGGATCCGGAAAAATACGATGCTGTCCCGATTTTTGTCACCCGCGAGGGGCAATGGTTTTTGAGTGCTTATGAGGGCGGCGTGCTGTCGAAGCCCTCAAGCGGCACGGAGCTTTGCCTGGTGCCGGGCGGACAGGGGCGACTGGTCGCTATTCCAGCCAATGGCGCTGCGCACGCGCTACCGAAGATCGACATCATCTTTCCGGTTCTGCATGGTCTTCACGGCGAAGACGGCGCGGTCCAGGGGCTGGCCGAAGTGGCGTGCTTGCCGCTCGCAGGATGCAGCATTCTCGGCTCCGCCAACGCACTCGACAAAGATATAGCCAAGCGACTGTTCAACGAGGCCGGTATACCTGCGGCACGATCGATCACGATCTATCACGGTGCTGCGCCGACCTTCGACGAAGTTGAACGTGCGCTTGGTCTGCCCGCCTTCATCAAGCCGGCTCGCCAAGGTTCCTCGGTCGGGGTCAGCAAGGTTTCAACAAAAGCGGATTATGAGGCGGCGCTGTCGGAAGGTTTCCGCCATGATAGCAAGCTTCTCGCCGAGGAGTTCGTTCATGGGCGCGAGGTCGAATGCGCGGTTCTGGAGGATGATAAGGGCGTTCTGTTCGTGTCGCGAACCGGCGAAATCATCCCGGCAGAAAGCCACGGCTTCTACACCTATGACGCCAAATACATCGACAAGGACGGGGCGGCGCTGAAGGTGCCGGCCGAGTTGCCCAAAGAGGTCGAAGATGAAATCCGTGCCGTTGCGGCAAGGGCCTTCCGAGCGCTTGGCTGTGATGGCATGGCGCGCGCCGACTTCTTCGTCACCTCGGATATGCGCATCCTTGTCAACGAACTGAATACCATTCCCGGTTTCACCGACATCAGCATGTATTCAAAGGTGATGGCGGCAAGTGGCGTCAGCTACCCCGAGATCATCGATCGCCTTGTCGCCCATGGCTTAGCGCGTTCGGGACGATCCAATTGACGCAACGCGTGTCGCAGAAGTCGGTCATATAACTCTTTGAGTTTACAACCGATTTCTGCGACAGCAAGTATTCCACGTTTTGTAGGGATCTGGCCGCAGAGCGGCCTTTCATCAGACCTATTTGGCTCAGGCGGCCTTTTCGGCCGTCTGCTGCCATTTGCCGAGGGCGGCAAGGCTGTTCATCTGGGCGCGATGGGCGAAGGCTGCCTGACCGGCGGCGATGTTTTCCACCTTGCCGCTCCATGCCTTCTGCGGAGCTGCCTGCAGCGCACGGCCATAGGAGAAGGTCAGCTTCCACGGATGCGGGCCGATGGCGTTGATCGCGTTGAGGTTGGCGGTTGCCTCTTCGTCGGACTGGCCGCCCGACAGGAAGGCGATACCCGGCACCGCGACCGGAACCGTCTCGCGGAAGAGTTTTATGGTCTTTTCGGCAACTTCCTCGGGGCTGTTCCTGATGCCCGACTTCTTGCCGCCAATGATCATGTTCGGCTTGAGGATCGTGCCTTCGAGATTGACGTTAGCCGCATAAAGCTCGGAATAGAGCTGCAGCAGCGTGACCTTGGTGATCTCGTAGCAGGTGTCAATGTCGTGCGAACCGTCCATCAGCACTTCCGGCTCGACGATCGGTACGATGCCGGCTTCCTGGCAAAGCGCTGCGTAGCGCGCCAGCGCGTGGCAGTTGGCGTCGATCGCGGTCGAGGACGGGACGTTTTCTTCTTCGTTGATGTCGATCACGCCGCGCCATTTGGCGAAGCGCGCGCCGAGCTTGTAGTATTCGGCGAGGCGCTCGCGCAGGCCGTCGAGGCCCTCGGTGATGGTGTCGCCCGGAAAGCCGGCCAGCGGCTTGGCGCCGGCATCGACCTTGATGCCCGGAATCGCGCCCGAAGCCCTGATGAGATCGACCAGCGGCGTGCCGTCGGCGGCCTTCTGGCGGATCGTCTCGTCATAGAGGATGACGCCCGAGATATAGTTCTTCATGGCGTTGGTGGAACGGAACAGCATCTCGCGGTAATCGCGGCGGCTATCGGCGGTGGATTCGACGCCGATCGCGTCGAAACGCTTCTTGATCGTGCCGCTGCTTTCGTCGGCAGCCAGAATACCCTTGCCGTCGGCAACCATTGCGGCTGCGATATCTTCGAGACGTTCGCTCATTCAAAATCTCCTCTGTGATCAGGGGCGAATAACAGAAGTGTGTGACGAACGGAATGCCGCCCAAATGCTTGAATCGATTGAAAGCCGATCACACCTCCCAACGAAGTATTTCACCTCGCCGGAAGGCAGGCCAGCGGATTCTTCGTCACGCCTTCAGGACGTCGACGCCGGGCAGGGGTTTGCCTTCCATCCATTCCAGGAATGCACCGCCGGCGGTGGAGACATAGCTGAAATCGTCGGCAGCACCCGCATGGTTGAGGGCCGCCACCGTATCGCCGCCGCCGGCGACCGAGACGAGCTTGCCTTCCTTCGTGCGGCTTGCTGCGTGCTTTGCGGCAGCAACCGTTGCGCGGTCGAAGGGCGCGATCTCGAAAGCGCCGAGCGGACCATTCCAGACCAGCGTCGCGGCGCGGTCGATCCACTGGTTGACGGTCTCGACCGTTTTGGGGCCGACATCGAGGATCATCGCATCGGACGGAACCGCGTCGATGGCGACGGTCTCGTTGGCGGCGTTGGCCTTGAACTCGCGGGCGACGACGCCGTCCGAAGGCAGGATGATGGCGCAGCCGGATTGCGCGGCCTCGATCATGATCTGCTTGGCGGTGGGCGCGAGGTCATGCTCGCAGAGCGACTTGCCGACATCGCTGCCGCGCGCCGCCAGGAAGGTGTTGGCCATGCCGCCGCCGATGACCAGCGCGTCGACCTTCTTCACCAGATTCATCAGCAGGTCGATCTTGCTCGAAACCTTGGCGCCGCCGACGATGGCGACGACCGGGCGGACCGGGTTGCCGAGGCCCTTTTCCAGCGCTTCCAGCTCTGCCTGCATGGTGCGGCCGGCATAGGCGGGCAGCAGGTGAGCAAGCCCTTCGGTGGAGGCGTGGGCGCGGTGGGCGGCGGAAAAGGCGTCGTTGACGTAGATGTCGCCATTGGCGGCGAGCTTTTTCGTGAAGTCCGGGTCGTTCTTTTCCTCGCCCTTGTAGAAGCGGGTGTTTTCGAGGAGCAGGATGTCGCCGTCCTTCATGGCCGTTACAGCCGCGGCAGCCTTGTCGCCAATGCAGTCCGAAGCGAAGGCGACAGGCTGGCCGATCACCTTGCCGGTTGCCTTTGCGATCGGCTCAAGGGACAGGGCGGGATCGGGACCGTCCTTCGGGCGACCGAAATGGGCGAGCAGGATGACTTTCGCGCCTTTGCCGGAAAGTTCCTTGATGGTGGGCGCGACGCGCTCGATGCGGGTGGCGTCGGTGACCTTGCCATCGGCGACGGGAACGTTGAGATCGACGCGGACGAGCATGCGTTTGCCTTTGACATCACCGATATCGTCGAGCGTCTTGAAACCGGCCATGGCAATTCGTCTCCTCGCTGAAAAAATCGGCCGAACCTTAGCGTGCCGGGCGCATGATGCAAGGCGAGCGTTGATCTGAGGGACGCGGCGAATCGCAGCAAGTCACGCTTCTTCGCCAGCTTTCTCCTTGACCGGCCTGCGGCGCAGCCGGTCGAACAGTCCGCCGATGCGTTCGCGCAGGTTTTCCGGAATCACTGGCTGTGGCGGGGTCGGCTCGAAGGACAGGCCGACGCCGATGATCTTGCCCTTCTCGTCCATGTCGCGGACGATCAGTTCGATCGGGCCGAGCGTGAGACGGTCGGCATACTCGGCATGTCCGCCGAGCCGCGAGAGCATCAGGCCGCCGATCGTCATCTCCCTTTCAGCCTCGGTCAGGCCGGGCCCATAGGCGGCTTCAAGCTCGGATGCCGATCTTTCCGGATCGACCGCAAAAGCGCCGAAGAAATCGGCGTCCTCGGGATCGACATCGACGCGGCTGGCAAACAGCCGGTCGAGCAGGGCCGGGTAGCGGTCGGAGACGAAGATGTAGACGCGGTCGCCGGCGAGCAGGCGACCGAAATCGGGGAACTTCATCGAGTGCCCTTCGCGCACCACCAGCGAGGGCCGCGCCCAGCGCGGCAGGCGTTCGCCGCGCAGCACCGGGCTGCCGGGCACGACGCGGTAGCTCAAGAGCTCGTGGTGCGCCGAGCCGGGCAATTCCAGCTCGACCTTTTCGATCGGGCCGGGGCGTGGCGGCACGATCAGGCCGAGACGACGCGCCAGCGGCCCGACCGTCCAGCCCTGAACGATGAGAGAGACCAGGACGACGATGAAGGCGGAATTGAAGATGTCCCGGCCGTGCTCCAGCCCGCTGAGCAGCGGCGTGATGGCAAGCAGGATGGAGACCGCGCCGCGCAGGCCGACCCAGGAGATGAAGGCTGTTTCCCGCTTCGGGAATTTGAACGGCTGCAGGCAAAGCCAGACGGCGAATGGCCGGGCGACGAAGATCAGGAACAGGCCGAGCACCACCGAGACGCCAAGGATGGCCGGGAACTGCGACGGCGTGGCGAACAGGCCCAGCACCAGGAACATGATGATCTGGGCCAGCCACGACATGCCGTCCTGAAAGCGCTTCAGCACCGAGGCCGCACGAATTTGCGAGTTCCCGGCGACAAGGCCTGCCAGGTAGACGGCAAGGAAACCAGAACCGCCAAGGGCGCCTGCGCCAGCGAAGACGAGCAGAGACAGGGTGAGCACGAAGATCGGCAGCAGGCCGTGGTCGAGATTGAGCCTTTCGACGAGACGGACGATGGCGAAGCCGCCGAGAATGCCGACGGCGGCACCCAGGCCCATGGTCAGGAAAAAGCCAATGATCAGGTCGGTAACCAGTACCTTGGCTTCGGGGTCGATGCCCATGGCGATGATCTCGACCAGCGTAATGGTGAGGAAGATGGCGATCGGATCGTTTGTGCCGGATTCGATTTCGAGCGTGGAGCGCACCCGGTCACGCAGATGGATATTGCCGGCACGCAGCAGGAAGAACACTGCCGCGGCGTCGGTGGAGGCGACAGCCGCGCCGAGGAGGAAGGATTCGAGCCAGGTGAAATTGGTAAGATAGTGGGTGGCGACGCCAAAAATGGCCATCGTCATGGTGACGCCGACTGTCGCCAGGGTGACGGCGGGCAACGCTGCCTGCCGCAGCACATTGACCGGCGTGCCAAACCCGGAATCGAACAGGATGACGGCCAGCGCCAGTGAGCCGGCAAAATAAGCAACGGGGGCATTGTCGAAGCGCAGGCCGAGGCCGTCGACGCCGCTAGCGAGACCGATGCCGAGGAACAGGAGCAGCAGCGGAGCGCCGAAACGGAAGGCTATCAGGCTCGAAAACGCCGCGGCCAGCACAAGGGCCGTACCCACCAGCGTCGCGAGATAGATAACATGATCCATAGGCGGCCTGTTTTCCTACCGTTTGAAATCTCCAGTTCAATGCACAGTGCGGCGAAGACATGGCCATGTGCAAGCAAGTTGCGCATTTCTATGAGAAATTTGTCCGGGCGCGGACGACCTAAAATGCCGAAAGTCCGCGGATGATTTCCAGGATGTTTGCGGGAAAGACGGGGTCCGATGTTCGTGCCAGCTCATCCTGCGACCACCAATGGTGCTCAGTCATCACCTGTTTTTCCAGGTCGGTCCAAAGCGTATCGGAAACGGCGTTGGCGTTCACCTGGATGGCGAAGAAGCGCTCGTCGGCGAGAACATGTTCGCCGTCGTGCATCTCCAGCACGAATTCGCGGCGTGCGACCTGCCCGCCAACGCTATCAATCTCGATGCCGGTCTCCTCGTGCAATTCGCGAATAGCCGCCTGTTCGAAGGTTTCGCCCACGTCCACTTCGCCGCCGGGCGTGGCCCAGAACGATTGTCCGGCCAGTGCGCCTTGCCTGTAGACGAAGCGAAACAGAAGAACCCTGTCGGCGGGATCGAAGACAAGCAGTCGTGAGGACGGTCTGGAGCGCATCAAATTTTCTCTTAAACGAAATGCCACGGTAGGGCGCTTCATGCATGAGGCCAAGTCGGTGCAGGCATTCCGGGTGCCGCAAACAAAAACGCCCGGCCGAAGCCGGGCGTTGTAGATGCGGTGTAGCGTCGGGCTGTCAGGCGATGACCTTGCTGAAAGCGACGGCGGTGTCGGCCATGCGGTTCGAGAAACCCCACTCGTTGTCGTACCAGGACATGACGCGCACGAGATTGCCCTCGATGACCTTGGTCTGGTCGAGCGCGAAGGTCGACGAGGCTGGGTTGTGGTTCAGGTCGATCGAGACCAGCGGCTCATTGGTGTAGGCGAGGATGCCCTTGAGCGGGCCGTCGGCGGCAGCGACGAGGGCTGCGTTGACCTCATCGACGGTGACCGTCTTCTTGGCGACGAACTTGAAGTCGATGACCGAAACGTTCGGGGTCGGCACGCGGATCGAGACGCCGTCAAGCTTGCCCTTGAGTTCCGGCAACACCAGGCCGACGGCCTTGGCGGCACCGGTCGAGGTCGGGATCATCGACATGGCGGCGGCGCGGGCGCGGTAGAGATCCTTGTGCATCGTGTCCAGCGTCGGCTGGTCGCCGGTATAGGCGTGGATCGTGGTCATGAAGCCCTTTTCGATGCCGAAGGCATTGTTGAGGACCATGGCGACCGGCGCCAGGCAGTTGGTTGTGCAGGAGGCGTTGGAGACGACGATATGATCCTTCGTCAGCTTGTCGTGGTTGACGCCGTAGACGACGGTCAGGTCGGCGTTGTCGGCAGGCGCCGAGACGAGGACGCGCTTGGCGCCGGCGGTCAGATGGGCCGAAGCCTTGTCCTTCGAGGTGAAGATGCCGGTGCATTCGAGCGCGATGTCGACGCCGAGTTCCTTCCACGGCAGCTGCGCCGGGTCCTTGATCGCGGTGACCTTGAACTTGTCGGTGCCGATGTTGATGGAGTCGCCTTCGACCTTCACTTCATGCGGGAAGCGGCCATGGACCGAGTCGTAGCGCAGCAGGTGGGCGTTGGTCTCGACCGGGCCGAGATCGTTGACGGCGACGACGTCGATGTCCTTGCGGCCGGATTCGTAGATGGCGCGCACGATGTTGCGGCCGATGCGGCCAAATCCGTTGATGGCAACTCTGACGGTCATGCTTGTTTCTCCCTGGGAGCCAAAGATCAGTGTTACTTCTTGTGAAGGCGCGCTTCGGCGGCCTTCACGGCGGCATCGGCAGTGATGCCGAAATGCGGGTAGAGCTGTTCGATCGTGCCGCTGGCGCCGAAGCCATACATGCCGATGAAGATGCCATCCTGGCCGATGAAGCGGTCCCAACCGAGGCGGATGGCCGCTTCGATGGCGATCTTGACCGGAGCCTTGCCGATGATGGCGGCCTGATAGGTCTCGCTCTGCTTCTCGAACAGCTCGAAGGCCGGAACCGAGACGACGCGGGTCGGGTGGCCATGCGCCTGCAATGCGGTGCGGGCGGCAAGCGCGATCTCGACCTCGGAACCGCTGGCGAAGATCGTCACGGCTGCGTCGCCGTCGGCGGTCGCCAATTCGTAGGCACCGTAGGCGCAGAGGTTTTCCTCGACGAATTCGGTGCGCACGGCCGGCAGGTTCTGGCGGGTCAGCGCCAGCGTCGAAGGCGTCCTGGTGTCTTCGAGCGCAAGCTGCCAGCATTCGGCAGCTTCCGTCGCATCGGCCGGGCGGTAGACATTGTGGTTCGGAATGGCGCGCAGTGCGGCCAGATGTTCGACCGGCTGGTGGGTCGGGCCGTCTTCGCCGAGACCGATCGAATCATGGGTCATGACGAAGATGACGCGGATGCCCATCAGCGAGGCAAGGCGCATCGCCGGGCGGGCATAGTCGGAGAAGGTGAGGAAGGTGCCGGAATAAGGGATGACGCCGCCATGCAGCGCCATGCCGTTCATCGCAGCGGCCATGCCGTGCTCGCGGATGCCGTAATAGACATAGCGGCCATCGTACTGGCCCGGCGCGATCGGGTTGGTCTGACTGGTCTTGGTGTTGTTGGAGCCGGTCAGGTCGGCAGAGCCGCCGATCGTCTCGGGCACAGCGCCGTTGATGACTTCCAGCGCCATTTCCGACGACTTGCGGGTCGCGACCTTGGGCTTGTCGGTGGCGAGCTTCTTCTTGTAGTCGGCGATCACGGTGTCGAAATTGCCCGGCAACTCACCGCGCATGCGGCGCTCGAACTCGGCGCGGATTTCGCTCTCAGTAGCGGCGAGGCGGGTTTCCCATTCCTTGCGCTTCTTGGCCGCGTTGAGGCCGGAAAGGCGCCAGGCGTCGAGAATGTCGGACGGAACCTCGAAGGGTGGGTAGCTCCAGCCCAGCGCCTTGCGGGCGCCGGCGATTTCTTCCGCGCCCAGCGCCGAGCCATGCACCTTGTTGGTGCCGGCCTTGGTAGGAGCGCCGAACCCGATGGTGGTGCGGCAGGCGATCAGTGTCGGGCGATCGGAGCGGCGAGCGGCTTCCAGCGCGTCGGCGATCGCTTCGGGATCATGGCCATCAACGCGCGAGGCGTGCCAGCCGGAGGCCTGGAAGCGGGCGAGCTGGTCGGTCGAATCCGAGAGCGATACCGGGCCGTCGATGGAAATGTGATTGTCGTCCCACATGACGATGAGCTTGTTGAGCTTCAGGTGGCCGGCAAGCGCGATGGCTTCCTGCGAGATGCCTTCCATCAGGCAGCCGTCGCCGGCCAGCACATAGGTGTAGTGGTCGACGAGGTCGTCACCAAACTTGGCGTTGAGGATGCGTTCGGCCAGCGCCATGCCGACCGAATTGGCCAGACCCTGGCCGAGCGGGCCGGTGGTGGTCTCGATGCCGGCGGCATGGCCATATTCGGGATGGCCGGCGGTGCGGGAGCCGAGTTGACGGAAATTCTTGATCTCGTCGATGGTGATATCTTCGTAGCCGGTCAGATAGAGCAGCGAGTAGAGCAGCATCGAGCCGTGGCCGGCCGACAGCACGAAACGGTCGCGGTCGGCCCAGTGCGGCGCCTTGGGGTCGTGCTTTATGAAGCGGGTGTAGAGCACGGTGGCGATGTCGGCCGCACCCATCGGCAGGCCGGGATGGCCTGAATTGGCCTTCTCGACGGCGTCCATGGACAGAAAGCGGATCGCGTTGGCCATCCGGTCGTGTTTTTCGCGTGATGTCATGATTGCTCGCCAAGCCTTGAATTTTGAGGGGGCAGACCCCTGGAGAAAGCACGGGGACACATAGCAGGCGCGCCGCGTGAGTCAACAAAAGCATGGTTTCCGGACGCAGAGATGACCGTGATTGGGCATGTCGTCGCACGATAGCGGGGGAAAGGACGAA
>VFQQ010002549.1_pt1 | contig 20117 bp, 20 predicted proteins | sample 3512341 | NCBI WGS metagenome assembly VFQQ01 (sample SAMN10412373, study PRJNA504923) | tailings metagenome | isolation source: Relicate 2 Philex TSF1 revegetated site | place: Philippines: Tuba, Benguet | collected 2017-08-29 | reverse complement strand
CCACCACCACCTTCACCCCGCTGTCGTTGAGGTTCTGCGCGTGCGCGTGGCCCTGCGAGCCGTAGCCGATGATCGCGACCGTCTTGCCCTTGATCAGGGAAAGATCGCAGTCCTTGTCGTAGAAAACTTTCATGGTGTCGTTTCGGGTTGGGGGATGAGAGACAGCGCCGCGTCGACGACGGCGGCGGGGGAGATGCGGGCCACGGCCTCCAGGCTGGCGGCGTAGCCCACGGGAATGCGCGGCGCGCCCAGGCGGCCGACGCGGCAACCCGTGGCCTGCGCCGCGGTGGCGGCCACCTCGGCGCCGAAGCCGGCGGTCTGCACCGCGTCGTGCACCACCAGCAGGCGGCGCGTGCGGGCCACGTCCTGCAATACCGCTTCGCGGTCCCAGGGCCAGAGGGTGCCGAGGTCGATCACGCTGGCGCTCACGCCTTGCGCGGCCAGTGCGTCGGCGGCCTGCGTGGTGGTGTGCACCGCGGCCGACCAGCTCACCAGCGTGATGTCAGCGCCGCGGCGCAGCGCATGGGCGCGGCCGGGCACATGCACCACCGATTCGTCCACCTCACCCTGCAGGCCCCAGAGTTCCTTGTTCTCCATGTAGATCACCGGGTCTTCGCCGCGCAGGGCGTGGGTGAGCATGCTGTAGTTGTCCTGCGGGGTGGCGGGGCACATCACCACCACGCCAGGCAGGTGCGCGAACCAGGCTTCCAGGCTTTGCGAGTGCTGGGCCGCGGAGTTCTGCCAGAAGCCGATGGGCATGCGCATCACCAGCGGCACGCGGCCCTGGCCGCCGAACATGTAGCGGTTCTTGGCGGCCTGGTTGACGATTTCGTCCATGCCGCAGAGCGCGAAGTCGACCACGCGCATTTCCACCACCGGGCGCATGCCCACCAGCGCCATGCCCACGCCGGCGCCGACGATGGTGGCCTCGGAGATCGGCGTGTCGATCACACGCTCGGGCCCGAAGGTGGCCTGCAGGCCTTTGTACTGCTGGAAGATGCCGCCGCGGCCAACGTCTTCACCGAGCACCACCACGCGCGGGTCGGCGCGCATGGCGTTGGCCATGGCGTGCACGGCGGCTTCGGCATAGGTCATTTTTGTCAGTGCCATGGGCCGGCTCCGGTGGTCTGGATGTCGGTGTAGGCCGCGGCCGGGTCGGGCGCGGGCGAGGCATTCGCAAAGGCCACGGCGTCGTCGATTTCTGCCTGCACGGCGGCGTCCACCGCGTCGAGCTGGGCCGCGCTGGCGCCGCGCTCCAGCGCGCGGGTGCGTGCGCGGCGCAGCGGGTCGGCGTCGATTGCGCCCTGCAGGTCGTTCGGGTCGCGGTAGGCCTGCTTGTCCACCGACACGTGGCCACGCACGCGCCAGGTGAGGGCGTGCAGCAGTTGCGGGCCTTCGCCCGCGCGGATCTTCTCGACCAGGCGGCCGGCCGCGGCGTGCACGGCCTCCACGTCGTTGCCGTCGGCCGTTTCACCGGGCACACCCAGCGCCAGCGCACGCGCCGCCACGCCGGGGCCGGCGGTGAGGCCGGCGGTGCTGGTGGTGGCCGAGAACTTGTTGTCTTCGCAGATGAAGAGCACCGGCAGCTGGTAGACGGCGGCCCAGTTGAGCGCTTCGAGGAAGGGGCCGCGGTTGATGGCGCCGTCGCCGAAGAAGCAGGCCACCAGGTGCGGCTTGCCCTGCAGCTTGAGCGCCTGCGCCGCGCCGCAGGCAATGGGCAGGCCCGCGGTGACGACGCCGTTGGCGCCCAGCATGCCGACCGAAAAATCGGCGATGTGCATGGAGCCGCCCTTGCCGCCGTTGCTGCCGTCGGCGCGACCGAACAGCTCGGCCATCATGCGGCGCATGTTGCCGCCCTTGGCCAGCGTGTGGCCGTGGCCGCGGTGCGTGCTGGTGAGCAGGTCGTCGCGCGTGAGGTGGGCGCACACGCCGGTGGCCACTGCTTCCTGCCCGATGGACAGGTGCAGCGGGCCGCGCACCTTGGCGCGTTCGTCCACCTGCGCGCCGAGCACGCCCACGCCGCCCTGGCTGGCGACCTCGGCCGCGAGTTCGAAGGCGCGGATGCGCGCCATGGTTTTGTAGAGCTCGATCATGGGGTGCGTGTTCACAGGGCCATGGCGGTGATCTGCGGGAAGGCCGCGATGATCACCACGCCCACCAGCAGGGCCACCAGGTAGGGCCAGATGGCGCCGATGACTTCGTCGGGCGGGGCGTTGCCGATGCGGCAGGCGATGTAGAAGCCCACGCCGATGGGGGGCATCATCAAACCAATGTTCATGGCGCAGACGATGACCATGGCGTAGTGGATGTCGTTGATGCCCAACGACTTGGCGATGGGGAACATGATGGGCGCCAGCAGCAGCACCGCGGGCAGGCCTTCGAGCAGGCAGCCCAGCGCCACGAACACCAGGATGGTGACGGCCATGAAGCCGATCCAGCCGCCGGGCAGGGTGGTCATGAACACCGAGAGCTGCTGCACCACGCCGCTTTGCGTGATGGACCAGGCCATGGCCGAGGCCGCGCCCAGCACCAGCAGCACCACGCCCGAGAGCGCGGCGGTTTCCACCAGCATGTCGTAGAACTTGCGCAGGCCGATGCCGCCGTACATGACCTGGCCCACGAAGAGCGCGTAGACCACGGCGACGGTGGAGACCTCGGTGGCGGTGGCCACGCCTTCGCCCACCGCGGCGCGGATGAGGAAGGGCAGCACCAGCGCGGGCGCGGCGATGATGAGGAAGCGGCGCACCATGGACATGGGCGCACGTTTCGCGTCGTGCATGTCTTCGTTGCGCGCCTTCCAGCGCGCCAGCACCAGCAGCACGGCCAGCAGCACCATGGCGATGACGAAGCCGGCCTGGAACAGGCCCGCGATGGACACGCCCGCCACCGCGCCGAGCACGATCAGCACGATGCTGGGCGGCACGGTGTCGGCCATGGCGGCGCCGGTGGCCAGCAGCGCCACCATCTCGCGCGGTTTGTGGCCGCGGCGTTTCATCTCGGGGAACAGGGCGGGCGCCACGGTGGCCATGTCGGACACCTTGGAGCCCGAGATGCCCGAGACGATGAACAGCGAGCCCAGCAGCACGTAGGACATGCCGGCCTTGATGTGGCCGAGCAGCGAGGCCAGGAAATCGACGATGGCCTTGCCCATGCCGGTGGCGTCGAGAATGCAGCCGAGCAGCACGAAGATGGGCACCGAGACCAGCACCAGGCTGGACATGCCTTCGTCCATGCGGCCGATGACCACGGTGAGCGGCACGTGCGTGGAGAAGGCGAGGTAGCACACCGCGCCCACGCCGAAGCAGAAGGCGATGGGCACGCCGGCCGCCAGGCACACCGCGGCGAAGCCGATGAGGAAGATGCCGATGTTGGCCGGCCCCAGCTTCATGAGCTGCGGCGAGAAGTGCCAGCAGGCCAGGGCCACGGCACCGACCACGAACGCGGCCAGGGCCAGATCGAACTTGCGCGCGGAGCGGCCCGCGTACAGCAGCACCATGCCCAGCATGGCGATGAAGCCGAAGGCGATGGAGCTGACGCGAAAGGTGTTGGGCATGTCCAGCGCGGGCGTGTGGATGAACCACTCGTCCTTCGCGTAGTCGATGGCGGGGCCGATGAGGGCCAGCAGCACGGCGGCAATGGCCACCAGCGCGAAGGCGTGCACAAACTCGCGTGCGCGCGTCGGCAGCAGATCGACGAACAGGCCCAGGCGCAGGTGCTCGTTGCGGTGCACGGCGATGGCCGCGCCCAGCATGGTGAGCCAGATGAAGGAGATCGAGACGACCTCGTCCGACCACACCAGCGATTTGTTGAACAGGTAGCGCGAGATCACGCCCACCAGCAGCAGCACCGTGATGTTGAGCATCAGGAGGGCCGAGACGGCCTCCAGCGGCTTGAGCCAGAACGGGCTGCGGCGGGTGTCGTGAAGGACGGTGCCCTTGTAGGCACCGTCCGCGTCGGCAGAAGTGCCGGCGATGAGTTCTGTCATGTCAACCCAGTGTCTGTCAGCCCAGCTTGCCGGTGTACTTTTCCATCACGGCCCAGGCCTCGTCACCGAACTTGGCCTTCCACTCGGCGTAGAAGCCGGCGCTGCGCAGCTTGTCGCGGAACGGTGCGGTGTTGGGCGAGTTGAAGACGATGCCCTTGGCGGTCAGGTCTTTCTGCAGGGTGGCTTCGTTGGCGGCCACGTCCACGCGCTCCTTCATGGCGGCGTCGTTCAGATGCTTGGTGACGATGTCGCGGATGTTGGGCGGCAGGCGGTCCCAGGCGCGCTTGTTGATCAGCGTCCAGAAGCCGTCCCACATGTGGTTGGTGAGCGAGCAGTACTTCTGCACTTCGTAGAGCTTGAAGTTGGAGATGACCGCAAACGGGTTCTCCTGGCCGTCGGCCACCTTGGTCTGCAGCGCGGTGTACATCTCCGACGCGTTGATCGAGATCGGCGACGCACCGAAGGCCTTGAACATCGACGTCCACATCGGCGACACGGGCACGCGGATCTTGAAGCCTTCGAGGTCGGCCGGCGTGTTGATGGGCTTGGTGGAGGTGGTGGTCTGGCGGAAGCCGTTGTCCCAGATGCGGTCGAGCGCGTGCAGGTTGACCTTGGCGATCTGCGCGCGGATGTAGGCGCCGACGTCGCCGTCCATGGCCTTCCACACCGCGTCGTAGTTGGGGAAGGCGAAGCCCAGGCCGTTGAGCGCGGCGGGCGTGACGAGCGTGGACAGGATCAGGCCGGAGAGGTTGAACATCTCCACGCCGCCCGAGCGCAGCTGGCTCAGCGTGTCGGTGTCGGAGCCGAGCTGGTTGCTCGGGAAGAGCTGGATCTCCATGCGGCCATTGGTTTCCTTCTTGATGGCCTCGACCGCCTCCTTGGCGCGCACGTTCATGGGGTGCTGCGGCGGCTGGTTGTTGGCGTACTTGAAGGTGAACTCGGCGCTCTGGCCATAGGCCAGCTTGATCGGCGCGGCGACGCTGGCCGCGGCGATGCCGGTGGCCTGGATGAGGGTGCGGCGGGAAAGGGTCATCGTTGTCTCCTCGGGTTGGAACTTGTGGGGGGCGGGGGAAACTCAGGCGGCGGCCGCGCTGGGCGTGGCAGCGGGAATGTCGAACAGCTTGGGCATGAACAGGCCGCTGGCGAGGTAGCCACCGTCGACACCCAGCGTCTGCCCGGTGATGAAGCTGGCCTGTTCAGAGCAGAAGAACACTGCGGCGGCCGACACCTCCTGCGGCGAGCAGAAGCGGTGCATGGGGCATACATCCAGGTAGGTGTTGGCCTTGGAGCTGCCGTGCAGCGTGCGGATCATGGGCGTGTCGACGAAGCCCGGCGCGATGGCGTTGACGGTGACGCCGCGCGCCGCGACTTCGATCGCGAACTGGCCCGTCATGGCGATGAGCGCGGCCTTGGAGCTGCCATATGCCAGGCGCCCGGTGCCGGCGCGCACACCGCTGATGGACGAGATGTTCACGATGCGGCCCCACTGCTGCGCCTGCATGGCGGGCAGCACGCGCTGCGTGAGCAGCATGGGCGCGGTGAGGTTGATGGCCAGCGTGCTGTTCCATTGCGCCAGCGTCACGTCGGCCGCGGGCTGCGTGGAAACCACGCCCGCGTTGTTGACCAGGATGTGGATGGTGGGGAAGCGCTGCAGCAGCGCGTCCATGCTGTGCTGGATCGCGTCGGCGTCGGCGAGATCGAGCACCACAGCCAGGGCCTGGCCGCCCGCGCCGCGGATGGCCTGCACGGCCTCTTCGGCCGCCGGGCCGTTGCGGTCCACGATGCAGACCATCGCGCCCTGCTGCGCAAGGTCGTGTGCGATCTGCAGGCCGATGCCGCTGGCTGCGCCGGTGATCAGAGCGACCCGGCCGGTGTGCTGCTTAGGGTTGTCCATCTCGCCCTTGTGAGGTTGAATGTCCAGAATGTGAATCAGTGGCCTCGATATTGGCAGCACGCCAACCATTGGCCTCCGAGGAAAACCCTGAAACGCCCTGCAAAAGCGGTTCACTATGTGGATCGGCTTTTGCGGGTAAGTACCGACATGAACCCACCCGAACTCCCGGCCGGTGACACGCCTGGCGCGCAGACGCTGCGGCGCGGGCTGGGCATCCTCAAGCTGCTGGCGCGCCACCAGCCCGACGGCCTGCGCATCGGCGAGATCGGCCGCCGCCTGGGCTTGAGCAAGGCCACGGCGGTGCGGCTCACGCACACGCTGGCGGACGAGCGCTTCGTGGTGCACGACGCGGCCTCGCGCTGCTACCGACTCGGGCCCGAGTCCTTCGTGGTGGGCCTGGCGGCCGAGCCAAGCTACTCGTTGCAGCGCCTGGCCACGGCCTCGCTGCGCGCCTTCGCGCTCGAAACCGGCGACTGGGTGTTCTTCTCGGTGGTGCAGGGGCTGGAGGTGATCTGCCTGTCGCGCGAGACCGGGCACGGCCCGATACCGAGCGACGCGCTGCGCCTGGGCGACCGCCACCCGCTGGGCGTGGGCGCGGGCGGCCTCGCCATCCTGGCCGCGCTGCCCGACGACGAGGTGGACACCGCACTGCAGGTGAACGGCCGCCACATCGACGAGAACTACCCCAAATCGCCCGTGGCCGTGATCCGCCACCTGGTGGCCGAGACGCGCGAGCGCGGCTACGCCGTCATTCCCGGCATCGTGGTGCCGGGCTACTGGGCGCTGGGCGTGCCGCTGCTGCAGCGCGACGGCCGCCCGGTGGGCGCGATCGTGCTGGTGGCCAGCGAATCGCGCCTGCACCCCACGCGCCGTAACGCGCTGGGCGACCGCATGATCAGCATGAGCCGCGATTTGATGAGCCGAGCGGAGCAGGGCGCGGCGCATTGACGGCCCCAGGCCACTTGCCGTGGCGCCACCGGTTCCCATAATCCCCGCGTGGCCCCACCGCTCACGCAATCGATCCGCTTCTGCACCACCGCCGACGGGGTGCGGATTGCCTATGCCACCACGGGCCACGGCCCGCCGCTGGTGCGCGCGGCGCACTTCCTCACGCACATCGACGTTGACCTGGACAGCCCGGTGTGGCGGCCATGGATCGAGGAGTTGAGCCGTGAGCACACGCTGATTCGCTACGACGGCCGCGGTTGCGGCCTGTCGGACCGCACCGGCGCGCCGCTCTCGCTCGATGCGTGGCTGGCAGACCTGGAGGCGGTGGTGAACGCTGCGGGCTTGCAGCGCTTTGCCTTGCTGGGTTGCTCGCAGGGCGCGGCGATTGCCGTGGCCTGCGCGGCGCGCCACCCGGAACGTGTGTCGGCGCTGGCCATCATCGGTGGTTACGTGCGCGGGCTCATGCACCGCCAGCCCACGCCCGTGCAGTTGAAGGAGGCGAAGCTGCTGCTCGACCTGATCGAGGTGGGCTGGGGGCAAGACAACGAGGCTTTCCGCCAGGTGTTCACCTCGCTCTTCATTCCCGGTGGCACGCCCGAACAGACGCACTGGTTCAACGAACTGGAGCGCCTTTCGTGCAGCCCCGAACACGCGGCGCGCACCATGGCTGCCTTCGGGCAGATCGACGTGAGCGAGCTTGCCCGGCAACTGCGCTGCCCGACGCTGGTGATGCACGCGCGCGGCGACATGCGCGTGCCCTTTGACGAAGGCCGACACATCGCGGGCCTGATCGAGGGCGCGCAGTTCGTGCCGGTGGACAGTCGCAACCATGTGCTGCTGCAACAGGAACCCGTGTTCGCCGCGAGCTTTGCCGCTGTGCGTCGCTTCCTTGCACAGGCCGATCCGGTGGCTGCGGCACCCAAGGCGTTTGCGCAGCTCACGGCGGGCGAGCAGGCGCTGCTGGAGTTGCTCGCTCAGGGGCGCGACAACCTGCAGATCGCCGCCCACCTGGGCTTGAGCGAGAAGACCGTGCGCAACAAGGTCTCGGCCGTGTTCACCAAGCTTGAGGTCGCCACGCGCGCCCAGGCCATCGTGCTCGCGCGCCAGGCCGGCTACGGCGCGGGTTGAGCGGGACGCTTGTCCCGGCCTCGGGGCGGTGCCGGTGCGCCATTCGGGACGGTTGTCCCGCACGAAGGGGGCGCTCGACCGGTGCAATCACCCCCATGCGCAACGTGCGCATGGGAGGTCGACATGAGCGCCATCGGTTACCCCGCTTCAACACTGCCTGCCGAACCCCGCCTGGCCACCGCGCTGCGCCGCTGCCGCGAGGCCATGAAAGCCTGGCTTGGCCGCAGCTGGCAGGCCGCCTGCCGACACGCCGAGCGGGTGGACCGGTTCGTGCCGTACTACTGAGAGCGGCGCAGGGCGCACCTACACTGGTGCCTCGCTCCAACCCGTGAGGCCACCATGCTCCAACTGCGCCCCAACTGCGAGTGCTGCAACACCGATCTGCCACCCGACGCGCGCGACGCGCTGATCTGCTCGTTCGAGTGCACGTTCTGCGAGGACTGCTCTAAGCACCGGCTGGCGGGTGGCGTGTGCCCCAACTGCGGCGGTGAACTGGTGCGCCGGCCGGTGCGGCCCGCGGCGAAGCTGGCGAAGAACCCGGCCTCGACCGAGCGGGTGTTCAAGCCGCAGGGTTGCGCGGCGGTTTGAGCGTGGCGGTGCTCAGGCCGCCAGCGTCTTGAGCCCGAGCCAGGTGAGCAGCAGCGAACCGAACAGGTGCAACGACGACACCCCCAGCGCGAGCACGAAGCGCCCTTGCTGCAGCAGCGTGATGACCTCGATGGAGAAGGTGGAGAAGGTGGTGAGCGCACCCAGCAGGCCGGTGACGATGGCCAGGCGCCAGACCGGATCGATGTGCGGGTTGGCGTGCAGCACCGCGAACGTGAGGCCGATGGCGTAGGCGCCGACCCAGTTGGCGGCCAGCGTGCCCCAGGGCAGCAGGCTGTGCGGGTGGTTCAGCCACAGGCCCAGGCGCCAGCGCAGCAGCGCGCCGATGCAGGCGCCGATGCAGATCGCGATCACCGAGGCCATGGCGGTCAGAACGGCGGGCCGTCGGCGTCGGCCGCGGTGGTGGCCGCACCGGTGGTGACGGCGGGCTCATGGCCCGGCACCTGGCCGGGTTGCAGTTCACCGCCGAGAGCGGCGATCAGTGCGTCGAGCACGCCGCGCAGTTCACCGGTGCCGATGGCGACGTTGCTGTCAAAGGTCTCTTCGTCTTTCGACGTCTGTTCTTCGAACACGCCTTCCAGGAACTGGATCTTCTTGAGCGCCATGCTTTCGGTGAGCGTGAAGCCGACGCGGCCTTCCCAGTTGAGCGCCAGGCGCGTGGGCAGCTTGCCTTCGCTGATGTGGCGGCGCACCTCGTCGTTGAAGAGGTGGTGGCGCGTGAAGCGCACCACCGAGCGCTCTTCGTCGCTGGAGCGCAGCTCGCAATCGCGCTCCACGGCCAGGCCTTCGGGCCATTGCTCGGCGTCGGTCACGCTGAGCCATTGCGTCATGGCGGCCTGCGGCGTCATCTGCGTGTTGAACAGCGTGAGGGCCAGGCCATCGAAGGCGCGGACCAGGGCGGTGATCAGGTCGTCGAGCTTGCCCTGGCTGCTGGCATCCGTGGCCAGCCAGCCGCGCTCGGGGTCGATCCAGACCCAGTGGCTTTGCTGGCGTGCAAAGGCCTGGGGCAGCAGCGATTGCAGGGCGTCTTCGCGCAGGCCTTTCACTTCCTTCTTGCCGGGCTTGCGGCCGGTGGTGGCCTCGATGTGGTCGGCGGCCTCTTGTGCCTTGCGGCGCACCACGGCGCCGGGCACGGCCTTGCTTTCGATCTGCAGTTTGAGGATGCGCTGGCCGGCGATGGCCTCCACCAGCGGGCCATGGGCCTCGCCGCGCGGCTCGACCCAGCCGACCGATTTGTCTTGCGTGGCGCCGCAGGGAACGAAGCGCGCGCCATCGAGCGCTTTCTCCATCGCAGCGGGCGTGGGCGACCAGCCGGGCGCGATGCGATAGAGCGTGAGGTTCTTGAACACGAAACGGGTCTCCGGAAAAAACAACCCCGCGCACCTGGCGGTGGCGGGGTGGTCATCTTAGCGAGCGGCGTTCCTACATCTTGGAAGGCATCCAGGTGACGAGGCCCGGGAACCAGTAGAGCAGCAGCACCGCGAACACCATGATGAAGAAGTAGGGCAGGCAGGCCATGGCGATCCAGGTGATTTCGCGCTTGGTCATGCCTTGCAGCACGAACAGGTTGAAGCCCACCGGGGGCGTGATCTGCGCCATCTCGACCACGATGACGATGAAGATGCCGAACCAGATCAGGTCGATGCCGGCGGCGGTGACGGTGGGCAGGATCACGCCCATGGTGAGCACGATCATGGAGATGCCGTCGAGGAAGCAGCCGAGCACGATGTAGAACACGGCCAGCGCGATCAGCAGCATGCCGGGCGTGAGGCCCAGGCCACCCACCCACTCGGCCAGGTGCCGCGGCAGGCCGATGTAGCCCATGGACAGCGTGAGGAAGGCCGCGCCCGCGAGGATGAGCGCGATCATGCAGTAGAGCCGCGTGGCGCCCAGCAACGAATCGCGAAAGCTCTGCCAGTTGAGCGAGCGCTGCGAGGCCGAGAGCACCAGCGAGCCCACCACACCGATGGCCGCCGCCTCGGTGGCGGTGGCGATGCCGCTGTAGATGGCGCCGATGACGCTGCCGATGAGCAGCACCACCGGAATGAGGTGGCGCGATTCGCGCAGCTTCTGGCCAAAGCTCATGCCCGCGTCGGCCTCGGGCACCTTGGTGGGGTTGAGCAGCGCCCACACCACGATGGCACCACTGAACAGGGCCGCCAGCACGATGCCGGGAATGACGCCCGCCACGAACAGCTTGGCGATCGAGACCTCGGCCGCGACGCCGTAGACGATCATGATGATCGAGGGCGGAATGAGCAGGCCCAGCGTGCTGGCGCCACCGAGCGAACCGACGATCTTCTCGGGCGGGTAGCCGCGGCGCGTGAGCTCGGGGATGGTCATCTTGCCGATGGTGGCGCAGGTGGCCGCCGACGAGCCCGACACCGCCGCGAAGATGGTGCTGCCCAGGATGTTGGTGTGCAGCAGCCGCCCGGGCAGCGCGTTCACCCAGGGCGCCAGGCCCTTGAACATGCTCTCCGACAGCTTGGTGCGGAACAGGATCTCACCCATCCACACGAACAGCGGCAGCGCGGTCAGCGTCCAGCTGCTGGCCGAGCCCCAGATGGTGAGCGCCATCGCGTCGCCCGCGGGGCGAGACGAGAACAGCTCCATGCCGATCCAGGCCACGCCCGCGAGCGTGAGGCCGATCCACACGCCACTGCCCAGCAGCAGGAACAGCGAGACGATGAGCAGGGTGGTGACGACGAACTCATTCATGGCGCGTCTCCGCTTCGGTGCGCGTGCGTTGGCCGCGCAGTTCCAGCGCCCACTCGTCAATCAGCGCGATGCAGAGCACCGTACAGCCCAGGCCCATGAGGATCTGCGGGATCCACAGGGGCGTGGCGTCGGCCGAGGTGGAGATGTCGTGGAACTGGTGCGATTGCCACACCAGGCGCCACGAGAACCAGGCCAGGGCACCGCTCATGAGCACGGCCACCGACAGCGCCCACAGTTCCAGCCCGCGGCGCGCGCCACCGGTGAGCTTGCCGATGATCAGCGTGACGCGGATGTGTTCGTTGCTCTTGAGCGTGTGGGCCAGCGCCAGGAAACCGGCGCCGGCCATGGCGTAGCCCGCGTAGGCGTCGGTGCCCGGCACGTAGAAGCCGACCAGGCGGCTCACGATGGACAGCAGCACCATCGCGAGCACACCGATCATGAACAGCGCGGCGAGCCAGCCCGCGCCGAGGTAGAGGCCGTCAAGCGCCTTTCGCATCGGGTGTCTGCTGCCTCACTTGCGGTACGCGTCGATCAGCTGCTGGCCCTCGGGGCCGGCCTTGCCCAGCCATTCCTGCAGCATGGTGGCGCCCACCTTCTGCAGATCGGCCTTGAGCGCGGCCGACGGCGGCTCGATCGTCATGCCGTTGGCTTTGAGGATGGCCATGGTGTCGGTGTTGACCTTCTCGGAGGCGGCCCAGCCACGTGCCTCGGCATCGGCCGCGGCTTTCAGCAGCGCGTCCTGCGTGGGCTTGTCGAGCGCGTCGAAGGCGCGCTTGTTGGCGATGACCGCGTTCTTGGGCAGCCAGGCCTGCACGTCGTAGTAGAACTTCAGGTGCTCGTAGAGCTTGCTGTCCACGCCGGTGGCGCCGGAGGTCATGTTGGTTTCCACGACACCGGTGGCCAGGGCCTGCGAGAGTTCGGCGGCCTGCACGGTGACGGGCTGCGCGCCCACCAGCTCGGCGATGCGCGAGGTGGCCGGGCTGTACGCGCGCCACTTGCTGCCCTTGAGATCGGCCGCGCTGGCGAGCGGCTTCTTGCTGTACACGCCCTGCGGCGGCCAGGCCACGGCATAGAGCAGCACCATGCCTTGCTCGGCGAGCTTCTTCTCCAGAATGGGCTTCTGCGCGGCGTAGAGCTTCTTCGACTCGGCGTAGCTGGTGGCGAGGAAGGGAATGCCGTCCACACCAAAGACCTGCCACTCGTTCTGGAAGTTGGCGAGCAGGACTTCACCGGCCTGCGCCTGGCCACCCTGCACCGCGCGCTTGATCTCCGGCGCCTTGAACAGCGAGGCACCCGGGTGCACCGTGATCTTGAGCTTGCCGCCCGTGGCTTTCTCGACGTCGCTGGCGAAGCTGGCAAGATTGACCGAGTGGAAGTTGGTGGCCGGGTAGGCGGCCGGCAGATCCCACGCGGTCTGTGCCTGGGCGCTGGCACCGAAGGCGAAAGCCGCAGCGGCAAGGGCGAACTTGAATTTCATGGTCACTCCAAGGTGTTGAACGGATGACAAAGACGGGCAGCATAGTTGCAAAAGCCGGGCCAGGCCCGTCCGTGTTTCCCCGGAGGCCGGCGTGAACCTGCGCTTCGTCGAAGCCTTCTATTGGGTGGCCACGCTCAAGAGCGTGACGCGCGCGGCCGAAAAACTCTTCCTCACGCAGTCGGCCATGTCCAGCCGCATCGCGGCGCTCGAAGAAGAGCTGGGCGTGCTGCTGCTCGACCGGCGCGACAAGCAGTTCCGCCTGACCACTGCGGGCACGCGCTTCCTGGTCTATGCCCAGCGCCTGCTGGAGCTGCAGCGCGAGGCCAAGGCCGAGATGGGATCGGGCGAGGCGCTGGCGGTGTCGCTGCGCATCGGGGCCATCGAATCGGTGCTGCATTCGTGGCTGATTCCGTGGATGGAGCAGTTGCGCACGGAACACCCGTCGCTGGAACTGGAGCTGTCGGTGGAAACCACGCCCATCCTGCTGGAGCAGATGCGCCGCGGCACGCTGGACCTGGCGTTCGCTGCCCAACCCACGGTGAGCGATGGCGTGCGCGCCCGCGCGCTGCCGTCGATGGAGATGGTGTTCGTGGGCAGCGCCAGCCTGCACCGGCGGCGGCGCTACACGCTGGCCGAACTGGCCGAGCTGGAGCTGCTCACCTTCCAGCGCGGCTCGCTGCCGCACGTGGCGCTGCTCGATCTGTTCCGCGCCGCGCGCGTGGAGCCGCGGCGCGTGCACACCATCTCCTCGGTGTCGGCCATGCTGCAGATGGCGCAGGGCGGCTTCGGCGTGGCCACGCTGCCGCGCGAGGCGGTGCAGCACCTGTTCGTGGTGGCCGACTTGCGCGAACTACCGTGCGATGCGCGGCTGCAGCCGCTGCCGATCCATGCGAGCTACCGCAGCGACCCGTCCACCCAGGCGGTGGAGACGGTGATGCGCTCCGCCCAGGCCTTCGTGGAAGCGTGGAGTGCGGTGCGCGAAGGCACCGCAATGGGGCGATCGAAGTCGAAAGTGCCCCAAGCCAAGGCATCGAGAAAATCGATGAGCTGAGCAAGAAAATTTGCGTTTGTGGTCGCCGGGGCGGCTCCACACAATCCAGCCCAACGTGACAAGCCCGTCACGAAGCCACACGAACCGGCCAGGCCGGTGGAGCTGGAGACGCACCGTGGGATTGCGAGAAGAACTGCAGACGCGCCACATTGACACCGGCGCCCGGGCCCTGGCCGAGCGGGTGCGCGGGCCGATCCGCCGCGGCGAATGGACGAGGCACACCAGTGGCCTGGCCGACGAGCTGGTGCAGGGCAATGTGGTGATCCTGCCGCAGGCGCTGGCCGACGATTTCCTGCAGTTCTGCGAAAGCAACCCCAAGCCTTGCCCGCTGCTGGCCGTGGGCACCCCGGGCGACCCCTTGCTGCCCACACTGGGCGAGGGCATCGACATTCGCAGCGACCTGCCGCGCTACCGCGTGTGGCGCGAGGGCGAACTGGTGGATGAGCCCACCGACATCCAGGCGCTCTGGCGCGACGACCTGGTGACCTTCGTGATCGGGTGCTCGTTCTCTTTCGAGCAGGCGCTGATGGCCGCGGGCATGCGCCTGCGCCATGTGGACCAGGGCCGCAACGTGGCCATGTACCAGACCAATGTGCCCACTGTGCCCGCGGGCCCGTTCGCCGGCCCCATGGTGGTGAGCATGCGCCCCCTCAAGGCGGCCGATGCATCGCGCGCCGCGCAGATCACGGCGCGCTTTCCGGAAGTGCATGGTGCGCCGGTGCACATCGGCGACCCGGCCCTCATCGGCATTGCCGACCTCTCGCGGCCCGACTACGGCGATGCCGTGGACGTGATGACCGACGAAGTGCCTGTGTTCTGGGCCTGCGGCGTGACGCCCCAGGCGGCCATTGCCCAGGCCCGCCCCCCGTTCTGCATCACGCACGCCCCTGGCGCGATGTTGATCACCGACCTTCTCAACCACCAACTCGCCATCGAACAAGGAGTGTGACCATGATCAAGACGGTATTCGGCCTCGCGGCCCTGGCCCTGGCCGGTGCGGCCCACGCACAAGCCAAGTGGGACCTGCCCAGCGGCTACGGCGCCAACACCTTCCAGGTGCAGAACCTGCAGCAGTTCGCCAACGACGTGGACAAAGCCACCGGCGGCAAACTGAAGATCACCCTGCACGCGGGCGGATCGCTCTACAAGGCCAACGAGATCAAGCGCGCGGTGCAGACCGGGCAGACGCCCGCAGGAGAATTCATCATCTCGGGCGCAGCCAACGAGAACCCCCTGTTCGGCGTGGACTCGGTGCCCTTCCTGGCCACCGGCTACGCCGATTCGCGCCGCCTGTACAACGCGGCCCGCGGCGCGCAGGAGAAGGTGCTGGCGCAGCAAGGCATGAAGGTGCTGTTCTCGGTGCCCTGGCCCGGGCAGTCGCTGTACTCGATCAAGCCGATCAACACCGCGGCCGACCTGGCCGGCACCAAGATGCGCGCTTACAACCCGGCGACCACGCGCATCGCGCAACTGCTCAAGGCGCAGCCGGTGACGATCCAGCTGGCCGAGCTGCCGCAGGCGCTGGCCACGGGCGCGGTGCAGAACTTCCTCACGTCCAGCGCGAGCGGGGTGGAGAGCAAGCTGCACGAGCAGGTGAAGCACTTCTACCCGGTGTCGGCCTGGCTGCCGCGCAACGTGACGGTGGTGAACCTGAAGGACTTCAACGCGCTCGACAAACCCACGCAGGACGCGCTGCTCAAGGCCGCGGCCGAAGCCGAGACGCGTGGTTGGGCGATGAGTGAAAAGCTCGATGGCGAGTACATCGATCAACTCAAGGCCGCGGGCATGGCGATCACGCCGCCGAGCGAGGACCTGAAGAAGGCGCTGGCCGCCATTGGCGATTCGATGACCGCCGAGTGGATCAAGGCCGCTGGCCCCGAGGGCCAGGCCATCGTCGACGCGTACCGCAAGTAACTCCCCGCCGCGCGGCGCGCGGCGTCTCCCCCCCTTCATCCGTTTTCGTGGCGAGGAGCTCACGATGGACAAGCTCGTCCTGCATTTCTTCCGCTGCCTGCTGGCACTGGCCAGCGTGGCCATGGTGGCGGCCTTCGTGACGGTGAGCCTGAGCGTGCTCTCGCGCCTGTTCGGCTGGGACATGCCGGGGCTGGACGCTTACGCGGGCTACGCCATCGCGGCGGCGCTGTTCCTGGCCTTGCCATCGACGCTGGTGCGTGGCGAGCACATCCGCGTGACGCTGGTGCTCGATCGCCTGTCGCCGCGCGGCCAGCGCGTGCTGGAGTGGTGGTGCCTGCTCGCGGGCCTGGGCCTGTCGCTCTACATCGCCTGGTACACGCTGCACCTGGCCTGGATCTCGCACGCCACGCACGACGTCTCGCCATCGGCCGACGCCACGCCGCTGTGGATGCCGCAGATCGCGATGGTGCTGGGTTGCCTGGGCCTGGCCATGGCCTTCGTGCAGGCGCTGGTGTGGCGCCTGCAGGGGCGCGAGTTGATCGCTGCCAACACGGCCGCCGCCACCGAATGAACCCGCTCGCAACCCCCTTCAAGGAAACGCCATGGAAGCCGTGATCGCCCTGGTGCTCATCGTCGCCCTGCTGGCCGTGCTCGGCTCGGGCCTGTGGATCGGCCTGTCGCTCATCGCGGTGGCGGTGGTGGGCATGGAGCTCTTCACCTCGCGCCCGGTGGGCGACAGCATGGTGCTCACCATGTGGGGCGCCACCTCGAGCTGGACGCTCACCGCCTTGCCGCTGTTCCTGTGGATGGGCGAGATCCTGTTCCGTAGCCGCGTATCAGACAGCCTGTTCAAAGGCCTGGCGCCGTGGCTGAACTGGTTGCCCGGGCGGCTGCTACACGCCAACGTGGTGGGCTGCACCATCTTCGCCGCCATCTCGGGCTCTTCGGCCGCCACCTGCGCCACGGTGGGCAAGATCACGCTGCCCGAGCTCAAGAAGCGCGGTTACCCCGACCACATGGCCGTGGGCACGCTGGCCGGTGCGGGCACGCTCGGCCTGCTCATCCCGCCCTCGATCATCCTCATCGTCTACGGCGTGGCGGCGAACGTGTCGATCGCCAAGCTGTTCCTGGCGGGTGTCATTCCGGGGTTGATGCTGGGCCTGCTGTTCAGCGCCTACATCGTGGTGTGGTCGCTGCTGCGCCCGGGGCAGATTCCGGCGGCGGAAATCGGCACCACGTTGCTGCAGAAGCTGTACGAATCGCGCCACCTCATCCCCGTGGTGCTGCTGATCGGCCTGGTGCTGGGTGGCATCTACAGCGGCATCGCCACCGCCACCGAGGCCGCGGCGTTGGGTGTCGCCGGTTCGCTGTTGCTCTCGCGATTGGATGGCACGCTGAACTGGGCCAGCTTTCGCGACGGCCTGGTGGCCTCGTGCCGGGTGTACTGCATGATCGGCCTGATCCTCGCGGGCGCGGCCTTCCTCACGCTGGCCATGGGCTTCATCGGCCTGCCGCGCCAGGTGGCCGAGTTCATCGGCGCTATGCAGCTCTCGCCCTTCGGCCTGCTGTTGTTGCTCACGGTGTTCTTCATCGTGCTGGGCTGCTTCCTCGATGGCATCTCGATGGTGGTGCTGACCATCGCTGTGCTGCTGCCCACGGTGCAGGCCGCCGGCTTCGACCTGATCTGGTTCGGCATCTTCATCGTGCTGGTGGTCGAGATGGCGCAGATCACGCCACCGGTGGGCTTCAACCTGTTCGTGCTCAAGGGCCTCACACAGCGCGAGGTGACCTGGATCGCGCGCACCGCGATGCCGCTGTTCCTGCTGATGTTGGTTGCGGTGCTGCTCACCTACGTCGCGCCCGGCATCGTGCTCTGGTTGCCCTCGCAGATGCAGGGCTGAGAGGCGCTGCCATGCAACGCCGATCCCTTGTGTTGTGCGGCGCCGCACTGGCTCTGCCCGTGCAGGCCCAGGCGCCAGCCACAGTGTGGCGCCTGGCCAGCGGTTATCGGGCCGAGTCGTTCCACACCGAAAACCTGCGCACCTTTGCGCAGGCCGTGAACGCCGCCACCGCGGGTGCGCTGCGCATCGACGTGCATGCCGACAACCGGCTCGAACCGCTGGCGCGCATCTTCGCCGCCGTGCGCGAAGGGCGCATCGAGGCGGGCGAAACCATCATGACCAGCCTGAGCGCCGAGCTGCCGATCGCCGGCGCCGACGCGGTGCCCTTCGTGGTGGCGAGCTATGCCGATGCGCAGCGCCTGTGGACCCTACAGCGCCCGCTGATCGAGCGCCAGTTTGCGGCGCGTGGGCTGGTGCCTCTGTACTCCGTGCCCTGGCCGCCGCAAGGGCTCTACAGCCGCCGCCCGGTGAACGACGCTGCGGATTTCCGCGGCACGCGAATGCGCACCTACAACCCCACCACGGTGCGCATTGCCGAGTTGCTGGGTGCCGAACCGGTGGATGTTCCGATGGTGCAGGTGGGCGAGGCGCTGCGCAGCGGCCGCATCGACAGCATGATCACGTCGGCCGTGACGGGCGTGGAAAGCGCGGTGTGGGAACACATTGGCCATTACCACGAGATCAACGCCTGGTTCCCCAAGAACATCGTCTTCGTGCGCCGCCAGGTGTTCGACGCGCTTGACGCGCGCCAGCAGGCCGCGGTGCGGACTGCGGCCACCGAGGCCGAGGCGCGTGGCTGGCGCTTCAGCGAAGCGGTGGCCACCACGTCCACCCAGACCCTGCGCGACAAGGGCATGACGGTGTCGCGCGTGCCGGCGCGCGTGGACACCGCGCTCAAGCGCCTGGGCGAAAAATTTTCCCGTGAATGGGTACGATCCGTCGGTCACGAAGCCAACGAGATCTTCGTTCCCTACTACCTTCAATCTCCCCGATGAGGGCCGCGAGCCCCGAACCCATGAACGAATCGAAAGACACCCGCTGGCAGTTCTGGATCGACCGTGGCGGCACCTTCACCGACATCGTGGCCAAGCGCCCCGATGGCACGCTCACCACGCACAAGCTGCTCTCGGAAAACCCCGAGCAATACCGTGACGCCGCGGTGGCCGGCATCCGCCATCTGCTGGGCTTGAAGCCCGGCCAGGCGGTGACGCCGGCGCAGGTGGCCTGCGTGAAGATGGGCACCACGGTGGCCACCAACGCGCTGCTGGAGCGCAAGGGCGAGCCCACGCTGCTGGTGACCACGCGCGGCTTTCGCGACGCGTTGCGCATCGCTTACCAGAACCGCCCGCGCCTGTTCGACCGGAACATCGTCCTGCCCGAGTTGCTCTACAGCCGCGTGATCGAAGCGCAGGAGCGCGTGGACGCGCAAGGCCAGGTGCTGCAGGCGCTCGACGAAGCCCACCTGCGCGAGCGCCTGTGGGCGGCGTTCGACGCCGGCCTGCGCAGTGTGGCGGTGGTCTTCATGCACGGCTACCGCTTCACGGCGCACGAGGCAGCGGCTGCGCGCATCGCGAAGGAGATCGGGTTCACGCAGGTGAGCACCTCGCACGAGACCAGCCCGATGATGAAGTTCGTGAGCCGCGGCGACACAACGGTGGTTGACGCGTATCTATCGCCCATCCTGCGCCGCTACGTGGACCAGGTGGCGAGCGAGATGCCGGGCGTGCCGCTGTTCTTCATGCAGAGCAGCGGCGGCCTGACCGACGCGCACCGCTTCCAGGGCAAGGACGCGATCCTCTCCGGCCCGGCCGGTGGCATCGTGGGCATGGCCCGCACGGCCACCCTGGCCGGCCACGACAAGGTGATCGGCTTCGACATGGGCGGCACGTCCACCGACGTGTCGCACTACGCGGGCGCGTTCGAGCGCGAGTTCGAAACGCAGGTGGCGGGCGTGCGCATGCGCGCGCCCATGATGAGCATCCACACCGTGGCCGCGGGCGGCGGCTCCATCCTGAGCTTCGATGGTTCGCGCTTTCGCGTGGGCCCCGAGAGCGCGGGCGCCAACCCCGGGCCCGCGAGCTACCGCCGCGGCGGCCCGCTGGCCGTGACCGACGCCAACGTGATGCTGGGCAAGATCCAGCCCGCGCACTTTCCCAAGGTGTTCGGGCCGAGCGCCAACGAGGCCCTGAGCGCCGAGGCGGTGCGCGCGAAGTTCGCCGAGCTTGCGCGGCAGACCGGGCGCACGGCGGAAGACGTGGCCGAGGGCTTCATCCGCATCGCGGTGCAGCAGATGGCGAACGCGATCAAGAAGATCTCGGTGGCGCGTGGCTACGACGTGACGCGCTACACCCTGCAGTGCTTCGGCGGTGCCGGCGGGCAGCACGCCTGCCTGGTGGCCGACGCACTGGGCATGAGCCGCGTGTTTGTGCACCCGCTGGCCGGCGTGCTCAGCGCCTACGGCATGGGCCTGGCCGACCAGAACGTGATCAAGGAGC
>VFQQ010002548.1_pt1 | contig 20125 bp, 18 predicted proteins | sample 3512341 | NCBI WGS metagenome assembly VFQQ01 (sample SAMN10412373, study PRJNA504923) | tailings metagenome | isolation source: Relicate 2 Philex TSF1 revegetated site | place: Philippines: Tuba, Benguet | collected 2017-08-29 | reverse complement strand
AACAGAGATGTAGGTATTGGCCTTATTTTTTTATTTTCTCAAATCAATAGTATACGTGACACTGCGACTATTCTCAATGCCTTTCATTGTGCCATTTAGTGCTTTAGCTCCGTCCCACGTCGCGTCTATCGTGTAGATGATGCCAGATGTTTTAGGCTTTAGCGTAAGAGTGTAAATAAGTCCTAGCCCGCTGCCGGTTACATCACCTTCTACTTTACTACTTCCACTTATGAGAGTATAAGTTCCGGTGACTGGATTGGTCGCATTCGTCAAATTTACTTGGAGGGTTTTGGCGTTAGAAGCGTTGGCATTATCCACTGCCGTACCTTGATAATTGCCCTCGGCGGTAGTTTCTTCTTTGAGCTTACTACAATTTGCAAGGCTTACAAGTAGGCATCCCACTAATGAGAAAGTGATAGTTTTTTTCATTGCGATAAGTTTTTACAAAATTGTAATGCGTTGTTTCTTTTTGGAATAGTTGCTTCTAACTATTTCGGTTTCTGGATGTAACCTACACTTTTGGGTTATCAAACATTACTCGTTCAGAAACTTATGAAAACACAAATTTTAATAAGCGGATTATTGCTGATGTCGACTTTGGGAAAAGCCCAAGGATTGATAAATCGAACTTTAGTAAAATTCAATGTATCAGGTGCTGTGATTCAAAATTATACAGCTCAGTATGAGAGAATTTTGACAAAAAATAGCTCAATTACTTTTACGGCGGGTACTTCTCAAAATGCTCCCTTGCCTTTTAAGCAAGCTTTATTAGATAGGTTTAGCGACAATGCCGACGCGGTGAGGGCTATCAATACTACTCTTTTTACCAAATATATTGGTACCTTCGAATATAGATTTTATTTGGCGGGACATGCTCCAACAGGGTGGTATATTGCTCCCTTTGTACGTTATATCAATATGACTATCAATCAAGATTATACTTACACCGACTTAAAGGGAGTATTGCATCGTCCCAACCTGAAGGCGCAGTTTAATGCGGGAGGGGCGGGTATTTTGCTAGGTTATCAATGGATGTTAGGAAAGCGGATTGGGATAGATTTATGGTTGTTGGGTCCCTTTTATGGCACCAATGTCAAAGCCGATTTTGTAGGATACGACCCGCTCTGGCAAAGCCTTACAACTGAGGATATTCAAAATATAAAAAGAGATATTACCAGTACTAAATTACCAGGGTACACCGCTACTGACCGCATCAACTTGCCCGTGATAGAAGCCCTCCTAGAAGGGCCTTATTATGGCGTAAGAGCGTTGGGGCTTGCCTTATCATATCGATTTTGAGAAACAACAAAAGCAGGGGGGCTTTTAAATAAGCCCCTGCTTTTGGGCAAAGTGTAGTAAACCGATAGGGGTGTCAACTCCTGTCTTACGAGCGATATTGCGGCGGTGGGCATTGATGGTAAATTCGCTTACTGAGAGGTGAATGCTTATTTGTTTAGTACTAAGTCCTTGTACAATTAAGGTTATGATTTCGATTTCGCGCGGAGTGAGTTGGTATTTATGATTGAAATCATCCGAAAGCTTTTCGTTAGGAGGAGTAATGGTTTTGAGATTCGGAAACCATTTTTGTCCTTCCATCACCGCCACCACTGCCGCTTTGAGCGGTATTGACGAAGATGTTTTGAGTAAATATCCAGCTGCGCCAAGCTCTTGAACTTCCTTTACAAAAGCGGGATGATCGTAGCTCGTAAACACAATGACCCGCACTTCTGGAAAGTCCCGACGAATAATTTTTAAAGCACTCAAACCGTCTATTTTGGGCATATTGAGGTCAAGCAGCAATAGGTCAACGCGATGTTTGTGTAAAAAATCAATGACTTGGTGACCGTTGTTGACAGGAGGAAGTAATTCTAAATGAGGTACCTCTCTCAATACCGCTAGTAAGCCATCGATAAGCAGAGGGTGGTCGTCGGCAAGCAATAGACGCATAAGATTGAGAGTCAAGGATAGAGTGATTGACAAATATCTCGTTCTTAATCGAATCTAAAAATCGTTAGTATTAACTATTCGGCGCGAGGAAATAAATGCTCGATAACGACCAAAGTACCTCCATTAGGAGCATTTTGTATCTGTATTTTGCCTCCCAAATAATTTACTTTAGCTCGGATAGAGCTCAAACCTTTGCCTTCGCTTGGAGGAAAAGGTTTGAGCCCTACGCCATTATCTTCAACCATGACAGACAAGGCATAGTTGGGCTGCTCAACTACTTCCACAAATGCTTCAGTGGCTTGGGCGTGTTTGAGGGTATTCTGGATAAGTTCTTGGATGATTTTAAAAACATCGTGAAGAAAAGAAATAGAGTAATGAGGGTTTTCTTCGATCCCTATCACAAGGGTATCGAGATGTAATTTGCCAGAGAGGTTGACGGTATCGGCCAAATCCTGGACGGCATGACCAAATCCGTACCTTTCGATGAGTAAGGGTGTGAGTCGGTGACTGATATTCCGAATCGTAGTGCTCACATTGCCCAAGACTTCGTAGGCTTTGGTAAGCTTTGGCTCGCTATGGGCATCTGTAAGACCTTTTTCTAATACCGACGATACATTGAGAGAGACAAGTGCGAGCGACGAATTGACTTCGTCGTGTAGTTGGTCGGCCACTTTGCGGCGTTCATTTTCTTCGGCTTCCATGATTCCTTTGATGAGGTCAATATGGCGCTGTTTTTTCAATTGCTCTAGCTCGGCCTGCTTGAGTTCTAAGGTTTGACGATTTCTAATTTGACGGTTGCGTAGATAAAGCATCAAAAAAACAATAGCCAACACAGCCGTGCTTATGATAGCACCATACAAAAGACGTTCGCGTTTGATTTGCAGCTCGCGGGCATTTTTTTCTTTGTTTAGTCTCACCACTTGTTGTTCTTTTTCTCTCAAACCTACTTTTGCCAATACTTGCTGAATGGCTCGATAACGGTTGAGGTTGGTAAGCGAATCTTTGATGGCATAGTAAGTTTGAAGATGTTGGAGATGTTGAGGCAACAGACCTCGGGCTTTCTCCAACTCTGCCAAATATTGATAATAATAAAGCCCAGTGGCCGAATAAGGTCGGCTATGTGCCAATGTATCAAAGGTTTGTAGTATATTTTTGGCTTTCTCAAAAGCTCCAGTAAGAGTAAGAGCATGGGCATAGTATAAAGGGGCCGGCATAAAATAAAACGCCGCTGTGCTACCTTTTTCGAGTGCTTGCTGATGGTACAAAAGTGCCGATTGAGGGCGTTTCTCATACTCTGCTACCAGCCCAGCCGCCGTAAAATAATTCGGGAAAGGAATGTCTTTTTCGGGGAGTTGAAGTAAGGTCTGGGTCTGTTTTAAGTAGTTTTTAGCTTCTTTATACTGGCCTATTGTCGCTTTTGTAAAAGCCATTTGGGTCGTAAAAAAAGGCGTTTGAGTAGGAATAAGGTTGGGCTTAATGACGACTTCATTCAATAAATCCGCAAATTGATTGGCGTTGGAGTTGTCGGCCAAAATGAGATTTTGCTGGAGCATATAAAAGTAAAGTGTGGGGATGGGGTTCCTAAACCAAAAATTACTTCTTTCATAAAATCTTGGTCGTCGCGCCAAGGAAGAATCTTTGGCTAGTTCTAGCAATGCTTCAGCTTCTGCTACTTGTTGAGCGGGGTTTTCATCCAAAAAATTGACAACAAAATTATAGCGCGCCGTAAATTCGGCATTTTTATCTTTGAGTCCTTCGGTTAGCTTAATGGCCTGACGGTAAAAATTTTCGCGAGATTTAACATCATTGGGCGGAATGTGATATGCCGCATGTAATGTATAAAAAAAGGCAAGATTTTCGCGGTCATTAGCTGCTTTGGCACTTGCTTCCCCGAGGGCTAAGTATTTGGCCGACGAGTCGGTTTTTTCCCAATGATTGTATAAAAACACAAGCCCTACCAAGGCTTCTCGATATTGTTCCGAATTCAAAGGCGCATTGCGAAGGGTTTTTTGATAAAGTATTCCTGATTCATCAAATACCCCAAACGACTCCTTGGCTCGTGCCCAAGCCATGAGCAGCATATGAGCCCATTGCCACTGGCCTGCCGCTTGTACTTTAGGGATATAATCTTTGAGCCAAGCATAGCTTAGATTCAAGTTGCTTTTTCCAGTATCCTGAATGAGGTCACAAGCTTTCCGAAATGATTGTTCAGTAAGAGGCTGTTTTTGAAGTTCGTTCCATGTCGCTTTTGCTTCGGTATCGGAGAGAGTTTGGGCAATGGTGTGATAAGAACTTAAAAATATACCAAACAAAAGAAGCTTCAGTTGTTTCATAACTTGTCAGCGTTGTATATAAAGTAAAAGTACTAAATATTTTTGCTTATATAATTGGGGAGTTTTGATACCTCAAACTCTTTATGTGGTATAAAAACACACTGCTTATGAATCGTCGCTCTTTTATCCAAAATACCGCTGCTGGCGCAGCTGTCACCCTTTTTTCTCCTTATGGCATTGCTGCCCCTCGGGCTAGCAAATACCGCACTGCTCTGATTGGTACAGGATGGTGGGGAATGAATATTTTGAGAGTAGCCATGGCGGCTGGCCAATCCAAAGTAGTAGCAATGTGTGATGTGGATCAAAATCAAATGGAAAAAGCCACGACGGAGGTCGAAAAACTCAGTGGTGATAAACCCAAGCAGTATCGTGATTTTCGAGAGCTTTTGTCAAAAGAAAAACCCGAAATTGTGATTGTGGCTACCCCTGACCATTGGCATCCGCTGATTTGTATTGCTGCCGTAGAAGCAGGGGCACATGTGTATGTCGAAAAGCCCATTAGCCATACCATCAACGAAGGAAAGGCAATGGTGGCGGCAGCGCGCAAACATGGAAAAATAGTACAAGTAGGAACTCACCGGAGGGTTTCACCTCATAATATCTCAGGGCGGGATTTTATTCGTTCGGGCAAAGTGGGCAAAATCGGTATGGTACGCACCTTTGTAAATTACGGAGGCGGGCCTGGACAAGTTACACCCGATGCCGAAACCCCCAAAGGGTTGGATTGGGATATGTGGTGTGGACCTGCGCCTTTGCGCCCTTTCAACCCCAAAATTCACCCACGGGGTTTTCGTCAATACTTGGATTATGCCAACGGTCAACTGGGCGATTGGGGGATTCACTGGCTCGACCAATTGCTGTGGGTAATGGAAGAAAAATATCCCCGTAAAGTATTTTCGACGGGTGGGCGGGCCATTCGTACCGACAATACCGACGCGCCTGACCATCAAGTAGTAGCTTACGAATTTGAGAACTTTACGGCTACTTGGGAGCATCGGCAGTTTGCGGGCAATAACGCCGAAAAGACCCATCCCCAACAAGCGGTAGGCTGTTATTTTTATGGTACCGAAGGGACTTTTCATATGGGATGGCTCGACGGCTGGACTTTCTATCCCGTAGATTCCAAAAAGCCCGTTATTCACGAAGATGCCAAGCTCGATATGCCCGACCAGCAAAATATCGCTAATCTTTGGAGTGATTTTTTGACTTCTATCGACAAAAATAAACCGTCGGTTTGTGATATCGAAATCGGCTATCGCTCTACCAATATGGCTTTGTTAGGGATGCTTTCGATGAAAGCAGGAAGAAGCGTAGAATGGGACGGCGAAAAAGGTATCATCAAAAATGACCCCGAAGCCAACAAACTGCTAGAAAGGCCTTACCGTAAGGGCTGGGAATATCCGAAAGCTTAGTGGAGGTAAAGCAATAATCTGTCCTCTTCATTTATGGGAGAGTAGGCCTATTACTTTTTGGTAGATGCCGAAGTAATAGGCTGCTCTCCCGTTTCTTTTCCGGTATATCATAAATACCTCAGTTTTCTTTGTGGTATATTTGAGCTATGATACGATGCTTGTTTCGAGTTTTAGTAGGTTGTTTATTGCCTTTTTCTTTATTAGGACAGTCGGTGCTTCGGCTAGATGGGCGTGATGACTACGCTCTGGAAGAATTTGTACGGTATTATAAAGATACCGTTTGGCTGGAGCCTTCACAGGTGTTTGATAAAATAGAGCAAGGGCGTGGTATCATGCTGCCCAAGTCATATTTTGGGGAGAAGGCTTTGAACAAAATTCACTGGTTGCATTTTCGAGTTCAAAACGACTCCATTAGCCGAACCGTTATATTCAGGTTTAAACGTCATGATTTGCATCATTTTCAGGCGTTTAAGAAAATCTCCAATCATCTAGATACCTTAGCCTTTACGGGAGATGCGTATCCCTTTATGCAACGCCCTATTTTAGTAAGTGATTTTTGTTTTTCCCTTTCTGTTGGTCCTAATGAAGCAGCAGAGATCCTTATTTTGTTGGAAAAACGCTGGGAAGAACTCAATGCCGAATTTAGCCTCCAATCAGAGCAGAAGTTTTATTATGATGTTCGGCAAGATTACTTACTTATCTTTTTTTATGTAGGGGCTATTTTTTTTATGTTAATTTTTAATGTTTTTCTGTGGCTCAACCTTAAAGATAAAATTCACCTCTATTATATCCTTAATTTATTATGTAATGCTACTTTGGTATTCAATGCTTTTGGCTTAGGTTTTGAATATCTCTGGCCTTACTTTACGTATCAGCAGTCTATTATCAATAGCATATTAGCTATTTTGGTGTCAGCTACTAACCTTCTCTTTCTGTCACAATTTCTGAGACTTAAAGGCAATAGTCAGTTTTTTCGTCCCATTCAATATTTCGGTTGGTTTTTGGCAGTATGGGCAGTGCTAAGTTTCCCATTTTTGTTTATTAAAATAATTCATTATCCTGGATGGTTGATAGTGGCTTATCGATATATATTACTATGGATTATCGGAATCGCTGCCCTATTAATAATTTTAGTGATTGGGGAGCAATTCAAAAAATCCAATCCTCTTGTAAAAATTTATGCGGTATCTATCTCTTTTTTTATAGTGGGAGCCATTCTTTATGTATTATCGGTAGTATACGAAATTCCTTGGCTGCGTTCATCTGATTTTGTGATGCTAGGCAATTTATTGGAGGTCGTAACTTTGACGCTAGGCTTAACCGTGCGATATAATTCATATAAGGAACATAATAGCAAATTAGCTCTTCAACTCTCTGAAACCCAAAATGCAATTGCCAAGCAGATTATTCAGACTCAAGAAGCCGAACGCCAACGCCTCGCGCAAGATTTGCACGATGATTTAGGAGGTACACTGTCGGCGTTAAAATGGAGAGTGGCGGTTGATGCACCTCAGTCCGAAGTACTTGATTTAATTGATAAAGCCATCGAAGACCTTCGTAGTGTTTCACGAAATTTGCTTCCTCCTGAGCTAGTAAAAGAAGGGCTATCGCGTGCCATTCGCTTCACGATAGAACGTCTCCAAAACGCGTCAAAAATTGAATTTACCTATATCGTTTTTGGTTCGGAGTTTCGTTTTCCTCAAGAATATGAGCTAAATTTATACCGAATCATAGCCGAACTACTCAACAACGTAGTCAAGCACTCAAAGGCCACAAAAGCCGTTGTTCAAATGATTTTTCATGTAGATTACTTACATGTATCGGTAGAAGATAACGGAACAGGTATCAAAACCGAACAAAATACTTGGGGAATAGGGTTGAAAAATATATCTTCAAGAACCGAATTTTTGAAAGCTCATTTGTTTATTGATTCTAGTCGTGATAGAGGGACGACTATTATTGTAGAACTATCTTATCCCGCTGTAAGTGCATAAATGCAAACTAAAATACTGATTGTTGACGACCACACCCTTTTCAATGAAGGTATTCGCCAATTGTTGCAAGAGGATTACCATATCATTGGGCAAGTGTATGATGGCAAAAATGTATTACATGAAATACAATCTAAAAATCCTGATGTTGTATTACTCGATATTAATTTGCCTACTATCAATGGCTTAGATTTGGCTAAAAATCTAAAATATTCTTTTCCAGCCCTTAAAATAATCTTTCTTTCAATGTACAGCGAACCACGTTTTGTAGAACAAGCAAAACAGCTTAATATTGACGGTTATTTGCTGAAGCATTCTACAAAAAGAGAGCTGATAATAGGGATTCAAAAAGTATTAGCAGGTAGTCAGTACTTTGATTCTAAACTTCAAGATTTACGCTCCAATCTTCATCACGATGATTATTTTGTAAAAACGTATTCACTTACGCCTCGCGAGGTAGAAATTATTAAGATGATTAAACGAGGAATCTCAAATCCCCAAATTGCTGAAGAACTTTTTATTGCGGAAGAAACAGTCAAATCTCACCGAAAAAATATTTATTACAAACTGGATGTTAAAAACGTGGTTGAATTGGTAGAATTTGCCAATAAAAATGGGTTATAAAAAAAAGCTATTTAAGTAAATGTGCAAAATTAATTGATACAACAAGTGTTATATTCTAACCCTAGCCTTTAGGCTGGGGCCTGTAAATAAAAATGATATAACGAGGGCTTTAGCCCTGAATTTTACCGCCCTGTCATCAAAAATTCAGGGCTAAAGTCCTAAGTTGTGCTCTTTTTTAGACCTCAGCCTAAAGTCGGAGAACTGATGCGACGTGGGGTTTGAGGAGTCACAGATTATTAATAACATCTAGTTTAATTTAAGTACTTACGCAGAATTAGGTGAGACTTTGCGGCCCACCGCTGCGGCAAGTTTGTAACTCTTCTGATTATCAATAGTATAAGCCTAAAACTATGCGGCGGACCGTTTGGAAAGTCTATTTTTGCTCAATTACTTAATTTAAGAGCCAAAGCGCAGCTAGCTGCGCTTTGGCTCTTAAATTAAATGCCTTAAAATTACCTTCGGAAAGGCTTAATATTTGTAGTAATCTAAATGCATAGACAGCAGAGGCAAGCCCTGCTACTACTTTAATACGGGAGGGACATAAAATTTCCAATCTGATTTATAATCACGACTCAGTTTCTTGTTGGTCATAATCGCCCTCACCATATCCACGGGCAGGGAGTTTTGCTGCATGACGGCATCATGAAACTGCTTGTAGGTCATTTTTTTAGTGTCCACTAATTCTTTTTTGAGGGCATAAAATTGGAACGCGCCTGTCATATACGCAAGCTGATAAAGCGGAGGATACCCGCCCACAAAAGACCGCCGTACTTCTCCTTCGGCATTGGCGCGCTCATGGCCTACGCGGTCTACCAAAAAGTCGATGCATTGCTGAGGTGTCCATTGGCCTAGGTGGTAGTTGAGCGAAAATATAATACGAGCACAGCGGTGCATACGCCAAAACAACATCCCCACGCGGTCTTCGGGCGATTGGGGAAAGTTCATATCCCACAAAATCATCTCCCAATACAATGCCCAGCCTTCGGTCCAGAAAGGAGTTCGGAAGCGGCGATAGGTTTTGTAACGGTTGTTCATAAATCCTTGGAGATGATGCCCGGCAATGAGTTCGTGATGCACCGTAGCGCGCGAGAAATGAGGATTGTTACCGCGCATACTCATCAATTTGTCTTCGTGCGACATGGCCTCGGTAGGATATGAAATCAAGATGGTTTCGCCGCCCAAAAAGAAAGGGCTAAATTTCTGACGCTCAGCCGACATCATGGCCATACGCCAAGTTTCTTCGGCGATAGGCGGAATGGTGATTAAGTCTTTTTGTTTCAAAAAAGAGACCGATTCGTTATAAAGCCTCAAAATCATTTCGGGTTGTTTGCCGACTGGCACCATCGAATTTTTGACCTTTTCTTGGGCTTTTTTCCAATCATCGCCAAATCCCATTTCGCGCGAAGCCTTTAGTAGCTCGCGGTCGCACCAGGCAAATTCTTTGTTGGCGATTTCGATGAGTTGTTCGGGGGTATAAGAAATAAACTCAAATTCCAATTGACGAATGAGCTCGGCTCGCCCTACGGCTACCCCGTCGATGCCACTACCGTCGTCTTTTTTGGGAGCAGCTACTTTGGCTTTTTTAGTAAAAAGACTAGCGTAAGAAGCGAGCAAAGTATCTACTTTTTTGTAAGGCTCTGGTACCCACCACGTAAAGTTGGGGTCATAAGAGTTATAAAATTCAAACACGCTTCTAAGGGCAGATTTGAGTCCATTGGCTGTACCGGCGGCTCTTTCGGCGAGTGCAGGCTCCATTTTGTCCACTTTCTCGACGACTTTGCGTGCTTCCAAAATCTCTTTACTGAGCGCATTTAGCTCACTAGCGATTTGTTCGCCACTCACCGAAGCGCCTCTACGTCTGGTTTTTTCGAGCGCATAGATTTGATTGGCAAATGGAAACCAAGCTTGGGTTTGGGCCACTTCTTTGGCTTCAGTGGCAAGTTCTTCTAAATCCACCTTCAAATTACGCTGGAACAATACATAATCTACTTGGCTATCGACGGGCATTTTGTCGAAATCCATTTTCTGTAATTGTTGCAGATAATCATTGCTGAGTTGCTCTAATCGTTGGCGACGTTCTGGCGAATTTTCAACTACATAAAAACGCGTCAAACTGCCACGGTCGGCGGCGTAGTTGGTCATCAGATGATGCACATCGCTGGTTTGTCGATAGAGCGAATTAATGGGAGCGGGTTGGGCTAGTGTGACTGAGCTACTCAACAGTGACACACCCAACAACAGATGTTTGATTTGAAGCATGGAAAAGGGGAGTTTGTGAATGAATGTGTGAATTTAGACCAAAATTCTTTATGGTAGTGTATTTTGGAATAAAAACCCAACTCCCTTTTTATCAGTTAAAAAGAATATTTTCTAGGATTTGATTCAAATAGAGCTGAGTGACTTGGAGAGGTTCTGAAGGATTGCCCCCGAATACGGGTGTACCTATGCTTCCGCAAAATCTCTAATATGCTTACGGTAAAAAGGAGCTTTGAATGCTAAGACAATGTCGGATTTAGGAACTCCCTTTTCAACCAACATATAAGCAATATTTAGATCTGTACCATCATGTTGAATATAGACTTTGCCATTGGGTTTTACATCGATATGAACAAAGGCAGTATATTCGCGGTGTTGGTTGTTTTCCCACCCTACAGAGTAAAGAAGATAATGCCCCCGTATCTCATCTTCTATCAATTGAGTCTCAACTTGGGAGTCGGAGGGAGAAATAGACGCAATGTATTCAACTATTTCTTTAACCGCACTTTTATTAAACATCAGCTTATCCATCTCTCGACGCTATTAGATATAGGACTATAAATCAAAATTTTAAGATTGAATTTATGCAAGATTTTTAGAAAAAACAAATCATCAAATAATGAATTGTAGAAAGCATCGGGCATTGCTAAAAAAAGTGTTCTATCGATTTCTTTTTCATTCAATGCTTCTTGGTAAAGTAAAAACTGCCCTAAAGCATCTCTAAATTCGTCCACATCAGAAGTCCCCAAAAAGCTTTTTATTTCTACGGCTATTTTTTCGCTACCTCGTTCTGCACCTATCATTTCTGCTCCCAAATCTATAAATCCTCTCCGTTTGCCTAGACGTATAAAATAAGGGTCATGAGTAATGACCCATCCTTCTTTTTCAAGGGCTTCTTTGACACTATTATGATAAATATCTTTGGCTGGCATTGCTATGTCAACAACAAAAACACTGTCCCCAGTCAAAACTGGGTGACAGTGGAGAAAATTTATTTAATATATCTAAAGTCCTCATCTCCTTTGAGTTGAATGAGTACTTCGTACATGAGATTGATTACGTTTTGCACATCGTCTTTGTGAACGGTCTCGACGGTAGTGTGCATGTATTTGAGAGGGAGTGAAATCAAGGCCGAGGCTACCCCTTCGGTGGCATACGCAAAAGCATCGGTGTCGGTTCCAGTGGAGCGACTTACAGCTTGGCGTTGAAACGGAATCTTTTTCTCTTCGGCTATCCCGATAATCATATCCAAGACGTTGTTTTGTACCGCAGGGCCATAGCAGAGTACAGGGCCGTGACCGCATTTTAAGTCACCTTGTTCTTTCTTTTTGTAGAGTGGCGATTGGGTATCATGCGTAACATCCGTACAAATCGCCAAATCGGGCTTCAGACGGCGCACAATCATCTCTGCCCCTCGGAGACCGATTTCTTCTTGTACCGAATTGACAATGTAAAGAGTGAAAGGAAGATTGATACCGTTTTCGTCCAAACGGCGAGCTACTTCGGCTATCATGTATCCGCCCATGCGATTGTCGAGGGCGCGTCCTACGTAGTAGCGGTTGTTCATTTCAAAAAGCCCATCCACAAAAGTAACCACTGTTCCCACATGAATGCCCATTTCGAGCACTTCTTGTTTGCTGCTTGCGCCTACGTCGATGGTCAAATCTTGTACCTTGGGGGAAGTATCTTTGGCTAGCTCGCGAACGTGAATCGCCGGCCATCCAAATACGCCTTTGACTACGCCTTTTTTGGTATGAAGGTTGACCCGCATTGAAGGGGCAATGACCGCATCAGAGCCACCATTACGAATGACATAAATATAGCCATCGTCTGAAATGTAATTGACAAACCACGAAATTTCGTCAGAGTGGGCTTCAATCACTACTTTATAAGGTTTGCCTTCATTGATAACCCCCACAGCTGTGCCGTAGGTATCCACAAAATAATCATCGATGTATGGTTTTAAGTAATCTAGCCAAATTTGCTGACCAGAGGCTTCAAAACCAGTAGGGGAGGCATTGTTAAGATAGGTGTACAAAAATTCGTTGCTCTTGTCTGACATAAATTCCTAATGCTTTATTGGTTGTCGGTAAAATACTTACTTTAATGATAACGCAAAGTTAGCAATCCACCCGAAACCTGTTTATCAATGACGAATTTTGTGCTATTTCTATTGATTTTTTCTTTGAAAAAACCAGACTCCTTCTACTTCTTTGACGAGCTTGTAGTGCTGATTGATATAGGCTCGAATGAGCGGAAAGTGCGTATATCGAGCTTTGTCATTTGGGGGAAGATACGCAGTAGTAGCCTCGGCTACCATAGCATCCAAAAACAAAATGGGGCGGTTTTCTTCCAAGTCTTTGATAAATTGCCGTTGGCGATACGCTTGCAACGGACTTTCAGTATAAACCCAGTACGTGTGTGGGAGGCGATTGCCAGCGGCTTTGTGTGTATATACAAAAAAACGGTCGGCATATCCCCAAATCGTCATTTTCTCATCTTTGGGGCATAAAGTTTCTATTGCTTTTGTAATAGCCGCATCGGTAGCAGGTAAGGTCGGAATAGGGGTTTTGGGAAAGAAAAGGATGTTTTTTATTCCTTCAAGACTTATCAATAAAATGCCGGCGATGTGAGCTTTACGAAAGGTGTTGGTGGGCAGATACGAAGATAGGAAAGAGACCGCTATGACGGCTGGAACGTACAAAAGCAACAAATAATGGTCAAAAGGATTACCAGCTTGCAGCACTGCATATAGAGTGACCGCTGCTAAGACAAGAGAAAAACATACAAATGAAATGGGGACAGGTGAAACGTTTTTTTTGAACGAACGTAAAAACGTGAATCCTCCTATCAAAACAAGTAATATTTGTACTACCCAAAAAATCCGGGTAGAAGCAGGGCGAAATAAGGCTTTTCCAATGGTAAGAGGACTAAAACGCGAGCTAATTTCTAAATCAGAATGGACGGTTGAAAAAGAGTAATAGTAGTAATTCCAAAAATAATCGTTCCAAAAAGTTTCGATGTGGTCATAATGATAATAAACGCCATTGACAATCACCAAAGGCAAAATTCCTCCCCCGATAAGTGCTACTAAACTCCGCCATTGGGATTTCAGAATCACTTCCCAAGCAGCATAAGCCGCTAGCATCAGCCCCATCGGTACGATTTGGATTTTGGCAAAGGGCATCCAGCCAAGCCATAGCCCAAACATCAGAAAAAGCCAGCTACGGGAGGTTTGGTTTTGGAGCTTGATTACCCCCCAAAAACCTACGGTGAGCATCAAAATGCAAATATGTTCGGAGTTGTAAGTCATGAATCCTAACCATAAATGAGTAGCTTGGAAAATGACCAAAGGAGCCGTAAATAGAAATGATTTGGCCGCAGAAAACCAATGTCGAAAAGTCAAGAAAACAAAAATCAAAGTACCTACCCAGAGCAAAACGCCGATGCTGTCGGCCATAGCCCATGTGACCCTAATGCCGAGCATTTCTACTAATGCCAAAGGTAGTACAGTCAGCGGACGACTGTCGCAAAAGTTGAGGATTGTCCACCAAGGGCGGGGAGATTGTGCTGTACTGATAGCCGAACTTATCCACGTACTCGTATCTACGTCCAACTCCGTTGGGACTTGATGATACCCTCTTATGATAATCATTATCAAAAGTGAACCTACGAAAGCCCAATTCCAACGAGTATCAGTTGTCGTGGCGTTAATCATGATTATTGGGAAGACATGACTGTAAAAATAGAGCTACCAAAAGGCCCTTGTCCCAAAATCTTTTCTTCTAGCTTGACCAACCAATAAAGCGGTTCATTTATAAAAGCAGGCGGCACAGCTACGTCAGACGATTGTTTGGAAAAATCAACTTTGCCTTGTTTGATTTGATAGCGTTGCCAAGCCCGTACTGTCATAATCAAAGGTGCTAAAGCAAAACTCCAATAGGTAGCATATTTGAGCCTTAGCTGGGCTTTTTGAGCGAGGCGCTCCATATCTTCTTTTACAAATCTTTTTTGTCCACCTACTACTACGTCGTGGATACCTGCAAAAGCCTTGTGGGCGTTGTTGTTGGTAATAAAAATACCTCCCGGCTTGAGTTTTTCTTTAAACGCACTGAGAATACTGATGATAGTAGGATCGTCAAAGTACGTAAAAACATCATTACAAACAATGACATCAAACTTTTTGGTAGGTTGGTAGTCGGCTACTTTGGTAAGGTCAAAATGCACTACTGCCAATCCCCTTGATTGCGAAAAATGGACACCATCTTCGGAAAAATCAAAACCTTCGATGTGGGTGAAACCCTTGTCTTTGAGGTGGGCAAGCATTCCGCCCGTGCCACAGCCAGCATCCAAAATATCGATCTCTTTTTGATTAGGAAAATGATTGTTGATAATGCGACTCACTTTTTGGTGCAAAATACGATACCACCACAGTTGCCGCTCGGCATTAAACATCCTTTCGTATTCGTCGTATTTGCCTATCATAATCAATAAAAATAAAGTCTCTAAAATAAAATTGATGAAGAGTAATTGACGACATTCAGGGCTTGGTCTGTGAAACCTCAAATTTTTCGATGTATTGGGGTAAGCCGCTCTGTACCATAAAAATACGTCCGATATATTCGCCTACTATCCCTAAACTTGTCAGAATAGCTCCGCCGAAAAAAATCAGTATAATGAGGTTTGAATTAAGAAAAAAGAATTTGGAATGAATCGCAAAAAGAGCAATATCTATCAAACTGACGACCATCGAAAGTCCTATCGAAAACAAACCCATGCCAGTCAAAATTCGTAAAGGTTTGAGGGAGTAGCCAAACAAGATAGTCATAAACAAAGAAGTAAGCTTGCGAAGTGTATAACCCGACTGCCCCTCTTGGCGTTTGTTGTGAGATACTTCTACACGCCCTATGTGCCGAGTGACCCTAAATATCAAACCATCGATGTAAGGATAAGGCCCTTTGTATTTGATGATTTCTTTGACTACGGGCTTCGCAATAAGCTTAAAACTAGATAGATACAAATCGGAAGGTTTTTCTAATAACCAAGTAGTGATACGATTGACGAGCCAGCTTCCGAAATTTCTAAAAGGAGAGTGTTTTTTTTGGGTATAATACGAATACACAACGTCAAAATTACCTTCTTGGGCGGTTTGTACCAGTTTCAGGATTTCGGAAGGAGGGTTTTGAAAATCATCATCAATCATGACCGCATAGTCACCTTCCGCGTGATTGAGCCCGCACATGACGGCGTTGAACTCCCCAAAATTGCGACGCAGGGCAATGAATTTGACATTGTTAAATCGCTGCGCAAGTTCAATACATACCCTTTCAGATTGGTCTCTACTTCCGTCGTTGACCAAAACAATCTCCAAGTCGTTATTTCCTAAAGTCTGTAGTACGTGCTCAACCAAACTGCCGATTGTTTGTTCGCTATTATATACTGGAATAATAATCGACAGGAGCATAGATTTGAGACACAGATTGGTTAACGGTTTTGACTATATAGGCAGCTTCGTCGTTGCTTAGAGAGGGGTTTAGAGGAAGGCTTACTACTTCATTATGAATTTTCTCGGTCAAAGGCAACGATAGATGATTGTAGGCTTCGTAAGCTTTTTGTTTGTGAGGAGGTACAGGATAATGAACCGTCGCCTGAATGCCATTGTCCATCAGAAAATCTATGAACTGTTCTCTTTTAGGATGACGTATCACAAACAAATGCCAAGCGTCTTCCTGAATTGTTTCGAGATTAGGTAAGGTAATCGAAGGGTTTTGAATCCCTAGCGCAAAAATCCGGGCCAATTCGCGGCGGCGTTTGTTTTCGGTATCTAAGTATTTGAGTTTTACATTCAAGACTGCGGCTTGTATTTCATCAAGGCGGCTATTGGTGCCAATATCGTCGTTGTAGTATTTGATAGTAGAACCGTAGTTTCGCAAACTACAGAGTTTACGGGCGAGGAGGGGGTCATTGGTAGTGATAGCACCTGCGTCGCCGAGGGCACCTAAGTTTTTGGTAGGATAAAAGCTAAAAGCAGCAGCATCCGAAAGGGCACCTGCTTTTAGACCTTGATAGGTGGCACCGTGTGCTTGGGCGGCGTCTTCGACTACTTTGAGATTGTATTTTTGGGCAATTTCCCAAATAGGCTTCATATTGCAGCATTTGCCGTATAAGTGGACGGCCATGATAGCTTTGGTACGAGGCGTGATTCTTTTTTCTATTTCATTGGGGTCTATATTGAGGGTATCGGCGTTGGGCTCTATCCAGATAGGTTTAAGTCCCAAGCTAGTTACTGACAAAATAGAGGCTATGTAAGTATTGGCGGGTACGATTACTTCGCTATTTTTAGGAAATTCAAATGCTTTGAAAATCAGTTCCAAAGCATTAAGACCATTGGCTACACCCACACAATGATTAACCCCACAATAAGCGGCCCAGTTTTGCTCAAAAGTAGCGACTTCTTTTCCCAGTACATACCAGCCCGACCTAGCCACGCGCTGAATAGCTTCCTCAATTTGTGCTTGATAAGGTTGATTGACACGCTGAAGATCTAGATGTGGTATCATGGTTTTTCGGTGATGTAATCGTTTTTATCATAATACTGGTTTGAGAGTACTAGTAAAATGGCATCCTTTGAAAACTGATCCATGATGTGCCAGTCGCCAGGTTGCAAAATTAAGCATTGAGTGGGTTGATTCAGCAAAAACGTATGCTCAGTCTTGTCAGTAGTTGTAACTGTGATACGACAACTTCCCGCAACAGGAATGAGAGCATTCCATGTATTATAATGACCATGTTTGGCGCGTTCTTGCTCTGCTGGAACACCATAGATGTAGAAGGCACGCTTAATATCGCCAGGTAAAATTTTTTCAAATACGGTAAGTTTTCCTTCGGCGGATCCGTAGGTGTTGAGTTCAATCAATTGGGGCATATCGGGTAAAGAAACGGAATTAAAGGTGCTGTTAGGCTTTTGACCGTAAATAAACGTATTTTTTTCAAAAAACCCGTTCTGTGTATCTTTTTTTTGGAAAGCTTAAACGAAAAATAATAGAGTTTATTATGGATTAAAAGTGTAATAAAACAAAAAACCCCGTCAGAAACGGGGTTTTTTAGTGCTATGTATTCCAAAAATCAGATTTTAACAGCTTTGACAGTCTTAATGATGCGAGCTGCCACTTTATAAGGATCAGCCGCTGAGTTTGGACGGCGGTCTTCTAACCATCCTTTCCAGCCTTTTTGTACGGCTGCAATAGGAATACGGATAGAAGCTCCACGGTCAGAAACTCCATAAGAGAACTGGTCGATAGATTGTGTTTCGTGTTTTCCGGTCAAACGGAGGTGGTTGTCAGCGCCATATACTGCGATGTGTTCAGCTACCACTGGGGCAAAAGCTTGGCAGATTTTGTCATAAGCTTCTTTGTTACCAGCTGTGCGAAGTACAGTATTTGAGAAGTTGGCGTGCATACCTGAGCCATTCCAGTCGGTAGCTCCAAGAGGCTTGCAGTGCCAGTTGATACCTACGCCGTATTTTTCGCCGATACGCTCCAACATATAACGAGCAATCCAGATTTGGTCGCCAGCTTCTTGGGCACCTTTAGCAAAAATTTGGAATTCCCACTGACCGGCAGCTACCTCAGCATTGATACCTTCTACGTTGAGGCCAGCTTGGAGGCAATATTCAAGGTGCTCTTCGATAATATCACGTCCGAAGGCATTTTTAGCACCTACTGAGCAGTAGTATGGACCTTGAGGGGCAGGGTAGCCATTGGCGGGGAAGCCAAGCGGCTTATTAGTTTCAAGGTTCCACAAGAAATACTCTTGCTCAAAACCAAACCAAAAATCATTGTCATCATCATCAATAGTAGCACGGCCATTAGACTCATGAGGAGTGCCATCTGAATTCAAGACTTCGCACATCACCAAGTAAGCAGGGGTACCCAATTTAGAACGTTCTGGATCTGAAACGATATATACTGGTTTCAACAAACAGTCTGAAGACCCGCCTGGCGCTTGCTCAGTTGACGAACCATCAAATGACCACATGTCGCAATCTTCCAATTTTCCAGAGAAGTTGTTCTCAATTTTGGTCTTACTACGCAAACTTTGGGTGGGCTTGTAGCCGTCTAACCAGATGTATTCCAATTTAGCCTTTGCCATTGACAGTATAATTTTTAGGTGGTTGAATAAATCTTTTGTAGTTGTTGTACTTTTTACGGATTCAAAATTAAGGTGTTTTTATGGAATCACCAAATAAAATTTTATATTTTTTAACATTGGCCATTTTTTATACAACAAATTGGCGGTTTATTATATAAATATGATAATTTTTTGTACTAATTCAAGATGTATTGAAATTTGTAAGCTTTTGGATTAAAAAGGTAAAATATGGAGAAAGTAATATTAAAAATAATAGTAAAAATAGCTACGAATAGCGAAATAAGCAAAAGTTGGATTGTTGTAAATTGCCGCGAATGTGTGTGAAATGTAGTATATTTCTAGGAAGTCAGTTTTATAACCATAAAAAAAGGCAGTTCTCTGGTGAGATACTGCCTAAATGAATCAAGCGAAAATCTAAATAAGTAACTCAAAGAAGAGTCTTGGCTATAGCGGGGTCATCATAGACTTGCTCACTTATTTAGCTTTTCGCTCAATTTCCCGAAGATTCTCCATTTTTTTGTTGCGCAAGAATCCATTGATGTCTTCCAAGTGCTCTTTTACGCGCTGATTCCCAAATTCAAAAACTTTTTCGGCCAATCCGTCAAGAAAGTCGCGGTCGTGCGAAATCAAAATGATAGTACCATCAAAAGCCTTGAGGGCGTCTTTCAAAATATCTTTGGTTTTGAGGTCGAGGTGGTTGGTAGGCTCATCCAAAATAAGTAGGTTGACGGGTTCGAGCAGCAGTTTAATCATCGCCAAACGCGTACGTTCGCCTCCCGACAATACATTTACTTTTTTGTTGATGCTCTCACCGCTAAACATAAACGCCCCCAAAATGTCCTTGATTTTGGTACGAATCTCGCCCACGGCGATGTTGTCGATGGTTTGAAAAACGGAAAGCTCACCGTCTAGCAACGAAGCTTGGTTTTGGGCAAAATACCCAATCATCGAATTATGGCCTAATTTCATGCTACCTTGGTAGTCGATTTCGCCCATAATCGCTTTGACAAGGGTAGATTTTCCTTCACCATTTTTACCCACAAAAGCCACTTTTTGACCGCGCTCAATGGTAATACTCACGTCTTTGAACACCAAATGGTCGCCATACGACTTGCTCAATTGTTCTACAATTACGGGATAATTGCCCGAACGAGGCGCTGGTGGGAATTTCAGATTCAGGGCTGAAGTATCCACTTCATCTACTTCTACGATTTCCAGTTTTTCCAGCATTTTGACCCGCGACTGCACCTGCAACGTCTTAGAATAAGTGCCCTTGAAACGTTCGATAAATTCGGTCGTTTCGGCAATCATTTTTTGTTGGTCGTTGTACTGCTTTTGTTGCTGCTCAAGGCGCTCTTTGCGGAGTTGTAAATAATGCGAATAGTTTACCTTATAATCATAGATACGTCCC
>VFQQ010002547.1_pt1 | contig 20131 bp, 28 predicted proteins | sample 3512341 | NCBI WGS metagenome assembly VFQQ01 (sample SAMN10412373, study PRJNA504923) | tailings metagenome | isolation source: Relicate 2 Philex TSF1 revegetated site | place: Philippines: Tuba, Benguet | collected 2017-08-29 | reverse complement strand
GGCCCAGCGCCTTGGCCACATCCATGGCCTTCTCGTAGATGCACAGCAGCACCTCCGCCGCGTCGTTCATCTCGCCTGGGGGTGCAAGGGTCGAGGCAAGGGGCTGGGTGAGAAGGGGGCGATCTGATGCTACTTTGCAAGCTGCCCCTTCAAGTTGGTGAATGTGCTACTTGCTAGGCAAACTAGGGGCAGGAGGGTACATAAAGCATGCAGCAATTGCCCGACCGCCCTGCCTTGCCCCCCCACCCCCCACCCCAGCCCCAGCCCCAGCCCCGCACGCACCCACGCGGAAGTTGTGGCCGGGCAGCGCCGCCAGCGCCGCGCGCAGCGGCGTGGGGTCAACCACAACGGAACCGGAGCTGGCACGGCGAGCCGCCTCCTGCGCTTCAAACTGTGGGCGGGAGGGGATGGCAGTGCAGAGTTGTCGAGGCATGCATGGCGAGCTCCAGGGAAGAACTGAATATGCAACGTCTGCAAGTGAAGACATGCAGGCAGGCGGCCGTTGACACAATGTGCCATGCTGTCTAGACCACTTCTCAACCACTTCCAACGGCCTGCCTGCTGGAACAGTTGGCACACAGCGTGCAGCACAGGGTCCGCGGCGCGAAAGTCGGCATCCCAGCCCGCCACCTGCGAAAGGGTAGAAGCCATGGGCAGGGCTGCTGGGTTCAGCACCGACTGATGCATGGGCCAACGCAGAGGCGACCCGTTTGTGCTGCTCACATTGCAAGCCAGGTGCAATCTTTCAAGGCTGCTGATGGGCGAGTGCCAGGCCTTGCCCAAACCAATACCTGCTTGCGGGGTCCCACCTGCTGCCGGAACTCGGCGCAGCGCCACAGGCACTGGATGATGACGTTGATGAAGCAGTTGTACTCGCCAGTCTCGTTGCGCATGCCCGCCAGAGGCACCTCGCCGCCCACCTCCGCTGCACCGCCTGCCGCCGCCTGCTCCGGCCGCTGCGTGCCGTGCCTGCCCACCTGCTGCCATGCGCCCGCCTGCTGCTGTGTGGCGACAGCAGCGGCAGACGCCATGCTGGCCTGAATCGCTGCAGCAAGCTCTGCATCCCCCCCCTGCTTGGCAGCGTCCGACCAGCTGCCCTGCTGCGCCGCTGCCGCTGCCGGCAGCGTGGAGGCCGCCTGCTCGGCAGCACCCAACACAGATGAACTTGGCGCGTGCCAGGGCAGCCGCTGCGGCTGTGGCTCAACAGACCCGCTGCCAGCGCCGCCGGCACCCCAGCCAGCAGCATTGGGCACCAGCGCCCCCAGCTGGTGCAGTGGACCGAGCAGCAGCGGCTGCGCCTGCTGCTCCACGCTACTGCTGCTCACCTCCATGTTGGCTAGCAGAATGTCCAAGTCATCATCCTCTGCCGCTGCAGGCGCTGACGCCGGTACCACTGCTACTGGCACTAAAACAGCAGGCAGGCCGCCTACACCGGCTGCCTGCGCCGCTGCCAGCGCAGCAGGCAGCGGCCGGCGCTGTGGAGGGAAGGCCACAGCGAAAGCGGGCAGGGCTGCCGCCGGCTGAAAGCCCAGCGACGGCAAAGGTGCACTGGCCACTGATTGCTGCTGCAGAATGGCAGGCGGCTCGGCGTGAGCCGCTGGGAAGTTGCTGCCTGTGCCTGCGGCAGGCTCGAGCAGCGGGTGCGGCCACACTTTGGAGGGCACCGCTGGCGCCTGGGCGGCCTTGGCTGCTGCGCTGGCGCTGGGCACCGCCAGGCACTGGCTGCTTGTGGCAGCGGTGGCAGCGTGCGACGCCTCGTGTGCCGCAGCCGCAGTTAGGCTCTTGGGCCATGCAGCAGGGGCGGCGGCTGGCTTGGCAGGTGGCCTGTACACAAACTTTGGGTCCGGCCTGCAATAAGGGGTGGCATGCGCAATGGTGGCGAAGCAATGCTCTGCCGCGCTGCCGTGCTGCCATGCTGCAGTGGCAGCGGCTTGAGTGCACCCAACTGCTGCCTGCAAAATCGCTGAAAAGGCATCACATCCGTGTTCCATGTGTTGCCTTGAACCCTGCACCTTCAGCCAGCAGCCAGCGGAAGCTTACTTGCTGTGGCGCAGCCTGTGGCGGCTCACATAGTCCTCCAGGCTGGGCCAGTCCGGCCGGGCCGGCAGCTCAAACAGCAGGTGCGGCTTGCAGCAGGGGCGGCCGCTCTTCTGGGCGCATGGGTCACCATAGAACCAGCGCCTGCAGTGCAAGATGAAATCGAAACAACCAAAATATAACAGGCAGGAGCAGGGGCCAGCATGGCAGATGCGATCAGCAACGACCAACTGCAACCCCTGGCACCCTGCACACCAGACAGCACTGCCCTGCTGTGCAACCCAGCAAGCTAGCCCGGTGTCAGAGTGACCCAGCCCGAGCACACAACCCAGAAGAGGGCAACCAACCAAACCAACCTGCAGGGGTCTGCCATGCCGCATTCACACGACTCCGTCAGCTCTGCATGCCGCTGGCCGCACTCGCACACCCATGCGCCCGTCCAGCTGACAAAGCGAGCTGGCTCCGGCAGCTGCTCTGCCGGCGGCGGCCGGTCGCGGCCCGCATTGGCGGCTGGCCCCGCAGCAGTCTGGCTGCCGGCGGCACCGGGCGGTGCTGCCGCCTGCGCTGCATGAGGCACCGCTGCAGCGCGCCGGCCGCCCTGAGCCTCCGACCAACCGCCGGGCACTGGGCCTGCTGTGCCTGCTGGCGGCGGCGACAGCGCTCTGCCTGCCCATCCGGCCTCGCGCCTGCGGAACAGCGCCTCCACAGCGTCAACATCCGGCTCACCATCTGGGCCCCGAGGCAGGGCAACAAGCTCTGCATCCTCTTGCCAGTCAGGCCCCTGAGCGGCGGCGCTCGGCTGTCCAACACGGCCCCGCCCGCCCCGCTCAGCCTGCGCTGGCTGCTGCAGCACGGCCTGCTGTGGCAGTGCTGCAGCCTCCTTCTGCCTGCGCTGTTGCTCCTGCTGCTGCTGGCGCTGCTGCGTCTGCCGCTCGTGCTGCGTCTGCGGCAGCGGCGTGGGGCGAGGCTGATCCACAGGCTGCGCCTCTGGACGTTGCTCCGGCACCTGCTCAGGCTGCAGGCTGGGCGCCTTGGGCTGCCGCCTCGGCTTGCCATGCTGCGCATGCTGCGCTGCCGCTGGCTGGGCTGCGGCGGCCGCACCTGCCTGGGCCTGCGGGCCATCTGCCGGCTGCCGGTCAGCACTGGCCTTTGCTGGGGCAGCAGGGGCGCACTCCACAAGGGCTCCCGTCCCCGGCCGCTTGACTGCTGCCGCAGCGCTAGGAGCAGGCGTCTCTGGCTGAGCTGCCGCCGCTGGAGCCTGCGTGGCGCCGGGCGCTGCAATGTCAGGGCGCTTGCTAGCAGCCGCTGGCTGCTGGCTGGAGCCTGCCAGCGCCTCGTTCACAGCAGCACCTGCATCCACTGCAGGCTTGTCGGCCCGCTGGCCCTGGTGGCTTGAGCGCTGCTCGTGCCCCGGCTTGAGCTGCTGCGTGGCTGATGCAGCAAGCTCGTCGGCGCCTTGTGACAGCTGGCAGGACTGCTCCTGCTGCTGCGCCCCATGCTCGCCTGCCGCTGACACAGCGTGCTCAGCCGCCGCCGCTGCAGCCGCCTCCCCATCAGGCGCTGCAGCGGCAGCTGCCAGCACCGCCTTTTTCTGGGCAGCCTTCTTCTTGCGCTCCGCCTGCTTCTGCTGCAGCTTCTTCTGCGGGTGGCAGGCAGGGGCAGGGGGTTGCAGGGCATCAGTCATGTCCTGCTTTGCAATTCCACTATGCATCTGTGAGGCCAGACAGACCCCGCAACTGCGGATGGACCAAGTTCAGCAGCTGCAACCAGCCTCGCCTCAGACCGGGCGAAACAAAGCGTTCATCCCTGCATACTCCACACAACTGCCTGCACAGCATCGCCACCACACACCCTGCATTACTGCCCACAGCCAACCTCAACTCGCCTTGCGCTCGGCCTGCTCCTCCTCCTCCTTTAACAAAGCCTGCATGGCGGCCTCACGCTGCTGCGCCTCCTCCTCAGACACCTGCTGCTGCTGCTGCGGCTGCTGCTGCTGCTCCTCAGCGGCTGCTGCTGCCCGGCCCCGCTGGCCCTTCCGACCCCGCGGCCGTGACCCCTGCCGCTGGCTGCTGCTGCCACTGCTCGTGCTGCTGATGCCCGTGTGCAGCGCCGGCGTGCTGGGAGGTGGGGGGCCAGAGGCTGGCAGCCGGGGTGACGGTGCCTCGGGCGCTCCTGGCGAAGCCCGCTGCCCATCCTCTGCCGTCTTGTTCAGCGGAGTGTTGGCAGCAGCCAAGGCTGCCGCATCAGCTGTCGCTGCTGCTGCTGCGCTGTCGGCGGAAGCGCTGCAGGTTTCTACTGGCATGTCCAGTCGTGCACTGCCGCACAGCCGCTGCTCGGCTGAGCGCAGGGCCGCCGCAATGGCAGCTGCCGCCAGTGCTCTGGCTAATGCGGTATCATCCAGCGGCACCAGGCCGTGGCTGTTCACCGCCGTCAGGCTGGCCCCAGCCCCCACCAGCCAGTGGGCCATTTCCTCCTGCCCACTCCTAGAAGCAATGTGCAGCGGCGTATCACCGCTGGCGGTTGCATCATCCAAGCGAGCGCCGGCAGCCACAAGGCGCTGGGCTACCTCCACCTGCCCTGTAGCAGCGGCAATGTGCAGGGCTGTGCATCCATGCTCATCCTGGGCATCCACCGCTGCCCCAGCTGCCAGCAGCTTGCCAAGCACGGCTGGGTTGCTGTTCCGCGCCGCAAGGACTATGGGTGTCAGCCCACCAGCTACCGGCACCTTGGTCGCGGCTAGCTGCAAGAGCCAGCCGCCACATGCTGCTGCTGCCGCCTCTACGGCGGGTGGCTTGCCACAAATGACCGCCAGGCCCAGCTGCTCTGCAGCTGCAGGCCATGCCTCCGGGTCATCGGCTGGCATGGACGCAGACCGGCTGCCTAACTGCAGCACGGCTGCCAGTTTTGCCGGCGAGAATGACTTCTGGCTCAGCAGCACCGCTAGCGCAAGCTGTCCACGCCATGCCGCCGCGATTGCCTGGGCATGGGGAGGGAGGCCCAAAACGAGCGCATCAGCTCGATTGCTTGAATGAACAAGGGCTGCCAGCGCCAAAATGTGCACATTACAATACAGCGTGGTTGCTCGCTGGTCACCCGCAATGAATGTCAAGCTCTGGCCCCCACCTGTGGAAGCGACTGCCGAAGGAACGCCGGCAAAGGAATCGCCGCCGCCTGGCGTGCGTCAGCCAGCGGGTTGTCGATGGAAACCTGCCGCACGCCGACAAACTTGTCAACGACCTTGCCGCCATCTTCCACCTGCAAATGTCAAGGATGGTGCCTCGTGGGAGCGGGCATGGCCCATGTCCAAGCGCTGTTGAAGGGGCAGAATAATGCTGGACATGAGCGCAGCTTGCCGCACCTGGACGATGAGCACCGCTTCCGCTCCGCGACCCACAGCATGGTGCACGCACGCCAGCCGGCGGCTGCCATTGTGCTCGCACACAATGTAACGACCAACAAGGAGGCCGTGCTTCAGTTGCCGGCCTGCGGCAGTGGAGCAGCCACCCAGCGGCGGCTGCGGCAGGGCGTCAGGCGTGCACCGCCCAGGTCCAGCTGAGGCCTTGATCGAGACCGCTACAGGCTCGTTGGCGTAGCTGCAGCCCTGCACAACGCGCACCTGCGTCGGCGAGCGTGCCCTCCACGCCCAGCAGCACCTCCACCTGGCGCCGCGTAGCCAAGAGCAGCCGCAGGATGTCTGGGTAAAGTGGCAGCAGCAGCGGGCCAGCCGGCGCTGCGGCCATGGTGGGGAAAGCTCGCTTCTGCTCTCACGGCCGGCCCTGCTGCTGCGCGCCCCCCTCACTGAGCTGCAAGTGCTCACTGCAAGCGTTGGGGCAGACGGTAGATCGATTGTGCCGGCGCAGACAGCCAGGCGGCTGCAGAATGTGGCGCCATGCATCCAGCGGGGCTGGCGGTCGAGGTGTTCATGCGCTGCGCCGACTTCTAGGATCCGCATGTTTTGGTGCTCATTTCAATGTGGCCGCTGCCCGTTTAGTTTGGACCTCACTGCCACGGCACGAGTTGACACACAAGCAGATGAAGCAAATGCCGCCGTGAGGGGCATGGGCGCAGGCTGGTGCAAACGCATTACATGAAGGCCCGAGCGTGACGGTGGCGGGCCGCAGATACAACTCTGCACAATAACACATTCTTTGATTTGGTGTGTCGGCAGGTTTGTGTGGGCTGGACAGGCAGGCGAGCTGGGCACCCATTTTGAACACAGGCGCGGTGGGCAGCAAGGCGGTGGCGGCGGCACGGGTGGCAGCAGCAGTGGGGCTTAGGATCACCTCCTACGACACCCGCCGTAATCAGAACCCCAATTTGAACGTGGGCCTCGTCCGCGAGCTTGACCGCCGCTTCAAAGCTCGCGCGCCCGGGTGATGCAGAGCCCGGGCAGCCCCACCTCGCCTGCACGGCCCCTCACGCCAGCCGATTTGCTCCACACAGCTCCAACAATCTGCACAGGGCGCAGCTGGGAGGAGGCCGCTTGCGGGAGCGGTCGGGTCGCGCCAAATGAGCGAGCCGGCGGAGGGCGAGGGTCCGGGCAAGAAGGACATCACGCGATGGACTCCCAGGTGAGCGCCGCCCCAGCAGAACACCGGCCCTGCCCCCAAAGCTCGCGTGCACCCGCGCTGCAGGGCGCCCACGGCCTCCTTCGGCGTAGTAAACATCTGCAGAGCCTCCTGGTACCGTGGCGGGCGCCAGACCGCTGTACTGCACGCAGTGCGCCCCCTGCCGCCGCCGTCCCCGCCGACCATGGGCGCCCGCCGCCACCGGCCTCATCTGGTGCCGTCCCCGCCCCTAATTCCCCTCCTTCACCGCTCCCCTCCCTCCACAGTATGGAGGAGGCGTACCTGGCGGCGCTGGAAAAGGTGGGAGGCCTGGAGGCGGCCAAGCCACGGGCCATTCTGGACGAGCTGCAGGCCGAGTTCCCGCACCTCACGCTACAGGCGAGCAGCCGCATGCGGGGCATGGCTTCTGGCAAGCCCAGCCGGGTTGGGGTGAAGTTGTGCAGCTCGGTTACCTTACCGTATGGGTCGGGAATCATCGTGTGGACGTTTGTCCTGCAATTTAACCCTGCTGCTGTGATCCCGGACATGCACCCCAAAAGCACCCGATGGTCGCCCGTGGCATCCTCCCTTACCCCAGGCGCCCGTGCCCTCCCCTCCCGGTTCAAGCTGCCCCGCAGACAGGGCGCCGTCCTAACCACTGACATGCGCAGCCCCCACCCCGCCCCCCCTCCTGCCCCGCAGGCCTGCAAGTGGCACCTGCTGGCGCACCGGAGGCGCATTGAGCGGCACAAGGTGATGCAGCCGCAGGGCATCGCGCCGCCCACCAAGTGGACCGGCAGGTGGGTGCTGCTGCCGCTTGCCTGCTCGCTACCAATGCGCTCTTTAGGTAGTTTTGCAGCCCGCGCATTTGGGTCTTCAGCGCCCAGCTGCTACTGCTTTCCCCCGAAACAACCTGCCATTGGCCCTGTGCATCAACCTGCAGGCTGGAAGCAGCGTATGAAGCGGCTGTGGCGCGGCTGGGCGGCTTGTCATCCGCCACGCCCAAGCCTGTCTACGAGTCGCTGCAAAATGAGTTCCCGGAGGTGACGCTGCAGGTGGGACTGGGAGCTGTGACATGTGTTGTTGAGCAGGAAGGGATGCGAGATGGGACACCCAGCGTGCGCGTGCTTTCAGGCATCGCATGTTGAGGCGCGGTAGTTGCCAGCCAGATGCCTCCACTGCCCTTTGCCACTGACAGCTCTCCCCTCCCCCCTCCCCCTGCCGCAGCACGTCAAGACGCACATGCAGAAGCAGCGGCGCAAGGAGCAGCGCGGAGGCGGGCAGCAGGGCAGCCAAGCGACAGGGATGCAGCGCCAGGCATCTTCAGGGCTGGAGCGTGGACAGTCTCAGGAGGCGCCGCAGCGGCCAGCCAATGCGGCGGCAGCAGCAGCCGCTTTTGTGGGGCCCTCGGCAGCAAAATTCAGCCCGGCTGGGCCGGCGCGCTTACCCTTTGCGGCGGCGGCGGCAACCTCGCCTGCAGCAGCCAGCAGCAAGGTTGTGAGCCGCCCGCCAGACTCGTGGCATCAGCAGCAGCAGCAGCAGCAGCAGCAGGCGTCCCTGCCGCCGCCGCCGCAGCAGCAGCAGGCACCGTCCCCGCCGCTGCCGCAGCAGGCACAGCAGGCGCAGCTGCCGTCCCTGCCGCCCCAGCAGCATGCGCAGCCGGCACAGCAGCAGCGGCAGCCTTCTCCGCCGCAGCTACCCCAGCAGCAGCTGCCGCTGCCACCGCAGCTGCAACAGCAGCAGGCGCAATGGCAGGCGGGCTCTGAGCAGCCGCGGCTTGTGAGCAGCAGCGCTTTACAAACCGATCCGCAGGTGCTTGCAATGCAGGAGCAGGCAGCAGCGGTGGAAGGGCAGCTGTCGCTGGTTCAGCAGGCGCGACTGATGCTGCAGGCTGCTGGGCTTCAGCTGCCGGGCTCTGAGCCTCTGACAGGGGTGCCGACAGCAGAGGATCTCCAGAGAGCACTAGCGGTGCAGCACGCTGTGGAGGCGCTGGGCCCCCACCTGCTGCCCGGAGCGCAGCAGACGCAGCAGGCACAGCAGGTGCAGCAGGCACAGCAGCCACTCACGGACCAGCAGCTGCAGCAGGTCGCGGCCTTGCTGCTCGCCGAGCTGGCGCCGGCGGCAGGCCTGGCCGCCGCGCAGCAGATGCCGCCCCCGCCGCCGCGGCCGGCGCCACGCTTCAATCTCTCGCCGGTGCCGCAGGCCTGGCACGCACAGCTGCTACCCGCAGCCCAGCATGCGCAGCTGGTGGCCAGCCGGCAGGCGCTGCACTGCCGCCAGGTGCGCTTGATGGTTGCATGGCGGCTGACAATCGGTGCAAATGGCCCCGCGACGACGGATTGCTGCGCCCACGTCTGCCCCTCTGCTGCGGCACACAAAATTTCCACACACAGCCATTGCTTCACGGCCGCTCAAGCTGCTCACACAGGCCCGCCTAACCGAACACCCTCCTTCCCACCCCTCCCCACAGTGCGTGGTCCAGCTGGAGAGGCAGGCGGAGCAGCTGGTGGAGCTGCTGCAGGCGCTGCGCCAGTCGCAGGGCAGCACCAGCAGTGGCGGCGGCGGCACGGAGGAGACGATCGCCAGTACCGCGCTGACGGCACAGCCTGCGGCGCAGCAGGCGCAGCAGGCACAGCAGGCGGGTTCGCTTGCAGAGCTCATTCCCTTCCACCTGCACAAGCTGGTTCAGCGGCTGGTGGCTCGAAGCTCGCCTGTGTCGAGCGGCAAGGGCGCCACCACACACGCTTCCAGCCGGCAGCAGCGGCACGCCGCACGAATCGCATCAGCCTTCACCGTCATCTCCGGGAAGGACCTGCAGGCGCAGCAGGGGCAGCAGGCGCCGCAGCACGCTCCGCACGCTCACCAGGCACAGCACGCTCAGCAGGCGCAGCAGGGGCAGATGGAAGTGGATCAGCCGGGACCGGCGGTGCCGCCGCCGCCGCGGCCAGGGGAGTGGAAGCTGACACACAACCCTGCCACCTGTGTCATCCCCGGCTGCCCGATGTGCCTGTTTGAAGAGGGGATGATGCACGGGCAGGTGGGCGGCCCCGTGCCGTCCGGGTAGCAGAGCTTGCTCTGTGCATGCCTTAGAATTGTTTGTTCCATCCTATGGCAATTTGCCCATCATTCCAGGTGTGTGCCGCCTGTAGTCAACGTGGCACTCGCGCTTCCTTGCCATGGCTATCTGTTCTCTTTCCTCTTTACAAACCTACCCACGCTTGATTGTTCGACCACTCTCGGTACCTTTGCCTCACCTAAGCCTTTGCTCCAGCCTGCCTTCCAATCCCCTTGCATGATTTCGTGAGCCAGCTCCGTCTGTTTTTCCCCACTGTCTGCTTTGAGCGCTACGCAATTTCAAGTTCTCAATCCTGCACCCATGCAACCAATGGGCTGAAAGAATGGGCAGCGAGACGGCGAGAAGCAAAGCAGCAAAAATGGCAGGGGCCGGTGTCACGTTCTGTAAGGAGCGTCTAGCTGCGCAGGTCAACGGCGGTCAGAAAAGCAGGCAAGGAAGGCAAAATGCAGCAACATACAACAACAACACATACAACAAGGGAGCTACAGCAGGGCGTGCAATGGGGCCACATGCATAAATCGGGCTGACAAGTTGCGTCAAGTCAGCAGGCTGGCCGGAGCGTCAAGTGCAGTGATCGGGAGCGCCCAGTGTGGCGGTGTTAGGTCTAGGTTTGGCGCTACAGGAGTGCTGCGGTTGGCGTTTCAAACACAAGTCTGTAGCCGATCCTACGCGTCAAGCCGTGCTGCGGCCGCAACCCAGAAGCGCTGCCAGCTGGGCATCGGGACGCACCCCAGAAGGGCACAGGGCGGCTGCAGTCAGGAAGGGGCAGATGGCGGTGGCAGTAGTGAGCATGGGAATTGACCAGCGTGTCGGCAACTGCATGCACTCCTGCTGCACTTTGCAGCATGCTGCAAGGCCACATTGCACACCCCATCGTGCACACTGCTAAATCCTGCCTTGCAACGGTGCACAACAGCTCCCACCTGAAAGCACGGTGTCCACCACTACAGCATCCAGCACCCCTGTCCAACCACTGCTGCCGCTGCCACTGCTGCTTCCGTCCAGCGGGCTGGGCAGGCTCAGCACTGGTGCCGCGCGCAGGGCGCCAATCAGCTGCCGCGCCGGCTGCTGGCGCAGCAGGAGGCTGACGGACACCAGGGCTCTCGACTGGCTGGTGTGGCTGCTGTGCTGCTGCTGAGGCTCCACCCACAGCAGGGAGGCGCCTACGATTTCCGCTCCGCCTGCGAGTGTGGGAAACATGGGGATGGGTCGTGCGGCAGCTGCAATGTGGATGATGCTCAAATGAAAACATGCGGGCAGGCATGGCCGAGTTGTACTTGTACGGCACTAAAAGGACGCCCAGTGCTCTGCTGGATGCCTCACCCAATCCCAAGCCCATGTGCCTCGCCTCCCCACCCACCCACCTGCTGCCGCAGCGGCGGCCGGCATGAGTGCACGGAGGAAGGGCTGCCGCAGCCGCCCCGCCAGCTGGCCAGGCTGCAGCCCGCTGCCGCTGACCTCTAGCAATAGTGTTGCATTCCACAGATGCTGGGAGGGTGGCCACATCTGCAGCTGCGGCTGCTGTGCGGGCGCCGCTGCTTGCCGTGCCCACCCACTGCCGCCGGCCAACAGCAGGCGCGGTAGGGGGCGGCCGGGCTGCGGCCCTGTGCTACCACCGCCGCTGGGCTCAAATGCTGATAACCGTCCTGAGCCAGCCGCAAGCGTGAGCAAGAGTATGAGGAGGGTGGCCGCTGAGAAGGTGGTTGTGTGGTGGGCAGCGGGCAGCCGCACAGCAAGCTTGTGCCAGACAGAGTAGCGTGAGCTGAACAGCCGCCGCTTTGCCATGCTGTGGCTCCTGCTGCAGCTCAGCTGCGGTGGCAGGAGCGGTACATCATCTGCAGGTGGGAAGGAGGAGATGCCACTTTCGATTGTGCCCCCCACAGCAGCACTTAGTGAGCAAGCAGCAGCGGCGCCCGAGCGGCGGCGGCGCCAGGGCGCCGTCGGCGGCAGCTCACCGTCGCTGGCGTAGAAGCAGGGCGCTGCGGCCGCCTCGTCGTTCCCCATCGCAGATGCAGTGAAGGCGGAGGGCGGCGGCGTGGCTGGGCTGCAGGGAGCGGCTGGGTTGTCGCGGGCCATCGCCCGCATGCTCGCGCGCAGGCCGCCGGCAAATGAAAACGTGATCGGACGATGCAAAAAGCCGATCGGGATTGCTGGGCTGTGGAGGCTGTCGGTGGTTGGGCCAACAACCCACGCTGTTTGCGTGAAACGAGCCTGGCGTCCCGGTGCGCGGCCAGGATGGATGGTGGAAGCCAAAATAGGAACTGTGCAGCGATCGCGGCAGTGCTTCTTCACGTGTGCCTCAAGGCAAAACGCATCGAGACGCCGGCGTCGTGCTGCAGGCGCCGACTCGAGTCATCACCCCGGGATTCTGTCCGGATCGCTCACGCTTGAACCGTTTGCCTGAGCCCACATGCACATAATCACTGCATAGGAAAGTTGGTCAAAGGAGCACAGTGCGTGCCGCCTGCATCACTCATGCACCTTCTCCCTTGGCTGGGTCCAAAGTGCTGCCGCCTGCGCCGCATTGCATCCTTGGCTGGCCCCACACTGCTTCAGCCGGCCCCCACTGGCTCCTTCACATTGCGCACCGGCGAGCGGGAACGTGTTACAGCAAGCCTCTGCCGGCGTCAGCCAGGCAGCACGGCGCATGGGTCAGCATGGAAAGGGCGGTGCAGCGGCAAACAACGGGCGGGCGGGCGGCGAGGCATGTGCAGATGTCACCCAATGTCGCCTGCCCGCCGCTCCCGGCCAGCTCATTTGAGCTTGGCAAACAGCTTGGGGGCGGCGCACTGGTCGATGCAGTGCCAGAAGTCTGCAGGAGATGGGAGGCGGGAGGGGGCGGCAGCAAGCAAGGCATGAGTGGGAGTCGCCGAGGTGTGCTTAGTGCAACTTGTGCACCTGCTCAGCTGCCTCAGGGCACCACCATGCAGTGGCGTGCAATATGTGTGCATGATAAACACATGCCGTCAGACTCCTGGGCCATGAGACCAAACATGTGCAGCAACAATTGAGAAGGGGCAGCGGCACCCTCAGACTCTGGCCCATCAACAGCAGCGCGGTGCAGCCGGCAGCTAACCATGCAGGGCATGCCAGCCAAGCCATCCAGGCTTGCGCTACGTGGCAGCAGGGCCGGCCACGGGAACAATACTCGGCACAGGGAAGGTCACTCTGACCAGCTGCAATCAAACTCACCAAAGTACTGGCCGGTGCAGTGCGCCTCGCCCGACTCGTCCTTCTCCACCCGCTCCGCACACGCCTGCAGGCAATGGAAGAATTTACCAAACAAGTTGAGAAGAAGTGCAGAAGCAAGGTGTTATAAGACAACCGGCAGGCAGCAGGAGGTGCCGTGCTCGGCTGCGAGGCGGCGGCACCACCTGTTGCCGCCGCATGCGCTGGCTACTAAGCTGCTGCTGCAGAGGTTGGATGCATCAAGCAACTGAGCAGCTGCTGCTGATCTGCGGTGCGCCTTGTGCTGCCCAGCAGAGCGAACGTTGCCGCAGGCTGCACACCGCCAAGCCCCCGCCCTGCCGCCGCTGTTGGGCGGGCTGCACCCCGAGCCCAGCGACGCTGCCGAGCATGGCTCTCGGTCCCAGGTACGCCAGCAGCAGCAGCAGGGCGGGCTCAGGCAGGCGTGGAGGCAGCGACGCTCGGGCCCACCGTCCCAGCTCGCCTGGTACTCCAGCCACGCCTTCACACACTGCGGCTTGCAGCTCTCCTCAACCTCGAGCTGGGGGTTGACCTCCTCGTCCGCCATAGCTGCTGCAGGGAAGTGAACCCCAAGAATAAGGCCGCGAGAGGGGCTGGCGGACGGCGCTGCAGGCTATCAGGGGTGTGCTTAGCACTTTCACAGACCCAGCGGCCCAATTCCACGCCCTCCGAGTGCCTAGCTGGCGCCAGCCAGGATGGAAGTCTGCCGCCTCCGTTCCTCACGGGACCGCGCTGATCATTGCAGAGATCATTTCCCCTTGCCATCGCAGCATCGTCCGCGCCCATCCGACGGCCCTCGGCAAACAAAGTCGGTCGCCCCGTCGCTCCGCAGCCCTCCCGTCGCTGCCCTAGGCCCCAGCAGCAATCCGATCGCCCGCCATGGGCGCCCCGGCAAAGGACGCGGCGGACCTGGGCCGGGAGGCCCAGCGCCTGGAGGCGGAGCTGCAGGGCCGGCAGCAGCAGGCCGTGGACCCCGCCAAGGTGCAGGCGGAGCTGGCGGCCGCCGCGGAGCACGCGGCTGCGGGCCGGCGGCAGGAGGCCATTGACGTGCTGCTGGCGCTGGAGAAGCAGGGGCGCGTGGCCGAGGACATCTCCGCCACCCGCCAGGCTGTGACCGCGCTGCTCAAGGTGGGTGGTTGCTGAGAGACGCAGGGATGGCTGGGAAACCATGGCTGGGCCGCCGGCTGCCCGCCGCTGCGGCTGCGGCTTGCGGCGCACGGGCGGGCGCCGTGCACCCGCCGCCAACCGACCGCCCTGACCGCCGCTGCTGCCGCATTTGCTGACTGAGTCACGTGTGCTTCCCTTGTGCGGCAGATCCTGTACGAGGCACGCGACTGGAAGCAGCTGCAGGAGTATGTGGTGCTGCTGTCCAAGCGCCGCTCGCAGCTGAAGCAGGCGGTGCAGGTGCGCTTGGCGGTTCATGTGCACTCTCATGCCTGGAAATGCTGCTGTGCAGAGTAGTGAGGCCGTCTGCTATGTGCTGTGGCTGCGGCATTGTCGCATCGAGGTGCCATACAGAACAAGCGGGCAAGCTAGCGCATGGCCCGCCCCACCTGCTGCCTGGGCCCTCATGCCATGTGAACCATGGCATGTGAACCATGCCGTGTCATTCTGCTGCCTGTTTTGCCAGCTCTTGACAAGATGCTGTTGCTTTTCTGCCCTCTGCCCTCTGCCCGCAGTCCATGGTGCGGCAGTGCATGAGCTACATCCCAGACACACCCGACAAGGTGCGCAGATGGGGGGGTGCTTTCCCTCCTTGATTTGGTCTGGCTTGCCTTTCATGATGCGCCGGGAAGGCTGCGTTTTATGCACCGCTCAAGGCATGCATGGCAGGGTGAGCTGCTGGCTGCATGTGCAGCAGCTGCCGCTGCATTGTTGTTTTCTTACTCATTCCCAAATTGAGACTCGCAACCTGCAGGAGACGCGGGTGGAGCTCATCAAGACGCTGCAGGCGCTGACCGAGGGCAAGGTGGGTGCCTGTTTACCATGCCTGCAGTTTTGGCAGCGCATTTGCTCTTGGTGCCGCTTGCCAGCTGCTTTTGTTGTGAACGAGACGGGCACAGGCCCTCGCATGTGAGCGGAGCGTGAGGCGCTGCGGGCAGTTCGGTTTCGCATCCCTGGCAGTTTACATCGGTCGGAAAGCAAGGCGCTGTTCACTGTCGACTGCAGATCTATGTGGAGATTGAGCGGGCGCGGCTCACGCGGCAGCTGGCGCGCATGAAGGAAGAAGAAGGGCAGATCGGCGAGGCGGCGGAAATCCTGCAGGAGGTGGCAGTGGTGAGTGCTTCTTGCTGCATGTTCTCGAGAACCGCTGATATTTTGATGCGCCCTTGCAAGTGTGAGGGAGGCGGAGGGGCAGATTGGCGAGGCGGCTGAGATCCCGCAGGAGGTGGCGGTGGTGAGTGCGCTGCTTGCAGCTAATTCATTGGTTCAGCTGCTTGCAAGGGCATTTTTGGAAGAAAGGGGAGGAGGAGGGGCAGATTACTCAGGCAGCTCAGAAAACGCAGGAAGCAGCGGCGGTGAGTAGGTCGCCTGCTGTTGCTGCTGTTGCTGCTTTTGTTCAGTGGCTCAGCTGCTCAAGATTAGCTGCCATCCAACGACGAACGCGTGTGCCAGTCTGCCTGTGCATCGTTTGATGGAAGCCGCATCCCCATAATGCCCTTGTGCTGCCCTGGTCCACATGCCTGCACGAGACCTTTGGCGCCACGGCCAAGACGGAGAAGATTACTGACATCCTCAATCGACTAGCCTGTGCACGACTCCAAGTAACTCTATTCAAACTGGTTTCACGCCTGCAGGAAACATTCGGAGCCATGGCCAAGACGGAGAAGATCGCCTACATCCTGGAGCAAGTGCGGCTGTGCCTGGACCGCAAGGACTTCGTGCGCGCGCAGGCAAGCTGAATTCCATGGTTGATTTGTGGTCGCTGAGTGCTGCATGCACAGACAGCTGCACCTCTGCCTGGATTGGACGGACGCTGCGCGTGCGCAGGTGCAAGTAATGCTGCGGTGCCTGCTTCATCGCGTTTATCCACCTGCTCTGGGGCGCCGCCCTGCATGCCTTCACTGCCAAATTGGTTCCATCCTGACTTATCTGCATCGCTTCCCACGGACTGCAGATCCTGTCCAAGAAGGTGTCGCCGCGCGCCTTTGCGCAGCGGCCGGAGGGCGCCAAAAAGGTGTGATTGCAATTGTTGTATTGTGCACATGTTTTGCCATGCTGTGGCTCTTGGTTTTGCATTGGCTGTGGTGTGCAGCGCAGCGGCCGGAGGGCGCCAAGAAGGTGCGCTGTGGTCACGCTGTGCTCATGCTGTGGCACACGCTGTGCACGCTGTGCCATGCTGCGACCCGCATGCTGCTGTGCTCATGCTGTGCTCATGCTGTGCTCATGCCGTGGTGCGGTTGCCAACTTGCACTCATGTGTGTGCCCCCTCGACTGATCCTCACAGGGCGAGGCAACGGGCGAGATTGGCATCGAGGGCACGGCGATTGAGGAGCCCGAGGAGGTGAGTAAGCCGATCCTGCTTTTTGCTTGGCTACGTCTTGTATCGTGTTCTTGATGAGAGGAGCTGGCTGCCTGTGTGCTGGTTGGCTGAGCTGTGCGCAGCGGGCTGCATGCACAGGCTGCCCTGGTGTGCCCTTTCCGATGGCCTGGCACGATTTTGTTGTGTGAACCACCTGTATGCTGCAGGGCACCCCCTCGCTGGAGGCCCTCAAGCTGCAGTACTATGCGCTGATGATCCGCTTTTACCAGCACGAGGCCAACTGGCTGGAGGTCTGCCGCTGCTACAGGTAGGCTGGCTGGCCCTGCCCACTGCCTGTGTGTGCGGCGTGAATTGGCATCTGCCGCTACTGCAGCCCATTTATCACGAGGCCAAGTGCTTTGTTGAGGTGCGTTGCATCCCGTTCCCCACTCTGCATTGCCCTGCAGGGCGGTGTACGACACCCCCTCCATCCAGGAGGAGGCGGCCCGCTGGCAGGACGTGCTGAAGAAGATCTGCTGGTGGGTTGACGCTCCATGGTTTCAGTGCTGCTGGTAGCTTCGAACGCTGGTATCTGTTGGTGCGGGTTGGCATTGTGCAGGACGTGCTGAAGAAAATCTGCTGGTGGGTGGATGGCAGAAGCGCTGGCTGCTGCTGCCCACCGCCGTGCTCCCCTTCACTGTTTGAACTCCGTGCCTGCCTGCACTGCTTTTCTGACATCATGCACGCTTTGGCTGGCACTTCCTTTGTACTGCGTCCCTGAGCATATGTACTGTCTGCCCTTGCAGGTACGTGGTCCTTGCTCCCAAGGGCGTGGAGCAGGCCACCCTGCTGGCCACCACCGCCGCCGACAAGAAGCTGGGAGACCTGCCCGCCTACCAGGCGCTGCTGAAGAAGTTCACCGGCAAGGAGGTGCGCGGCTGGCTTTTGTTTGATGAGAAGCACCTATTTCACTGGCCGCACCTTTGATCAAAAGTGAAGCTGGGAGGCGCTGCTGAACAAGTTCACCGGCACGGAGGTGCGTGCTGAGCGGTGCTGTATTGAGTTTCCACGTGCGCACAAGTTACTGCACATCTGTCTGCGGCTGTTGTGGGTGCCGGGGAATGCGCCGGAAACATTGTGCCGCTGCAACCTTCTCATCCTGCTCAGATCAATACGCAAACACACTGGAGGTGCTGTGGTGGAGAGGAGCGGTGTCGACAGCTGTGCTTGAATCTGCGCAGCCCAATGGCTTTCCACTACACAGGTGCTGTGGTGGAAGCACGTGGAGCAGGAGTATGCCGAGGAGATGGGCGCCCAGGAGGACGTGTTCGGTGGGGAGGAGGGCGCCAAGCGGCGAGCAGGTAAGGGGGTGCCGAGCCCGTCTTGGATTTTGGGGTGTTTTGATGATGTGCAAGCAGCCCAGGAGGACGCATTCGGCGGCGAAGAGGGCGCCAAGCGGTAGTTGTTGTTGTTTGGTTCGGGGCTTCAGGGTGCACAAGTTCACCCCGGTCCTGGGCATCTAGCATCTTCCCGAGAGCATTGGCACACAGCCTGCAGCAGTTCCAACACTGCCACCCCTTCAGCCCTCCCACTCCTCCCATCTCCCCTGCTCCACTGCCCCTACAGACTTCCGGCTGCGGGTGATTGAGCACAACCTGCAGGTGGGCGGCTGCTTCTGTAGCGAATGGACATGCCGGTTTGTAGCCTGGCAGTTGGTGTGGCCTGGCAGCGGGCGGAGCTTGGCACCTTGTGGTGGCAGTTGAGAGCATTTACGGCAGCTCTCCACATGTTCTGTTGAACTGTGTGTTTCCCGTCCGATCATCATCGGCAACTGCTACCGGCACCATGCTGCCCTCGCTGCCACTTGCGCCTCTAACAGCATAATTTGCCTCTGCATCTCACTCCTGTTTGAAGATCATCGGCGGCTACTACTCGCGCATCACGCTGGCGCGCCTGGCCCAGATGCTGGATCTCACTGCCGATGAGGTGTGTTTTTGTTTGTTAAATACACTGCTGCACTTTAGCGGGTATGCATGCACACCGTCCTGCATGTGTCACCCGGTGGTGGGCACCTGGTGGTGAAATTGGAACTGCACTGAGGCGCTGGGTCCTGCCTCTCCCATACTTCCTTTTACCTGCAGGCGGAGAAGCACCTGTCTGACCTGGTGGTGGGCGGCTCGCTGGCAGCCAAGATCGACCGCCCCGCAGGCGTCATCCGCTTCTCCCACCGCACGTAAGCTTTCCTACCATTTTGGCTTCTGTGTCATTGTTGAGTAGCTGCTGGTCGACCGCCGTATCGTTGTCATCCGCTTCTCCCACCGCACGTGAGTGAATGGTTTCGTTTACAGCAGCGAGGTGGCGGAGTGTGCAAAAACTGGCAAGCTGCTGCTGCTGCTGCCGCTGATCGTTGATGATGATGGTACACAGTTTGCTGACACTCTGCTCCCCTGCTGCCGCGTTCCTATCGCTGCAGCGGCCCCAGCGAGGCGCTGAACGCCTGGAGCGGCTCGACTGGCAAGCATCATTTGCTAATGCTTTCACACGTATTGCCTGCTTCCCTTTGTTGCAGGGGCCCCAGCGAGGCGCTGAATGCCTGGAGTGGCTCCATCGGCAAGCTGCTTGTGCTGGTGGAGAAGACGTGCCAGCAAATCCAGAAGGAAAGCATGGTGCACCGCGTGCCCATCGGGGCGGCATGAGTGCAACAACTGCAGCAGCGCCACGGCTGCAGCAGCGAGCATTCAGCTGGTGCACCGCGTGCCCAATCTGCACCTCTGAACTGTAGGCATCCAGCTGATGCAAGCAGCCGCCGTGCAGCGGCCTAACCGTCCTAAACCAACGGCAGCAGGCAGCCAGCGCGGCAAATGCGCCAGCACGCCTCCAGCGCAGCAGCACCCCGCCCTCCGCACCACGATGTGGATCCTTGTAACAATCCCTGTACCAAGGCATGGAGCTGCAGGCTGCCCAGGGAGGACGCAATGCGCCAAATTGTGCCTGCTGCCGCGTGCTGGCTGCTGCTGCTGCAGGGCAGACGCTGCACCCGGGCGGCGTTGCTTGTGTTTGCACTGAGACACGCAGCACCCTGCTGCCAGCAAGCAGTCACGCTCAGTGTGCATGCTTTACATCTGGAAAGCTGTATTCAACAGGGGGGGCACAGCAGGCTGTTGCTGCCGGCTCCGTAGCTGCATCGGAAGGTACTCAGCTGGCCGAGAGCAGAGCCTATGCTTGGCCGGAAAGCCGTGCATTCACGTGCTGCCCAACTGCCAGCCCAGCCATCACATTGTAACCGGCAGCTTGACGGTGGCGGACAGCACGTGGCCGTGGCGCTTCTCCACGCGCCTGTGGCAGGCCGACACAGGAGCTGGTGGAAACTGCCAGGGCGGCAATGCGACCAGCCGCCTCACACGGCCCCTCCCACACATTAGCTTTATGGCCTGCTGTAGCGACCAGCGCATGTCAAGGTGGAACACACTCCTGGCTGCATCAGCATGCCTGATGCGCCCATAGCGAGTTCAACAAATCAGCAAGCAGGCGCACCTGTCGAAGTGGAACACGCCGTGCCCGGTGCCCACGCGCTTGAGCTCGCACACATACGTGCCCTGCTCCCGAATCGCCAGTGCCTGCGAGCAAAGGAATGGGAAAGTTTGCGTTGAGTATGGTGCGAATCAAGGCTGCCATGCTCGCACACATACGTGCCCTGCTCCCGGATTGCCAGCGCCTGCGGGGAACATGAGTGGATAAGGGTCAGCAGAATCTCGGGGCGGTGTTCCAGAGCCCTTGTTTTGCCAGCCGCTTGTGCAAGCC
>VFQQ010002546.1_pt1 | contig 20139 bp, 40 predicted proteins | sample 3512341 | NCBI WGS metagenome assembly VFQQ01 (sample SAMN10412373, study PRJNA504923) | tailings metagenome | isolation source: Relicate 2 Philex TSF1 revegetated site | place: Philippines: Tuba, Benguet | collected 2017-08-29 | reverse complement strand
CCGCCTCCGAGGTGTTGCCGCCACGCAGCGGCGCAAACGTCCCGCCAGGGTTGTAGTTCTCAGCCGGCACTGCGCCGTAAAGGTTGTCGGCGTCTGAGGACCAGGCGATGCTGCTGTTGTCCACCTGCAGCTGCTCGCCGCTGCCGGCCACCGCAAAGGCAAACGTGTCGTTGAAGAAGGAGTTTGCGATCTGGCCGCAGGGGTTGATCGGCAGGCTGTTGTTGTCGCCCAGGTAGGAGAAGGGGTTGCAGGCGGCCAGGGGCGAGCCCGAGGAGCTGCCGTCGTGCATGCGGGTGGGGTCGTACGAGCGCACGTAGCGCCGGAAGTTCTGGAAGTAGGTGCCCAGCTCGTACGCCACGTAGATCTGGGGCAGGAGGCAGGGTGGGGTGGGAGCAGGGCAGCGGCATGAGGCACAGCACCCAGCGGCAGCGGCGGCAGGCAGTGGCAGCAGCAGCAGCAGCAGCGGTGGTGCGCGCAGTCAAAGGCATAGTACCTGCGGACTGTGCTGTCGAGGGCAAGCGGCACCTCAGCAGGATGTGCAGCGGCCACGAGCAGCAGCAGCAGCAGGGCAGCAGCAGGGAAGGCTCACCGGCGGCTCCATGTCTTTGGGTATGAGCACGCTGACGGTGTACTGTGCACCGCCATTGCCGTTGCTGCTTGCCGCCTGCTGGGCCCACAGCGTCTCCTGGTTGGCCTGGTGCGCGCCGCTGGTGAAGGGCCCCTCGAAGGCGTAGGGCACCCGCACCTGCGGGGCGGAAGGCAGGCGGGTGCTGTGTGCGACAGAGCGGTGTGGTGCAGCTGGGTGCCACAGGGCAGGGCAGGTCACTGTAAAATGTCATCAGCTGCAGAGCTGGGCCAGAAGCTAGATAGGGCAGCCGGGCGGTGGCAGGCTGAAGGCCAACGCGCGTCAGCGCACGAACAGTCATACAGGGCGGCAGCCGGCGGCGAGCACCCACCTCCACCACATTGAGCGAGGCAATCAGCACGGGGATGCCCAGCGCCAGGAGCAGCACCCCCGCGGCCGTGAAGAACAGCTCTGCAGCAGGGGCAGCAGTTGTGATTGGGCAGTGCAGCACGGGAAGCTGGCGGCGGGCGGCGCTCGAGCGGCGGCGGCGGCGGCGCACCAGCTATGCGCGGCGTCAGGATGGGCCGCCATCCCACGAACTTCTGGTAGGCGAAGCGCTTGTGCCACTTGTACTTCTTGGCGCCCCGGCGCGCCCCACGGGCCGAGGCGTCAGAGGCCTCGGTGGTGAACGACGGCGCGCACGAGGCGCTGTCGTCCACATCCGAGTGGGGCATCGCCCCAGCTCGGCGGGGCGGGGGGCTGGGGGCGCGGCAACGGGCGCTCGAGCCGCGAGCAAAGGTTGACTGGCGGCGATCGGGCCTGTAACGGGCCTGGCGCGGTCAGAAAGCGATCCAGCAGGTGAACAGGCCTCACAGGCAAGGGCGGATCACCAAAGGAACACCAATGCGAGTTTGCATGGGCAGGGCAGGCAGCTGGCCTTTTCTAGCTCAAGCGCTTTGCTTCCCAGCATTACGCCGGGACACCCAGCCGCCCAGCCAGCCGCCGCGCGGGCCAGAGCGAGGGGCAGGCCGCGACAGCTCTCGGCAGGCGGTTGCTGCGCGTGGATGGCGGCCGCCAAGCCGCTGAGCCGCGCCAACAGCGCCATGGGCGGCGCCAAGGGCGAGGAGGGCGTGTACGCCAATGTGCAGGTCATCCTGCGCTGCCGGTGAGCGGCGGCGCGCGACGCCGCCGGCGGCGGTGGGCCGGCGCGCACATTCTCTTATGCTGCTGGCCCTGCACTGCAATAGTCCAATATTCTATGAAATAGAGCAGCACATTCGTGCAGTCACGGCGTCCCTCCCACACCTTCGCAGGCCGCCCTCCAAGGAGGAGCTGGCGGCGCGCACGCAGCAGGTGGTGCGCTGCGACGAGGCGATGCGCGCCGTCACGCTCATGCAGCAGGTGCCCGGCTCCAAGGCCGCGCAGCAGACGCGCACCTACCACTTTGACAAGGTGCGGGGTGCGGTTGGTAGTACCAACGTGCCAGGCGGGGTGGCACGGACGAGGCAGCCATGACCTCAAACGCAGTCTGGAGAAGTACATTGCATGCTGATGCTGGTGCTTTGAAATGCCTTGCAGCCTTTAACTGCATGGCCAGTGCAGCTCCTGGGGTCGCATAAAAGCAGTGCACCACAGCCGCCGCCACGAGCGCCGTGCACCGCAGGTGTTCCCGCACGACACGACCCAAGAGAAGCTGTATGGCTCGGCCATCGCCTCCATTGTGGAGGAGGTGCTGGAGGGCTTTAACTGCACTATCTTTGCGTACGGCCAGACCGGCACCGGCAAGGTGGGCTGGGGGCGGGGTGGCAGGGGCGCCGCCGAAGCGAGCAGCACCAAAGTGGCAGAAGTGGCCACTGGGCTTGCCGCCACGTGCAGCGCTGCCTTTGCTTGCGCAGCAAGCGCCCCTCGCGTACGTGCTTTGCAAGCTGCTGAGTTGCTCGCTGAAAAGGCCCGCTGCTTTTGCTCCACAGACGCACACCATGACGGGCGACATCACGGAGGAGCTGTCGGCGGGCGCAGGTTGGTGGTTGATTATTCTAGAGCATCAGCAAAAGCCAGTAGCTGATGTCGCTTTCTGTGCTGGGGCAATGTTGCTTGGCTGTGGCGTGTGTAGACATGGCATGGCACCAAGTGCGGTTGTGGCCGCCCCTGTGCGCAGGTGTGATCCCCCGTGCCATCCACCAGATCTTTGGCTACCTGGACAGCATCAACTCGGAGTACACGTGAGTGGTGACAGCAAATTTTTCAGCATGGTAGCACCTTGCTGCCGCCGCATTCGCACGTGCACATTTTTGGCTGAAGCCGGCAGCCATACCTGACCTGCGCTTCGTCCAGCGCTGTGCCCCTGCTGCCTACCTCACTCAATGGCTTTCCGGTCACCATCCCTTGCAGTGTCAAGTGCTCCTACCTGGAGCTGTACAATGAGGAGATCACCGACCTGCTGGCCGTGGGCGCAGACGTGCCCAAGGTGCGGCCGCCAGCCGGGATGCGCCCAGCATGGAAAGCAATGCATGCACAGCGCTGCCGCGGATGCCGCTTGTGGGCTCCCTGCGCTGTGTGTGGGCTGCCTGTGCTGCGTGTGGGCTTGCTATGTGGGCTGCCTGTGGTGCACGCCGCACATGGCGGTCTCTGCCTGCCATTAGTCGCTCTACAGGTGGGAGAGGACTGTGGCAGCCTGCCGACTGACTTACCCACTGCACTGCCTTGCTGATGTGCTGACGTTTCCGGTCCTGTCCCACCGCTCCTCACCGCCCACAGGTGCGCATCATGGAGGACCGCGGCGGCACCGCGCTGGCGGGCATTGAGGAGAGCATTGTGAAGAGCTCCAAGGAGATCTTTGCGCTGCTGGAGCAGGTGGGGGCAGAGAAGCATCAGCGCTTGAAGGGCAGAGTGGTATGTGCTGCAGGGTGGCTGGCTGGCTGCACTGCTGAGCATGCCTGGAAGTGCAGCATTAGTGGCGCACGCGCGGCTGCTCATCGGCTGGCCAGAATGTGCTGTGACCCACGAAGTGTGCATCTCTCCCATGCACAGGGCTCCGCCAAGCGGCGCACCGCGGAGACGCTGCTGAACAAGCAGTCCTCGCGCTCGCACTCAGGTGGGTGCCGTGGGCGGGGAGGCAAGGAGAGCGCCCTTGCTGGCTGGGTTGCATGCAGTCGCAGCAACTGTTCAATAATCAGGCTCCTTATGGCCCTGCCGCGCCACCTTGAAGCACCCCGCCACCTCAGCCAAACTGTACAGCCTACTGTGCATCCTTTGTGCGCTCACCCTGCTTCACGCCCTGCTTCGTGCATCCGGCCCACGCAGTGTTCATTGTGACGGTGAGCGTGCGCGAGGTGACGCCGGAGGGCGACGAGGTCATCCGCGTGGGCAAGCTGTACCTGGTGGACCTGGCAGGCTCGGAGAACATCACGCGGTGAGCGGTTGCAAAAGGGTACAAAACAAAAGTGGGGCTGAGCCGCCCAGCAAAGCTGTACCTGGTGGCCCTGGCGGGGTCGGAGTACATTACGCGGTGAGGGGGCAGCTCTGTGCTGTGAGATAGCAAAGGATGCAAGCATGCCGGATGCTAGGGGCCAGAGGACTTCACACGCTTATCACCACATGATCATGGCTGGACCTCCCAGCCATCTGTCCTGTTTCTTGATCAGATAAGCTTCAAAGTTTGTTGCCGCTCCGGCATGGCTCCACCTGCATCCTCTCTGCCTGCTTCCCCCTCCCTGCAGCTCCGGTGCCGTGGAGCAGCGTGCCAAGGAGGCGGGCAACATCAACAAGTCGTTGCTCACGCTGGTGGGTGGCTGTCCCATGCTGCCCTGGCTGCGCCTGCCTCAGCCCTGGAATGCAGCAGCACCCTGCACAGACGCAGCACTTTACTTGGCGGCAGCACTCTCCTGCGATGCACTACAGTATGTCCGTTTGGCCTCTGGCCTGACTTGCTGTGCAGCATCGAGCAGTATGTTTCAGTCAACCCCGCACCACAGCCACGCCTGCCTCACTCTACGGCGCTGTTCCTGCCCTCCTCCCCCACATCCATTGCAGGGCCGCGTCATCACCGCGCTGGTGGAGGGGCAGGGCCACGTGCCGTACCGCGACTCCAAGCTCACCCGCCTGCTGCGCGACTCCCTGGGTGCGTGCTTCTGGGCAGCCTGCAAGCTGCTGCTTCTGGGCAGCCTGCAAGCTGGGAGATGCGGCTGCAGGCTGCGGCCCGCCTGCAACCAGGAAAGCAATTGAAAGTCCCTTGTGTCCGTCCCACAACCTTGTTGGCGCCTCAACGGCCCGCAACCACCCTCCTTTCCGCGCATGCAACCTCCCCGCTCATGCAACCACAAACCCTCCCTCCCCCACTGGCTCCCAGGTGGCAAGACCAAGACGTGCATCATCGCCACCATCGCGCCCACAGTGCTGTGCCAGGAGGAGACGCTGTCCACGCTGGACTACGCGCACCGCGCCAAGAACATCAAGAACAAGCCCGAGGTGCGGATGCGAGGCGGTGGCTGGTTGTAGTTAGGACTGGAGAGGAGCCACCTGTGTGGATGTGGGAGGAGGCTTGGGGTGTGCTGCTTAACAAAGAACGCCATTGCTGGAGTTGCCGCTGCCACCTCTGGTACACCGGCCACTTTACACCTACTCGCCCTGCCCACTGCCCCGCAGATCAACGCCAGGATCTCCAAGACCACGCACCTCAAGGAAATGAACTTCGAGATCGAGAAGCTGAAGCAGATGCTGATTGCCACGCGCGAGAAGAATGGTGCGGAGGCCGAGCTGCTGGGCAGGCTAGGAATCGAAGGGCTGTTTCTGCAAGCTGGATGCTCCATACCAGGTTGCCGCCCAGCAGTTTGGAGCTGCCCTGTTGTTTGTGCCCTATTGCCCGCTCAGACCCATGTGTGACGCCAATGTCAACGTGTGTTCTGCGCTGCGGTGCAGGCGTGTACGTGCCGGCGCAGCAGTATGAGGAGGAGTGCGAGGAGCGGCGCCAGCTGGCGGCCCGAGTGGAGGAGCTGGAGGTGGGTGGGGGCTGGTGTTCCATTGTGCTACCCTCCCCTGGCGCTCTTCCAGTGGCAAGGGATGAACGCTGTGCCTTTCTTTGTCAAACTTTGCATGTCCGCGCCCTGTGTGCACTGCTGGGGCACGACTTGCAGAGCACGCGGGTGCTTGCATGCACCTGATGTGGGCCAAGCAGCCTGGGAGCCAGCCTTTGTATGAAAGTGACCCACCCACATGTGTGGGCTGCTGCCCTGTTGCGTTGTGCAGACAGAGGCGGAGGCGGTGGCAGCGCAGCACGACCTAGACAAGCAGGAGTGGCAGGCGGAGATGGGGCGCCAGCAGGCGGCGCACGACAAGGCCATGGGAGAGGTGCGGGCGGGGCCATCGGCTGATGGCGGGCTGAACTGCCGTGCCGCTGAGCTGGCGCCACGCCAGCTGTTTCAGTCCTCCATTTTGCCTACTGCTTGCTCTGAAACAACAACTAATGCCAATCAATGCCTCAGCCCGCCCCTTATCCTTGTGCACCTGCACCCCGCACCCTCACCTGTCCTTCCCGCCTACCCGTCGCCTTCCCTTCCCCAGCTGCGTGCTGAGCTGGCGACCACCCAGGAGGAGCTGCGCCAGGCTCAGCTGGCCATCCAGGAGCGGGACTATGCCATCGCCACACAGCAGCGCTGCGAGGCCGCGCTGGCAGGCCATGCAGGTGTGTGGGTGGCGCAGAGATGGGTGGGAATGTCAATGCCAATGCTTGGGTCACTGGTCAGGGTGGAAGCACCGCCAGCTGCAAAACTTGGCCCTTTCTTCTGCTCCAAGTGTGGGCTACACAAAGGCGCAGTGTGACCATAACTTTCACCTGGTGCACTTCACTCTTGGGCTCGCGCACAGGCTCCCTGAACGATGCGCTGGCGCGCGCGGCTGCTGACGTGGCCCTGCTGTTCCAGCGCTGGGACGAGAAGAATGCGCTGGAGGATGCCAACTCAGCGCTGGTGCAGGTGAGGCGCCTGCCGTGCTGCCAGCCACTGGCCGTGGCGGCAGCAGGCAGCCAAGGCAGCACAGGCTCGGGAGCAGTCGGTGTGTGGCAACACAGCTGGCTCCAGGGCTCTGCTCGAATGTCCTTCTGGGCTGCCAAACTGCTGCATGTGATGTGCTGGCATCCCGCAGGAGCTGCGTGATGCCGTGGTGCAGCGGCTGGCGGCCATTGAGGCGGCGGTGGCGGGCACGGCCGCGGCTCAGGCGGAGCGCTTTGAGGGCACCAAGCAGCTGCTGAAGGTGGGTGGGCAGGCTGGGAAGGGAGGGAGGCGCGACTTGGTGTTGAAGCAGAGGCAATGTATGTGTCCGTCAAGCTGGCGTGAGGCTAGCTGCTGTACAGCATCCAGCTCCTAGTGCCGAATTTGGGGCTTGGCTCTGACATGCTGCACTCATTGCACTGCAGGGCTTTGCGGAGCGCAAGGTGGGCGAGGCGTCCAAGATGCAGGCGGACATGGCAGCCCTGCAGCAGCAGCTGGACGGCATGGGAGCCGCCGCCGCGGCAGCCACCGCCGCCCTTGAGCAGGCGGGCGCTGCGGGGCTGGCAGGTGTGGGTGCGCAGCAGGCCGCTTACCTTGCAGAGGCGCAGGCGCAGGCTGCGGCCTCCGCCTCCCAGCTGGCCGCTGCGTACGCTGCGCTCAGCGCGGCCACCGACGCGGAGCAGCAGCAGCTGAGCGCATTCCTGGGCGAGCAGGCGGCGGCGGGCGAGGCGGCGGCCGCCGCCAGCGCTGCCATTGTGTCCGCTGTGCGGGAGCAGCTGAGCGCTGCCAAGGCGGCGACCGCCGCTGCCAAGGCGGCTGTGTCGGAGAAGCTTGGAGCGCAGGCCGCGGCAGTGGCTGCCTTTGAGCAGTCCTTCCTGGCCAAGACGCAGAGCGAGCAGGGGGCTCTGCTGGAGCAGATTGCCGGCATGCTGAGCGGGTGAGGCTGGGGGAGGGAGTGGCGGGTGTGTAGTGATGGGCTGGGGGGTTGGCATGTGCGATCACGGGGCGAGCTGTTTAGTGGCTGGCAGTACAGCTCGCTGCTGTGGCGAAACCTCTTGCTGGCGCCTCTGCTACTGCATATTGCATGGTTGTTCCTATGGCAGTCCCTGTGGCAGCGCTCTGACCGCCTGCACGTCTTACTTGCCGCCGCCCCAGGTTTGTTGCCAAGGCTGAGCAGGAGGTGAAGGCAGCGGTGAGCGGCATGCGCAGCCAGCTGACCGCCGACCAGGCCAGCCTGGAGGGCAGCCTGGCGGCCATGGAGGCAGACACAGATGGCTCGCTGGCCACCCTGGCGGCCAACGAGGGCGCCGCCACCTCAGGGGCCGCAGCGGCGCAGGCCACGCTGCGTGCCGGCGGCGAGCGGCTGGGTGCCGCGCTGGCGACTGCAGTGGCGAGCGGCGGCGAGCTGCAGGCTGCTACCACTTTGGCAGCGGCAGAGGCAGGTGCTAAGCTGGAGGCGCACAGCAGTGCCCTGGCCGCAGCGGTGGCCAGCCAAACCGCTGCGCTGGCGGCGCTGGCGGGCGAGCAGGCGGCGGCATGCAGCGGCGCAGTTTCGGCGGCGGGTACCGCCCGTGCCGCACTGCAGGAGGCGGCAGCGGCCGGCCTGGCAGCAGATGGCGCTGCAGGCGACAGCCTGGGCGAGCTGACGCAGGCGGGGGCTGCTGCAGTGGCCGCATTTGCCGGCGAGCAGGCTGCTGAGCTGGCGCAGCTGTCGGGCCTGGTGCAGCAGCGGGTCAACGAGGCGTATCGCTCCGATGGCAACCGGGGTGGGTCGGGTGAATTAGTTTGTGTTTAGGTCATGTTTTTGGGGTCGGTTTGTGCCTGTTGGGTATAGTCACGCCAATGGCAAGCATGCATCGGCAACTTGGATAGCAGCTGGCCTGGTTGACAGTCGCTGAGAGAAACATTTCCGCCACTCCCGCTCGTCTCCGCCCCACAGACAAGGTGCCAGCGGAGCGCGACATTGCCGTGCCAGCTGCGGCAGAGATCCAGGCGCTGCGTGCACCGCCTGTGGACGCTGTGTTTGCCGAGTTCCGGGCGCAGCTGGCGCCGGCGGCAGGTGGGTGCAGGCTGGTTGAGTGGGTGATGGTGGTTGGTGTGAGGGTTAGAAATGTTGGGGCAGGCTGGGGAGCGGGTGGCAGGCACCTTGAGCCGTCCAGTCCACTGAACGACAATCCACGTCACGTGCCATTTGCTGTGTTGATGCACACCGCCTGGCTACGTTCCCATGCTGCCCCATGGCTCTTGTATTGCAGAGGGCGCAGGCGGCGGCGGCGAGGGGGAGCAAGGAGGAGGAACTCTGCCTCTATTCCACTTGCCCCTCAACGCTCGCCGCGTGCTCACTCTCCATTCCTGCCATGTGTTGCAGAGGGCGCAGGCGCAGGCAGTGAGGAGGAGCCCGAGGAGGACATGCCGGCAGCAGAGGAGGAGGAGGCAGCCGCTGGCGCGGAGCAGGGCCAGCAGGAGAACACAGCAGGCGCAGGTGGGCAGGGAGGGGAGTGGTTCAGAGGCTTTGGGGTCAGCGCAGGCGGCCCCTGAGAGGCTGGACTGTAGCAGGAACAACGTCATGCATGGGTTTCCAGTCCCCTCCCAGCAGGAACAACGTCAATGCATGGGTTTCCAGTCCCCGCCCGCCCCCTGAGCAGACTGCAGGCAGCCCTGCTTCAACCCTGCCTCAACACACTTTCCCAACCTGTGGCCCTCCCTGCCCCCTCTCCTGCAGCCAATGCGCCCGTGGTGCCTCCCCTGGACGTGTCGGCGCTGCCCGGCCCCGCCAAGGGGCCCCGCGTGCCCTCGCCCTCCGCACTGGGCAAGCGCACGCGCGCTGCGGCGGCGGCAGCAGAGGGCGGCGACGTGCCGGCCAGCGGCCGCGGCAGCCCCTCTAAGCTGCGCAGCGCGTTCCAGCGGCACCAGCAGCGCAGCGCGGGGTGAGCGCGCCGACTGACGAAGGGCGCGTGATGTGGCAATCAGGGGCTGTGTGGCCGCAGCAGCGGCAGCAGCCCACGGCAGGGACAGGCGCCTGGGCTGTATGTGGCATGGCATCTCCCTTTGTTGCGGGGCGCAGGGGTGCGCCAGGGGCCGTCTGGGCCTGCTCTTGTACCAATCCACCCTCTGGAGAACTTGATGATTGTCCTCTGACCGCCACCAACTGATGGTTGTGACTGTGACGTCAGCGCGAGCCGAGGGGGGTTACAAATAGAAGCGGAGAACGAAATGCGAGCAAATGAAGGCGGAAGGGCGAAGGGGGCTGCTGCGGCGCGGCGGCGACCGCGCTATGGCAGTGCACCGCCGCGCATGGAGAGTGCCCGGCTGCTGAGCGCCAGCCGAGCGCCCGGCCAGGGACATGAGCATCCTGCCAGCTGACTGGTTGCTGCAGAGACGCTGGCTGCCCCGGCGGCGTGCGGGGCAGGCTCACTTGCCGGCCTTCTTGGCCGCCTGCTGGCTGCTGATGGTCTCCACAGTTGCCAGGCTATCCAGGCCAGCAAACCGCCGCTTGAAGCTGCGGGCAGCGCGGAAGGGAGATGGCGCATGCAAATCGATCAGGGCTGGATGTGGCTGGTGTGGCGACACAAAAGAGGCGCGAACAGCGCGGCCAGAACGGCAGTGGTCGCACAGCTGCTGCCAGGTGGCGGCCCTGCTGCAGCGCACTGCAGCGCAGCTGGCACCCTGTTGCATGCCACGCGTGCTGGCCGGGCCAACTGGCCAACAGGCCCAGGCGGTGTTCCTTGTGGGCCCACTTGCCAAGTCGCATCCCCCTGTGTGCGCACCGGTTCACGCGGCCCTCATCAGTCACCACGGTCGAGGTGTTGCCCTGGAAGAAGGGGTGGTTGCCGCTCCAGATATCCACTGCAGCACAAGCAGGCACAGTGTGGGGCGGGGCAGGCAGGTCAGCACGGCAGCATGGGCGGGCTTTCGATACACTGAGGTGCACACCGACCGACATGCGTCAATATGCAGCTGCTTGCATGCAAAAACAGCAAACATGATGCGCTGATGAGGCAGCAATAGCAGCAGCATGTTGAAGCTGCAGTGGCGGGCAGGCAGCAGCTGCGGCTCATTGCCTTGTCTGCGCAGGCAAGCAAGCCTGCGTGCTACTTTGGCCTCTGCCAGCTGCCCACAATTAACTCGGCAGAAAACACATGGATAGCAGCAGCCTGAGGCAATCACTGCCATCAGCCCAACAGACCAGCAGCAGCACAGCATCATCATCAGCATCAGCAGCATCAGCAGCACAGCATCATCATCATCAGCAGCAGCAATGTGCAACAGCAGAGAGCAGTGAAACGCACCCGTGTACGAGCCCTGCGTGCCGCTGGTGGTCAGCACCTCCTCGCCGTTGCAGATCACCTTGGCGTCGCTGTGCCACTCGGGGTGGATGCCCTTCTTGGCCATGGCCGCCACCTGGTGAAGCAGACGAAAAGCAAGCAGGAGCGCACAGGGGTGAGCGGGAGCGCCGCGGCCGGCAGCGGCAGGAGCAGCAAGCGGGGCGGCAGGCCGGGCTGGCGGCAGCACCGGCGGCCGGCCGCCCCGCCGCGGGCAGCCATGCAACTGGGCACGCTGGTGGCAATGCGCGGGCCAGCGGCGCGGCAGGACGGCTCCACCAAGCCGGCGCCCAGTGCTGCGCCGCTGCCACCACGCTCCGACGCCTTTGGAGTGCTGACCTGCCGTTGGCGAGGCTGCACCGCTGGCCGGAAGGCAGCAGCGGGCCGCACACTGCTGCTCGCGAGGGCCTGCATGGCTGCTGCTGCACTGAGCCTGTCCAACACGTCCTTGTGAGCAGTAGCAAGCCTGGGGGCCGCAATGCGCCGCCTTGTGGGGCCCTCACCCGCCCAGCGCATGAGGTCCATGCAGAGTGTCCTTGCACGCCCCCTGCGCGCCTGCTGCAGTCATCACCAGCTTCTAGCAGCGATGCTGTTGATCGCCTGCCGGTCCGCGGATCGCCTAGGCTCCCCCGCTTGAGTGGCCGCCCAGCGGCGCCCTGCAGGCTTGTGGCGCCCCTCCGAAGCTTGTGCAGCAGGTATGGTCTCAAATGGCAGCTGGGGCAGGCTGCACGGCGCGCCCGGCAAACTTGCCCTGCCGCCGCCGCTGCTGCCTGCCGCTGCCCACCCCGCCTTCTTCTTTGCTGGCCTCACTGCATGCAGCCGCCTACCTCAATGGACCTCAACGTGGTGGACCCCCGCCTGGCGGCTGGGCGAGGGGAGGAGTACCGAGCGGGTGCCCTGCGCGACCGCCAGGCCGCGCTGCTGGCGCTGGAGGCGGCCGAAGGCGACGGCGACTTTCGGTGCGGCTCGACACCTGTTGGCTGTTGCGATTGCTTCTGTTTGCCGCGTGCGGCGGTTCTGACCGGTTGGTGTTTAAGCATTGCATTGAGGTGCTCAGCGTGATGACGTGTCCCTTGGCCAACCAGGCTCCTCCAGCCCGCCAACTGCTGCTGATCCTGAGCTTGCCGCCGTCCTGTGGCCCTGCTGCAGGCTGCCGCTGAGCCACCGCTACGAAGAGAATGTGGACCTGGAGAGCACAGAGGTGGGTGTGTGCGCCATCTGATGTGCCTCCTTGCTTCGCCGGCATGCCTGCAGCGCTGCTGGCCGCACCCTTATCCAGCTCCTCCCAAATCTGACCGCTGCCACCCACCCACCCGCCCACCCTCCTGCCTGCCTTTCTCCCTCGCTTCAGGTTGCCACCATCGACACAGCCATCCCGGCATCCAATGTGGGATACCAGCTGCTGCAGCGCTTGGGCTGGCGCCCCGGCGGCGGGCTGGGCCGCGAGCAGCAGGGTGCGCTGCGTGTGTGCTGCGGTTGCTGTGCGTCTCGCTTGTGTGTGCTGCTGCTGCATGCTGTTGCAGCGTGGCTGCAGGGGTCAGTGCTGTGTGCTGCTGCTGCATGCCATTGCAGTGAGGCTGCAGGGATCAGTGCAGCGACGTGCCGCACAGCAGAGGGTAGACTCCCCTTGCTATCTCAGCATTACATGTACGGCTGCAGCACCGCTGCTGCTGCTGCTGCTGCTGCTGCTGCCGCCGCCGCTGCTGCCGCCGCTGCTGCTCCAGCCTTTGCATCGACTGCCTCACGCCCTGCAGGCATCACTGAGCCTATCCGATTGGACGCAAACGACAATGGCGTCCGCATCGGGCTGGGGCGGCAGGAGGTGCGCGCTGCGCTGCGCTGCGCTGTGGTTCCCTGACTTGCCTGTTTGGTTCACAGCCACATGGCCTGCCATCCCCCGGCCGTGCACCACCGCGCCGTGCTTGTTGGAGGCCCCACCATGCTGCTGTGCTGCCCATCTATTCTTTCTTGCAGGTGGAGCGGCAATACACGGCAGCCGAGTTCATTGAGCGGCGAGCGCTAGAAGTCGAGCTGCAGGCGGACGAGGACGAGGAGCGCAAGCGCAAGCGGGAGGTGAGGACAATGAGTTTGATTGTGCGATGTTGGGTGCTCGGAACTAATGGCAGAGCGTGGCTTTTTGACTGAAGCTTATCGGCTGAGGATGCTTGCGCCCGTGTCGTGTGCTGGGCGTTCGCTGAGTCCCGCCCGCCCACCCATTCAGCACAATTTACCTGCCTTCCCTGCACAGGCGGAGGCTGAACGGCAGAGCAAGATTCGGGAGGAGGTGAAGCACGAGCTGCGCATGTTTTACTGCCAGGTCAGCACGCCGCGCTGCGCTGTGCTGCTGTTTGCTATGCTATGGATAGGAAACGCGACTGCCACTGCCCAGGTCAGCGCGCTGTGCTGCGCTGTGCTGCGCTGTGCTGCGCTGCGCTGCGCTGTGTGTCGTTAGGCTGGCAATTCGCCACAACCAGCAGCCCGGGTTGCTCAAGCATTGCAAGCAGCACCGATTGGCTCACTCCTGTCAACACGTCTCCACTCCATCTCGCCCCTCCCCGCAGGTGTGCCACAAGCAGTACCAGGCGGCGCACGAAAGGGAGGAGCACCTGTCATCGTACGACCACCACCATCGCAAGCGGCTGGCCGAGACGCGCGCCATGCTGGCGGAGCGCACGTGAGGGTTTATTGGTCATGCTGTGTATTCATGTATTGCCTGCCCATAGATTCCAGGGTTGCTTGCTTGGGGTGCAAGCGAGCTGGCGGAGCGCACGTGAGGGCGCAATAGTTCCATCTGCTTGCCCCGGGTTGGTGTTGCCCGCTGCTCCCGGTGCGCATGCCTAGCTGGCTGAACACGTGTTGGCGGGAGCATCACTTTCCATCTTGCCTTGCCTGGCCACCTGGTCACACTGGTCCATGTGATTATTCATGCATACGTCCTATGTGAATTGAACTTTGCAGGAAGAAGGAGCGGAGCAAGAAGGAGCGCAAGCGGCAGGAGCGGGAGATGGCTCGCATGGCTGCCCAGTGAGCAAAACACTGGCCTTTTCTGCCTGCCCTAGTCAAGCCTGGTCGAACGGCTCAGCGCCAGCCTGAGGGCCCAGCTCCTGCAATGCTGGAAGCTCTGTTTGCACAGGGGCGACTGTGCAGAGCGTGCCTTTGCAAGCATGCACTGCCCGCGCCACTGCCAGGCCGCACGGTTGCCGCCGCCGCCAGCAGCAGAGCAGCCCTTCCGACCCTGCCGACCCCCCTCTGCCTACCTGCGCTTCCCTTACCACAGGGTCAGGGCCGCACAAGCAGCGGCCGGCATTGTAGAGCTGCCGCCGCCGCCACCGCCAGATGAGGATGGTGCGCCCCCTCCCCCTCCCGACGATGCGGAGGGCGCCCCTCCGCCCCCGCCCCCGCCCCCAGAGCCCCCTGGGTCCTCTGCCGCCGGCGGCAGCGAGAGTGGGGAGGGCGGCGGCTGGCAGACGGGCGGGGACGAGGAGCAGGCGGCAGGGGGGTGGCAGCAGGAAGAGCAGCAGGGCGGCTGGCAGCAGGAGCAGTCAGCAGGCGGCTGGCAGCAGGAAGCAGCGGGTGGGTGGCAGCAAGAGGAGCGAGGCGGATGGGGTGGCGACGCCCAACCGCCGGCCAGCGCTGGTCAGCAGCCACAGCAGCCGCAGCAGCCGCAGCAGCAGCGCTCGCACTTTGTGTCGGGTGGTTGGCAGGCAGGCACCATGCGGGACGGAGGCGCGGCGGCAGGGCAGCCCCCTCAGCAGCAGCATATGGAGCAGCAGCAGCTTGGCGCGGCAGCGCCACCTGCACTGGCACCAGCACCGGCAGCAGCAGCAGCAGCAGCAGCAGCAGCTTACGATCCGTTTGCTCCTGAAGAGGATGCGGCGCCTGTGGCTGCTACAGGCTGGCTGCTGCCGCTGCCCCCAGCGATAGCACCACCAGCAGCAACCGCAGGGCAGCCGCCGCTGCCGCCGCCACCCATAGCAGCAGGCGCAGCGCCGTTGCCGCCTCCACCCGCAGCAGCAGGCGCGCCGCCCTTGCCGCCCTTGCCGCCGGGTGTTGCAGAAGCGGCGCATCAGGCGCCGCCGCTGCCGCCACAGCCGCCGGCGCCGCCAGCAGAGGCGGTCCCTCCGCCGCCCCCTCGCATGGCCCCAGTGGCCATTAGCCTGGGTGGTGCAGCGGGCAAGAAAGCAGTGGGCAGCTTTGCGCTGGGAGGCGGCAAGGCGGCGGCTGGCCGGCGGCCAGCGCCCGCTAAGAAAGTGGCGGTGTTCGGCGGCGATAGCGAGGAGGAAGAAGGGTGACCGCTCGGCTGTCCCACAAGGCCCTGGGGGACATCGAGGCTTGGCCTGCCTTCTGCCCAGCTGGCCGCCTCTCCGCCCAGTGCTAGGCTCTGCACGGTGTATCTGATGATCTTTAATGTGTAAAAATGGCAGTGGTGCACAGCAAAAGTGGTGCCGAGGCGGCCTAGCGTGGTTTTGTACAGCAGGCATTGCCCCGCTGTCGTGCCGCTGCTGCTCAGCATGATCTGGTGGGCAACGTCGAAAGCATGCCACAACAGGATTTATATCTAATCCAGCGAGATTGTACTGCCTGCTGCAGGCAAAATGGGTGGGGGAATCAGGCAGTTACCCAGGCGGCGGCTGGCTGAGCCACGCTAGCAAAGCGCTGGGCCTAGTTGGCGGCCGCCGCCGATGCCCTGGCCGGTGTCGACAGCGCCCCGCTGCTCGCTCCTCGCTTTCACAAACGCACTGGGCACCATGAGTAAGGCCGCAGGCCTTGGCGGCCGCAGTGCCGCCCCTTGCCCCGCAGCACCGCCCACCAGCGTCACGCAGCTGCTGCTCGACCTGAGCCTGGCCCGGCTGCTACTAGCGACTCTCGAAGTGGCGCTCGGCCCCATCACGGCGGCGCTGGGGCCATGGCGCCTCGCCTGCCGCCTCTTCCTCGCGCTGCGCCGCCTGCTGCTGCGCTCAATAGGCTACTTGGCAGCGCCCGCGCAGCATACCGCGCTCAGGCAGCTGGGCGGCGGCGGCCTGGACGTGCGGCGGTGGCACGTTGCAGCAGGTGATCGGACCGACGACGCGCGCTGCAGCTAATCGCAGCCCGCCGTGCTGCTGCTTCCCTGCCTGCTGCCGCCAAGCGGTTTGTGAGCCATGGAGCAGTATGTGAACATGCCTGCAGACCTTGCTTCTGCTGCACCCTGCCGTCTATGCGCCGCCCTAACCATGCCGCCGCTCCACCGCCCCCAAACCCTGCCGCCGCAGCGGGGCTGCTGGCGGCGTCTGCAGCCAGCAGCGCAGCCAAGTTTGTGCGGGACATGCGGGACGAGGCGGTGCAGCAGAAGCGGCGGCTATCGTGGAAGATGGCCAACAGCAGGTGCGGGCAGAGGGCGGGATTTGAATGCGCGGCCTTGGTTAAGCGCAGGTTAGGTAAGGGCGGCGTCATGAGAGCGCTGGCCGGGCGGTTCTCCAGTGCAGCATGTGGGGGGATGTAAAGGCAGCTGGGGTGAAAGGTGTTTGCCGAATGGCAGGCGCTTTCACAGGCATGCAGCCGTGGCCGACCGTGCGCCATGCCCGCCGCGGCTCATGCCAAGCGCGTGCTCATGCCGCCATGGGCTGGCTGTCATGGCACCATGCAGGCTCAGCTGCATGCTGTTTTGTGGCGGCTACTGATGCTTTTATCTGTGTGCTGTTCATCAGCAGGAGCCGCCCATGCACCCACATGCCCAGCAGCCAACCGTCGTGTGCAAGCAGCTCATGCCTCCCCATGCCACCCGGCATGTGCAGCCGCCACGTGCCGCCGCTCATGCCTCCCGCCGCCTTTCTTCCCACAAACCCCCATGCCCCTGCCGTAGGTCCTACTTTGACTGGGCCATCCAGGCAGCCAAGCTGGACGCTCTAGAGGGCGTGGACCAGGCGCAGCGCTGGGCGGCAGAGACCCGGCTCTACGACCGCCGGCTGCTGCGGTGAGCGGTCGGCGCCTGCCTGCCGGGGGGCAAATGCGCTGCGCATGCTGTGTCGCTGCCTCCTGCCTTACTGCCATCGCCCTTGCAGAGAAAAGGTGGCCCACCTGCGCAAGGCAGCTGTCAAGCTTGCAGCCTAGCCCCTCCCTCTTGCAGCCTAGCCTCTCCCTCTATCAATGGTTCGCCTTCTTCTCGACTATCCTTTGCGCCCCGCAGCGAAAAGGTGGCGCACCTGCGCAAGGTGCGGGCGGGCGGCAGCGTGGCGGACCAGATGTGGGCGCTGCGCGCCGACCTGCTGCGCAACCTGGGCAACATCGCCAACAGGTGGGGGCAGGGTGGCTTTGGTAAAGCTTAGACACGCTTGCTAGGGCCGAGTTGTAGGTGGGGTGCCGTCCTGCTGTGGCCTGCACATGCGATGCGCTCTTCCTGCCATGCGCACTGCCACTGCGCCTCATGCAACGGCATCCTGCCAACCTGTTTGTTGCCACCCCCGTTTGCAATGCCCGCAGCGCGCTGCACGAGCACTTGCCAGTCATCCCGTTGTTGCAATGCGGAATACAACCGCTTACTTTCAAATTCGTTCTTTCCTTGCCCGCAGCGCGCTGCACGAGCACTTCCCGGTCATCCCCGAGCCCATCCGAGAGTACATTGAGGAGGTGAAAGCGCAACTTGAAGAAGTGACGCTGTCGCCAGGTGTGCTCTCCATTCCATCTAAGTACACTGCAAGTGATGTGGCTTTGCAAATGCGTTGAGGAGGTGAAAGCGCAGCTGGAGGAGGTGACGCTGTCGCCAGGTGCGGTCCTCCTTCGCCATGCTGTTCTGCGCTGCTGTACTGCACTGTCGCGCATTAGAAAGTCCAGGCGCGTTCTGTTCACCATAGCCGTTTCTGCAGGGCGGGGCGTACCAAGGAACTCCTTCCATCTTGGCTGCATGCCGGATATCGACTGCCCGGATAAATCGTACGACACTGCAGACCTGCCGCTGGAGGAGAAGGCGGCTGGGGGTGCAGTGTCATCACTGGAATTCTGTAAAATTAACATCGGTTTGTCAAGTTCCCACTGCAGACCTGCCGCTGGAGGAGAAGGCGGCGTTCCTCAAGGAGACGCGCCACGCTTTTGGCCGCACTGCGCTGCTGCTCAGGTGCACACACCTGCCTGCGTGTGTTCACATGCCCTTGCGTGCGCCTGCTCAGCCTGCAGCACGTCGCGGCGCTAGGCGAGTGCAGCTGCCGTTATGCTGTGTACTTGCAGCATCACAGCCTGCCCAGCCCACCCAGGTGCAAACCCACCCAGGTGCTATAACTACATAACCTGATTGATCCTACATTACTCGCAGCGGCGGCGGCTCGCTGGGCGCTTTCCACCTGAGCCTTGTCCCTTCCAGTGCCGTCAGCGCAACCCTGTTCCCTCCCCCCATCTCTCTGTATCACAGCGGCGGCGGCTCGCTGGGTGCGTTCCACCTGGGCGTGGTCAAGGCGCTGCTGGAGCACCAGATGCTGCCGCGCGTGCTGGCGGGGTCGTCGGTTGGATCCATTGGTGAGGAAATGAACAAGCATGAACAGGTACTGGTGTGTTAATTTTGCAGGAAGCGAGCGGTTGTGACAGGACACGCGCTGCTGGGGGCGTTCCTGTGGGTCCCCTGACCTTGCCCTTTCGACCCCCCACCTCGCTTTGATGCAGTCTGCGCGTTGGTGGCCACCCGCACCGACTCGGAGCTGTAGCAGGTGCTGGGCGCCTCTCTTTAGTTTGCTCTCACCTCATCTGCTGGGCTCACTTTCCCCTCCTGCAGTGTGCGCGCTGGTGGCGACTCGCACGGATTCGGAGCTGCAAGAGGTGCTGGGCGGTGAGGCCCTGGCCTCCTTCGACCTCTCCTTCTTCAGCAGCGCTACCGCGCCACAGCTGGTGGGCGGGCTCCTTGCAAAGGTGGGCGCATTGCTAGCTCTCTCCGGCCTGCTGCTGCTTCTGGGGCTTGGCAGGCGTGTTGGCAGCCTGATCGCGCTGCCAGGGCTTGGTGAGGGAGGCTTGCTCGCCAAGATGGGCGCCTCTTGAGATGGTGCTGCCGTTTGAGCCTCCGCTAGCAGCGGTCCACCTTGGTTTTTGCCAGCCTGCGTAATCAGCCTGGTGTCTTCCCCTGTGAGTCCCCTTGTCAACCCGTGTAGCCCCATGTGCCTGCGTACCTTCGGCTGCCGCAGAGAAGGGCGGCGGGGCAACATACACTTGCTGGTGAATTCTTTCCAGCGTTTGGCCTGCAATTGATGGCTGTGTCTCCAACCGCTTTGTGCCCTCTCTCTGGGCTGCCGCAGGGCACAGCAGCGGAGCAGGATGTGCTGGTGAAGCGGCTGCGCCACATGCTGGGCGACCTCACCTTTATGGACGCGTTCCACCACACGGGTGCGCCTTCTGTTCTGCTGGTCCTGTTTGTTTTGGCGGGCTTCTGCTGTCTACGGTAGCTTTTTCAAGCCCCATCTGTGTGCTGGCGACATGACTTTTATGGACGCCTTCCACCACACGGGTAGGCTGTGCTGCTAATGTGTGGGCGTTGATTGTGTGTTCCCCGACAGCCGCATGTTCCTTCATGGACACAGGCCTGGTTGCATGCTGCACCCAGCTTGTTCCTCCTGCACCTTCTCTCAACCTGCTCTTGCAAACCTCCAGCCCACCAAAACCCTCCCCTCCCCTCCCACTCTGCGCAAGCAGGCCGCGTGCTGAACGTCAGCGTGACGTGCGCTGATGGCTGCGAGCCTCCGCGCCTGCTCAACTACCTCACTGGTAAGCAGAAGTCTTGCTGAAGTCTTGCGGCATTCTTAGCAATCTTTGGATGGCTGTCTCGTAGCTGGTCCTTGGTGGGCAGGGGCCGCTGAGCAGCTGGGTGGTGGGGAGGCAGTTGGATGGGCAGAAAAGCGGGCACACCGGGCCGCCGTCTACCACGCCGACCCAGGCACTCACCCTGCGTGCCCTGTATCTGCTCATGTCAATCTTACCCTGGTAACTCCTGCCTGCAGCGCCGCACGTGGTCATCTGGAGCGCGGTGGCCTGCTCCGCCGCCTTCACCGGCCTGTTTGCGCCTCAGGAGCTGCTGACGCGCAACGCGGCGGGACAGCTGGTCAAGTGAGCGAGCGGCACAGGCTGGGTGGATTTTCAGATTTCCAGGATTGGGGTTTTCAGACTTTCAGGGTTCGGTATCGCATTGCCAGGGTGTACCGCGCCTGCTGGGGTGTGCAGGTGGCGGTTGCTTGCCCACCCAGCCAAGCCCCCCTGCCTGCCGCTGAAAGCTTGCTTGGCACATCCCCCCTCCTGCAGGTTCAGCTGCAGCGAGGTG
>VFQQ010002545.1_pt1 | contig 20141 bp, 19 predicted proteins | sample 3512341 | NCBI WGS metagenome assembly VFQQ01 (sample SAMN10412373, study PRJNA504923) | tailings metagenome | isolation source: Relicate 2 Philex TSF1 revegetated site | place: Philippines: Tuba, Benguet | collected 2017-08-29 | reverse complement strand
AGAATGTGTTACCTATGTCTCCGAACAACTGTTACCTATGTATCGAGTATGAACAGAGACGCCGGGTCTGTGGGTTGGTGGTATCTGGCCGAAGGCCCGTCGCTATGCGAAGCATGTCGCTGCGGCGAAGCCGCGTCGCTGTTGGCGAAGCCAACGTTGCTGTGCCGAAGGCAGGTACCTTACGTCTCCGCCACCCTGCGCCACCACGACGACGACATCTTGGGGTCGATATGCTCACGGAACTGCTCCCACGCAGGGTACATCGCACGAAAGGTTGGACCGGATACCCGGCAGTCTTTTGCAATGTAAATGCGGCCCCCGGATTCACGTACTAGTTCGTCGCATCGATCTAGAAGGGCGTACAGCGCTGCTCCCGTATTCGGAAAGTCGAGGGCCAAGGTGAGTCCAGGCATGGGGAACGATAGCAGTCCGCCAGAGTGGAGCCCACCAAAGGTCTTTAACACCGTTAGGAACGACGCCATGCGTTCCTTGCGAACCATCGTGAGTATGCCTTCGATGGGTTGACGTCCTGCAGCCGTTGGAATCACACATTGATACTGCACCATTCCCCGCCTGCCATATAGGCGGTTCCAGTTTTGTAGCATGTCCAAAGGATGAAAGAACGGCCGAAACGAAGCCTCGGCATGCCGTGCCGACCATCGATGTCGCGCATACCATAGCATGTTGAACATCGACACACTCCATCGCCCAACAAGGCCATTGGGTGCGTCGAAGGGAATGGGTAGGCCTGGCTTGGGCGTCGGCTCCGTGAGCGAATCGCTCGACGTAGACCAGTTGCCGCTATGTACAACGCCTCGCCCTCGATGGTGTACCGTGTCAATCCACGCAACAGTGAATTCGTAGCTGGCGTCGTGCTCGCTTAGCACGTCTACTGCCGATCCAACGCGGTCGATTGGCGTGTTGGTGACAGACACCTTTGCCGAGGCTACGCGCACACATTGTACCTCGACCCATGCAATGATTCCAGTAAGCCCAAGCCCACCAATCGTTGCGCGGAAGAGATCGCCAGATTCGTCCTGCGTAATAACGCCACGCCCGTCGCTTCGAACGAGGCCAATGGCTCGCACATGACATCCAAACGTTCCATGCCGATGATGGTTCTTACCATGAATGTCGTTGGCCACTGCCCCGCCAAGCGTCACAAACTGCGTCCCCGGCACAACGGGTATGAACCATCCATGTGGTACTATCAGACCATACAAATCACCTAACACAACGCCGGCGTCGGCTCGCAGAATGCCGGTCTCATGATCAAACGAATGAACTCGGTCGAGGGCCGTCATGTCAACAAGTGTTCCGCCATTGTTGAGCGCCGAATCACCGTAACTACGCTGCAGGCCCACTGCCAGCAACGGTTGTTCCGCCGTAGAAACTCTATCAAGTTCGTCGGCCCATGCCGGTAGCCGTACCCCTGCAGGAGTTGAATCGGGAACCCTTCCCCACGTGTGATACGTCCGCATCTCGCCACCCATCACGTTGCCAACGCGGCAACAATTCCTAGCAATAGTGCCACAACCCACCCACGTACGTCGCGCGCTACGTGAATGATGGGATCGTCGTGCACAAGCCCCCGAAGGGCCTGCCGCCAAATGTCCACAATCCAGTACAACACAATTGGCACGCATAACCACAGCCACTGTGGCGTTCGATACAAACGCTGGACGTCCTCGCCAGCTATGTACATCGTTAACACAAGCACCGACAACAATCCAATCGTGGGTCCAACAACCCTGATAAGCTCCACATCTGCACGCTGATAGCCACGCCGCATCACTCCATCTTCTTCAAGGGGCATCGAAAGCAACTCTGTGTAACGCTTCACGAACGCCAACGACGTTGATACAAATAGCGTCATCATCAAGAGCCATGGCGATACAAGTATGTCGGTGGCTGCTCCGCCAGCCACAACGCGTATGGTATACAAACCGGCCAACACGAGAACGTCGACCACGACAACCTTCTTGAGCACAAAACTATAGGTGGTAGTGGTTAACAGGTAGATAACCATCCATCCCACAAACTGCTCAGATACCGAGATCGCTAGGAAGGCCGCGGCAACAATGCACAATGCAGCCATGATGAGTGCAGTTCGAACGCTTAGGCGGCCAGATGCTATCGGACGATGACGCTTGCGATGATGTCGACGGTCGGCCTCAACGTCAACAATGTCGTTGATGATGTAGACAGTCGACGCGCAAAGCGAAAACGCAAGAAAAGCAACGGAAATCTGTATCCACGCATCAACATCATCGAGACTGTGAGCAAGAACCATGGGTAGCACCAGCAGGATGTTCTTTACCCACTGATACAGGCGTAACTGCTTGGCAACAATAACAACGAAGGATGTCATACTCTGGGGTTCACCTCGTGAATGCCTAGTACATCAAGAATTTCAGGGAACAATGCATCGCGCTGCTCAACACCAACAAGCACCGCTTCATCGGCATCCGTAAGTATGCCACCGCCAGCCAGCCGTTCGCATGCATCAGCAAGCGCCAAGGCGTCTTCGACGTGATTGTGGAAGCGCATACTTGCATACTCAGCGGCCGACCCGGTCGACACCAAGAAGGGCCAATCAGATGCTTGGGCAAGCACTACCTCTCGCATCATTGCTCCAAGTACACGGTGCTCATCAGCAGACCACTGCCGCTGCGAATGCTTCTCGAAGAGCATTCGCACTCGATGTTCCAACCGGTACTCGCGCTCCCACATCCACTGTGTGGATGAGTGCATCCACACATCGTGGTTGCCATTGCGGCCCCACGATGACTCAGGCAACGCTACCACAGCAGTTGGTGGGTTCACGCTCATCGATGTTTCCAACGTCGACGCCTGTATTCCAGCGGCGGCAAGTCCACGCAAGACGTGTTCAAGAAACACCGGACCCTCGAACCACCAATGTCCAAACAACTCAGTATCGAACGGCAAACACACCGTGGGCATACGCCCTGTTACACCACTGCGATGGTTGATAGTGGCCCCAAGAATCGACACAAAGTGGGCTGCATGTTCTTGGGCCTTGCCTACAGCCCATTCGGGACGATAATAGTCTTTGTGGGCCATGTCGGCCTTCACATCTGTTACGCGCCAATAGCGCAGACTCGACTTGAAAAACTTCTTGTGAAAATCAAGGTAGTCGGGGTCGCCTGGATAGCCCGTTTGTCCACTCCACACTTGCAGGGCAATGCTCATCGATCGTGCAAACACACCCATACCCTTGTTGTGCAAGGGGTCGCCGGCCCAAAACGCGTCAAGCGCCGAGCGCTCATCGAGCATCGATCGCGTTACGGCATCCGCTTCGTCGATTGCTAGGTATGTACCGTCGGGGCGCCGCATGGCAATAGGCGTCGACCCCGCTATCGATGCCTCGTCGACGACGGTGTAGCGCATGCCGTAGTCGTTAAGAACGGTCTCAACGCCCAGCCGTGGTCGAGCCGTAGCGTACGGCGCTACGGGCAGCAGCGTCCGCCACGGATAGGCCGGACGATACGCACATTCTGGCATCCACATTCCCGAGGGTCGCCGGCCAAAGTGCCGGTGGTGAACGCGCTGCGCTAAGGCCACCTGTAGGCGCACACTGGCGTCTTCGGCCAGCAGTGGCAGATAACCATGGGTGGCCCCACAGGTAATAATCTCAATGGCACCGGCATCGGCTAACTCGCGGAACGAGGCGATGATGTCGCTACCATGGTTGTTAGTAAACTCGTCAAGCTTTTGCAAGTACCAGCGTTCCCAATACTCGGCCAGCGCAAGCTGTTCTTGCGGTGCCCCTTCTTGGGATAGATGCTGGTGATCGGCGCGGGCTAACTGGGCATGCGACGTACAATAGTCGCTGAACAAGGCAGGGTATGCTGGATGGGCAAGCTGTTCGGCAAGCACAGGCGACATCGTGAAGGTGATGCCCGGCGTAATGCCGTCCTGAACGAGACGACGGCACATGTCCAACAGGGGCAGGTAGCACTCTGCGGTTGCCTCGCACACCCAATCGCTGCCATGAGGCCATGCTCCATGGTTCAGTACCCACGGCAGGTGTGTATGCAAGACGATGTTCACCATGTGGGGGCCATCATGACGTAGCGCGAGAATGGAACGGCTCGAAACTACAAACGCCATGGCTCAGGAGGGCCATGGCGTTGTCGTAAAACAAGGGCGAGTGACGGGGCTCGAACCCGCGACAACCAGAGTCACAATCTGGGGCTCTACCTGCTGAGCTACACCCGCCGTACGTGCGCCGACGACGTCAGCGGACCGCGAATTTACGGTTTTTTCTTCTTCGACGGTGTGGTTGATGCTGGCTTTTTTGACGGCGAAGACTTCTGTGCTGGTGACGATCCCGATGTTTGTTGCCCAGAGCCAGTTGGAATTACGTCGGGGATGAGTGAATACGGACTGGCCTTATCGGCAATCGAAATTCTGGTAAGACCAGGAATCTGTGCCAATTCGGCAACTGGCAATGATCGTATTGCATTGCCTCCAAGTTCGAGAATCGATAGGTTCTGGCAACGCCCTATCGATGTGGGTACGCTACTGAGCTTGTTAAATCGAGCCGATAGCACGTCCAGCATAACAAGGTCGCCGATTGCTTCAGGAAGGGTTGTAAGCCGGTTGGAATCAATCTCCAGACGTTTCAATTGCATGCCGTAGAGGGTGTCCGGCAACGAAGACAAACTATTACCGCTGGCCTTGAGCATTTCTAAGGTACGTAGTCGGCGAAGGCGTGCAGGCAAGGTTGTAAGTGCATTGTTGGATATGTTCAAAGCAAGAAGATTCCCACATTCGAGAACAGATTCCGGTATACTCGATAGTGCGTTGTTGCTTACGTCCAGACGTTGCAAGGCCTGAAGCTGCCCAATCTGCTTGGGCAACGACGTAAGGCGCGCATTCGATACAAGGAGATCGGACAACAGGACGCAGTCGCCAATGGATGCTGGTAGCGTACGGACCTTTGTACCAGATAAATCAAGAACTCGTAGACTGGAGAGTCCAGCCAGCGCATCTGAAGCGAGACTATCGACAGGGTTGTTTCGCACATCGAGTGTTGTAAGTGACTTCAGTGGTGCTAGCGCCGGAATAAATCGAATCGTATTCCCGCGAAGCACAAGAACTTCCAACCACGGCATCGAAAGAAGTACCTTTGGAATCTGCTCAAGTTGGTTATTCGTAAGCGTGATGGAGCGCAACTGTCGAAGATTGCTCAGCTCCGAGGGAAGGTCGCGCAGCTCGTTAAATGCCAGCACTAGTGTCTGCAGATTCACGCATTGCAGCACCTCGCGAGGTAGTTCGGTTAGCCGCTGTCGCGACAGATCAAGTGCCGTCACAGCTTCGGGATTACGGGTAACGTCGTCCACCGATCGCGTTATCAGTCCGCTCGGAAAGCTCGGTCGGTGTTGCAACTGCGGCATACCATTGTCCTGCTGGCCACGTACCTGCGTCGTTAACATCACAAACCCGGCCGCAACGGCCACGTACATCATCAGAGTTGTTGTGCATTTCATGGTGGCAAAACTACGGTTCCTACCGCGAAAGGTCGGCGCATGTGCCTATACTTGTGCGCTGTTCGCCAACATTCCGTTTGGTGATACAGTGAATAACTGCGACATTTGTACTTCCTCGTGCGACGTAACGTCCTGTTACGTCCCTTTCCACTTCCTCTCCCACTCTCTACTCTTCGTGCCCATGGCATCACGCCCTGCTGAGCAGGCCGAGCGTTCAATGGACCTCGCCGTGCTGAAGAACAAAAAAATCGCTGAACTTATAACCATTGCTCAGGCCTTTGGCATCGACAGCGCTGCCGATATGCGAAAGCAGGACCTGATCTTCAAGATTCTCGAGGCCGACAGCCACCGTGTGGCCCAAGAGGTTCAAGAACAAGAGGGCTATACAACAGCACAAGGTGTCGTTGAAGTCCTTCCCGATGGTTATGGCTTCTTGCGGTCGTCAGACTACAACTACCTTCCGTCGCCCGACGACATCTACATTTCGCCATCGCAGGTTCGTAAGATGGCGCTGCGTACAGGCGACACCGTCAAGGGTCAAGTTCGGGCTCCAAAGGATGGCGAACGCTTCTTCGCCCTGGTTCGCATCGACCAACTTAACTACGTCCATCCCGAAGCACTTCGTACAAGACCGCACTTCGAAGACCTTACGCCCCTCTACCCTACCCAGCGCGTGCACTTGGAATATGCTCCCAACGAGTTTGCCATGCGTGTTATCGACCTTATCTCGCCAATTGGTAAGGGGCAACGTGGACTCATCGTTTCGCCGCCAAAGGCGGGCAAGACCATTCTCTTGCAAACGATGGCCAATGCTATCGCTCGCAATCACCCCGAGGTAAAGCTTATCGTTCTTCTTATCGACGAACGTCCAGAAGAAGTTACCGATATGCAGCGCAGCGTCAATGCCGAGGTTATTGCGTCGACCTTCGACGAGCCGCCCGAACGACACGTCCAAGTTTCGGACATCGTTCTTGAAAAAGCAAAGCGCCTCGTCGAAGCCAAGCAAGACGTCGTCATTCTTTTGGACTCGATTACTCGCCTTGCGCGTGCGCACAATACGGTGATTCCACAGTCCGGCAAGCTGCTCTCTGGAGGTGTCGACGCAAATGCGCTTCATAAGCCCAAGCGTTTCTTCGGCGCAGCGCGTAACGTCGAAGAAGGCGGCTCGCTCACCATCATCGCCACGGCACTCGTCGAAACCAACTCGCGAATGGACGAAGTGATCTTCGAAGAGTTCAAGGGTACTGGCAACATGGAACTCGTACTCGAGCGTAAGCTTGCAGAACGTCGCATTTACCCAGCTATCGACGTTAACCGCTCGGGCACTCGGCGCGAAGAGTTGCTTATGTCGCCCGACGAGCTTAACAAGGTTTGGATCCTGCGTAAGGTGCTGGGCGACGATCCGCCAATCGAGGCAATGGAGACGTTGCTGGATCGCATGCGCTCCACCAAGACGAACGAAGAGTTTCTCAAGACCTTCAACAGCTAGTGCACTAGCAACCACCCATGGCTACCTCGGTCGAATCTCGAGCAATGTCCATCTCGCTCTCCGTGGGCGTGGGCATGCTTGTGGCCAAGTGGGTGGCCTTTCTCCTTACGTCATCGTCGGTTATCTTCTCCGATGCTGCCGAGTCTGTCGTTCACATCATCGCTGTCTGGTTTGCTTGGTATGCCATTCGTGTTTCTGAACGTCCCCCCGATGCCGACCACCAGTTTGGCCACGCCAAGATTGGCTTCGTATCTGCTGGCGTCGAAGGTGGCCTAATCTGCATCGCAGCACTTGTGATTATCGTGAGCGCCGTTACAAAGCTCGTCGAAGGTGTCACGCTCGAAAACGTCGGTATCGGAACAGCCATCACGGCAGGGGCCGGAGCCGTAAATGCCTTTCTAGGCATCTACCTGGTGCGCGTAGGTAAACGCGGTCGGTCGCTCATCGTCGAGGCCAATGGGCAGCACGTTCTTACCGATGCGTGGACGAGTGCCGGAGCCGTTGGGGGTCTACTTTTGGCATCGTGGACCAACGTGCTGTGGCTCGATCCCGCAATGGCCATCCTCTTTGGAGCAAATATTATCCGCGAAGGCGTTCGCCTTGTGTACGCAAGCGTGCATGGTCTGATGGATCGCTCCGACCCTGAACTCGAGCGACGTGCCCGTCAAGTGCTCGACGATGCTTGCGCATCAGGAACATGCTCGTATCACCGCCTGCGCGTTCGTGCCGGCGGCCAAGGCCCTCATGTGGACTTCCATCTAGCAGTCGACGATGAAATGATCATGATTGACGCCCACACGTTGGCTACAACCATCGAAGAACGCCTTCGCGAAGCAATCGGCGCCAACGCCGAAATCATGACGCACTTAGAAAGCAAAACACAGCCCGACGGTCACGAATAGGCACCACCTAACAATACTTGCCGCCCTCGCGTCGCGTTAGGGCCGAAAGCTCCGGGTGCGCGTCAAGGAAGCTCCGCACAGCTCTAGGATCGGTCTTGGAATGTTCGCGGAGCGCCCACCCGCTGCCCTTCTGCACAAAGAACTCCTTGCTCGTAGCCCGATTCAAGATGTGACTGAATAGCAGATTGACGTCTGTCTCGCTCTTCCACCCAAGTTGCACGATTATGGCCGCCCGCTGTAGCCAGTAGTTCTCGTCGTCAATCCATGCCTTCGTTACGCGAACTAATGCCTTACGGTCTCTCCGCAAGATTGGTCCAAGCACCTTCGGCACAATGTAGTCAACCGTATCCCACCAAGCATGACGTGTTACGTATTCCTGCAACCATTGGACGTCGCTGGTTTGAAGGTTTCGACGCATCGAAGCCATACAGGCAACATCCCACGCTGCATAGTGGTACTCTCGCTCCTTGCGCTGGTAGAGCGCTTCAACTTCTGCTCGTAATTCGATAGGGGGCACTGCCATAGCTGCTGCGCGTACGCAAGCGCGACGCTGTGGCGTGGCAATGCCCAGAAACGGAAACAGGTTGCGCATATAGGCGCTGGCACCCTGCGCACGATGTGCGTCGATATGCGGGCGGAACGTCTCCGCCAACTGCCTAACGAAGGGCGTTGCGCTTGGTAATGGCATCGCTCACACGGTTGAGTGCTTCGTTGATGTTCTCGATGCTGTTCGCATACGAAAACCGAATGAACCCCTCGCCATGCGCACCGAACGCAGTGCCGCTAAGGCAGGCCACACCACCGTCGTACAAAAGGTAGTCGGCACATTCCTGCGACGTCATGCCTGTTTCGGTGATGTTCGGAAACACGTAAAACGCGCCGTGAGGTTTGTGGCATCGCATACCCGGAATGGAGTTCAATCCAGCCACGATGGCATCGCGCCGACGCTCAAACTCAGCAAGGAAGTCATTTACGTACGGCAGCGTCCTGTCATGCAAAGCTTCGATGCCGGCAATCTGCGAAAACGAACTCGTACAGCTTGTGCAGTTCGTTTGCAACTTGGCAACAACCTTGGCCATGTCTTTTGGGAACATGCCATAGCCAAGTCTCCATCCCGTCATGGCAAAGGTCTTCGAAAAGCCGTCAAGAATGATGGTTCGCTCCTGCATGCCATCAAACTCGGTAATCGACGTATGCTTGAAATCACCATACGTTACCTGCGAGTAAATCTCATCGCTCAACACAATCAGGTTGTGCCGAATAGCTAGCTCGGCAATCTGCTCTAAGTCCTCACGCGTTAGAATGCCTCCTGTGGGATTCTGTGGCGTATTCAAAATCACCATACGCGTCTTGGGTGTGATACGCGCCTCGAGGTCTGCAACGTCAAACCGAAACTCCTTCTCTTCCCTCAATGGAAGGGGCACCGGTGTGGCCTTCAGGAAGTTGATCACCGATTCGTAAATCGGGAAGCCAGGGTTTGGATAAATCACCTCATCACCTTCGTCAATACAGGCCATCATGCCGTAGAACATGATGGGCTTTGCCCCAGGTGTAATTACAACATGGTCGGCATCCCACATCGAATAGCCACGTGTCTTGTTCACATAGTCGGCCACGGCCTGGCGTGCCTCGGGCAACCCAGCAGACGGACCGTAATGCGTAAAGCCGCGATCCAATGCATCCTTCGCCGCCTGTATAATGTTCGGTGGCGTGTCGAAGTCGGGTTCGCCAATCTCGAGGTGGACGATATTGCGCCCTTGCGCCTCTAACGCACGAGCCTTAACAAGGACTTCGAATGCGGTTTCGGTTCCAAGGCGAGAGATTCGTTCAGCGATGTGCATACGATGAGGGTTATGGAATGGTTGAAGGGACTACAAAAGTACGGTGCTAAAAACTAGGCTTAGGCCTACAGTTTTGTGGCTCCAATAGGCAGGGTTTGATAGCCAAGTGTAATCTGGCGCACCGTATCCTCGTTGGCGTCGGTTGCTATGTGGACGGTATAGTGAGCCGCGGGAAGGAGGTGTTCGGCTTTTTCCGACCATTCGACGAGTTTGATGGCGTCGTGGGCAAACACACAGTCGTCGAATCCTACCTCGGCCAGCTCTTCCTGAGAGTCGATACGATAGAGATCTACGTGATAGAGTTTCACCGCGTCGCCATCGGGAAACATGCCAGCATATTGATTGATGATGGTGAACGTAGGACTGGTAACAAGTTGCTCAACTTCGAAGTACGAGCAGATACCCTTCACGAACTCCGTCTTACCGGCGCCTAAATCGCCGTAGAGGGCTACAACGTCACCCAGTCGCAAACGCGACGCGAACTCCTTGCCGAGAGCGATTGTGGCGTCTTCGCTGTCGGAACGAAGGGTCTCCGTAGTCATGCTGTGGTGTCTCACGTGGAACAAGTTGCACCGCAGCCAACGTGGTGAACCTCGGCAAGAACGCCGAGCGAATCAACTGCGTGCCTCCAAAACTACGACGGGAAGGATCATTTCCTCTAACGAAATCCCTCCATGTTGGAAACTATCGCGGTACTTGTTCAGGTAGTGATTGTAGTCGGTTGGGTAGACGAAGTAGCGATCCTCTTTGGCGATGACGACATTCGTGGTAACTCCACCAGCGGGAATCTTCCACGCTGCGGGGTCACGAATGACGATGGCATCGCGATCGTCGGCCTTGACGTTCTTACCGATTTTGTAGCGGAGGTTGGTGGTTGTTTCGCGATCGCCAAAGACCTTCGAGCCACGCATGCAGCGCACACTGCCGTGGTCGGTCGTAATCACAATGCGAGCACCTGGAACGGCGGCTAACGTTTTAAGGATGCCGTAGAAGCTGCTATGCTTGAACCAGCTTCGCGTAAGCGACCGATAGGCGGCCTCGTCAGGCGCGATCTCCTTCAGGATAGGATAGTCGGAGCGTGAGTGTGCTATCATGTCGACGGCATTGATAACAATCGCCGTCAGCTCGTTTCGCGCATAACGCATGATCTCTCCTTCGATGCGTTTGCCAAAGTCTGTGTCGACAATCTTGATGTACTTGAGGTCGGTACTTAGGTTCACGCGGCGGCGCTTCAGCAAGTGCGCCAGCAGTTCTTTCTCGTTGCGATTAAGCGTGTGTTCGTCGCTGCCCCGTTCATCAATGGCAAACTGGGGATAGTGTTTGTTGATTTCGGTTGGGAACAAACCAGCGAAGATGCTGTTGCGAGCGTACGGTGTGGCTGTTGGTAGAATGCCGCAGTAGTAGTCGCGCTGGACGGTGTAGAGGTGACGAATCTCCTCTTCCATCACCAGCCACTGGTCGAGGCGCATGCAGTCGACAACGATGAAGAACGTTGGTGACTTGGAGGAGAGGCGTGGCAGGACGTATTGGTCGACGATGTGAGGCGACAGCAACGGAGTATCGCCCTTGCGCTTCTCTCTGTCGACAAGCCAGCTGGGATACTCGTTCTCGACAAACTTCGAGAACTCTGCATTGCATTCGCGCCACTGGTCGCGCAACGACTGTTCGAGACCGACGTCTGGGTGGGCGTCAAGGTCGAGACTGCGCTGTACGAGGCGGATGTAGAGGTCGAGCCATTCGGACCATGACAACTGGTCCATCAGACGGCGCGAGATGGTGCTATACTCTTGGTGAAACTGCTCGGTAAATCGCTGCTCGGAAATGCGCCTCGAGTCGAGGAATTTTTTGCAGGCTGCAAGAATCTGCGTAGGGTTGACGGGTTTCGTAAGGTAGTCGTCGATCTTGCGGCCAATGGCCTCCTCCATCAGCGACTCTTGTTCGTTCTTGGTCACCATGACAACGGGTACCGATGGGTCGATGTCTTTGAGGACAGCAAGCGTTTCGAGTCCAGAGATACCCACCATGGTTTCGTCGAGAAACACGAGTTCGAAGCGCTGTGCCTGCGCCATTTCGATGGCGTCTTCGCCGTTGGTAGCAGTGCTAACGTCGTAGCCACGTTGCTCGAGAAGAATCAGGTGGGGCCGAAGGAGTTCTATCTCGTCGTCGACCCAAAGAATGCGCTTGCGATCTGCCATGGTGTATCGGAATGGTTGCTGAAATCGAACGTCTTCGACGTTTGCAGGCGTGTTTATTGTCCGCCAGATGATTCGCCAGCAAGGTGGTCGACGTCAATGACGGCCATGGTGGTAGTAGCTCGGGCGATGTGAGTAACGGAACCGTCGTGCGCATGGCAGTATACATCGGCCTCGCAGAAGTGCACCCGTCGACCGGCCTTCACCACGCGTCCTACGGCGCGGAGCGTGCCACGATGCCCCTTAGCAAAGTAGGAGATTTTGATCTCGGCAGTAACGGTATGTTGATGCGGAGCTACGAGAGTGAAGGCCGCAAACCCTGCTGCAACATCGGCAATGGTTGCGGTTACGCCGCCATGCACGAGGCCGAGTTGCTGTTGGTGGATTGCCTCGAGGTTGATTTCGGCAACAACGTGTCCGGGCTCGATGGTTGTTAACGTACAGCCAATATGATGCATAAAGCGCTGCCGCTCCAAGTGGCGAAGGATCGTCTGGCGGAAGTCGGGATTGCGAACGGTAAATGGAGTGGTTGGCATATCGCAAAGATAGGGCTCTTGGTGCACGGCCAACCTGAGAACACCACAGGATGGAGTGGTTCGTCATAGCGCGTCGAAAACGACTATTGACAGTACCATGAACCTGAACAAACTCACCATTCGAGCACAAGAGGCACTACAGCGAGCACAGGAGGCAGCGTCTTCGGCTAGCCACCAGGCCATTGCACCCGAGCATCTTATGATGGCACTTCTACGAGAAGAATCGGGTCTTGCCAAGGCCATTCTTGATCGCATCGGCGCTAACGTGGCGCAGATTCAGAGCACATTATCGAAGCAGCTCGAGCGCATGCCAACGGTGACGGGCGTAACCGGCACACACCTATCGAACGAGTTGCAGCGCGTTTTGCAGACAGCGGCCAACGAGGCAAAAGACATGAAGGATAGCTTTGTGTCGGTTGAACACCTATTGCTGGCATTGGCAACTCAAGGCGGTACTGTTGCCGATGCCTTGCACAGTCAGGGCGTAACTCGCGCCACACTTACGAAGGCTCTTGTGGATGTGCGGGGATCGCAAACGGTGACGGACCAGAATGCCGAGGACAAATATCAATCATTGCAGAAGTACGCCCGCAATCTGAACGAAGAAGCCACGAAGGGCAAGATCGATCCAGTGATCGGCCGCGAGGACGAGATTCGGCGGGTCCTGCAGGTTTTGTCGCGTCGCACGAAGAACAATCCCGTGTTGATTGGCGAACCAGGAGTGGGCAAGACAGCCATTGTTGAAGGTATTGCCCAACGCATTGTGTCGCAAGACGTTCCAGAAACGCTCAAGACTAAGACGATTTATTCGCTCGACATGGGAGCCCTGATTGCAGGAACGCAGTATCGCGGACAGTTTGAAGAACGCCTAAAAGCCGTGGTAAAAGAAGTAACCGAAGCCAATGGCGAAATCATTCTGTTCATCGACGAGCTACACACATTGGTTGGAGCTGGCGCAACCCAGGGTGCCATGGATGCAGCCAATATTCTTAAGCCAGCGCTGGCACGTGGAGATCTGCGGGCCATCGGAGCAACAACGTTGGACGAGTACCGGCAACACATTGAAAAGGATCCAGCACTTGAGCGCCGATTTCAGAAGGTCTTGGTTGCCGAGCCATCGGTCGACGACACGATATCAATACTGCGTGGACTAAAAGAACGCTACGAAGTGCATCACGGCGTACGTATTACCGATGCAGCCATCGTTGCAGCTGCGCAACTGTCGAATCGGTACATTACCGACAGATTTTTGCCCGACAAGGCCATCGACCTTGTGGACGAAGCGGCCTCGAAGCTCCGCATCGAGATTGCCTCGATGCCCGAAGAAGTCGACACGCTGGAGCGTCGTATCAGGCAACTGGAGATTGAGCGCGAGGCGCTACTGCGAGAGCTGGCGTAATGATATCAACCCACGCCACGACAACAGAAACTCGTTAAATTCGAAACAATCTTTTTAAGGAAGAAGCAACCATGAACCTACGGTATCACCTGCTGTGGCTGGCTATAACAGCACCGCTCTTTGCGCTGGGATTGACATGGTTTGAAAGCCAAACAGACGGAACAGAATTCAGTGGCAGAACCTTCGGAATTCTCTTCTGTTGTTATGTAGTGGTCGGGTTACTCTTGTATCCACTACAACGTCGGCTTAGTACATGGACGACGAAAAAATCGTAGCGCTTAACGCCACTGGCGCAAAAACTCCAAGCGGTCCTGCAGTTGCGATACGGGAATAAGCAGCTTTTCCTTGCCAAGGATGCCTTCGTCTTGTGATCCAAAGACGAGCTCGTAGTCTTTCGACATCACGATGGCTTCTTCCGGACATACCTCTTCGCAAAAACCGCAATAGATGCAGCGCAGCATGTTAATCTCGAACAGCTCTGGATAGCGCTCTTTTTCTTTGTCGGTTTCGGCCGCCCGTACCTCGATGGCCAACGCCGGACATACGCGCGAGCACAAACCACATGCAACACAGCGCTCGCCATCTTCTTCCTGAACAAGCACAGGCCGGCCACGATACGAACCTTCTGGCTCCCAACGCTCTTCTGGATACTGTCGTGTAAACTTGGGCCTGAACATTTGTCGCAGCGTAAGCCCTAACCCACGTGCAATCTCGGGAAGGTAGATCCTTTCCCAAAAGGTCATCCGTTCTGATTCAATGTTCGTCGTAACGTTCGCCATAGCGTCTACTAAAGAATTAACGGTTTAACAACAGCATAACCGTACCTGTCACAGCAATGTTTGCCAACGACAGCGGAAGCAAAATCTTCCATCCAAGGTTCATCAACTGGTCGTAACGGAAACGTGGCAACGACCAGCGAATCCAGATAAATACAAACACCAAGAGCAGCGACTTCCCAACAAATGCACCGTGCTGCAATAGGACAAGGGGCAACGATCCTGGCTCTAGGCCTAATATGGTGGCGTCATCAAGGAACGGAATGATGTCCCAACCGCCCAAAAACAATGTGGCCATGATAGCACTCGACGCCAACATGTTGGCATACTCGGCAAGGTAGAGTAGTCCAAACTTCATGCCCGAATACTCGGTGTGGTAGCCGCCAACAAGTTCCGGCTCGGCTTCGGGAAGGTCGAACGGCGCACGATTGGTTTCAGCTAGCGCCGTCACCAGAAAAATAATGAAGGCGATGGGCTGGTAAAACACGTTCCATGCGCCAGCACTTTGACCGCGGATGATGTCGACTAAGTTCAACGATCCGGCAATCATCACGACGCCGATGATGGATAGACCCATCGAGAGTTCGTATGAAATCATCTGAGCCGATGAACGTAAGCCCCCCATCAACGAATACTTGTTGTTCGACGACCAGCCCGCAAGCGCAACACCATAAACACCCACCGACGTCATGGCAAGGATTACGAGCAAGGCCACGTTCATGTCGGGTGCCATGGTAAGCGAAATCATCCGTCCGCCAATTTCAACGGCATCACTCCACGGAATGACCGCATAGACGGTAATGGCCACCGCAATTGATATCACCGGAGCAAGCGCATGAAAGCGGTAGTCGGCAGCTGCAGGAACAACGTCTTCCTTTAGATACAGCTTGAATACGTCGGCAAATGACTGAAATAGTCCCCATGGTCCTACACGGTTAGGTCCAATGCGGTTCTGAATCCATGCGGCAATCTTGCGCTCGGCAAGAACCATGTACGCCGCCGCGATAAGCATCGCGTTAACGAGGATGCCGCCCTTGGCGACAATGATGGCGAAATCTATCCAATCCATGCTGTGCGGTATGTGTGGTTCATATTCAACCGTCGTCTAACTGTCCGAAATCTTAATTGGGCTTCAATACGTGCGATTCGTACACCGTTCCAACAGGATCCGGCTGTCCACCCTTGCCAAGAACGAGACCGTAGTTGGCGTCCAACGAGGCGTATGACATGCTCTGAAACGCAGCCACGTGCTGGGCAATGTCGGCAAACACGTCTTCGGCAGACTTCCACGACCACGTTGTACCCAGCGCAGCGGCAAGGTCGCGAATGACTCGCCAAGCCGCCCGGCTGTTGCGGCGCGTGCCGTCGGTCCAGCGGTCATTAGGGGCGCCAAACTTGTCCCACCGGCTCATGGCCATACCCATGTACCGCACGTTCTCCTGCGTAACAACTGCAGGCTTGAAGTGCTGCACACGATGCATCGTGTTGGTAAACGTGCCGTGACTTTCTGCGAACGAAGCCGCAGGGAACAGCACCGATGCCTGCATCGCTGTTACCGATGCCTTCGACGAGAACACAATCATGGCGTCGACGCCTGCCGCAAGTTCTGCTAGTCGTTGCGACGAACTGTCCAATGTATCCTCGAGTACAACCAGAACCTTTACGCTTCCGCTAGCAATGCGTTCTGCAAGCTGCCCTAGGTTGTACCCCCCGTTGCCCGGAGCCACACCCACGGCATGGGCGCCAATGGCATTGGGTGCCGTTTCTGGAACGCGAAGCTGGCTGTCGCCAAATGTGGCGTCGATGTGCTTGATGAAATCTACATTAGCTGTTTTGATAACCTTAGAGGCCAGCTGAGCCAATGCATAGTTGTCTTCGTTGCTGGCGTGGGCTGAACCCAGCACAACGATGTCCTGCGGGCGTGCTGCCTTGAGGATGGCGGCAGCGTGCGCTGTAGCTTCCTCCCACGATGCTGGCTGAAGCTGTCCATCCCTGCGAATCATTGGCCCGTCGGTGCGGTTGTCGTTAATGGCTGCTGGAGTCGTCAGGCGTCCATAATCGCACATCCAGTACGTGTTCACGTGCATGTTCGTGCGCGGCTCAACACGCAACACCTCGTTATTCATCACACCAATCTTGATGTTGCAGCCACGAGCGCAGCCCGGGCACACGCTATCGGTGAACGACATCTCCCAAACGCGAGCACGGAAGCGGAAGTCGATGCTTGTAAGGGCACCGACCGGACATATATCAATCACATTCATCGAGTATGGCGAATCGAAGGTCGTTCCTGGGAACGTCTCAATCGTCACTTTGTCGCCACGCTGCACAAACGTCAGCACTGGCTGATGCGCAACTTCATCGGCGAATCGAATGCACCTCGAACATGAGATACACCGTTCGCCGTCGAACATAATCTGTGGTCCTAGCTGCACGCGCTTTGGCTTGTGCACCTTTTCATCGTCAAAACGGCTCTTGCCTCGGCTATGCCTGAAGGCATATTCCTGAAGCTTGCACTGGCCGGCTTCGTCGCAAATCGGACAGTCCAACGGATGGTTCACCAGCAGGAACTCCATAATGGCTTCCTGGGCATCGACGGTCCGCTTTCCAGCGGTATCCACCACCATGCCGTCTGCCACTGGTGTTGCGCAGGCAATCTGCATCTTAGGAATCCACGCGACATCTGGCTGGCCATCGGCCATGAACTGCAGTGCCCCCTCGCTGTCTTTTTTCTGGTTGCCGACCTGTACAAGGCACATGCGACAGTTGCCGGCAACCGACAGTGCGGGGTGCCAACAGAAGTGAGGAATGGTGATACCATGGTCAAGAGCAGCCTCGATGATGGTCTGGCCCTGCTTGGCTACAATGGATTGTCCGTCTATGATGATCTTCGGCATGCTGTATCGTCGTTGATTTCGTTGCTGGCGTATTCTACCGAAAGGCCCACCAAAATACGACATTCACCGTATCCCTTTGGCATTCCCCTATCCCTCAGTTGTAGGGGGCGTCGAATTGGGCTTCGCGAGTACACTGATGCTCGACTGTACGGTGCTCGCCGATTGATGGTGGGCAAGCTCTGGTTCAATAACGGCTTCGGCCATGCGCCAGATAGCTTGGCACGGAAAACGGTTTTCGTAGAGGGCTCGGCCGATCACAACAGAGTCGACATTCGGCGGAGCGTTGCGCTGGACGTCCCACAGGTGTTCCGGACCGGCAATGCCACCTGCGGTGGTAACACGCAGGGGCGCTACCGAGGCAATCCGTCGGATCGTGTCGATACTCTCTCCAGTTAGGTGTCCCTCCCAGTCGGTTTCGGAGTAGATGAGACGACGTCCCCCAATCGCATAGACATGCTTGATGTAGTCTTCGTCGGTCGTTTGCTCTCTGCTAGCGCCTAGGTCTACATCTCCATTGTGCGCTCGCAGCCCAAACACAACACGGCTAGTACCAAACTGCTCCAAGAGCTCTGCAACGCCGTCTGGCTCTGTATATGCAAGCGTGTTGATGGCAACTCGATACACGCCACGTTCAAGTATACGCCTGTAGGCATCAACATTAGGTAGCGTAGCCACAAACTGCACAGGTATATCGACGGCCGCCTGCATGGCTACCACCTGCTCGATGGTCTCGGCATCGTCGACGCCTCGAAACGAGTCGATGTCGGTAACGTGAATGCACTTAGCGTTTTCGCGCCGCCAAAGCTGGGCAAGGCGCACGGGCTCGTCGCTAAACTCCGTGTACATCCTCTCGGTGCCGGGCAGGCCTGCAATGCAGCGCCCGCAGCGCCCCCGCACTAAGTCCACCGACGGTATGATCAAGATGTTTGGCATTGGTGTTGTTCTCTTATGCTCCCGCAACCCGCAGGGCCTTACGCAGCAAGCGCTCGGCAGAGTCGGCCACCTCGGGCTCGGCCGCAAGCACGGCTCGCACTGCCTTCTCGGCGGCTGCTCGCCCATAGCCCAAGGATACAAGGGCAGCAATCGCTTCGTCGCTGGCAGCTCCAATAGCTGGGGTCGATTCGGTACCAGCCGACGCCGTCGCCAAACTCATTGCCTTGTCGCGTAGCTCAACCACGAGTCGTTCAGCAGTTTTCTTTCCAACACCGGGCAAACGTTGCAAGGCAATGATGTCGTTCCTCACCAATCTGTCACGCAATTCCACAAGGGGCACCGCCGAAAGTATGCCTAACGCCGTGCGAGCTCCAATGCCGTTTACTGAAGTAAGCATGGTAAACGCATCGCGCTCGGATGTCGTGGCGAAGCCAAACAATTGCATGGCATCTTCGCGAACCACCATAACTGTGAACATTGTGGCCTCACTGCCTAGCGCAGGAAGAACATCAGCCGTTGATGTGGGAACCATAACAGCATAGCCCACGCCAGCACATTCCAGCACAACGTCCATGGTGCCAATGCTTATCAACGTTCCCCGCAGTCGCGCAATCATGCTTCGGCCGCTAGTCGTGTTTGGATGGTGCCGTTCATAGGGCGGCAAAGATAGCACCGTCACATTCGGCAATGGTTACAACACAAGGATGCACCACCATCAGCGCAACTACCCGTCGAAAGAGTCCGCATGAGAGCACACGAACCACGTACAACAAAGTCGATTGGCGACATCGCCGAAGATATAGCCGTCGACCACCTCGAGTCACTAGGGTGGTTCATTATCGAACGCCAGTGGGCTTACAAGAAGATGGGTGAATTGGATATCGTTGCCGACGATGGCACCGACATCGTCTTCGTGGAGGTGCGCTATCGCGCCCGGACAGATTTCGGACTACCGGAGCAGACACTGTCGCCAACCAAGGTTTCTAAACTGCGCCGAACGGCGCAGATGTACCTGCTCATGAAGGGCATACGAACACGGCCCTGCCGCTTCGACGTTGTCGCACTCGACATGATGGGCGGCAAGCCCAATCTGCGGCACTATCGCAATTGCTTCTAACAAGCGCTCTGTGCTGCGCGGTGTCGCAACTGCCTTCACCGCTCATCTTCCTGCTTCCCTCTTCCCTTGGGCCGCCAGTGGCGACAAAACCCACAGACCCTGCGTCTCGCAGGGACTGCCTCCGGCGGTGGTGAGTGTGTTGGTAGCGCAATGTAAGGTTGGTTCACTATTCTATTAGTTAACACACGTCGCCCTATGCAACCTTGCCTCTGGCATTACCGCTGCTCCAGCAAGAGGACGACTCCGGCCCCGGCCTCTGGTCGGAACCGCCTCCGGCGGCCCAGGGGAAATATGAAGAAGCACAATTTGATTATGTACCGCCGGAGGCGGTCCCGGCGAGACGCCGGGTCTGTGGGGCGGTCCCGGCCTTACGATTATTCACCGCCGGAGGCGGTCCCGGCGAGACGCCGGGTCTGTGGGGCGGTGGTACCTTTCCATCAACCATCCACAATCCACCAAACCACCGCCGGAGGCAGTCCCGGCGAGACTGTACATACCGGACACATAGGTAACACATGTACGGACACATGGGTAACAGTTTTT
>VFQQ010002544.1_pt1 | contig 20145 bp, 24 predicted proteins | sample 3512341 | NCBI WGS metagenome assembly VFQQ01 (sample SAMN10412373, study PRJNA504923) | tailings metagenome | isolation source: Relicate 2 Philex TSF1 revegetated site | place: Philippines: Tuba, Benguet | collected 2017-08-29 | reverse complement strand
TGGCAAAGCAGGCGCGAAGTGTACGGAAATCGCGTGTCGGCCTGCGGAACGCGCCAGGCTTTTTGTCGCAGAATGTGGCGCAAGCCAGACATTCAACCAGCTAGACCTCGCCGGTCCGCGTCCGGTTCCCTTTCATTCTGAAGACAGGAGTATTCATGTCGGACTCAACCTTGTGGTGGCTGCTGGCGGGCGCCGCCGTCGCGCTCGAGCTCTTCACAGGCACCTTTTACCTGCTGATGCTGGCGGTCGGCATGGTCGCGGCGGCCCTCGCTGCCCACGCTGGCGCGGGCACCCCGGTGCAGTTGATCGTGGCGGCGGTGGTGGGGTCCGCAGCCGTGGTGGGCTGGTACTTCATCAAGAAGCGCCGCGCGGGCGACCCTTCCGTGCGTTCGATGCGCAGCGTCAACCTTGACATTGGCGAAGTGCTGCAGATTGACGAGTGGCAGGCCGACGGAACCGCCAGCGTGAAGTACCGCGGCGCGCAATGGACCGTGATCCAGCGCCCGGGCAACGCGCCCACGCCGGGCGCCTACCGCGTGGCCGAACTGGTGGGCAACCGCCTGCTCGTCGACAAGGTCTGAGGCGCGGCCACCTGCATGCGCTACCCTCAGGCGTCCTGAAACCCTATCGAGAGCCGACTCCATGGAAATTGCCATCGTTCTATTCGTCATTGCCGTCATCTTCATCACGCGCTCCATCAAGGTGGTACCGCAGCAGAACGCCTGGGTGGTGGAGCGATTGGGCAAGTACCATGCGTCGCTCGCACCGGGCCTGAACTTCCTGGTGCCGTTCATCGACAAGGTGGCCTACAAGCACAGCCTGAAGGAAATTCCGCTGGACGTGCCCAGCCAGGTCTGCATCACCCGCGACAACACCCAGCTGCAGGTCGACGGCATCCTCTACTTCCAGGTCACCGACCCGATGCGCGCGAGTTACGGTTCGTCCAACTACATCGTGGCCGTCACCCAGCTGGCCCAGACCTCGCTGCGCTCGGTCATCGGCAAGCTCGAGCTCGACAAGACCTTCGAAGAGCGCGACATGATCAACGCCCAGGTGGTGTCCGCCATTGATGAGGCCGCGCTGAACTGGGGCGTGAAAGTGCTGCGTTATGAGATCAAGGACTTGACGCCACCCGAGGCCATCCTGCGCGCCATGCAGTCGCAGATCACCGCCGAACGTGAGAAGCGCGCCCTGATCGCCGCGTCCGAAGGCCGCCGCCAGGAACAGATCAACATCGCCACCGGCGAGCGCGAGGCGTTCATCGCACGCTCCGAAGGTGAAAAGCAGGCCGAGATCAACAACGCGCAGGGTGAGGCCGCGGCCATCCTCGCCGTGGCCGAAGCCACCGCCGAAGCCATCCGCCAGGTGGCCGACGCCATCCGCCAACCCGGCGGCCAGGAGGCCGTGCAACTCAAGGTGGCTGAAAAGGCCGTGGAAGCCTATGGCAAGGTCGCTGCCGACGCCACCACCACCCTCATCGTGCCCAGCAACATGACCGAGGTTTCCGCCCTGATCACCTCCGCCATGAAGATGGTCGGCGCCAGCAAGAGCGCCTGACCCCTGTTGCAGCCTGCTACAATCGCAGGCTTCGCGGAGAGGTGGATGAGCGGTTTAAGTCGCACGCCTGGAAAGCGTGTGTGGGCTAATCCCCACCGCGGGTTCGAATCCCGCCCTCTCCGCCAAAAATGAGTCTCGGAACCGCTTAAACGGTCTCAGACAACCCCCTAAAAGCCCCGTTTTCCCTAGGAGAGCGGGGCTTTTTTGTCTCCGGACATCTCAGATCGCATCTTGCCATCTCAAGATTTTTGGGGGTATCTTTGGGGAATGGGGTACTTGATGTGGGGGTATCGCCTTCTGAGGCTCCGAACGGAGACCCCCATGCCGCTGCCTGCGCGCCGCGAATCAGAATGCCCAGCCTGCTCCCGCAGCACAGCCGGTCTATCGGGCCCTGCTCCGTCGCCCTCCGCGAACTCGTACAACTTCGCACCAACGCCCAACACCAGCTACACAGCACCTGGGGGCAAGACTTGCTACGCCGGCCCGCGAGGTGGTACGTACACCATCACCAAAAGCGGGAAGAAGAATTACGGAGGCTGATGAAAATGGAGCTGCTGCTGAGAATGTTGTTGGCCTGCCCCAAGTGCTGGGTAAAGACTGGCGTTTTCATCTCAGGCGCATGCCTGTCGCTTCTTCTTCTGGGCTCGCGCATTGGACGACGGATGGAACGACTAGAGGAACGATCCGGCGTTCTGATCGATGTGGACCAGATCATCGCCGCACTACCGCTTCCGATCCCGGTCACCGACGGGCAACTTATGCTGGCAGGCTTGGGCATAGTAGTTGGCATCGTCATCGCTGGACTTGGCCGCTGGGCAGCAAAGTTCTAGCGCTTAGCGAGCCCGAGAAGGTGCATCTTCACTGTTGTCGCAAGGAGGAGGAGCCATGAAATCAGCCGTCATCATCGTTGCAGCGCTCGTCGCGGGGTGTTCAACCATGTCCGAAGTCCAGCCCATCGGCGAGGGCCGATTCATGGTCGGCAACTCGGTTCAGGGTGGGTTTACCAGCGATACAGAGGTAAAAGCTCTCGCAATAGAGCGCGCCAGGTCGCACTGCGCTGCCTCAGGGAAGCAGCTCAACGTGATCAGCACGAGATCCAGCGGGACCCAAGGATGAACGCCGCAGAATTCAGAGGTCGTTTTCAAGTGCAACTAGTAGTGAATGAAGCAGACGGGTATCCATCGTGAAGCTCATCACTTTAGCCACACGACTCACTACCAGAGCATGATCTGCACGTTCTGCAATGGCGAGATGCATCGGGACGACTCCGTGTGCCCACACTGCAATCAGACCATTGACCGACATGACGCAGATATTTTCCCGAAATTCTTGCTGGAAACACTAAACGTCGTATCGCTCGTTGTGCTGGTGGCGTCGCCCTTCGCTGGCCTATTGTTGTGGTTGGCAGATACGCCCGAAGTCTTTGCGTTAACGCTCTGTAGAACTCTCGTGGCGTGGCTTGCGTGGAGCTACTTCAGCAACAGAGCGGCGGGAAAACTCGCCAGCGTAGCGGCTGGAGTTACCGCAGCCCCTGACGATGGGCAGGGACAGAAGTTGCTCTGCGATGTCATCGGCAGTAGCTATCTCCTCGTGACAATTTTCATCTACGCAAGGGAGTTCGTGCGGATCTTCACGTCCCCATGACCACCATGCTTGACTTGGCCATTTGCCTCGTGGTTGCCATCAGCGATGGCGACACCCTCACCGCCCGCTGTGGCAATCCAGGCGCCCATCGGCAGGTCAAGGTGCGCCTGGCCGAGATGGACGCTCCAGAGAAGGCCCAGCCCTTCGGCAACCGCAGCCGCCAGCACCTTGCCGCCCTCTGCTTTCAGCAACAGGCAACCATCCGGCCCACCGCCCGAGACCGCTACAGCCGCACCGTGGCGCGCGTAGAGTGCCGGGGTCAGGATGCCAACCTGCAGCAGGTGCGCGCTGGCATGGCCTGGGCCTATACGAAGTACTTGACAGATCCATCCATCGCCAGCGAGCAAGAGGGGGCGCGCGCCGCTCGCGTTGGACTGTGGAACGATCCGTCACAAGTTCCGCCATGGGTCTGGAGGACCAAATGAAAGTGCGACTACCAGGGCTGCCAAGGCATGATTTTTACGGCGAGCCTGATCACGTCATTAGAAAGTTGGAGGCTCTGGGCGAACAGAAGGTCCGATACATCTTGGCATCTAGGGACTACCTCGGCGACCGTGACGTAGCTGACGAGTGGCTGAAGTCTCTGGGGCGCGCGCGCGAAGAGGCCGCAGAAAACGCGCGCACTACCCGTGAAGACGCCCTTTTGAAGGCCGCTCAAGATGCCGCTGCGGCTGCACATGAGTCAGCAAGAGCGGCACATGCCGACGCTCGTTCGGCCCGCCTTGCAGCGATCGCCTGCGCGGCAGTCGCGGCGTTGTCAGCGTTAGCAGCCGCGCTGATCGCCAGGTAGCCGGACGCGATCGCCTGAAGCCCGCCCCGAGCGGGCTTTTTTACGACCTACGTCCAACTCTAAGCATCGCCCTCGCGCACCTTGCGATCAACATCTGCGATAGGCCTTTCCCCTGGCTTTGCATCGGCCGGACTGGTCTGAGGTGCGCGATCAGGGTGGGTCGGGTTCGCATCAGGTGCGCGGCTGTCGCCTGGCGGTGGTTGATACACAGGCTTGCCGGGTTGGTTCGTCATCATGTTGTGCTCCTTGCGTGCTGGGGAAAGTCCCTCCACCTCTCCGCAATGAGCGTGCCCATGATCAAGCAGGGAAACGTCGATCGATGGCTGCCAGCTCGCAGCACCCAGGCTGAGCTATCAGCCATCCTGGACGACCCGGCACCCGATTTCTATGAACATCGGCTGGCTGCATAGAATGCATCGGCAACGCCGGATACAGACGCCCTATGCGCAGTGAAAGCCAGTGCCCCAAATGCAATCTTGAGTTTCCTCAAAGGGTCTTTTCCTGCCCGTACTGCGGAGCGGGGCCGGACTTGTCCAGCTGGATAACAGGCAGCACATCGCGGGAAGAGCCGGACGAGCCCACTGAGGAGTTGTGGCGTCCGGCGTTGCGGGGGATGTACCTCCTCGTGGCAGTTGGCTTGTTGTTCGCTTTGCCATGGCTCATCTACTCTCTGTGGATGGAGGTCCAAGAAGATGCGATGGGTTCAGGGTTTGCCATTTTTTTCTGGGGATCAGCCTTTCTATATTCCCGCAATCGTCTAGCGGGCCGAAACGCAGTCTTCATGCGCATCTTCGTGCGTCCGCATAACTCCATTCTTTTCAAGGGTTTCGCCGACTTTTGTGTAGCTGTGACGTCCTTGTTGCCGCTATTTCTTTTTGTTTAGTCGCTCACGGCTGAGGGCATGGGCGTGATGACCACATACGCCCTTTATGGGGAAACTAAGCAGAATTGATTGAGACATGCAAATCTCGTTTATTGAGGATCTCGATGTCACCACAAGCAAAACCCATCGCCAAGGCGTCGCGCTACATCCACGCCTACCTGCTCGTGGCGGCGCTCGTTGTCATTTTCGGTGGGTCAATTCTTCCCACACCAGTGTTCGCCATAGTTCTGCTATTCCTTGGTACGGCTTTCGGCGTCATTTGGCTTTGGCTGGTTACTGTGATTCCGCCAGCTGCCATAGAGACCCTGCGCGAAGGCAACTATCATCCAGACGCCAATGTGCGAGCGTTGCAGAAGGGCGAAATCACCATTGAGGAATACGTGCAACGCACTTCAAGCGAGAGTTAGGCATGCAAGACGGCTTCAAATACAAGATGACTGCATAGAATCACCGCAATTGGCAATACCCCGGGGACGCGTCCCCCATATCTTCCTATTCCCGACATGCGCCTGCTTCGTGCCCTCCTGATCGTCACCCTCCTCGCCAGCACCCTCGCGTCCCGCGCGTCCGACATCTATCCGGTGCGCAGCGTCGCCATCGTTCCCGCTGCCGACCCCATCGAGTACACGCTCACCAGTCGCACCGCCGCCGCCATATTCATCCCCCTCGCCTCTGCGGGCGCATCGCTGGACGCACGCGACAAGACACGCGCTTTCACGGCCCTCACGAAGGCTCGCCAGCCCGCTTACGGTGTTTACCTCACCACGCTGGTGGCCGAGCGGCTGCGCGCGGCGGGTTACCAGGTTCGGCTGATCGAGCCTGAAAACCGTGACCCGGAGGACCCGGACGGTGTGGACCTCGAAGCGCTGGTGTTCGATGAAGACATCGGCATGCAGCTGCAGTTCGACACCATGGGCTTTTTCTCCGGCATGGGGAGCCTCGCCTTTGCGCCCAAGGTCAATGTTGACGCGCACTCTTTTCTGCGCAGCGGCGCCGAAAACCCGTTCAGCACCACGATCTACTACGGTGTAGATGCTCGACCCAACAAGGACTGGGCGATCATGGCCTCCGACTCCGCGAACATCCCCTCGTTCGAAGTTCTGATGGGTGAGCCCGAGCGTGTTGACTCGGTCTACCGGGATGCCCTGAAGCTTCTGGCTGAACGCATTGCCAACCAATTCATGGCATCCTCTCCGCTCAAAGCCGCCGCACCATGATGTAGACATGCAGACCGAGCCCTACTGATACGGCAGGCGGAAGTTAGGGCGTTTGGTGTCTGCTTAGGGTTCCAAGCAGGCCCGGCTACGCTGTCGCCTATCGGCCAGTAGCGGCCATTCAAGGACAGTGAGATGAGAGTCGAACTGCTGGTGGTGATCTCCGTTTTTGCTATGGGCCGGTGCTTTGCGCAATCCGCCCCTCCAATTGAAGAGTCGGCGCACGCTGCGGAGAAGCTCGGTTACTCAAGCGTGGCCGAAGCATTGGCGACGCTGAAGAGCAAACCCAACGCACAGATTAGCGTGACTCAACCTGATGGGTGGACTATCGTGAATGAACCACCTCCAAACTTTGCCGTTTGGTCATTTACACCCCAGAACCACCCGGCTCATCCTGCGGTTGTCCGTCGCACCACGCGGCAAGCGCCTGACGGCATGCTTAACGTGGAGATGGTTGCTCTATGTCAGGCGGCGAAAGAGCCCTGCGACCAACTCATTCGAGATTTTCAGCAACTGAACGAGCAGATGCGCCAACGAGTCCAGCGCCAGCTGCGCTAGGCCTTTGACTCCTTGAGCAAAGGGCACCTTCGGGCCCTTTCAAGCCTCGACTACGATGGCGGGCATCGGCCAACAGCGGACATCAAAACTTCATGCTGGAACTACCGAAGACTGCAGTGCTGGCGTTTGACGAGTCGGGCATCGTGGAAATCCATGCCGACGCGACCACGGCAGCTATTGCCTATGAAGGAATTGACGTTGAGTTGGGTGTTGTGAGCTTCTTCGACGCCGATGGACACGGTCTGGACGCACACTTCATCACGCCCAACGAACACGGCTGTTCGCTTGGATTTCTCAAATGGGTTAAGTCCGGCACGTACACCCTTGTCTTGGCCGCCGAACCAAAAAAACCGCTTGAACTTGCGTTTTCTGAGGCTGTGGCCCTGGAGAAGAATGAGTGGTTCGAGACACTCGACGCATTGATAGCGCATCTTCGATCGCGGGGAGTTGTCGTTGATTTTTCGCCTTGACCGGTGTCCTCTTCGGGCCCGTTTCGAGCCTCGGCTACGATGGCATCCATCGGCCAGAAGCGGACTTGCAGATGTTAAAGGAGTCCGGCCGGCTACCCGAAGAATCTGCCTCTCTAGGTTGGGCCGTACCCAATGTCTGACTATGTTTGGTCCTGTCCTGCATGCAAGGCGTCTAACTTGACAGATTCAAGCCAGTGCTCGGTCTGTGGGTGTCAGGCTCAAGCCACCCTTGCTGAGATTGACTTGAGAAAAGCTGCCATGGCGAGGTTGGATTTCTCGAAACTGTCTCCCGCACACGATATTTGGCTCCGCCTCTTGTGGGTTGCCAAAGATGTCTCGCTCGTATTGCTGCTTGCGTTGCCCTTTGCGACGTTGGCGTTTTGGCTTACAGGTGAGACAGATTGGGCCTACCTAGGATTGACCATCGGTGGCATGGTCTGGGGTGCTCGAATCTACCTAGCCAGAAGGCTGTCGGGAAAGCGCACATCGGTGACAGTAGGCGTCACCGTAGAAGCCAGCGACAGTCCAGGAACAAAGCTTCAGAGTGACGTCGTAGCACTTTTCATACTTGTCACTGCCATAGCTTTGCTGGTGCGTGAGCTTCTGGCGGCTGTTCATACCCGCTGAAAGAATAACCTCCGCGACGTCCGCTTTGGGCCCTAAGCAGACTCCCACCCATTTATTCCACAGGTAGCTTTCGGCGCTGTGTCAGCGCAAAAATATAGAAGGGCAAGCTTGTAAGCCCAAGCCCTTGACCAAGCTGGTGTATGAAATCTCGGTCGATATCAAGTACAAGACCGCACAACGCCATCAATAGAAACGCTAGGGCGGCGACCAATGCCCACCGGTAGTGACCTCTCATCTGGCAGGCCCATGAAACGGCCAAGCCGATGCCGCCAGCGATGTTGAGCAAGACAAACCACGCAGTCGGTGGGTTCCACCAAATGAGTCCGGCCAAACATAGCAAGACTATTGGGAGAGCTACGGGCGCTGCATTGACGTGGTATTCAAATGCACGCCGGCTCGCATCCTCAAAAGATTCGTACGGTTTGGTCAGGAACATGTGTGCAAGAGTGTCAGCCTCTGGCCGATAACAGACATCCTAGCCTGCCAGGCCATTTTCCCGGCGCCAAGGATCTTGACTCAAATTGGTCTGCGTCTGCCGCGACCGACTATCTGTAGCCGATTCACCACGCCGAGAGCTTGCAGCAATTGGCAGGGGGCGGTGCCCGACCTGCCAAAGTTGGCCACCCCGCTGTGCTGGTGGTATTTTTGGTGGTATCTCGACATTCGAAATCTAGAAAACCAAGCATTCATGCGGGCTTCAAGGCGAAATGTGAACGACGCCCTCGCAGCGACTCAGCCATCGGGGTCGAGCCGCTGACAACGCCATCGCCAATGATCGCCGCGTACACTGCACCGATGGACGACTCTCCGGAATCGATTGCGCGTGACATTGCTGCCATCAGCGCGATCAGTGCCGTGCCATCGATGCTGCAGATCGTTTGCCAGTCCACCGGCATGGGGTTCGCCGCCGTCGCGCGGGTCACGGACGGCACCTGGACGGCTTGTGCGGTGCACGACAACATAGCGTTCGGTTTGAAGCCTGGTGGACAACTGCCGGTTCAAACGACGTTGTGCATCGAAGCCAGGGCGGCGCGTGAGCCCGTCGTGTTCGACAACGCTAGCCAGGACCCGAAGTACAGGGACCACCACACGCCCCGGATGTACAACATCGAGAGCTACATCTCTGTGCCGATCGTCATGGCCGATGGTGAGTACTTCGGGAACCTCTGCGCCATCGACCCTCTTCCGCGCTCCATCTCGAAAGCAGAAACCGTTGCGATGTTCAAGGGCTTTGCCGAGCTGATTGCCGTTCAGCTGGCGGAAGAGCGGCGCGTTCAGGGCATGTCCGCCGATTTGCTCGATGAGCGCATACACGGCCAATTGCGAGAGAACTTCATCGCGGTGCTCGGGCACGACCTGCGCAACCCGCTGTCGTCGATTTCCATGGCGGCCGAGGTCTTGAGACGCTCCACGTCTGACCAGAAATTCGTGGCCATCGGAGAGCGGCTTCTTTCTGCGTCCAAGCGCATGAGCAAGCTCATTGACGACGTTCTTGACCTCAGCCGAGGACGCCTGCGTGGCGGCATCCCGATGCGGATCGCCCGTGAGGAAAACCTTGGGCGGTGGATGGAAGACGTTCTGGAGGAGCTGCGGGCGGCCAATCCGGACCGTGTCATTCAGGGCGATATCGAGATCACGCAGCCCGCTGTCTGCGACTGCATACGGGTCCAGCAACTTCTCTCCAATCTGGTGGGCAATGCGCTGACGCACGGGTTGCCCGATCAGCCGGTGCTCGCCAAGGCGAAGATGGTTGGCAATGTGCTTGAAGTTGCGGTGACCAACAAGGGCGAGCACATTCCCGAAGACATTCACACCAGGCTGTTCGAACCCTTCTACCGCTCGTCCACCAGCAAGTCTGAAGATGGCCTCGGGCTTGGCTTGTACATCTGTGCCGAGATTGCCAGGGGCCACAGTGGAAGCATCGGCCTGGTGTCATCCCTGGATGGCGAGACGACTTTCCTGGCCCGGCTGAGCGTCTGACTCCACCACGCCTGGAAGCGACTCACTCAGCACCGCATGGCTAGAATCATGGCCAGTCCAACAAAGGCCGTCATGCGTCACAACTCTGAACGTCTCGAACGGCTCAAGCAACTCCTGATTCTGGAAACCGATCCAGAAGCCGCGTATGACGACCTCGCGCGCGCGCTCGCCAGCAGCCTCGACGCGCCGATCGCGATGGTGAACATCCTGGACGAGCACCGGGACTGGTTCAAATCCGTCCTCGGGTTGCCGTTCTACGAGTCACCCGCGAGCACCTCCTTTTGCGAGATCTTCCTGCAAGGCAGCGACCAAGTGGTCATCGCGGAGGACACCTCGCAGGACCCTCGTTTTGCAGCGCACCCGCTGGTCACCGGCGAGCCTCACGTTCGTTTCTATGCCGCGACCAGACTGGTCGTTGATGGGCAGACCATCGGCACCTTGTGCGCCTATGACATGAAACCCAAAGCGGTGAGCGCCGACAAGATTGCCGAGCTCAAGCTGTTGGGCGAGGCGGTCATGGAATTGCTGAGGAAACGCGCGGCCTGACGCTCCTCAGAAAGCCGCGCAAGGCTCGGACTCAAGCCTTGAACGCGGGAGGAGCCATCACCCGTAGAAGCTCTTCTCCCAGCGCGCCTGATTGCGCGCCGCCACCCGCACGAAGGGCGTGGCACGGATGACCGCCATCATGGCGTTGTTGAGCAGCCTGGGCACGAGCGGCAATGGACGCAGGAAGTCGACGAAAAGCACGATGCGCCAGTGCGGCGTGCGGTTCCATGCCTCATGGTCGTAGGTGTCATCGAAAACCAGCGCTCGCCCCTCGGACCAGGAGCGCTGGATGCCGTCCACACGGATCGCGCAGGTGTCGTCACTGGCGGGTATCCGCAGGCCCAGGTGGTAGCGCAGCACACCGTTGTAGGGGCCGCGGTGCACTGGAAGCTCCTTGCCGGGCGAGAGTATCGAGAAGCAGGCCGTGGTCATGCCCGGGATGAGATCGATCGCCTGCGCCGTGCGGGGGCAGCGCTTTCTGTTGCTTTCACTTTCGACACCGTAGCCCGCAAAGAAGAAGGTTTTCCAGCCGGCGTCGTTTGTCAGCATGTTCTGAGCGGGCGAGATGTCCTGAAAGTTCGGCAGCTCCTGGACCTGAGGCAGAAGTGCATCCAGTTCTCGCTGGATGGCCTCCGTGTGCCGTGCCACTTCGCGCGTCCAGGCAAAGTCGTCCGGGTTGAAGAACGGGTGGTCCCCGTGCAGGGAATGACGGCGATTGAGTCGCTCCATTTCGCGAAGCAGGCGAAAGAGTGCTCTCCTGACAAGGTTTCGAAGCATGGCGTCCCAACAGATCGGAAAAAAGCAGTTCGGGCGAATATCCCGCGAAATCGACGTCGCTGGATGCCACTGCTCGCATTTCGATGAACAAAATCCAGAAAACCGCGCATTTTGCAACTGGCAACAACCGCGAGTGAAGCTCTGCGCTCGCCTCAACCAAGGCCCAGTCCGGCCTCCATTCCTACATGGCACGACGCGCTTTTCCTACGGAGAACGCACAAACGTGGGACGAAGATGAGGCCTCTCGAAACCCATTGGAGGCACCTCATGTACATCAAGACCATCACCGCCATCACGCTTTGCGCCGCATCGGCTTTCGCATCGGCCCAGACGATGACCAAGGCTGAATACGACGCGGCCAAAGACCGCATTGAAATGAACCACAAGAACGCCAAGAAGTCTTGCGATACGCTGAAGGACAACGCCAAAGACATTTGCAAGGTGGAAACCGACAGCAAACAGAAAATCGAGAAGGCCGAGCTCGAGAACAAGTACAAGGCCACCCCGGGCAACGCCCGCAAGGTGGAGGAAGTCAAGGCTGACACGGCCTACGACATCGCCAAGGAGAAATGCGAAGACCAGGCAGGTGATGCCGAGAAGGTGTGCAAGGCCGACGCCAAGGCCGCCCACGAACGCGCGATCAATGCCGCCAAGGGCAAGGCTTGATAGCCTGACACGCCAGCAAAAAGCCGCCCTTCGGGGCGGCTTTTTCATGTCAACTCGTCGCTTGCTGTTCAGGCAGGAGGCGACACCTTGCCCCGCCAGTGGCGCACCGTGAACGGCAGCATGGGGCGATGATCCTTCACGGCCAGTGCGGCATCGGGCGTGGTGCCGAGATCGCCCCACCCTGCTGCGTCCTGATGTTCGCCCCAATGGCGAAAACCGTGCTGGATGACGCTATGGCTCTCTCCTGGAATGCCCAGTGCGGTGGTTTCGTAGACACCTTCCCGAACGGGCGTTCCGTTGTGTTCGATCGTGAACCAGGGCGTGATCTCTGTCGACATGGCGCGGCCTCCGAAAGAATCGAGATTTCAAGACAAGAAGAGAAGCCGCTCAGGCCATCTGGCGGCTGCCCAGCTGCGCGCGGGGTATGCGCTGGTCCTTCGGCGTGTCGTCGGGTTGCTCCCTCGACATGGACTGCTGCTGCCTCCGCGCCGGGGAGCCGTGATAAGGCTTGGCACCGGGCGAATGATGCTGGGGGTTGAACGGGCGTTGAGATGCGAACATGTGTGTCTCCTGAGGAAACGCTCGCGTTGAAGCGTTCACACAGTCTCGCCCCAATGGCGCGCACCGTCTGTTGGATGGCGAACAAAGCGGCCATCCCGCCGCTCGTCGCTGCGGTCGGGGCTAAGTCAGCCCTGCGGGGCGGGAACGGGCGCCATGGCCCTTCGCCGTCTCTGCTCCCACAGCGAGGCGGCAAAAACGACCAAGCCACCGAGTGCGAGCAACGCCCCCACCCAGCCGGTGGACGTCCAGCCGAGGCCGGCTGCGATGGCCATGCCGCCCAGCCAGGCACCGAGCGCGTTGGCGAGGTTGAAGGCGGAGTGATTCAAGGCAGCCGCGAGCGCCTGCGCTTCGCCCGCCACGTCCATCAGGCGGATCTGCAGCGCCGGCGCCAGCGCCACCACGGTGCCCACCAGCAGCACATTGAACGACACCGCGGACACATTGGGTGCCGTCACCAGCATCAGCATCAGCACCACGGCCGACCACACCAGGGTGCCCCCGATGGTTGGCAACAGCGCCTTGTCGGCCAGACGCGCGCCCACGAGGTTGCCGACGATCATGCCCACGCCGAACAGCGCAAGCACCACCGGCACGGCACCCAGCGACATGCCGGTCACCTCGAGCAGGGTGGGCTTGATGTAGCTGAACACGGCAAACATGCCACCGAAGCCAATGGCACCCGTTCCGAGGGTCAGCCACACCTGCGGGTTGGTCAGCGCACCCAGTTCGCGCAACGGACTCGCGCCTGTGGGCGCGGGAAGCCGGGGCAGCGTTCGGTGGATCAGCAGGCTGGCCACCAGGGCAATCACACCCACCAGCAGGAACGCGCTGCGCCAGCCCCAATGCTGGCCCAGCCATGCCGCGATGGGCACGCCCAGCAACGTGGCCCCCGTGAGGCCCAGCATCATCAAACCCACGGCTTGCGCCCTGCGCCCTGGCGGCACCAGCGATGCCACCACCAGTGACGCCACGCCGAAATACGTGCCGTGCGGCATGCCCGCCATGAAACGCAGCAGATTCAGGCTCAGGTAGCCCGGTGCCACCGCGCTCGCGATGTTGCCCAGTGCGAACAGCATCATCAGCACCACAAGCAACAACCGCCTGGGCCAATGGGCAGTGAGCACCGCCAGCAGCGGCGCGCCCACCACCACACCGAGGGCGTAGGCGCTGATCACATGCCCCGCCTGGGGGATGCTGATCGACATCGTCCTGGCCACTTCCGGGAGCAGCCCCATGATGACGAATTCGCCCGTCCCAATGGCAAAGCCACCCAGCCCGAGGGACCAGACAGTGGAGCGAAATGAGGGATTGGAGGCGGTCGCGGTATTGCTGGCGTCAGAAGCAGGCATGTCGCCATTTTGCTGCGACGCAGCATTCCCCGCCGGGGCGGGGGTTTACCGCGGATCAGGCCACGACCGAACGCATGCGGTCCAGATCACGCCGATAGCGTGTGGCCAGCGTGACCTTCTGTTTGTCGCTGAGGATCTTGCCGGACAGCTGGAAGAACTTGCGCTCCTCCTCCCTCAGGTGGTGATGCACCTCGTGGGACAGCTTGCGCGCCAGCTCCATCCAGACTTCAGGCTTGTCGCGCGCATCCTCCATGTCCTCGACGCATTCGTCGATTTCATGGTGCTCTGCCAACGCATGGCGTGAAGAACTGAGGCCCATGTCGTCAAACAGGATCTGTGCATACAGATAGCGCTCTTCAGCTGCGGCGTGTGCCGCGAGCTCAATGCGCAGGGCGTTGAATATCTCCCACGCGCGCGGGTCGTCCGCCTTTGTGCGGAGCAACCTCCGGCACAGGGTGCGCTGGGTTTCGTGGCTTTCGCGGAGTGCTTCGTAGATGTTGTCCATGCAGGGCAGTCTAAAAAGCGTGAGCCCCCTCAGGTGTCGGCAGACACCGGCACCGCCTGTAGGATGAAACCCACGCATGAACAGAAAAAAAGCCACCGCAAGCGGTGGCTTTCTGTACCAGAGCGCCGCCCTGTCGGGGGCACTCTGGGGGCTGGTGCGATCGATCAGCGGATCACGGCCAGGGTCGTGCGGTTGCCGCCCTTGTAGGTCATGAGCGTCAGGGCGCCGTTCTTGATGTCGCCCTTTTCGTCGAAGGCGATATTGCCGGTCACACCCTTGTAGTTGGTGGCCTTGAGTGCGGGCAGGTAGACCTTGGGGTCGGCCGAGCCAGCGGTGACCATGGCGTTGACCAGGACCTTGGTGGCGTCGTACACGTACGGGGCATACACCTGCACGTCGGCGTTGAACTTGGCCTTGAAGTCGGCGCGGAACTTGTCCATGCCTTCTTTCTGTTCGCCTTCCACGCCACCGGCTTCCGCGCAGTAGACCTGGTCGTCGGACAGGCCATCAGCGGCCAGCTTCGGCAGCTCGCTGGAGCAGATGCCGTCGCCGCCCATGAACTTGGCGTTGATGCCGAGCTGCTTCATCTGCTTGAGCATCGGGCCGGCCACGGCGTCCATGCCGCCGAAGAACACCACGTCGGGCTTCTTGGCCTTCAGGGTGGTCAGGATGGCGTTGAAGTCGGTCGCCTTGTCGTTGGTGAACTCACGGCCCACCACCTTGCCGCCGGCTGCAGCCACACCCTTTTCGAACTCGTCGGCCACGCCCTGGCCGTACGCGGTGCGGTCGTCGATCACGGCCACGCTCTTGGCCTTGAGCGTTTCCACGGCGTACTTGCCCAGCGTGCCACCCAGGTGCACGTCGTCGGCCACCACGCGGAACGCACCGGCGTAACCCTGGCGGGTGTACTTCGGGTTGGTGGCGGAGGGAGAAATCTGGGGAATGCCAGCGTCGTTGTAGATCTGCGAGGCGGGGATGGTCGTGCCCGAGTTCAGGTGACCGATCACGCCGGCAACCTTGGCGTCCACCAGCTTGGTGGCGGCGGCTGTGCCCTGCTTCGGGTCGGCGGCGTCGTCTTCGGCCAGCAGTTCGAACTTGGCGGGAGCGCCACCGATGGTCAGGCCAGCAGCGTTGAGCTCTTCGATGGCCATGCGGGCACCGTTTTCATTGTCCTTGCCGAGGTGGGCGATGGCGCCGCTGGTGGGACCAACGTGACCGATCTTGATGACCTGGGCGGCAGCTGCGGGAGCGGCAGCAGGAGCGGCTGCGGGAGCTGCCTCTTCTTTTTTGCCGCAAGCGGCAAGTGCGACAGCCGCCGCGATGACGGCCAGTTTGGTGTTCAGTTGCATGGTTTTCCTCGGAAAGGATAAAAAGTTGAAATGCGGAGGGGAACTTTATTTCTCCACGCCCATAAAGATACTCCAAAAACACAGCAAATTCCGCACCATGGAGCCGCTGCAGGGAGGTATCGAGGGTTTTCCCAAGACCCATATCATTCAGTTGCATGCCGCATAAGCGCTGCGCATGTCGCAATGCGCAAACCACCTGCGCTGACTAGCCGTCCTGCGGAGCCAGCTGGAGATCGTGTCGCTGAGGCTCGATGCCCTGGGCCTTGTAGTTCTTCCAGCGCTCCCGAGCGAGGCCGCGGTCGCGCTCGTCACCCGTCACCACCTCGATCACGCGGGCAAAGCGCTCGTAGCCGGCCGGCATGTCCGCACGGAGGTTCACAAGCACCGTGGCCCCGTTGTGTGCCGATGCCTCGCTGGCCACGTGGATCGGGGAACGGGCCTGCACATAGGGCGGATCGTTCGGCCCGCTGTGCGGAATGAAGTCGCCCACCACGGCGGTCCAGAGCGCCGCGTCCAGCGCACCACGGTCGCCCTCCTCCACCAGCGCCACCACGCGTGCACCACGCTGGTACGCCTTGCGCAAAAGGCGGCAGGCGTAGGACAGCTTGTCGGGCGCGTTGAAATGGAAGGCCACCTCGGTCATGCCGCACCCAGGTTCAGGTCTTGCGCGAACGGGTGGTTTTACCGGCCTTCGCGGCTGGCTTGGCCTTGCCCGCGCCTGCGGCGGCCTGATCGATCAGGTACTGCATGAGCAGGGGGACCGGGCGACCCGTGGAACCCTTGGCCGCCCCGCTCTTCCAGGCGGTGCCGGCAATGTCCAGGTGCGCCCATGGCAGGTCGGTGGTGAATTTCTGCAGGAACTTGGCCGCGGTGATGGCACCACCGGCGCGGCCGGCGACGTTGCCCATGTCGGCAAAATTGGACTTGAGGCCCTCGGCGTACTCGTCGTCCAGTGGCAGGCGCCAGCACAGATCCTGTGCGGTGTCGCCGGCCTTCTGCAAGGCCTGCGCAAGGTCATCCCGCGTGGAGAAGAGGCCCGAGCGCACGCCGCCCAGGGCGATGACACAGGCACCGGTGAGGGTGGCGATGTCGATCACGCTGTGCGGCTTGAAACGCGCCGCATAGGTCAGCGCGTCGCACAGGATCAGGCGACCTTCGGCGTCGGTGTTGAGGATCTCGATGGTCTGCCCGCTCATGCTGGTGACCACGTCACCGGGCTTGACGGCCATGCCATCGGGCATGTTCTCGCAGCTGGGGATCAGGCCCACCACGTTGATCGCGGGCTTGAGCTCGGCCAGCGCGGCGAAGGTGCCCAGCACGCTGGCCGCGCCCCCCATGTCAAACTTCATCTCGTCCATTTCCGCCGCCGGCTTGATGGAGATGCCACCGGTATCGAAGGTGATGCCCTTGCCGACCAGCACCACGGGGGCACTCGCCTTGGGCGCACCGCTGTAGTGCATGACGATGAAGCGCAAGGGCTCCGCAGATCCCTTGGCGACGGCCATGAAGGAACCCATGCCCAGTGCTTCCACCTGCCTGGGGCCAAGCACCTCGGTCTTGATGCCCGGCTTGCGGCCGAGCTTGCGCGCGGCCTCGGCCAGCATGCTGGGCGTGGCGTGGTTGGCCGGCCGGTTGGCCCATTCCTTGGCGAACTCGACACCCGTCACCAGCGAACGGCCCACCTCGAACCCGCTGCGCACGGCGGCGGCGTCTGCCACGCCCACCACCACTTGCTGCAGCGTCCGCGCCTTGGCCGATGGTTTGGTGGTTGTGTAGGTATAGGTGGCATCCGCGCAGGCCTGGACCGCTGCGCGAACCGCGTCAGCGTCCGCATCGATCAGGCTGAGCACCAGACCCAGTTTCTTCACAGCGGGAAGCTTGAGCGAGCCAATACCGGCTGCCACGGCCTTGCGGACGGACAGGGCCGAACCATCTCCAGCGCGCACCAGCACGACGCGCGCGGCCTTGAAACCCGCAGGACGGTAGCAGGCCAGCTGCTTGGCCAGACCCGGTTCAAGATCCCCCTGCTGCGTGGCGCTTGCCACCAGCTGGTGCAGCGGGCCTCCGGCGGCCTGGCCGGTCAGGGTGTCGGGGACGAGCACCAGGAGCGCATCGGCAGACAGTTGGGCGGCCTGGGCGGGAGAGAGGGGTTTGAGTTCAAAGTCCATAATCGTGCTTTCCTGTTCTCGATCGATGTTATTCCATTCTTCCATTCGCAAAGAGCTGGCACGCAGCTTCGGCGCCACCCTGGTGGTGCTGTTCACCATCGTGCTGACCATGCTGCTGATCCGCACGCTGGGCCTGGCCTCGCGCGGCAGCGTCGACCCCCAGGAGATCGCGCTGGTGCTGGGCTACACCGTCATCGGCCGCATGCCCACCATCCTCACGCTGGCGCTGTTCATCGCCATCGTCTTCACGCTCTCGCGCATGTACCGCGACAGCGAGATGATCATCTGGTTCTCCAGCGGGCGCTCGCTCGGGGCCTTTCTCCGTCCTGTGATCCGTTTTTCATGGCCGATCCTGATCGTCATCACCCTGATGGTGCTCTTCGTCTGGCCCTGGGCCAACCAGCAGACCGACAGCCTGCGTGACCGGTTCGAGCGCCGGGGTGATCTCGAGCGCGTGGCGCCCGGGCAATTCCAGGAGTCCTCCAGCGGACGGCGGGTGTTCTTCATTGACAAGGACACGGCCGACGGCACCGAGGGCCGCAACATCTTCATTTCCAGCACGGAAGACGATGGCAGCGAAACCGTGACGTCGGCCCGCTCGGGCCGCATCGAATGGCTCAACGAACAGCAGTTCCTCATGCTCAACAATGGCCAACGCCTGGAATCGGCGGCAGACCAGAGCAGCCTGCGGGTGAGCGAATTCGAGGAGTACGGCACCCAGATCGGGTCGTCTGCCATCAGCCAGCGCGGCGAAGCGCTGAAGGCCCGCAACAGCTGGGATCTGATCAAAGAGCCCAGCCGTGCCAACCTGGGTGAACTGGGCTGGCGCATCGGCATGGCGCTGACCGCCATGAACTTCGTGCTGATCGCTGTGGCCACCACCACCGGCAACCCACGCGCGGGCCGGGGCGGCAACCTGTTCTTCACCCTTTTCGCCTTCGTGTTCTATTACAACCTGCTCAACCTGGGGCAGAGCTGGGTGGGCAGCGGCCTGTTCAGCCTGGGTGGCTACATGGTGGGCCTGCACGGCGGGGTGTTCGCCCTCACGCTGCTCTGGTTCTTCAAGCGCCACCACAACTTCAGTGTGCGCGGCTGGCTGAGCGCCAGACGCACGCAACGCAGCACGGCCGCAGGAGCGGGCGCATGAAGACCATTCGCCGGCTGATCTATGGCGAGGTCTTCGCTGCGGTGCTCTTTGTGCTGCTGGCATTCCTGTCGCTGTTCTTCTTCTTTGACTTCGTCGACGAACTCCCGTCACTGGGCAAGCCTTCGGCCCTCGACCCGGACCTGGTCTACGAAGTGCCGCATGCGCTGCTCTACGTGGCGCTGCTCATGCCCAGCCGGGTCTACGAGCTGCTGCCCATCGCGGTGCTGATCGGTTCTGTCTTCGTGCTGGCGCGCCTGGCGCAGGGCTCGGAATACACCATCCTGCGCACCAGCGGCCTGGGGCCGTGGCGGGCCTTGCGCACCATGCTCGGGCTGGGGGTGATCTTTGTGCTGCTCACCTTCGCCATCGGCGACTACCTGGCGCCTTTCTCTGACAAGAACGCACAGCTGCTCAAGGCCCGTTACCAGGGCAACATCAGCCTTGGGCAGACCGGGGCCTGGCTCAAGGAAAAGCAGCCTTACAGCAATTTCTCGGTCAACGTGGGCTCGATGTCGCCGCAGGGCGAACTGGGCAACGTGCGGATCTTCGAGTTCAACAACCAGGGGTCGCTGGTCTCCACGCTGCATGCGCAGACCGGGCAGATCGAACAGGACGATTCCTGGAGCCTGCGGCAGGTGCAGCGGCGCGAGTTCGACGCGGCAGGCCAGGCGTCCGGCCGCATCCAGCGCGAACAGCTCGACACCCTTCGCTGGCCCAGCGGCATCAACGCCGAAATGGTGTCGGTGGCGCTGCTCAAGCCCGAACGCATGCGAACGGCCGACCTGTTCGGCTACATCCGCCACCTCGAGGCCAACGGCCAGACCGCGCAGCGCTACGAGATCGAGTTCTGGCGCAAGGTCTTCTACCCCTTGAGCTGCCTGGTGATGGTGGTGCTGGCCCTGCCTTTTGCCTACCTGCACTTCCGCTCGGGCAGCATCACCGGCTACGTGTTCGGTGGCGTGATGATCGGCATCAGCTTCTTCCTGCTCAACAACGTGTTCGGCTACATCGGCAACCTCAACCAGTGGCAACCCTGGCTGGCGGCGGCGTCACCGGCGCTGATCTACTCCGTCTTCTCACTCGGCGCCTTCGGGTGGCTGGTGTTGCGAAGGTGACCACCATGCTCGGCGTCATCGTGTTTGCCCATGGGTCGCGTGACCCGCTCTGGCGCCAGCCTGTCGAGTCGGTGGCGCAGCAGATCGCGCTGCGGGATCCGTCGGCGGTGGTGTCCTGCGCCTATCTCGAGCTCAGCGAGCCCGACATCGGCACGGCAGCGGGACGGCTGGTGGAACGAGGCGTGACGCGGGTGCGCGTGCTGCCGCTGTTCTTCGGCATGGGCAAGCACGCCCGCGAA
>VFQQ010002543.1_pt1 | contig 20149 bp, 31 predicted proteins | sample 3512341 | NCBI WGS metagenome assembly VFQQ01 (sample SAMN10412373, study PRJNA504923) | tailings metagenome | isolation source: Relicate 2 Philex TSF1 revegetated site | place: Philippines: Tuba, Benguet | collected 2017-08-29 | reverse complement strand
GCCAGCTGCAGGCCGGACCTTCGCGACTCCAAGTCCAGCATGTGGGCGCAGCTCATGTTCTCGCCATGTTCCAGCATGGTAGAGGGGCAACGCTCACCAGTGGAGGGGTTCCAGGCCGGGTCGAGGATGATCACACGGTCGGCGGCCGTCAGCGTCAGCCCCAGGCCACCCACCTGCAGGGCGCGCAGATGGCCAGGCAGCCAAGATTGGATGATGCCATTCATGACACGCAAGTGCATGTGCGCACAAGCAAACGCCGCAGTAGAGGTTTCTGTCCCTGCAGCGCAGGCTGTGGAAGCTTGCAAGCCAGCACCAGTTCTCCCAGCCCCATTGCCCCACCTGGCTGGTGAGCAGGAAGAGCGGGATGGAGGGGGAGGTCTGGAACTGGTGCACGCGCGCCTGGCGCTCTGCAGGCATGGCCGCAATGACGTAGCGTTAAAAAGTGACGTCTCAGTATGAGTGACGCAAGCGAAAGCGCTCCATTCCATCTGTCGTCGACTCGCAAGCACAGGGCCTGCCACTGCATGAACACTAAATGACCCTGCTTTTACCGCCCCATCAACCGCCCTCACCCGCGGCGCTGGTGACGCAGCCGTCGATGCGGCAGTAGCGCCACCGCTCCTCCTTGACCGCCGCCTCCAGGATGTTGAGCCTGCGGGGATTGGCGGGAGGGTGGGGCTGCGGTGGGGTGATGCTTCTTGCCATTGCCAAACATTGTAAAGCGGCCAGCAGGAGAGACAGTGACGCACCACAGACTGGCTTGCATGGCAGGCACTGTCAACTCTGTGGTAAATTGCATGTCTTTTCTGTTCCTGCCGCTCACATGACGCGGGACTGGGAGAAGACCAGGGTGCGGTGCCCCTCCGCCACCAGCTGCTTCAGCAGGCCCATCACAAACACGGTCTTGCAGGAGGCCTCAAAGCCTGCCGGTGGGAGAGGCATGATGTGTTGGTAAGCGCCATGCCAAGGCGCATGCTCACCAATAGGCTACAATGCCGGGAGCATGGTTCATCTGATCGGGCGGCATCCGTCAAGCACAAGCCACTTCCACACCCAACTGCCACGCACCCACCCCACCTGTTGTGTGCACCTCGTCCAGCAGCTGCTGCTCCAGCTCCGGGCTGGCCCACCCATCCCACTCGCTGCCCGCCAGCCCCGCCGCAGGCGCCTGCGCCTGCGCCTTGGCCTTGTTGCCGGCCTTGCGCTTTGCATAGCGGGCGCGCTGCCGCTGCCGCTCCTCGTCGCTGCTGTAGTCCTCGCTGTCTGCACAGGGTGACACAAATGTTCGAATTGAGAATGCCACACAAGCAAAGAGCAGTGTGTCCCTGTGCCACTCAGCTCCTGCGCTTGTGTGCAACTATCGTTCCCCCTCCCTGCTGCCACCCTTCAAGCCCCCCGCCTCCCGACGCTCGCTCACCTGACTCCCACTCCCCCTCCTCGCTGTCCTCCAGCTCCTCCCCCTCCGAACTGTCCTCAATAATCTCCACGTCGCTGCTGCCGCCCGCTTGGCGCGCCGCCGCCTGCCGCCGCGCGCGGTTCACCCCCGACACAATGCCGTGCGCCGCGCGCTCCGATAGCAGTGCGGGGTGGTCGCACACCTGCAGGGAGTGGGGGTGTGATCGGTATGAGATGGAGGACAACTGGGAAAGAGAAATCCACCAATGCTCAGCGGCAGGCTGGTCAGCAGGGAGGTCAGAAAGGCCGCATGCAGCTAGGGCATGCTCAGCCCAATTTGAAAAGCTCAGACCGCAGCACCTTGCCAGCCGCCTGACATTGCGCAAAAACCCTGTGTCACCTTCTTCAGCACCGTGATGGCCGCCAGGGCGGAGGCTGTCTGGTTGAACACCTTCTTCACCGAGTCTGCAGCAGTTGTTGAGTAGGGTGGCAAGCTGGATCATGTAGCAACACGCCAAGTGGAGCACGGGGCGCTTCCCTCTGCTGCCATGCTGTCCGTCTAGTTCTGTCCCCATGCTGGCTGCCTGGTTGTGCACCGGCCATTGTCTTGCGCCTCTCATTGGTGGCCGGGCCCTACAGGTGCAACCCCTGTCCTTTGGCCCACCACCCACCCACCCACCCGAGTTGAGGAAAGCCTGGTACACCTTCTTTTGCATCGGCTTGAGCTTGAGCCACACGATCAAGTCATTCTTGTGCGGCATGGCCGCGGGCTTGGACGCGCCCCCCGCCGCAGCAGCCTGTGCCGCGCCGCCGTCGCTGCCCTGGGGGGACGACGTGGCCGAGCCAACCCCTGATGCTGCGGCGGCAGTGGCTGCATCGTCCTGGCTCTGGAAGACCTCCTTCTTCTCGCGCCGCAGCATGTAGGGCCCCACCTCCTGCAGGGGAATTGTTGGCAGCAGGCGCAGGGACGGTCGCGCTTCCTCCCAGGCGCTGTCCCGCAAATGCAGTTCTTGGTCCCTCCCCATGCTGCCAGCCCCACCACAGCTCCAGCGCAACACAACACAACACAACACCAACGGCAGCTGCAGCAAGGCGCTGAGAGGCGGCCGCGCACCTGGCGCAGGCGGGCGGCTGCCACAGCGCCGCGCTCCCGTTCGTACTGCGTCGCGTGCTTGTCGCTGCCGTGCGTGATGGCCTTTTCGTAGTGGTCCCTGAGGACAGGATGGAGATGAAGGATGAACAGCTGGTGTAAAAGGTGGGCATTGCTTACTAGTATGTGTAGAGGTGCCGAACTTGCTGGCTTGATACAAAATGACGGGCCAGCCGGGCAACGCCAGCAGAGCTCGATGCCCACCTGAAGTCGGCGGGCTCGCCTAGCACATCTGGCGCCACAAAGTTGAACAGGGCCCACATCTCCATGAGGTTGTTCTAGAAGGGCAAATCAAGTATGGCTAAGGTGAGTGTGTGAGGCTCAAAAGCTGCTGGGTGGAGCAATTCACCCACTGATACGATACAACCCTCCCACTGCAAGCCCGCTGGCACCTGGATGGGCGTGCCGCTGATGATGACGCGCAGCGCGCAGGGCAGGGCGTCCAGCGCCTTGCGCAGCTGCATGCGGGGGTTCTTCAGCTTGTGGCCCTCGTCTGAAGCATGAGGTGGGGGCACACGGGTTGCAGGCGTCATGGCGGGAGTTGGAACACATTGGTGCGTGGGTTTACAAGCCAACGAACTGCTTTCTAGCCCCCTCACCGCAGATCATCACGTCCCACAGCGGGCCATCATCTGGATCGTGGCTGGCGTGCGCGCCCAGCACCTGCCGGCAGGAGATCAGCAGGCTCAGCATGTCCAGCGGCGCATGGCTTGGACTGCTTGCAGAGCGCCATGCTGCTCCTGTGGGCACGTTAGTGGGCACCTGTCCACAACTGCACAGCTTTCCAACCACACTGCACCCCACTCGCCTCTGCATTGTGCAGCACCATGCCATAAGTGGTGAGCAGCACGCCGCGGCGGAAGACCACCCGATCCAGCGCGTGCTCACTGCACGACAACAGAGGGCAGTTGCTGCGGCAGTTACAGCAGTGGTCGTGCGCGGCACTGAGCTGGTCTGCAGCAGCTGGGTCGTGCTCGTAGCAACCAGGTCGCGCAGCAGGAGTGGCGGTGTCATGGTCACAAGTGACAGCGATTGCGCTGCCTGCATGTGTGCCTGTGTGCAGCCCTCCCATTTGCCCGCTCACCGCTCGCCAGTGCTGCCGCCATACTCGTAGGTTGCACTGCCCAGCCCGCAGATTTTGAGCTCCTTGGTCCACTGCGCCAGCAGCGTCTTGGGGGCAACCACTGCGGGTGGCAAGGGTGGGGAAGGGCTGCGCATGAGCCTGCCGACCTTGGCAAGGTGCTTGAGCCTGCCGGCAGCTCTCTATGCCTCAAGCCATCTCCAACTGATGCGGCAAATTCCACACAGATTCCACACATCCCCCGCCCCTCACCAATGGCGCGCCGGATCAGGCGGCTCTCAATCAGGCCGGCCAGGAACGCAGCGCACTGCAGCGTCTTGCCCAAGCCCTGACGCATACGGGGCGGAGGGTTGGGGGCGGACAGCATAAATCAAGCAGTAGGACGGTGCATCAGGAGCAGAGCACGAGTCCTGCTGCCACTCCCTGACATCAGTCCTTTGCGAAGTTCGGCAGTGCAGCAGTACTCCAACATTATTCCAACACAGTGCCCCGCCAGGCGCACCATGTCGTCCGCCAGGATGCCGCCGCGGCGCAGGCGGTACAGGCTCCACAGCCAGCGCACACCCTCCACCTGAGTGCAATCACAAGCGAGGGGTAACAGAGGTGCTGCGAACTGGGACAGAATCTCGGTGGCTGTTTGGTGGTGATGTCGGCAGCTCAATATGCTGCACAACTCCAAAGCAGGAGCGGCAGCCAGGGCAGGCGAGCGCTGGGCCGAGGCATCCAGGAGCAGGAGAGGAGCTTGAGCAGCAGCACCCACCTGGTGAGGGTACAGCCGTGTGGAGATGCGTGCACTGCAATTGGAATGGGAGCGCGGGCGGCATGAGGTACCAGGCACCAGCAAGCAAACTACTGCAGCAGGGCCCACGGCTGCCATGAGCAATGCAACGGCACACTGTTGCATTTCGGCCCCGCTCTGTCCAAACCCCCACCCCAGCCTCTCACTTGAGCTTGAAATCCTGCGTGTCCCCCAGAACCAGGCATTTGCTGTCGTCAACGGACCCGGTTGGCGCGGTCTCCTCATCGGATGGGGGAATGCTCCGGGCCTGCCGGCTGCCGGCGGCGGTTGAGCCGCCGCCCGTGCTCCTGCCGGCGCCCGGCTTGGGCGCCTTGCGGATGGTCAGCTGCTCCAGCGCCGCCGCGATGTCCTCATCCCCGCCGTCATACCGCGAGCCTGGCTGGCGCTGCTGCGCCTGCTGCTGCGACTGTGGCAGTTCAGCACCTGGCAGCGGCACCTCTGCAGCCTTGAGCAGGCGGCGGTGCGCTCCGGGCACGGCCGTGCGCCGCGGCGCCGTCTGTCGCCGCTCCTCCCCGCCGCTACCCTCGTCGCTGCTCTCCAGCACCACCGCTGCGGGCTTGGCAGGGCGGGCGGCGGAATAGGAGGGGCCGTCCGAGCCATCATCGCTGTCGCTATCCTCCAGCTCGTGCCGCGTTCCATTCTTGCGCTGCGCCGCAATCTTGTCTAGCAACGCGCGGCGCGACGCCTTGTCCAGCTGCGACCTCATTTTGCTGCGGGACCAAGGCAGTGAGATGGCCAGAGGGATGGGAGCTCAGGCTGCAGCCGGCGCCGCTGGAGGGGCGGCAGTGGCGGCGGGTGGGCGCGGCTGTACCTGGAGCAGCAGCGCGCCCTCCCCACGATCAACCGGAGCTTCTGTGACTCACAAGCGGGCCCAGCGCAACGAAGAATGCTCCTCCAGCCGGTGTCGCAAGTCTGTCGCTACCTGCTCTTCGGCGCTAGCCCCTGTACTCTGCACGAGTCGCCGGCATTGCGATGGGGCGTGAGACGGGGCGCCCCCGGGCCCAGGCGCACGAATTTGGGCGAGTGACCCACAGCACGCCTGCTGTGTTCATCGGGGCCTGCCCAACCGGCTTGGCTGCGCAATCATGCTCGATCGATTGCATCTGTCCACCGCTAGACACGGCAGGCCCAGCGCCGAGGCCCACTCGCGAGCTCGCTGGCTGTGCAGCAAGCCTGGGCCTCCTGAAACTCGTTAAATACAGTGCAGCGAAACTAAGCTGCGCATCTGAGGTGCGCTGGGTCAACCAGGCGTGCACACTGCTCAGCTGCCGCCGCCGCCGCCGCTGCCGCCGCCGCTCGGCTCGCACCATTCTTCCCACTCCCTCACTCCACCCGTGCCTGCTGCAGAGCCACAGACCTGGTTGCCCGTCATGGGCAGCTCCAGCGGGGAGCAGCCGCCGGACGAGGGCATGCAGCTGGACGGCCAGGCGGCTGCGGGGGAGGAGCAGTGGGGCAGTGATGCGGAGCCGGCTGGTTCCTGGGACGAGGACCCAGCAGAGCTGTCTGACGAGGACGGCCAGCAGCAGTGGGATTCCATGGAGCAGCAGTGGGATGCAGAGGCGGCCCAGCACCCAGCTGGCAGCCGCGACGCGGCGATGCAGGATGCCGGGCAGCCGGCAGGCGTGGGGTCGGAGGGGGAGCTTGCTGAGCAGGATGTGGGGCAGGATGCCTCAGCCGGAAAACAGCAGCTGCAGGCGGAGGAAGGCGAGGAAGAATTTGCAGCGGGCGGCAGCGAGGAACTGATGGAGGCTGAGCAGCAGGCGGCTGAGCAGCCGGACTATGAGCCGCAGCAGGAGGCCGAGCAGCAGCCAGGCACCGACGGCGAGCAGCTGGAGCAGCAGGGCTATGCTGAGCACGAGGTGCAGCCCGGCGACAGCGGCGGCGGCGGCGGTGGCGGCGAGGAGGCCGCCCTGCTGAACCAGGACGAGCCGCTGACTCACGAGGGGGAGGCTGGTGAGGAGGAAGAGGATGCAGCGGCCCACGAGGCACTAGAAGCAGCGCAGCACAAGCTGAATGAGCTGGAGGCGCAGCTGCGCCAGCCGGATGCGGTGAGGGGGGTTTGCTCTAAGGTTTTGCTGTGGCGTCGGGCATTGCGTGTTTCGGAATGGCAGTGGCGGCGCATGTCAATGGGCTGCTCACGCTGGCACTTTGCAGCGACCAATGGCATGCATATTTGCTTGCAAGTGAAGCCAGCCACAGTGCAGCACCGCTGTGGTCTGAAATTTTCATCCCCACCTTTACCACTGTACCCCCAGGTGATGGAGCCCGGCATCATGGAGCGCCTGCGCGAGTATGTGATGGCCAATGGCCACCCGCAAGCAGCGGTGGAGTACCTCACAGACTCGTATGTGGGTGAGTGAGGTGTTGTGAAGTGGTGGAGCGGGGTGGGGCACTGCGGCACGCTGAGCAAGTGCTGTGGAGCACCTTTACACACTTGTATGTGGGGGAATAAGTGCAAGGTGGGTGGTGAGAGTCATGAAGACGCCTGTGCCGGTGCAAGTGCAAGGCATGCTTGCTCTTAGACTGCCTTGTCGTTGCACCGCTTGCTGCCCTGCAGGCTATGCCCAGATGGCCAGCCTGGTGTGCCGGTGGCTTGAGATGGCTCAGGACGGCGATGCTCCTGCTGGCAATGCAGCCGGAGCCACGCCAGGCGCCGCTGCTGGGGCCGGCACACTGGGCGCAGCAGCAGGTGAAGGCGGCGGCGGCGGGCCAGCTGGCGCGGCAGGCAGCCAGGCGGCACAGCAGCTGGACGAGGCGTACTACTTGCGGCAGCTGGCCAAGGTGGGTGTGCTGAGAAGTCTCTCCAAGGTTACGGTTGTTTTCAGTGCTTTCAGCACGTTGCTTTGCTTGGCCTTGTTGCCCCTTGACATAGTTTTCTGCCCAGCTCCGTGTCAATGCCACACGTGCCCCACCTCTCTTCTTCATTTTCCTTTTCACATCCGCAGGAGCGCTTTGACCCTCAGCTGTTTGCCACCGTGTTCACCTCCGGCGGCAGTGGCACGCCGCAGTGGCTCAACGGCCTGATCGCTGAGCCAGGTAGCTGCCAGGCTGGGCTTCCTCCTGTCTTGCAGGCTGCTGCGCTCCGCCCCCCAGCATCAAGCGTGTGCTCCCTGCTGCACCAGCAATGCTTGCTGCTCTTGGCCTGCGTTGTGCGTACCGAGGACTCACCGTGGCCAACTCAACAATGTCGCTCATCTGCCTCCACAGAGGGCCGCCAGCTGGTGTACGAGCGGTCCGCCCTGCATGTCATTCTTTTGTTTGATCACTTCACCTGCCCTGAATAACTTGTGCCTGCTACATTCCCGCAGAGGGCCGCCAGCTGGTGTACGAGCTGGCGGGGCGCTACAAGAACTCTCTGCTGCTCAACTTTGCCATCCACAAGATCCTGATGCAGCCTGGGCGGGAGAAGGAGGTGCGGGGTAGTTGCGGGGCTGGGGTTGGGCAACAGGGTCCAATGAGTGAGGGCCTGACCTGCTGCAATCTTCAATAGCCGTAGTGGGCAGCAGCCTGGCTGGTCACTTTGTTGGGCACGCTCTATCCGGATTCTCTCAAGCGTCCACCCCACTTTTCCGCTGCACAGGTGGCGGCGGTTGGCGGCAGCCTGGCTGGCTATTTTGGGGTGTTCCACCGCCTCATGGCTGCCAAGCTCAAGGAGGCGGCGGCGGCAGCAGACGAGCGGGCGCTCGAGACGCTGGCTCGCGGCCTCAAAGAGGACTGCTGCGCCAGCCAGCACACCTACGTGCATGCGCAGCAGGTGGGGTGGGCGGGAGGAAATGCAGATGGTTACGCTCAGGGTGGTTGTGTTTCGGGGTGGCCTCACTGCCCACGGCTCGCAGTGCAGTGCTGCAGCCCACCTCACCTGCCATGGTTGCACCTTAACAGGTGCTGTGTGAGCTTGCCAAGCACCCGCACGGCGCCCGCTTCCGCCGATTAGCCCAGGTACGCTGCAGTGCCATGTTGTGCATTGCGCAAAAGTGGCATTAAGGGGGCAGCAGGGGGCAGTTGGCTCATGCTTTCGGCACAGGTCGTGTTCTGTGTCCCCAGCTGCATTGGGTTGAGTGCCACTGCGCCCCATGCACTCCAGCTTGCCTGCCTGTGGCGTCATTTGCCTGCCAGTCTGCCTGCAGCCTCATGCCTGTGTCACACTTATTTGCGTTTGTGAGCAGGAGCTGGAGGCGCACGCCGCAGCTCTGCACGGCCCGGTGGTGTGGAAGATGCGGCAGTGGTTTACTGAGCCAGGCGCGCCTGCCTGCTGCTTGCGACCGGCCTGCCGCCACGCTTGGTTGTGATTGCGCTTTTGCACAAGCTTTTTTTGAGCCCTTGCGTCTAAGGCCGCCCCCAAAGCACATCTATGCACTGCAGCCCTGCTGCTGTGCCATTGACCGGCGGCTCTCTAGTCAATTCAATTGATTGCCTGCAGGTCAGCCGGAGAGCCATTATGCTGTGGCGGCCCTGCTAAGTGACATCCTGGCCAGCTCGGCAAGCGGCGCGCCGCCCGCCTCCGAAATGGCCAAGCTGCACCGCTTCTACTGGCCGCAGGAGCCGGTGCGCGGGCGGCTGGTGATTATGGGAGAGCAGCTGTGTGCTGGCAAGGAGTGGCGTGGCGCTGGCTTGGGTTCGTTAGAGTTGTGCACGCAACCCTGCTGGTGTAGGCGCTGCCCTCAACCTGCTCACTTGCCGTTTGCATGTTGCCTTGCATTATTTCCCGCCCACAGGGCCAGGAAATCCCTCCGATCTCCTTTTTGCGGCACCCCCGCATTGTAGAAGTGCTGCTGCTCAACTTGTTCAGCCCCAGCCGCCAGCTGCAGCCAGAGGCTGTGCATGCCTACTCTGGGCTCCTAGCGCTGGCGGCAGCAGCAGACGACCAGCGGTTAAATGGCCCGGCAGACGGCGCAGCAGCAGCAGCAGCAGCAGCAGATGGTACGGGCAGCAGGGGCGAGCAGGACGCACAGCAGCAGCAGCAGCAGCAGCAGCAGCAGCAGCAGCAGCAGCAGCAGCAGCAGCAGGGCGGCAGTGGAGGGCGGTTAGATTTGTCGGCGGTGCCGGCCACGAGAGCAGCGCTCGAAGCGGCGGCTGAGCTGGCGCAGCGTGTGATGCAGGATCAGAAGAGCACGCAAGAGGACATGGAGACGGCAGCAGCTGTTCTGGAGCACCCTGTGTGTGCAGCAGGTGTGTTGCGATCCACAGAGGGGCCGTTGTGCCCAGGCGGCATGCAGGGCTGTGTTGCAGGGGTTGGAATGCAGGAGATGTCTTAGCAGATAATGCCGCGGGCCTGCAGTGGGGCGCAATGCAGTGGACCCAACCTGACTGGCCCCTGCTGTTGCCTGCAGGCCTGCTGCGTGCACTGGGGACCCAGCTGTCACGGCCAGAGTACTGGCAGACCGCATACCACCTGCTCAAAGTGAGTTTGAGCTTCTCAGCAGCTCAGGCTGCTCTGCTTGCCAACTGCGCAGCTAGCAAGACCATGACTACCCCACCATGCGTTCCTCAACACCTGCCTTCCCTTCCCTCCCCTTACACCTGGCCCACCTCCTGCCGCAGTCCCCGCCCTTCCTCACCCTGCTGAGCCTCATGGTGCCACGGCAGCCGGCGCTGCACAGCGACCTCCTGCAGGCAAGCTTTCAAGCAGTCTGCATGGCATCAAGCCGCAGACCCGCTTTGCGTGGCAGTCAAACCCACTGGCATCTGCATGAGTGCATGCATGCGCCAGGACTAGTGCGACGTGCATCTGCCATGCACATTAACATAATGTGTCTCAGTGCTGCAAGCTGCCTCCCCCCTCTGCCCGCCGCAGCTGCTGGGCCGGGCGCTGACTGCGATGGGCAACACCAACCACGACATGGCGAAGGGATTCCTGTCGATTGCGGTGCAGGTCAGCTGGTTGGGGCTGTCGCTGACCTTCTGCACCCAGGGTGCGCTTGGTCTTGTGCTCACAGAGGCACCCTGCCCGGGTGGCATCGGCGGGCACGGCCCCGCCGCCGGCCCCCAAGGCTGCTCGGTTTGCGGCGCATGCCTTGGAGGGCTGCTGCTATCGATGCTGCCGTGCCAGGCCCACACCCGTTGCTGTCCCACCCCGCACCTGCCTTGCTGCCAAGTCATTCCCACACCCGTCGCTGCCCCACCCCGCAACTGCCTTGCAGCTCGTGTCGGCGGGGCGCGTCTTTGAGGTGCTGCGCTGGGCGGAGGAGTGGAAGGCACGGGCCGACCCCTCCCTCGTGCGCCACCTGGTGTTTGGAATCCTGGAGGTGTCGGCGCCGCCCTACTCGCCCGAATTCGCGGGCAGCATGCTGCGGTGAGCGCCGTGCTGTGCTGTGCTGTGCTGTGCTGTGCCGTGTTGTGCTGTGCTGTGCTGTGCTGTGCTGTGCTGTGTTGTGCTGTGCTGTGCTGCAACCACTACTTCGGCAGTGCGCGGGCAGCGTCTGCCGTAGGCCTGCTTTCTGCTGGATACACCTGTGCACAGCATGCAATCCCTGCGCGTGCACACAGGCTCCACCCCGCACCCTGCTCCCTTGATGTGCCGCAGCATCATGATGGCGGCAGGCATTCGGCGGCAGCGCCTGTCGGCGCGCGACTGGGGCATCAAAGCGCTCCTGGACGAGTTCTCGGCAGCGTGCGCGCAGGTGCGCACTCAGCTGCAGCGAACAGGAGGGGATTTGTTGCGCAGCTTGTTTTTTTGTGGCGCATCAATGCATTGCTGGACGAGTTCGCGGCAGGGTGTGCCCAGGTGCGCGTCTAGCTGGTGTCAAAACGAGCACAGAGCGGTGTACATTTGCTTGGGCTCTCACCCTCTACCGCCTGATCCCTTTATCTCCCATTGGACACACCCTTGTTGCAGGTCCAGTTCAAGCCGCCGCTCAGCGCACGAGAAGCGCAGTTCCTTCAAGACATCAGCGTCGACCGACCACCTGGGTTCTGAGCACGGCCTGTCTGCCATGCGGGCAGCCCCGTTGTTGAGCAGTTCAGGCGAAGTGTTGTCTTGCTGAATGTAAGGACCATCCTTGCTGCACCCAGAGCGGCGTGCTTTGTGTTTGCCTGCTGTGCGGCTTGCAGCCAGAGCGCAGTTACAAGCCCGGCTAAAGGGAAGCAGCAAGGGAGGAAGGTAGCACGGAAACAGCAAGCAGCGCTGCGCAGGCTCAGGCAGCAGTGCCGCGCAACAGGAGGCAGGAAAGCGAGCGGGACAGTACAGTATGCGTGGGCACGACCGCCGGGCCCATCAAGGGCCGGTGCAGGCGGTCTGAGGGTGCCAACCGGCAGAGAGCGAATGGGTGCGTGCGCGGCTACGCGCTGCCCCAGGCGCCGACCGGCTTGGCGGGCGGCATCCAGCGCGTCTTGTACACAGACTCGCCTGCCTTGTAGTCAGGGTTCTGTGTTTGAGGAGGAGGGGAGGCGGCAGCAAACGGGCTGTGTCAGCTAGGCCGTGTACTCCCAACCAGGAGTTTGTTCAAGCGAGGTGTGGCCTCCTTCAGAACACGCAATACAACCACAGCAGCTGCGGCCCGTATGTGCCGCATTGGGCTGCAACGCAAGAACCACAACAGGCGGGCGTGGCACACACGCTCAAATAGAGCGCATCCAACATCTTGCACAGCACACATCCAACAAGATAAAGAGCAGCAGCAAAAGAGCAGCAGCAGCGCCTCACGTTCTTCATCACCTCCGCCTGCCGCGCCACAAACCTCTGGTTGGCGTTCACCCACCGGCGGTCCTCCTCAGCCTGAGGAGGAGAGAGAAGAGAGGGCAGGGTGAGGGGACATGAAACATTGAGGCCACGTCGAGAGGTGAGTATGAGGCGAGTGGCTGCAACACCCGCAAACCTCAGCTGCAACAACACCTCAGCACTGCCTCATTCGGTTGCCAGCAAGAGCCAGCCCCGCCGCCCGCTGATCAGGCGCGAGCCCCAACCAACCAACCAGGGCATCACCGCTCACCTGCAGGAAGGGCACCAGCGCTGCGCGCGAGTTGTAGTGCTCCGCCTTCTCCCCCCGCCGCTGGCGGTTGGACTGGCCCACCTTGTAGAAGCCGTAGGCCATGACCGCCGCGCCCACTGCGCACAGAAAGGTGGACACAAGTAGACGATAAAATAGATGGTCAGGTCCGATGAGCCGAATGCGATGCAAGATGCTGTGAGGCAGCTCGAGCAAGCAGGGCAGAGCTCCAGCACAGCAAGCCTCCGGCGGCCCCCTCGTCCAGCAGCACAGCCGCCGCTGGTGCTGCCGCCGCTGCTGCTGCGATTCTCTGCTTCACGCGGAGGCGCACCTGCAAACAGCGTGAAGCCGCTGGGGCCGGTGCTGGGCACGCGGCGCGCGTAGCGGATCGCCGGGAAGCCTGACGGAGGATGATCGGGGGAGGGCAGGCAGCGGCGGTCAGCGCAACACGGCTAGCACAGCGCAGCCTGCACCATCGTATGCATGCTGCATTCGCACCCAGCGGCATTCAGCACAGTTGTGGCGATCTAATCCTGCACAGGGCAGCAGCCCTGCTCCCATCGCTCCCATCAGCCATCACGCACCGCCGGGTGGCGGGCCGTCCTGCACGATGGGCATGTCCTTCACGGACTTCATGCCCGGCGCGCCGCGCCGCAGAAACTCCGTCATGGCTGCTGCCGCTGACTGCGGCCAGGCAAAGGGAGGTAGGAGAGAGCAGCGCAGGGTGGGCCAAGGCGCGGCAGCAAGCGGAGAGGTGGCGGCGGCGAGCGGAGGCGGTGAGTGGGGCGGGGCGGCCTGCGCGCTGCGCCCGGCAGCTGCAAATGAACGGATGCACTTCTGGGCACACAGCAAGGGGCCACTCGCCTGCTAAAGACGGAGGTCAGCGAGACTGGGCGCCCAACCCCAAGACGCGGGCTGCTACCGGCCTTGGCGGCGCCCTCTTTTGCCTGGGGCGGACTTGCACAGGCCTCTGAGCCGCCGCGAGCGCTCCCTGGCTGCGGCAGCGGTGCGGGCCGGGTGCAGACGGACGCGAGGCTGCACCACGTAGTCTGTGTAAGCTGCGATCACCACGCCTGGGCTCCGATGGCCTCCTTGTGCTCATTTCCTCTCCGCCCATGCCGCGCTGAGTTGGCAACTGCGACCAAAAGGCCTTGCGCGCATGCAACCACTGCAATAATCGTCGCATCTGCTGCACAGTCTCGTGGGCCAGCCCCCAGGGCCATCGGACAACATGGCGGGCGCCTTTGCTGCCCTGCAGCGCGACGCCGACGCCGCCCTGTCCAACAATGAGCGAGACTTCATCCTCAAGGTACTTGGGAGATGTTGCAAAACGCAGCTGCGCCTGCCGCCGCTCCTGCCGCCTCCGCCGCCGCCGCTCGCTGACCTTGCTGTCGAGCCGTTGCTGTATGCCCTCCGCTCCCACGCAAATGCAGGCTCTGAAGGAGGGGCAGCGCATCGATGGGCGTGCACCCTTTGAGCTGCGGCCCGCCCGCTTCCAGTTTGCGCTGGACGACTCGAGCTGCACCGTGCTGCTGGGCCGCACCCGCGTCATGGCTGTGGTGCGTGCATCCGCCGCTGTGTGCTGCTGACTGCTTTTCCTGCAGGCAGAAGTGCTGTAACGCGCAGACGCACTGCCAGGGGTTGCATGCTGACACCAGTGCCATCCGCTCTGTGTGCGCAGGTGACTGCCACGCTGGACGCGCCGTATGCCGACCGCCACGCCGAGGGCAGCCTGCGCTTCAACGTCGAGTTCTCCCCCATGGCCTCCCCCGCCTTTGAGCCAGGTTGGTGCTGAGCTCTGGGCCACCTGCGCGTATCTGAAGCGTGCTGCTGTGTAGCTTTAAAGGGTGTTTCCAAGTGGGTGGGTTCCCCGCTTGGAGGCACGTGTTGCTGCATGCAGCTGCCGCGGTGAACGTTTGCGCTGCCAAACCCCAGCCCCCTTGCCACCCGGTGCCAGCAAGGCTTGATGATCACCGTCTTCTCCACTGCCTGCGCACAGGGCGGCCAGGGGAGGATGCCATTGAGGTGGCTCGCCTGGTGGAGCGAGGCATGCGCGAGAGCCGGGCGGTCGACCTCGAGTCGCTGGTGGTGCTGGCAGGTGGTCCTTGGGGTTACCTGTTTTGAGCAGTCAGGCGCCGGTGCAGCTGGCTTTGGTGCACTCTCCTCCTGTCAAGGCGGTGGATTCATACCCCTAAGCACGTGAACAACAGGTGCTGCTGAACCCCAGCTGACCCGTGCTGCTTCCCAACCCCGCCCCTCTCAGGCCGCAAGGTGTGGCACCTGCGTGTCGACCTGCATGTTCTGGACCATCAGGGCAACCTGATTGACGCCTGCGGCCTGGCGGCGCTGGCAGCCCTCATGGCCTTCCGCCGGCCGGATGTCACAGTGGGCGGCGGCGACGATGGCCAGGTGTGTTTTCCCTTCGAGTGGCTGCCAGCAGCTGGGTCAGCCGTGTTGCGCTGCAAGCTGCAGGGGCAGCGGGTTCCGTTGTGGCGGCCGAGCGCTGCAGCCTGCTGCTGCGCAGTGAAACACCGCCATCCCGCTTGCCTGCCCCTGCACACACAGGCCATCACGGTGCACTCTCCTGAGGTCCGGGAGCCACGGCCGCTCAGCCTGCACCACCTGCCCCTCCCCATCACGTTTGCGCTGTGGGAGGTGCGAGCGTGGGTGGCTTGCAGGAGGGCCAGGGGTTGGTGTGCCCTTATGGAGGCGGAGCCAGGGCTGGGCACACGTCTTCTCTATCGGAGCTTGCAGGCTTGGCGCGGCCTGTACATGCAGTGCAGCACGCGCTATCCATCAGCAGGAAGGGTGGTCGCAGCCACCACGCCAGCCAGGCGTGCACCAGGCTGGACCTGCCTTTTGTACCGCAAATCCACATGCTTGCAACTCCTCTGATTTTTTTGCAGGACGGCGAGCTGATGGTGGTGGACCCCAGCTTGAAGGAGGAGGCGGCGGCAGCGGGGCGCTTCACGGGTGCGGCCTGTGGGGCGGCGGCGGTACGTAGGCCGCATGCCAAACCTACCATGTGAGCTCTGGCTTTCCAACCCCCAATGAATCACGTTCTCCCGTCCTGTCTGCTGCCCCCTGCCGCCGGCCCGCAGTGACCCAGAATGCATTCGGGGAGCTGTGCGCGCTGCAAAAGGTGGACGGCTGCGGCCTCACGCCGCCGCAGCTCATGCGCTGCGTGCGTATGGCCACGCAAAAGGTAAGCGTTTGAACTGGCTGTAGGTGCAGCAGCAGCGGCAGCCCATGGAGTGGCTGTGCAGTCTCTAGCTGCAGCGTAGTCGTCCACCCAGTGTTGCTGTGGCAGGCAGAGCACCGCAGCTCTCTAACTCCCTAACTCCCATCCGTTCGCAGGTCGAGGAGCTGACGGGGCTGATCCGCAAAGCGCTGGAGGCTCATGAGGTGGCTCGGGTGCAGGCTCGCATCAGGCGGCAGCCTGGGGCAGCCGGCCCTGCGGCCGCGGCTCTGGGCGGTGCTGCTCTGGGCGGCCGGGCAGTGACCGTCCTGCGCTCCGACCAGCTGCAGCCAGCGGTGGCGGCGGCGGGCAAGGGCGGCGGCGGTGCGGTGGCGCTGGATCTGGACGCGCTGCCTGACAGCGTGCGCAGCATGCTGCAGCAGGCGGCGGCGCAGCCGGATGGCGCAGCCAGCATGTCAGAGGATGAGAGCGGCAGCAGCAGCAGCGAAGAGGAGGAGGAAAGCGAGTTGGAGGGGGATGAGGGGCAGGAGGGCGAGGCAGAGAGCAGCAGCGGAGCAGAGGAGGAGGGGGATGCAGCGGAGGGGGATGCGGAGATGCAGCAGATAGCAGATGCGCTGGCGGCAGCGCAGCAAACGCAGCAGCAGCAGCAGCAGCAAGATGCGGCGGCGGCGGGCAGGCAGCAAGCTGCACCTGCCAGCGGCGAGCGTTCGGCCAAGCCGGGCAGCAAGAAGCGGCGGGGAGCGGCCACTAAGGAGGGTCTGGAAGATGAGCTGGCGGCAATCGCAGACATGATCGCCTCCGCTGGTGGCGCTCCTGTTGGGGACGACTCGGGCGGCTTGGCTGCTGCAGTGAAGAAGCAGCGCAGCAAGCAGTCCGGCACGGGCGGCGGCAGCCGCGGCAAGCCGCCTCGGCGGTCCTGACAGCGCGATCCCCGTTGCTGCTGTGCAGGCTGGCTCGTCATTGTAAACCCTAGGCATTGGTGCAGCTTTCTGGCCCTGATGCTGTTTGAGCATGAAGTCATACTGTGGCACGTCATGGCCCGAACCGGAAAGAGCGGGACTGGGTCGGCAGCATGCAGACCAGAGCCCAGGCTGCTATCGCGTCATGGAGGCTGGGACACGCTCTCGGGGCGTACAGATCGCTTTCAAACGCCCTGCGAAGGCCTTGCAAACAAACACGCTTCTTCCCAGCGTCCCGGCAGCGGTGCCTTGCTCCCGGCCCAGCGCAGACGCCTCCCACTTGCTCGACTGGGAGGCTGGCGCGGAGTGCAACGCAGCTAGAGCCGAGCGCTGCAGGGCTGGCAGGGGGCCGTGAGCCAGCCCGCGGGCGGCGCCCAGGGGCGCGCGGGCGGCCGCCGCTAGCCATGACAGCGCATGCGGGCGTCAAGTGGAAGATCCTGCTGGCGCTGGGGATTGTGCTCCTACCGGCGGCGGCGGCTCAGGGCGGCGGCAGCGGCGGCGGGTTCAATGCGCAGCCGCCAGCGCAGCTGTGGGGCCCCCTCAGCCCCGGCCAGGCCACCGTTAGGGCAGGCGCTGAGCTGCTGCAAGCGCTGGAGCAGAACGTGGGGGAGATCATTCTGCAAGGTGAGCGGCAGGCACGATCGGTGTGCCTCATGTATGTGCCCCAAGTATTGAGCGGGCCCGCCCGCCCTGCTGCAGCCGCCATGCCCTGCCCCCCGATCCTCTTGCCTGAAAGTATTTGCGTGCCCTGCAGAGGATGTCAAGCTGACTGAGCAGGATTGGAGCAAGTACGACCTGCCGATCCTCATCCAGGGCAACGGCACGACTGTTTGGGTGCATGCAGGTGAGCCGCCACGGCAGCAGTATGGAGGCATGGTAACCCAAAGCGCGCACCTGCTCGCCCGTGGCCCCTCTGCCCCTGTCTGCGCCCTGCAAGGTGCAAGCATTGTGCCGCAGTGCTCGTATGCACCATTCCTGCCGCGCTGCCCGCCCCGCTGCAGCGGATGACAGCGGCATTGGGGTGCGGCCGCGAACCCTGGACTGGGGCGGTGCCATGGACTTGCTGCAAGTGGATGACGACGCCACTCTGGCCTTTGAGGACCTGGTTTCTTCGCACCCAGGCAACTTCACTGCTGGCGAGCAGGTGCGTGCGCCCCCCGCTTGCTGAAGCATGCATGCAGCTGCTGCTGCGGGCGCAGCCGCTGTTGCAGCGGCCGTTTGTATGGCAGCTGCCCGGGCAGCTTGCCCTTGGAAATCGATGCTAATCAGGACACACCCCTGATGTTGCCTTGCGCAGACGATGCAGCTGAAGAACAATGGCAGCTTCCTGTGGCCCTCGATTGTGCAGCTGCCTGGCAGCACGGTGCGTGCATGCGCACAAGCAGTGCATGCTTGCATGGGATTGGCTGGCATGCCACTGCGAGCATGCGTGCTGTGACAGGCAACTTGCAAGCCGCCACCCACTTGCAAACTTGCAACTGCTCTTTGGTACTTGGCACGCAGGTGGTCCTGGCCGATTCCTTTGTGTATCACGACGACCCGCGCTGCAGCCCCGAAACCGTAGAGGTGCGCCGCCACCTGGCTAATGCACCTGCCCTGCTGCACTTAGGCGTGGGGCCGCGCCTCCAGGGCATGGTGTTGTGTTATAAGGAAAGATGCGGTGTGTTCACACTCCCATGTCACCCCCCCACCTCACCTCACCCCATCTCTGCCCCCTCCCCGCCGCCGGACAGAAAGCGATGACCCGCCTGTCCTCGCTCTTCCCTGGCACCAAGTGGCTGGGCGGCCTGCAGGCCTACCTGCCCTACTTGCCTTCCGCTGCGGGCTCGCCCTTTCCAATGACGGTTTTCAGCATCCCGCTGGGCCGCCCAAGTGAGGCCGGGTGGCGCTGCGTGGGCAAGGGTTGCTTGTGGTCGCATGACAGTGAGCATGCACGGACGCATCAAGGCAGAACAAGCCGCCATGGCTTCAAGCACCTGCACGCATGTTGAAGCAAGCAGTCCTGCGTAGCTTTCCTGCGCTGGCCTGCCAAACCCGTGCTTCCTCTGCTTTGCCCAACCCGCAGTTGGCAACGCCACCTACATTCTGAAGAGCGTGACGTCAGAGTGCTTCAGCTCACTGAACCAGACCAGCAGCGGCAGCAGCAGCGGCTCTGAAGGGAGCACCAGCGGCAGCGGCAGCAGTGGCAGCAGCAGCAGCAGCAGCGATGGCGGCACTCCCACCTGGGTGTGGGCGGTCGTCGGCTCTGTGCTGGGTATAGCCCTCCTGGCAGCTGTAGCCGGCACATTCCTGTGGCGCCGCTCGCGGCGCGCACAAGTCGAGCGCGCTGCAGCGGAGAAGCTGCGCACAGCTGAGTCTGGCATGGTGGTCAGCCCATTTGCCAACGGCGGTGGGCGCAGCACCAATGGCAGCAGCGGCAGCGACGCTGCGGGACACTCTGGCCCCCGACTGTCTTCGGACGGTCAGCAGCTGTCGGGCAGCGTGGGTAGCGTGGGAGCCTTGGGCAGCGGGGGCCTGCCCACGCAGCTGCTGCGCACCAGGTAGGCCTGGAGGCACAGTGGAAGGTGGTTGTGGGTAGGCACCACCCAGCTGCTGGGCTTGAGTGGTCTGCGTGGCACCTGTTGTCCAAACTGCCCGCAGTGTTTTTTGCTGGCCAGCAGGCACACGCCCTCTGATCTGCATCTCCCCCTGTCTTCTGCTCAGGTTTGGCCCCATCGACGGCCTGCAGCTGGGCGACCTGCTGGGCCGTGGAGGTGCGGACAACGGGGCTGTTTGATGCTTGGTTGCAGCTGCGGCATGTGCTTCCACCAGCATGGTTGCAGCTGGTTCATGAGCAGCAATCACATGCAGCCCACAGCTCTGCATTGCTGCTCACACCGCAGCCGCGCGGCAGCATGTGTTCGCCATTGCCGACGCGCTGCCCCAGGCACACCCGGCTTGCATGCCCTGGACCCATGCGTTTTGCTGCCCATTTGGTGCAGGCTATGGCAAGGTCTATCGCGGCCGGTGGCGCGGAGCCATCGTGGCGGTCAAAATCGTGGACAGCCGGGTGCAGGTGCGCGCTAATGTGCACACTTGCACACTGCAACGGTGCTGAGCTGGACTGCAGGCATGGGAGATGAAGTACGTACCTTTACTCGCGACCGGCTCGCGCATGCTTCCGGTCGCGAGCTGCTCGGTGTGCTTCTTGTTCAACTTCTTCGCACCATGCCACCCCTGTGCTTCCCGCAGCCCGGCAAGACGTACGATCTGTCACGCGAGCCGCTGCTGTCGATGAGCGTGTCCCACCCCAACGTTGTGGCCACGCACAAGGTACGGGATGGTGCTGCTGATCTGCCTGCCGCTGATGCTATGCTGCTGTGCTGGTGGTTGGGAGGTGCTGTGCTGCAGCTGCTGCTACGTTGTGATGCCACTACCGCGTGCTGTGCTTCCTGCAAGTGCCCCAACGCAAGCCCAAGCTAGCCCCAAGCTCACCTGCACGCTCCCCCTCCCTGCCCACAGATGTGCATCGTCAAGGTGCCGAGCGGCGGCAGCACCGACAACCTGGGCGAGCACACAGAGGGCGGCCTGAGCGGCTTTGCCACCCCCACCACCCCTTACATCAGCGGGGGCAGCGGCGGCGGGCGGCGCGCCAGCGGGCC
>VFQQ010002541.1_pt1 | contig 20159 bp, 21 predicted proteins | sample 3512341 | NCBI WGS metagenome assembly VFQQ01 (sample SAMN10412373, study PRJNA504923) | tailings metagenome | isolation source: Relicate 2 Philex TSF1 revegetated site | place: Philippines: Tuba, Benguet | collected 2017-08-29 | reverse complement strand
TCGATGGAGACGAAGGTCGGCTCGCCGCCCATGGTGAGGCGCACGTCGCCGGCTTTGAGTTCGGCATCGACCGCGTGGCCGAGCGCATCGATCTCGGCCCATTGCGCTTCGGTGTAGGGCTTCGTGACGCGCGGGTCTTCGTGGACGCGCTCGACCGACATCTCGAAATGGAAGTCGACATTGGCCTCACCGCTGATGAGGCCTGAGATCGGCGCGGCGTGGGACGGTTCGGCCGACGCGGCGAGCGGGATGTGGCCTTCGCCGGTCAGAAGGCCGCTGGTCGGATCAAGCCCGATCCAGCCGGCGCCGGGGATATAGACCTCGGCCCAGGCGTGAAGATCGGTGAAGTCCACTTCTGTGCCCGACGGACCGTCGAGCGACTTCACGTCGGCTTTCAGCTGAATGAGGTAGCCGCTGACGAAGCGCGCGGCGAAACCGAGATGACGGAGGATCTGGACCAGCAGCCAGCCGGTATCGCGGCACGAACCGGACTTCAGCGTCAGCGTCGTGTCGCAGGGCTGGATGCCCGGCTCCATGCGGATGAGATAACCGATCTCGCTCTGCAGCCGCGCGTTGAGGCCAACGACGAAATCGACCGTGTTTTGCTCTTCGCGCCCGACGGTCTGCAGCCAGGCCTCCAGCGCCGGGCCGCTTTCGTGGATGCGGCGATAGGGGCGCAGTTCCTCTTCCAACCCGGGATCGTAAAGGAAGGGCCATTTCTCGGCTTCCGGTTCGACGAAGAAGTCGAACGGATTGATGACGTCCATCTCGGCGACGAGGCGCACTTCGACGGAGAATTCGTCCACCGGATCCGGCACCACGACGCGGGCGAGCCAGTTGGCCTGCGGGTCCTGCTGCCAGTTCAGGAAATGCGTCTTCGGGTGGATGACGAGCTGATAGGCGCTGATGGGCGTGCGTGCATGCGGGGCGGGGCGCAGCCGAATCGTCTGCGGTCCCAGCACAACCGGGCGGTCATAGCGGTAGCGGGTGAAATGGCGGAGCGCGACGCGGATCGTCATGAGGGCGCGGAAAGCCTTGTCCTTGGCGCGTGTTGCGGCGCACAACCATTAAGGCGACTTGCTGCCGCTGAAACAAGCCGAAAGCGGCGCTTTCCGGCCTTTTGAGGCGCTGGGCCCGAATTGGGGCAGCGTGCGGAACAGGCGGAATCCGGCGAAAATCTGCGTGATGCGGCGTCCTGCGCCTTGACTGCGACGCCCAATTTCCATGGGAATACCCCCGAGCCGCCGCAATCTCGCCAGAAGCGGGGGGCAAATTCTGAGGCCTGGACGGAACGCGATCCACCAACCGGAAACCGCGCTTCCCCGTACCGAATTCAAAGGGAGTTATCTCGTTATGTCGCGCATTCTTGCCTCCATCGCTCTGGCCGCCGCTTTCGCCGCTCCCGCCCTCGCTGCGGATGCCAAGACGGAATTCGGCAACGTCCAGTTCCAGAACCAGGACCTGTTCAAGCCGGCTGACGCCAAAGCGGCGCTCACCACGCCGACCGAGCAGAAGACGATGACCTATTCGGGTGGCGACCTGTTCGCCACGTCGATCACCGACGCGACCCCGAATACGAACATCAACCTGAACCTGAACATTTCTTCGCCGGACGCTGGCTCGTCCTTCGCGGCGGGTGAAGCGGCGAAGCAGACGCTGATCAAGGCGTCGCAGTAAGCGCTTTCAGGCGCGAGCCTGAGTTTCACGCACGGCGCGCTTTCCTTGGGGGAGCGCGCCGTTCGCGTTTTGGGGTGTGTTTAAGCGCTCTGCGTTGATGTCCGAAAACGGCGAGTCTGAAGTCCGCTTTCTGATAGAACGCTCCTCATGGAGCTGGACCGCACCCTTTGCTACCGCGCGCTGAAGAGCCGTGACGCCCGTTTCGACGGACGCTTCTTCACCTGCGTCGCCTCGACCGGGATCTATTGTCGTCCGGTCTGTCCCGCGCGCTTGCCGCTGGCGAAAAACTGCCGCTTCGTCGCGAGCGCTGCGGCGGCGCAGGAGCTGGGCTTCCGACCGTGCCTTCGCTGCCGTCCGGAATGCGCGCCCGGTGCGCCGGCCTGGCGCGGCACGGGCGCGGTCGCGGGCCGGGCGCTGAAGTTGATCGCCGACGGGGCGCTGGATGATTCCGGTGTCGATGCGCTGGCGGCGCGCACGGGGCTTGGCGCAAGGCATCTTCGCCGCCTCGTGCGCGCCCACGCCGGCGCATCGCCCGTGGCGCTGGCGCGGACGCGGCGCATCCTCTTCGCCAAGCGGCTGATCGCCGAGACGGGGCTGAAGATGACCGACATCGCCTTCGCGTCGGGCTTCCGTTCGCTGCGGCGCTTCAATGCCGAGATGGCCTCGGCCCTTGGCCGCGCACCGCGTGATTTGCGCAAGGAAGGTGCACGGCCCGAAGGCGGGATGCTGCGTCTGCCGCTCGCCTACCGCCCGCCCTATGACTGGGATGGCGTTCTCGGCTTCCTCGCAGCGCGCGCCGTGCCGGGCCTCGAGACGGTGACGGCCACGTCCTATGAGCGCCGGTTCACGCTGGGGCCGGCGTGTGGCCGCTTCGTGCTGACGCATGATGCGTCGCGCCGCGCGGTGATCGCCGAAATCGAGATCGACCGGCTGGACTGGCTCGACCGGCTGGTCGCGCGCATCCGGGCGATGCTCGATCTCGACGCCGACCCTGACGCGATCGTCTCCGCCTTTGTGGACGACGACATGATCGCGCCGCGCCTGAAGCAGGTGCCGGGCCTGCGGCTCGCGCAGTCGTTCGATGCGTTCGAATGTGGCCTGCGCGCGATTGTCGGGCAGCAGGTGAGCGTCAAAGGCGCGGCGACGCTGCTCGGCCGGGTGGTCGCGCGCTGTGGCGGCGACATGCCGGCGCCGGAAACGCTGATGGCGGCCGACCTTGAAGGCTGCGGCCTGACCGGGGCGCGCATCACGGCGCTGAAAGCCTTTGCCGCTTTTGCGGCTGAGGCCGGGGCGCTGGAGGCGCTGCGTCTCGATCTCGAGTCGGCGGAGGCGGCGCTGGTGGCGCTGCCCGGCTTCGGGCCTTGGACGGCGCAATATCTCTGCCTGCGCGGCCTTGCGCATACAGATGCGTTTCCCGCCGGCGATCTGGTCCTTCGCCAGCACGCAGGGCTGGACGCGAAGGCTTTGACCCAGCGCGCCGAGGCATGGCGGCCCTGGCGCGCCTATGCGGCACAGGCGCTCTGGCGCGTGCCAGCAACCAAGACGACGAAAGGCTGAGACGATGAGCGAACCCATGACCTTTACTCGCGCGACGCTGGCCTCGCCCGTCGGCACGCTGCTGCTGGTGCTCGATGGCGCGGCGCTGGTCGCGCTGGATTTCGAGGGTTACGAGGCGCGGATGGCGCGGCTGCTGAAGCGGCGCTTCCCGAAGGCGGTCCTGAAAGACGGGCCGGTGCCGAAGAGCGTCGCGGCGGCGCTGAAGGCCTATTTCAAGAGCGACCACACTGCGCTGGACGCGCTGGAGGTCCGGCTTGGCGGCACGGAGTTCCAGCAGAAGGTCTGGGCGGCGCTAAGGCGGATTCCGGCAGGTGAAACCTATGCCTATGGCCGCCTGGCCGAGGCAATCGGGTCACCGGCGGCGCGGCGGGCCGTTGGTATGGCCAATGGTTTGAACCCGGTCGCGATCGTCGTGCCCTGCCACCGGGTGATCGGCGCGGATGGCAGCCTCACTGGCTATGCCGGGGGCCTGCAGCGCAAGACGTTCCTGCTGAAACACGAAGGCGCGGCGTTCCGCGCCTGACCTTCAGAAGCCAGCGGCCGAGGCCTTCTGGCCGCCGAGATCAGGTTCTGTTGCGTCACCCTCCAGCACGCTTTCGGCGTAGCGCTCCATCCGGTCGGCCAGATCGGCGGCGGCGGCCGGGTCGGCGGCCGTGCCGTCATTGACCGCCGCACGCAGATCGGCGACCGCGCGCTGGATGCGCAGGGCGATGTCGCTGAACAGGCCAGGGGTCACATGGGCATTCATGGCAGCGGGAACTTCTTGGAACTTCCAGAGACGAAGACGGCGGCGCTCCCGCTTGGGGTCGGGAGCGCCGCCGTCAATGGGCGAAGGGAGGACTCGCCTCGGTCAAGCCACGCGACTGAGCCGCGCGACCATGTGAGGGGTATGGGGAACCGGCCGCCCCAATCCGAGTAGGTAACCGTATGTAACAGGTGCCCTTGACGTTGCGAGCCAGTGAGTCATGCTCGCAAGTCCTTGGATGGCCTAGCTGTTCGGGAAAACATCGATCAATCGATGGTCTTGGGGACACACGATTGATGCTTGCGGGTGACGTAGCGACACGCGATGCGCGTGACGCGCTGGAGCGTGTGCTGGCCAGCGCCGAGTTCGCATCCGCGACTCGGCTCGCTGCGTTTTTGCGCTATGTCGTAACGGAAAGTCTGGAAGGCCGGGCGGCCGGTCTGAAAGGCTATTCGATCGCCGTCGACGTCTTTGACCGTCCAGCCGATTTCGACCAGACCGCCGATCCCATCGTTCGCGTCGAGGCGAGCCGGCTGAGGCGGGCTCTGGCGCAGTACTATCATGGCTCGGGCGAGACCGATCCGATCGTCATTGAGTTGCCGCGCGGCGGCTATGTGCCGAGCTTCCGCCGCCGGGTCGAAGCGGTTCCCGCCGAGGCGGAACCAGGTGAGGTCGAGCTCGCGCCCGGCAGCCCGCCGGCCCCCTCGTTCAAGGTCACGCAGCTGCCGGGGGTGTTGTCGTTCCGCTATGTGATGGCGGCGGCGGTGCTGCTGATCGGCATCGCAATCGGATATCTGGTGTTGACGGTGTCGCAACTGGACCGGGGCGCCCCCGCGCCTGTTGCGGGCGCGACGCAGGCGGCGCCATCGCCGGCCGCGCCGCCGCCCGGCGGCGTGGCAGGACGATTCCAGCCGGTGATCGCGGTGCTGCCACTGGAAAACCTCAGCGGCGATTCGACGGACGATCTGTTCGCCAGAGGGCTGACCGAGGAGTTGGTCAGCGAGATGGCGCGTTTCCAGGAATTCACGGTCTACAAGGCGGACGCTGCCGCCGCACTGCCGGCACAGGGCTATGCGATTTCCGGCACGGTCCGCCATTCCGGAACGCGGATCGACGTGACGGTGCAGCTCAGCGAACTGCCCGGCAACCGCGCCATCTGGAGCGAGGGCTATGACCGCGTCTTCGCGGTCGACGAGGTGCTGGCGATCCAGGACGAGATCGCCGCCAGCGTCGCGACGGCGATCGGCCAGCCTTATGGCGTCGTTTACGAACGCGAAGCGGCGAGCGCCGCGCAGCGTCCCGAGAGCATGGACGGCTATTCCTGCGTCTTGCGCGCCTATTCCTATTGGCGCTTCTTCGACCCGGCCGAGCATGCGCGGGTGCGCGACTGCCTGGAGGCGACGGTCGCAGCAGATCCCGGCTATGCCGATGCCTGGCAGATGCTGACCTTCATGTATCTGGACGAGTACCGCTACGGCTACAACGCGCGGCCGCTGACGCAGTATCGGGTTCTCGACAAGGCGCTGGAGACGGCGCAGCGCGCGGTCGCGCTGGCGGCGACGGATGCACGGTCGTACGAGGCGCTCTATGCCGTCTATTTCTATCGCGGCGACATCGAATCCTTCCGCCGCACGGGCGCGGACGCGCGGCGGCTCAACCCGAACAATCCCGAGATCATGGCGGACTACGGCAACAAGCTGGTCGCTATCGAATCCTATGACGAAGGCGCGGCGCTGATCCGAAAGGCGCTGACCCTCAACCCGGGCCATCCAGGCTGGTATAATATCGGGCTGGTGCTGGAGGCGTATCGTCGGGGCGCCTATGACGAGGCGCTGACCGCCGCCGAGCGCATCAACCTGCCGCTGCATTATCGCAGCTGGGTGTTCTACGCGATGATCTATGGCGAGATGGGCGAGACGGCCAACGCCAAGGCGGCGGCGGAAGAATTGCTGAAGCTGCAGCCCGACTTCGCGCTGAACGCCCGCGCGGATCTGCGCAAATGGGGGTATCGCCCGGCGCTCGCCGAGCTTTGCATCGACGGGCTGAAGAAAGCCGGCATCGCCATACCTGACCCCTGACCCGGCCCCTGATCCCGCCTGCGGCTTGGCGCGTCCTGCGGCTGTGCTATGCAGCCAGCGCCAAAGATAAACGCGGAGAGAGACATGGGCAGGCTTGAGGGCAAGAGCGCGATCGTCACGGGTGCAGCAAGCGGCATCGGCCGCGCGAGTTCGATCCTGTTCGCCGCCGAAGGCGCGAAGCTGGTGATCGCCGACAAGGCCGAGGCCGTGCACGAGACCGCCGAGATGATCGCCAAGGCCGGCGGCACAGCCGTCGCCCTCACCGGCGATGCGGGCGAGGAAAGCTTCGTCGAAAGCCTGGTGAAGCGCGCCGTCGCCGATTACGGCAAGCTGGACGTCTTTTATGCCAATGCCGGCATCATCGGGCCGTATGTGCCGATCACCGAGATTGACGCGGCGGGCGTCGCCGAATTGCTGCGCGTCAACCTCATCGGCCCGATGCTGGCGGTGAAGCACGCGGCGAAGGTGATGATCCCGGCCGGCAAGGGCTCGATCATCTGCACCGCCTCGGTCGCGGGCATCCGTTCCGGCGCCGGCCCTGCGCCCTACAGCGCCTCGAAGGCGGGCGTGATGAACCTGGCGGCGACGGCGGCGAACGAGCTTTACGGCACGGGCGTGCGCGTCAACGCGGTCTGCCCCGGCCTCATCGAAACCGGCATGACCAAGCCGATCTTCGACCAGAGCCGCGCGCGCGGCACCGAAGGCAAGATCGGCCAGCTCAATCCGCTGACCCGCTATGGCGTGCCATCCGAGATCGCGCACATGGCGCTGTTCCTGGCCTCGGACGATGCGTCCTATGTGAACGGGCAGTCGATGGCGGTGGATGGCGGGCTCTCTTCCTCGCATCCCGTGGTGCGGGCGAAGCGCTGAGCCATGACCCGGCGCGCCGCCTTCGTGGTCGCGGTGGCGGGTGGTTCGGCCTCGGGCAAGACGTGCTTTGCGCGCGATCTCGCCGAGGCGCTGAAGCCGCTGGATGCCGCGATTGTGGAGGAGGATGCCTATTACCATCCGGCGTCGGTGCGCGGGCCGGGTGACGTCACCACCTATAATTTCGACCGGCCGGAGACCAAGGACTTCGCGCTGCTGACCCGGCATCTGCTTGAGGGCCAAGCAGGCCGGGTGTTTCATCGCCCGAGCTATGACTTCCCGACGCATGACCGCACGGACGCGGTGACGGCGATGCCGCCCTGCGATGTGCTGATCGTCGAGGGGCTGCACAATCTCACCATCGCGGAGATCCGCACGCTGGCCGACCTCACCGTATTTGTCGATGCAGGCACGGCGCTGCGCCGTGAGCGCCGCGTGGCGCGCGACGTCGCCGAACGCGGCCGCCTGAAGCACGATACCGAGCGTCAGTTCGACGCTGTGGTGGAGCCGATGCACCAGCTCCACGTCGAGCCGCAGAAGCATGTCGCGGCCCGCGTGGTGGTGAACGAGGGCGACCGTGATGTTTTGCGCGCCGCCGCCAGGGCCGCGGCCGCAGACATCATCAAAAGGCTTCGGCGCGCGGACTAACGCCCTGCCGCGGCGCCTCGGCCCTCTTATGGGGCGGGGTTGTTTCGGGGTTTTTCCATCCCCCTCCCTCCTCCTCCCCGCACCCGGCCCGCAAAGGGTCGTTGATGGCGCGGGGTGCGGCAGAGGCAACAGGCACACTCCATTCGTCACGCGCGAGACAAGCGCATGTTCATATGCAATATGATAGGAATTTAATCTGTAATGTCAAGACGCGCTCGCCCGCATGGAACAAGCGGCCGCGTGAAGCGTTTTTCAGACGAGGACTTCCGAATTACAGCGCGCCCGGGCGGCGCGGAAAGGACATGTCATGGACACCCTTCTTCTGATCGTCATCGTGTTGCTGCTGCTGGGCGGCGGCGGCTGGGGTTATTCGCGCTGGCGCGGCTAGGCCGCGATCTCTTCCGTATCGACGCTGGCCTGCGCTGCCGTGTTGTAGCGCGGGCCAGCGACGGTTGAGGCGTTCACCAGACCGTCGATCTTCGCCATCAGCGCCTCGTCCAGCGTGACGACGGCGCCGACGGCGTTCTCTTCCATGTGCCTCACGTTCTTCGTGCCGGGAATCGGCACGATGTGATCGCCGCGTGCGAGCACCCAGGCGAGGCAGAGCTGGGCAGGGGTGCATTCGGCCTCGCGCGCCAGCGCCTTCCACCCTTCTAGCAATTTCAGATTGGCGGTGAAATTGTCGCCCAGGAAACGCGGCATGGTGCGGCGGAGGTCGTGTTCGGCCAGCGTGGCGATGTCGTGCACGCCATCGGCGAGGAAACCGCGCGCGACGGGCGAGAAGGCGACGAAGGTCGTGCCAAGTTCGGCGCAGGCGTCCAGCACCGCGACCTCGGGGTTGCGCGTCCAGGGCGAATATTCGGTCTGCAGCGCGGTGATGGGATGTTCGGCATGGGCGCGGCGCAGCGTTTCGGCGCCGACTTCCGATAGCCCGATGGCGCGGATTTTCCCTTCCCGCTTCGCGTCGGCCAAGGCGCCGACGCTCTCTTCGATGGGCACGCGGCGGTCCCAGCGGTGGATGTAATAGAGGTCGATCACATCGGTTTTCAGACGGCGGAGGCTTTCCTCCAGCGTAGCTTTCAGCGACTCGGGCCGGCCGACGATCTCGCGCTTGCCGTCGGGCGTGGCGACGAGGCCGCATTTGCTGGCGAGGGTGAAGTCCTTGCGGTGCGGGCCAAGCACCTCGCCCACCAGTTCCTCGTTATGGCCGAGGCCATAGAGCGCCGCCGTGTCGAAAAAGGTCGTGCCGATCTCCAGCGCCCGCAGCAGCAGCGCGCGGGCCTCCTCACGCGGCGGCGGCGGCCCATAGGCATGGCTGAGCGACATGCAGCCAAGACCGATGGCGGAGACCTCGAATTCGCCGACGCGGCGGGTGGGCAGGGGCATGGGGCCTCAGGATAGATGAATGGCGGTGCATCAACCTGCGGCCGCCGGGTGACAGGCGTCAACCGGGGCTGAATTCTGTCAAAGGCAGGGTGAGACAGGGGTTGTGGAGTTGTACGTAATTGCGTACATATACGCTCATGCGTACGACCTCCTACAGCGATCTCCGCAAGAACCTTGCCTCGGCGCTGGACGCCGTGACGGCGGATCATGAGCCTATCGTCATCACGCGGGAGCGTGGGAAACCGGCGGCTGTCCTGATGAGCCTTGAGGACTTCGCCAGCTATGAAGAGACGCGCTATCTGCTGCGCAGCCCGGCCAATGCGGAGCGGCTGATGGAGAGCGTGGCGGAGCTTGAGGACGGTAAGGGCAAGGCCCGGACGCTGGACGAGTGAGGCTGATCTTCTCCGCGCAGGCTTGGGAGGATTACCTCCACTGGCAGGCCCATGACCGCAAACTGTTGGAGCGAATCAACGGCCTCATCAAGGAAGCCAGCCGCACGCCGTTTCAAGGCACCGGCAAGCCCGAGCCGCTGCGCGGGCCGCTCTCAGCCTGGTGGTCGCGGCGGATCAATCAGGAGCACCGGCTGGTGTACAAGCCGAGCGAGGATGGGCTGCTGATTGCGCAGTGTGGGTATCACTATTGAGGCTGCAATCGCTTCACAATTCCGGAAAATCCGGATATTATGGATTTATGAGCAAGACCGTCACATCCGCCGAATTCCAGAAGGCGTTCGGGCGTTACCGGGAAATTGCGCTGGCCGAGCCGGTGTCGATCACCAATCACGGGCGGGAAAGCCTCGTGCTGCTGTCGGCGGTGGAATATCAGCGGCTGAAGCGGCGCGACCGTGTGGCGTTGCGTCCCTGGGAGCTGGATAGCGAGATGATCGCGGCGCTGGAGGCGGTCGAGCCATCAGCCGAGGCGGCGCGCTTCAATCAAGAACTGGATGAGTGACCTTGGCTCTGCCTGAGCCGGTTCCGGGCCTCGTCATAAGATACGCCTATCTTTGGTACGAAGAGGCTGAAGCGGGTGCGGAAGAAGGGCGAAAGGACCGCCCGGCGGTGATCGTTCTCGCCCTGCGCCGGGAAGGGGATGAGACGGTCGTTCTGGTCGCGCCAGTGACGCATCGCGCGCCGGATGACCCAGTGGCGGCCATCGAGATTCCGCTCGTTACCAAACGCCGCCTTGGTTTGGATAGTGAGCGTTCGTGGATTGTGGCGGACGACCTCAACCAGTTCGTCTGGCCAGGGCCGGATTTGCGCGCCGGGTCCGATGGATCATTTGCCTATGGCGAACTGCCGGCGGCCCTATTTCAGAAGCTTCGCGCCCGTGTGTTGGCGTTGGCGCGTGGCGGCGGCGGGCGGGTGACGGAGCGGACAATCTGACAAACCATCTGGACGTTGTTTCGGGGACGTCCAAACCGGAACCGCTGCGCGGCCCGCTCTCAGACTGGTGATCGCGGCGGATCAATCAGGAGCACCGGCTGGTGTGTCGGCCGAGCGAGGACGGGTTGCGGATCGCGCAGTGTCGGTATCATTATTGATGGAATTTTACGGGCAGCGCCGAGTCAGCTAGCATCTAAGTTCCTGCGCAGGAGTGCGGGTCCCCAAGGACCATTCCGTGCGCGAGCCCTACGCATAAGTGCGGTTCCAACACGGAACCGTTATGCGCTCTGATTTTAACCTACTGAAAATGTTGCCCAATCTCGCGTCCGTTTCTTAGACGCAGAGTTTTGCTGTGGCTCGGTTGACGGCAAAAAAGGCGTGTCAGGCTGACGTCTCCAAGGCGGAGGCACCGTTGGCAGTCATCTCAGATCTAGGACTTGAGGAACATGATGTTCTTAAGGAAGCGGCGGCGAGTGGAGTGTTCAAAAGGAAGCCGGTGGTAAAGCCGACCGGTCGCGGGTTCTATGAGGCTGAGTTTGAGATCGAGAGCGACTGCGATGCGGCTTGGCGCCTCCTGCGCCTGCGGTAGCTACCCTCCCTTGCATCCCTCCCCCCATTCCTGTATCTCCGCGCGCTCTTGAATGGGGCGGCCCGGCGAAAGGACATGCCGTGGCGGCCCTCAATGCACGGAAGAAATGGTGGATTTCCGCTGATTTTCTTCCGCGCTCTCAAACACTGAGAGGTGCGAAATGTCCAAACTGAAGACGAAGTCGGGCGCCAAAAAGCGCTTCAAATTCACGGCTTCAGGCAAGGTGAAGTCCGGCGTCGCCGGTAAGCGTCACCGCCTGTCGAGCCACTCGGGCGACTACATCCGCACGCAGCGCGGCACCAAGGTGATCTCGGACTCCGAGACGCGCCGGGTCGAGCTGTGGATTCCGTACGACCGCTAAAGCCCCCTCCGCCGCCTGACCGCGGCACCTCGCCCGTAAGGACAGGGGAGGACAGGTTTTCTGAAGAATTTGAAGGACTAGCTCAATGTCACGCGTCAAACGGGGCGTTACCGCCCACGCCAAGCACAAGAAGGTCTTGAAAGCCGCGAAGGGCTTTTACGGCCGCCGCAAGAACACGATCCGCACGGCGAAGGCCGCTGTCGATCGCGCCGGCACCAACGCCTATATCGGCCGCAAGCTGCGCAAGCGGAACTTCCGCGCCCTGTGGATCCAGCGCATCAACGCCGCCGTCCGCGAGCACGGCCTGACCTATGGCCGATTTATCGACGGCCTCGCGAAGGCTGGCGTCACGGTCGACCGCAAGATCCTGTCCGACCTGGCGATTACCCAACCCGAGGCCTTCAAGGCTCTCGTGGACCAGGCGAACGCCGCGCTTCCCAAGGCGGCCTAAGCACCCTGAAACGCGGTTTTTCCGCGTTTCGGTCTGGTCCTAACGAGGGCGTGGCGGCATAAACCCGCCGCGCCCTGCTTCGTTTTCCAGGACAGACCACAATGACTGACATCACCGCGCTTGAGAGCGACCTGCTTTCGCGCATTGCCGCGTCCGAAGACGACGCGGCGCTGGAGGCCGTACGCGTGCATGCGCTCGGCAAGAAGGGCGTCGTCTCCGAACTTCTGAAAACGCTGGGCGGGCTCGACCCCGAGGCGCGCAAGACCGCAGGCCCCGCGTTCAACGCGCTGCGCGACCGGGTGACCGCCGCCATCGGCGACAAGAAGCAGGCGCTGGCCGATGCGACGCTGCAGCGCCGGCTGGAGACCGAGCGGGTGGACGTGACGCTGCCGGCGCCGGCCTTCGCGATCGATCCGGGCGCGGGCCGCATCCACCCCGTCAGCCAGGTGACGGACGAGCTGATCGCGATCTTCGCCGATATGGGTTTCGCGCTGGCCGAAGGGCCGGATGTCGAGCGCGACGACTACAATTTCACGATGCTCAACATTCCCGCCGAACATCCGGCGCGGCAGATGCACGACACGTTCTATCTGACCGAACGGGCGGATGGTTCGCGCCCGGTGCTGCGCACGCACACCTCGCCGGTGCAGATCCGCACGATGCTGAAGCAGAAACCGCCCATCCGCATCATCGCGCCGGGCCGCACCTATCGCAGCGACAGCGACCAGACCCACACGCCGATGTTCCACCAGGTGGAAGGGCTCGTGATCGACGAGTCCACCCATATGGGCCACCTGAAATGGGTGCTTGAGGAATTCTGCAAGGCGTTCTTCGAGGTGCCCAATGTGAAGATGCGCTTCCGCGCCTCGCACTTCCCCTTCACCGAGCCGTCGGCGGAGGTCGACATCCAGTGCGACCGTTCCGGCCCGACTGTGAAGTTCGGCGAGGGCAATGACTGGCTGGAGATTCTCGGCTGCGGGATGGTGCATCCCAAGGTCATCGCCAATTGCGGGCTCGATCCGGCCAAGTATCAGGGCTTCGCGTTCGGCTGCGGCATCGACCGGCTGGCGATGCTGAAATACGGCCTGCCGGATCTCCGCGCGTTCTTCGACAGCGATTTGCGCTGGCTGAAACATTACGGCTTCGGCGTGCTGGAGCAGCCGTCGCTGGCCGGAGGGCTGACGCGATGAGCGCGGCGGCAGAGAAATACGCGGGCGTTCTGCGTTTCGCATTCGGCGACGGCCCGGCGCTTGCGGACGAATTGCTGGCGCTGGTGCTCGAAGGCAAGAAGACCGCGACCTGCGGCGACTGGGCCGAGACGGAAAAGACATACGGCATCATGAAGCCGGGCGATCTCTCGGTCGTGCAGGATGGCGCCGGGCGCGATGCCTGCGTGATCGAGACGGTCGAAGTCACCAAGCGCCGCTTCTGCGATGTCGATGCCGCCTTCGCCTTCGAGGAAGGCGAGGATGACCGCACGCTTGAAAGCTGGCGGCGTGAACACCGGCGCTATTTCGAGCGCAATGGCGGCTGGTCAGACGAGATGTGGCTGGCGTGCGAGCGCTTCCGCGTGGTGGAGGTGCTGTCGTGAAGTTCACGCTTTCCTGGCTGAAGGATCATCTCGCGACCGACGTGACGGTCGAGGAGATCGGCATCACGCTCACCCGCATCGGGCTTGAGGTTGAATCGATCGAAGACCGCGCGGCGGATCTTTCGGCGTTCAAGGTCGCCTATGTGAAGAGCGCGGCGCGGCATCCCAATGCCGACAAGCTGCAGGTCTGTCAGGTCGAGACGGCTGAGGGCGACGTGGAAGTCGTGTGCGGCGCGCCGAATGCGCGGGCCGGGATCAAGGTGGTGTTCGCGCCGGTGGGCAGCGTCATCCCCGCGACGGGCGCGGAGCTGAAGGCGGGCGCCATTCGCGGCGTCGTCTCGAACGGTATGCTGTGTTCGGCGCGCGAGCTGAAGCTCGGCGAGGATCATGACGGCATCATCGAACTGCCCGAGAACGCAAAGGTGGGCCAGCCGCTCGCCGATGTGCTGGGGCTTGGCGATCCGGTGATCGATATCGCGATCACGCCGAACCGGGGCGACTGCAACGGCGTTGCCGGCGTGGCGCGCGATCTCGCTGCGGCGGGGATCGGCCATGTCGTCACGCCGGACGTCGAGACGGTGGCGGGTAGCTTCAATTCGCCGGTGCAGACGCATGTGGCGACGGATGGCTGCGCGCTGTTCGAGGGACGTTTCATTCGCGGTGTGAAGAACGGGCCGTCGCCGGCCTGGGTGCAGAACCGTTTGCGCGCCGTGGGCCTTCGTCCGATTTCGGCGCTGGTGGACGTGACGAACCTCATCAGCCTCGACCGGGCGCGGCCGCTGCATGTCTATGACGCGGCGAAGCTGAAGGGTGATCTCACCGCGCGGCTGGCGAAGCCGGGCGAGACGCTGCTGGCGCTCGACGGCAAATCCTATGTGCTGGACGGCGAGATGGTGGTGATCGCCGACGACAGCGGCGCTGTCGGCATCGGCGGCGTGATGGGCGGCGAAGAGACCGGCTGCACCGAAGGCACCACGGACGTGTTCCTGGAAGCGGCGCTGTTCGATCCGATCCGCGTCGCGACGGCGGGGCGCAAGCTCGGCATCAATTCCGATGCGCGCTATCGCAACGAGCGCGGCATCGACCCGCAGTTCAACCGGTCCGGCATCGAGCTGGCGACCAAGCTGATCCTGGACTGGTGCGGCGGCGAGGCCTCGCATGTGGTGAGCGCCGGCGCGGCCCCGGAAGGCCGCCGGACCATCGACTTCGATCCGGCGCTGGTGGCGAAGCTGACAGGGCTGGAGATTGCGACGGCCGACGTTCTGAAATTCGTGGGCGATATCGGCTGCACCATCACCGGCGCGATGCCGTTCAAGGTGACGACGCCGTCCTGGCGGCCGGATCTGCACGGCGCGGCGGACCTCGTGGAAGAGGTGGTGCGTCTTGCGGGCCTCGACACGATCCCGTCGACGGCGCTGCCGCGCCTCGCGGCGGTGACGAAGCCGGGTCTCGACCCCGCACAGCGACGGTCGCGTGAAGCGCGCCGGGCGCTGGCCGGGCGTGGGCTGGTTGAGGCGGTGACCTATTCCTTCATTCCGCGCGCGCATGCGGAGCTGTTCGGCGGCGGCGATGAGTCGATGCAGCTCGCCAATCCGATCTCCGCCGATCTCGATGCGATGCGGCCGAACGTGCTGCCCTCGCTGATCGCGGCGGCGGCGCGGAATGCGGCGCGTGGCCTGACGCCGGCGCATCTGTTTGAAGTCGGGCCGGCTTTCGCGAGCGCGGGCGAGACGGATCAGCCTTATGTGGCGACGGGTCTGCGCGCCGGGACGCCGCCGCGCCAGTGGGCGGGTGCGGCCCCCTCGCCGGATGTCTTCATGGCGAAGGCCGATGCGCTGGCGCTGATCGAGGCGCTGGGCGGGCCGGTGGGCAATCTCTCTGTCTGGACCGATGCGCCGGGCTGGTATCATCCCGGCCGTTCGGGCCAGTTGAAGCTGGGACCGAAGACGGTGGTGGCGCGTTTCGGCGAACTGCACCCGAAGATCCTCGCCGAGATGGACCTGAAGGGTCCGGCGGCGGCATTCGAGGTGTTCCTCGACGCGATCCCGCTGCCCAAGGCCAAGGCGACCAAGACGAAGCCCGCGCTGGTCCTGTCGGACTATCAGGCGGTGGAACGCGATTTCGCCTTCGTGGTGCCGGAAGGGGTTGCGGCGGCGGATCTGGTGAAGGCAGCGGCCGGCGCCGACAAGGTGCTGATCGACAGCGTCAGCGTGTTCGACGTCTATCAGGGCAAGGGCGTACCTGAGGACATGAAGTCGCTGGCCATCGCGGTGCGTCTCCAGCCCAAGGATAAGACGCTGACCGAGCCGGAGATCGAGGCGGTGGCGCAGAAGATCGTCGCGGCCGTCACCAAGGCGACCGGCGGAACGCTGCGCGGTTAGCTTCATGGCGAAGGCGCCCCTGACAGAGACGAAGCTGCGCTGTTCCTGCGGCGCGGTGGAGTTGACGGTCGAGGGCGCGCCGATCGTGACGGCGGTCTGCTACTGCGATGCCTGCCAGCTTGCGGCGAAGGCCATCGAGACGCTGGATAAGGCGCAGAAAGTGACGGACGCGGCCGGCGGCACGCCGCTGGTCCTCTATCGCCGCGACCGGATGCGGATCGTGACCGGCGAGGAGCAGCTCCAGGATTTCCGCCTGTCGACGAAGACGCCGACGCGGCGGCGCATCGCGACCTGCTGCGACACGATGATGTATCTCGATTTCACCAAGGGGCACTGGGTGTCGATCCATCGCGAGCGGTTTGCGCCGGACGCGCGACCGCCGATCGAGATGCGCATCCAGACGCGCTATGTCGCGCAGGGGTTGACGATCCCTGAGGGCGGCAAGGTCTACCGGAAATATCCGCTGCGCTTTATCGGCCGCCTGCTGAAGGCGCAGATGGCGATGCTGTTCGGGCGTTGAACGGCCTCTTCCGCAGGTTTTTCAGTCTGGGGTCTTGAAACCTCAAAAGCCTGGCCCTAGGTGAGCAGGGCAGGCCGGGCCCCTCTGGCGGTTCCCAAGAACCGTGATGTCGGACTGCATCGGGTAAGCTCGATGATGGGTCCGGATGTCTCCCAGGCTCCCATTGTGCTGCCCCTAGACGCATTTCTTTGGGGTTTTCATGGAGTTTCTTTCAGATCTTTTTCTGGGCATGCCCATTTGGGTCTGGCTCGGCTTCATCACGCTCGTGCTCGTCGTGATGGCTCTCGACCTAGGCGTCCTGCACCGCGATTCACACGAGGTCAGCTTCAAGGAATCGCTGACGATGTCGGGGCTCTATATCGCCCTGGCGCTCGCCTTCGCGGGCGTCGTGTTCTGGCTCTACAACGGCCCCGCGCCCGCAGGTTCGACAGACGCGCTGATCGTCAATGCAGCGACAGACACGGAACGCGCGTGGACGGCGGTGGAGCTGTATCTCACCGGCTATGTCGTCGAATACACGCTGGCGATGGACAATGTCTTCGTCATCGGCCTGATCTTCACCTATTTCGCAGTGCCCGCAGCCTATCAGCACCGCGTGCTCTTCTGGGGCATCATCGGTGTGATCGTGATGCGCGCCATCATGATCGCGCTGGGCGCGACGTTGATCGCGAACTTCGCCTGGATCCTTTACGTCTTCGCCGTGTTCCTGATCCTCACGGGCATCAAGCTGCTCTGGAACGCGATCAAGGGCGCCGACGAGGAGATGAAGGAGAACGCGCTCATCCGCTGGATGCGCCGCCATATGCGCGTGACCGACGGCCTGAGGGGCGAAAACTTCTTCGTCAGGGAGCCGGACCCCAAGACGGGCAAGATTGTCCGCTGGGTGACGCCGCTCTTTCTCTGCCTCGTGGCGGTCGAGTTCGCCGATGTCATCTTCGCAGTCGATTCGGTGCCGGCGATCTTCCTGATCACCCAGGAGCCCTTCATCGTCTACACCTCGAACATCTTCGCGATCATCGGCCTTCGCGCGCTCTATTTCACGCTCTCGGCGATGGTGCACCGCTTCCACTATCTGAAGTACGCGCTTGCGCTGGTGCTGATCTTCATCGGCGGCAAGATCTTCCTCGGCGATCTGTTCCCGATGGGCAAGGTGCCGACCGCGTTCTCGCTGGGCGTCACCTTCGCGCTGCTGATCGGCGGCGTCTTTTATTCACTGTGGAAGACCCGGAGCGAGACGCCTCTCGCACATAAGGAGACTGTGTAATGCCTCTTCTTGTTTGTCCTAACGACAATGCGTCGATGCAGAGCGTGCAGCGCAACGGTGTCGAGTTCGATTTCTGCCCGACCTGCCGCGGCGTGTGGCTGGATCGCGGCGAGCTGGAAAAGATGATGGCCGCCGCGCGCGATGACGGCGGCTATGACGAACCGCCGCCGCGCCGGGAGGAACCGCGCTACGCCGAGCCGCGCTATGAGCCGCGCCGTGACGAGCGTTATGACGACCGCTCGCGCTACAGCGACGATGACTATGGCCGCCGCAAGAAGAAGCGCGGCTTCGACATCTTCGACATTTTCGATTGAGGCCGCACCATGGTGTTGGTCCTTCTGATCTGGACGCTGATCGTCGCCGCCGTGTGGTGGTTCGCCGATGCGGTGCTCGCCTTCATCACGCCGGGCGCAGGATGGCTCGCCGCCAATCCCGACCTCGCTGGCTGGATCGAGCCGGCGCTTACCTTCTTCGGCACGCTTGGCACTGCCGCCGCAGTGATCGTGTGGCTGGTGGGCGTCGTGCTGATCCTACTGGTGGGACGCGGCGGCAAGCGCGCGGTCGCCGCACGGCGCGCGCTGTCGTACGAGGAGTGGCAGCGCGAGGATGGCGGGGGCGTGCCGCCGCCACCACGCCGCCGCTTCTGGCAGCGTTATGACGACGACTATGACGATCGTCCGCGCCGCCGACGCCGGAGGCGCGACGACGATGACGATGATGACGACGACGATTGAGACATGAAAAAGGGGCAGCCAATGGCTGCCCCTTTTGCGTGTTGGCTTTGAGGCGCGCTTACGCGGCCTTGAGCAGGTTGCGCAGCACATACGGCAGGATGCCGCCGTTCTTGTAGTAGTCGACCTCTTCCACCGTATCGACGCGGCAGAGCACGGGGACGTCACGCTTGGTGCCGTCGGCATAGGTGATGTTGACGGTCATCGTCATGCCCTGCTTCAGCTCGGTGACGCCGCCGATATCGACGAACTCGTCGCCCTTCAGGCCAAGCTGCTTGCGGTCCATGCCGTCCTTGAACTGCAGCGGCAGGATGCCCATGCCGACCAGGTTGGAGCGGTGGATGCGCTCGAAGCTTTCGGCGATGACGGCCTTCACGCCGAGCAGCAGCGTGCCCTTCGCCGCCCAGTCACGCGACGAGCCGGTGCCGTATTCCTTGCCCGCGAAGATGACCAGCGGCCGCTTCTCGGCCTCGTACTTCATCGCGGCGTCGTAGATCGACAGCTCCTCGCCATCGGGGAAGTGCTTGGTCAGGCCGCCTTCCTTGCCGCCGAGGATCTCGTTCTTGATGCGGATATTGGCGAATGTGCCGCGCATCATGACCTCATGGTTGCCGCGGCGCGCGCCGTAGGAGTTGAAGTCCTGCTGACGGACCTGACGCTCCTGCAGATAGATGCCGGCGGGGCCAGACGCTTTGATCGAACCCGCAGGCGAGATGTGGTCGGTGGTGATCGAGTCGCCGAAGAGGGCGAGGACGCGGGCCTGCTCGATGTTCGAGACCGGCTTCGGCTCGATGCCCATGCCCTGGAAGTAGGGCGGGTTCTGCACATAGGTGGAGGTCATGTCCCAGGCATAGGTCTGTCCGCCCGAGTACTTCACCTTGCGCCAGCCGGCATCGCCGTTGAACACGTCGGCATAGCGCGACTTGAACATCGACGAGGTGACGCATTTGCGCACGGCCTTCACGACATCGCCGGTGCTCGGCCAGATGTCCTTGAGGAAGACCGGCTTGCCCTTCTTGTCATGTCCGATGGGCTGGGTCGTCAGGTCGATGCCCGTCGAACCGGCAAGCGCGTAGGCGACGACCAGCGGCGGCGAGGCGAGATAGTTGGCGCGGGTGAGCGGGTTCACGCGGCCTTCGAAGTTGCGGTTGCCCGAGAGCACGGCCGCAACGGCGAGGTCGCCCGAGGTCACGGCCTCGGTGATGTCATCCGGCAGCGGGCCGGAGTTACCGATGCAGGTGGTGCAGCCATAGCCGGTGAGGTTGAAGCCGAGCTCATCCAGCGATTTCTGCACGCCGGCCTTGGCGAGATAGTCGGTGACGACTTGGCTACCGGGCGCGAGCGAAGTCTTCACCCACGGCTTGGTCTTGAGGCCGAGCTTGCGGGCGTTCTGGGCCAGCAGGCCGGCGGCCATCATCACATAGGGGTTCGAGGTGTTGGTGCAGGAGGTGATCGCGGCGATCACCACCGCGCCGTGGCCGATCTCGTAATCCTTGCCCGGCACCTTCACGGTCTTCAGCGCTTCAGCGGCCTTGCCGTAATCGTTGATCAGCGTGTCGTGGAAGTTGCCGGCGACGCCGCCCAGCGCCACGCGGTCCTGCGGGCGCTTGGGGCCGGCGAGGCTCGGTTCGACCGTGCCGAGATCCAGCTCCAGCGTGTCGGTGAACACGGGATCGGCCGATTTCGAGGTGCGGAAGAGCCCTTGGGCCTTCGCGTATTTCTCCACGAGATCAACGCGTGACTTGGCACGGCCCGAGGCTTTGAGGAAGCGGATGGTCTCGTCGTCGATCGGGAAGAAGCCGCAGGTCGCGCCGTATTCGGGCGCCATGTTGGCGATGGTGGCGCGGTCTTCCAGCGGCAGGTCGTCGAGACCGGCGCCGTAGAATTCCACGAACTTGCCGACCACGCCCTTCTTGCGCAGCATCTGGGTG